>Ga0209201_1000718_pt1 | contig 43308 bp, 48 predicted proteins | sample AD_UKC055_MetaG_FD_184411 | JGI IMG/M metagenome (GOLD analysis project Ga0209201, IMG submission 184411) | Active sludge microbial communities of municipal wastewater-treating anaerobic digesters from USA - AD_UKC055_MetaG (SPAdes) (version 2) | ecosystem: Engineered > Bioreactor > Anaerobic >... | reverse complement strand
GGTCGGGAATCGCCGTCCTTCAGGGCGGGGAGGATGTCAAGACACGCGCAAGCGGATGAATATCGTCACCCGCAACACCTATGGGATAACCGCCCCCTTTAAAATCCTCATGGTGATGTAGTACCGCTTTTTTAACAAACGTTGGAATACCCGTGTCAAGCAGCAACGCCAAACTTCCGAACGGATGTCGCTTGACGATTTCCCACTCTACCTCATTAAGCGGCCCGTTTTTGTTCAATATTTCTGTAGGAACAAACACCTTGCCAATGTCGTGCAGTATCGCAGCCACACCACACTGTTCAAGGAGCTTTTTCTTTTCATGTTCGGTAAAATGAACATAATCAGGCTCAATCTGCTCAAGAATATCGGAATTCTCTTTAAGAAACAGGACAGTAAGCCACATAACCTTAGTTGCATGCTCGTATGTCTTGTAATCATGGCCTATTATTTTTGAAAGTGCTTCAAGCGATTTTGTCTCAGCAATAAAAAAAAAGGCATTTTCGACGACCGTTTTTACCCTGTCAGCGACACCTTGTGGTAATGTGCCAATGCTTTGTGTTTTTGCAAATGTCTGACCGATAACCTTGTTTGTTACCCTACTGAATATTTCTGCCTTTTGCTGATTGGACGGTTCCTCTTTTTTAAGAATATCGCCAAGATAAGTTTCGAGATACTGATCATACTTGAAACCGTCTTCAACATCAATGTAGACCTCATTAGGTCCATCGGCAAGTTTTTTCAACTGCTCAACGGTAACCGTATTGCCTTCGCGTGCCCACAGTATATAGCGGTTGTTTGAACGGATAAATATCCGAAAATCCGGCATGCTGCCAGGCAGAATTGCGCCAGGAGGAATTGCTGTAAAACTTCTGCCTATGTCACAACCATATTGCATACAAATAAACAAGTAAAAAGTAATATGTGCGCCAGTTAAGGATTAGGCCTGATTGCCCCTGCCTTTACAAGAATGCTATAAATGCTGTTTGCATACCGTATTCGAACGTTCTTTTTAGAAGAATTGTAACATCCAACTGCATCCCATGTATTGCCATAGCGGGATATACACTGCGCCAGGATCCATGCACCCGTTTTAACGTTGAAGCATGCGTCACCTAACATCAACCATCGGTCATGCCCAAGCTTATCGTACCAGGACGAGTTGATTTGCATCAGACCGAAATCAAAAGAACCATTGCTGTTGTAATTGATGGCATGAGGCTTAAATCCGCTTTCATTTTTGGCGATTGCCCACAACAGTTGTGGCGATATGCCATACTCTGCTCCAGCTTCTTCAAAACAAAACGAAAGCAACAGGGAAGGAAACAAAAAAATAGATATTGTTATCAATACAATAATAATTTTCAACGTTATCTCCTTATCAACATTATAAGTACAAACAATACAACTGCCGACAATGTAACAACATACTCCACCTGCGATCCCACATGGAACAGCCTGCACCCTATACGGTGTTTAGGATTTAAAGATGGCACTTTTCCGCAGAAATAATCCTGAAAAATGTGCATTGAGCAGCCAAAAAGAAAGAAACTGGCACAATACATCATTACGGTAGGAGTATGGTGCATCAAGGCAATCACAAAATTCTTGGTGTTTATGGCGGATATACCCCTCGCTTTTGCAGCAATGAGCAATATTATGGCAAAAGACAGATACGGAACAAACCAGTGTGTCAGGCCGCGATGGTATTTACGCCAGTTAGGTGTATTGTCGGGCATACCTTCTAATACATCAGGAATTACACTGCCCGCCATAGAAGCTATCGTAGCAAATACGTCGCCCGTAAGAGTATATATTGTTGCTCCCGTAATTATCTTATGACTGACCCACTTCATAAAAATATATTACTTTTTTTACAAATGTCTGAAAAACTTGTGTGCACTGACGTTCCTGTGTAAAATGCCGCTTGAAGTAATACAATTTAAAACACCTAAACAGGAGGTACGAGAATTGAAGGGAAAAATAATCATAACAATGGCATGTATTCTGGTTGTTGCCTTTATCGGTGCGGGTTGTTCATCTACAGCAACCATGCTTCAGAACGCATCTCTTAAAACAAGGGTTGTCATGACGGAGCCTATATTTCTTGATAACAGCAAAACGCCAAAGACGGTATACATCCAGGTCAACAACACATCAGACCTTAAAGGCGTTATGCTCGCACCCGTTCTCCGCGACAGGATGATTAAAAAGGGCATGACACTGGTTGAGAAACCAGATGATGCAACGTGGATCATAAATGCAAACATCACATCGTTTGTCTACCATGACCCTGCCGCCAGCATGGGAAAGGAAATGTCCTTGGCGGGTACGGTAACTGCGGGCGTGGCGGGAGCAGCCTTGGCGGGCAACAATGCTGCCGTTATTCCTGCTGCTATAGCGGGGGCAATAGTAGGCAACGTTGGCGGCGCTCTACTCGGCAATCTTATATCTATAGACGCTGTGGCGGGCAAGGTTGATTTGCAGATAAAGGAAAAAACCGATAAACCCGTGAAAAGCGTTATCCGCTCAGACGCAAAGCAAGGAACAAGCACATCTGTTGTAACTACTCAGGAGATAGAAGTTGATAGAATGACCTACCGCACCAATTTTACTGTGGAGGCAAGACGAACTAATATGAATCTCGAAGAGGCGGTAGCGGAGGTAACCAACAAGCTTGCCGACCAGATTAGCGGGGTATTTTAAGGATGCGTGCGGACCCCGAGGTATCATCAAAAACCGGGGGGTTCGCGGAATTGCAATACCCTGAATACAAAGGGAATATTGTATGACCTCTTTCTCCCTATGCCCCGAAGCCCGTTCGACGAACAAAGGTTCGCGGACAGGGCAGAATAACTCAAACGATATTAAGGGCATAGGGAGAGACTGTACAATAATTTTAAAAACCAGATATGGGATGAAAGATTGACAATAATATGGTAATGCACAGCACCCCTCGTACAATAATTTTAAAAACCAGATATGGGATGAAAGTTCAGCATCGCGCAAGGCCATGGCAAAGGTTTGCAGTACAATAATTTTAAAAACCAGAAGTGGGATGAAAGGACAAGGCAAAAAAGGGGAGTGGTTACAATTCAGTATGGAGTAGACCAAATGTGCCATTTCGCAGCGCATCTATAATCTTTTTTCTCCGCCGTGCCTCTTTGCCTCGTTGGTGTTTTTCTTCAAGCACAGCAACCCGTGCTGCCTCATTTTCCCAACGTTTTCGATATGTCCCGTACCGGTATAGATTGTGGCCTTTTATAAATGTTTTGCGACCGTCCGGCAACAAAATCGTAAACGTGTGCTGTTACTTGTCGTTACCATAGGAATTCGCAATTATTGTTCCCGTTATTATTTCGTACCCTGAAATTTTGGTTTTTTTGTATGAACCCGTAAATATTGCTCGCGTAAACCGCACATCATCCCCGGTAACGCAATCCCCTGTGCAAACTATGCAATATTCACTGTCGCCGTTATATGTGGAGGCTATTCATGTTCCAAAATTAAATCTTCCCTATTCATAGGGGAGAGAACGTCACTTCGAAATAAAGTAATACCTATATAGAAAGTAATTTCGTTAGGGCAATCTGCCCGAACCACACCCCCATTCCGGGGGAAATATCACAAAAAAAATCAAAATTAGCGGTTCGTAAGAAAACCGTGGGAGAAAATCAAGAGGGGCGTTTTGCTTCCCCCCTTCTCCCCATAAACGCAAAACGCGGCAAAACCAATCACATTTATTAATCAAATAAAAAAATAAACTAATATTACAGGAGGTATTATGCCTATTCGACAAATCAGCGGCGATTTCAGTCAAGTCAGAGGTCGCGGGCGCAACGGCTACTTTAACGTCAGCAAGATATTTGCAGGAGATACAAATGGAGAGGGGTGCTGTCATATAGAAAGCAAAAGAGGGAACAGAACACCGCCGATTATACTCTATGGGAACAAAGAAAAACTTATAACGATGTTTGAGCAAATTATCGACGAACTCAAAAAAGGGGGTATTCATGCTCAGAGTAATTGAAAAATTGCTTAATCGTTTCCGCAGAGGAGGGAGTAGTGGCGGGTATTGCATCCCTTATCTGCAGCGCCTTTACAGGGCAGGGTTATAAAAAAGGAGGCATAAATGACGGGTTCAATATTGTCATTCAAAGACAGAGGCCATTGGGGTGACAGCAAATACCGGGGCAACACCTCGGGTTACGTCGTAAAAACACTTCTCGATCTGTTCAAGCCGTCTTTATTTGTAGATCCGTCAGAAGGCAGCGGAACATCAAGAGATGTGGCGAAAGAGGCGGGCATAAACTACGTCGGTCTCGATCTTAGGACGGGGTTCAACATCTTGAAAGATAGGCTGTTGGACAGATTACCAAAGACAGCAGATTTTGTGTTTTACCACCCTGCCTATTACAACATTATAAAATATAGCGGTGAGGTGTGGGGTAGTAAACCACATCCCGATGATCTCTCTCGGTGCAGTTCCCCGGAAGACTTCATCGAAAAACTGCAAGTGGCTCTTTATAACATCTATGAAGCCATAGCGCATAATGGCAGATATTCAGTCTTGATCGGTGATGTCAGACAAGATGGGCAGTATTGGTCAATACAGGCCGATATAATCCAAATGGCTCCAGGCAAATTAGATGGAGTAATGATTAAAGAGCAACACAACACCGCTTCGGCGGCAAAAAAATACAACGGCAATTTTGTTCCTATCCTTCACGAATATCTGCTCAATTTCAAGAAGGATAAACTTGTTGTCGGCATACTCGACTGTGCTGTACAGGCAACAAAAAAGGCAACAGTTCTTAACAAAGCAACATGGAAGGCCATAGTAGAAACAGCGTTAAGGGCGCTTGGGGAAAAGGCATCGTTAAGTGAAATCTATGGTTATGTATCGGAAACGGCACAGACTAAAACGCTCGAAAACAAGTATTGGCGGGAAAAAATAAGACAAGTGCTACAACTGTACCACTCCCCGGTAGAAAGGGGGGTATGGCAACTGCAGGCGGCATGAAGGAGGAGATATGAATATAAAGAAAATAATAAACCAGATCGAGGAAATCAACGATTATAACGAGTTAAAAGTAATAAAAGCGGCGGTAGAAACAAGAATAAACCTCTTTTACTCTTACAGCGACGAACAAAATCCGAAAGAAACATTCGGTATAGGCGACAAGGTTACATGGTATTCCGAGAAACTGCACCGGCAAATAGTCGGGACAGTTGTAAAAACCTATGCAACAGCGGTACTTGTCTCCGAAAGAGAGGCAAATGCTTGCCACCTGATCAGTACATCGCTGTGCAAGCTGTGCAAAAGGTTGCAACAGCAGGAAAGGCTTGTCGCCTAACAAAAACAGACATAACAAAGGAGACATCATGATCGAGGTAACGTATTACAGCACATACGCAGTATCAGACGACTGCGTTGGCAAAATAACGGTTAAGGGTACTACACTCAAAGAACTGTTTGGAAAGGAGGGTGTAAGATGACCTCATTAACAGCACATTTCGGTAACGTCATTGATACCTATACTCGTGCTCAGGCAATAGAAGACGGGGTACTGATAGACGTAACCGACGTGGCAAAAAAAGCGGGGATTAAATACCCCGTGGCTTTAACAAATGCCGTATGGTTCACATACATAGTACCAGATGACCGCAGCAGAGTACAAGGACAGTCAGAAAACGGCAGACTGTGGGATACGCTCTGGATGTTCAGCATGGCAGCACGCCGAACAGAAGGAGCAATTATGTACTACAAGCTACACTTCATAACAAAGGAAAAACTGAAAAGACTGGTAACACTAAAGGCGATGGTTCTTCCTGGCGACAACATGGAACCGGTAATAACCATAATGCTACCCGACGAAGATTAATTTTCAAAGGACTCTCCGCAATGGAGGGTCCTTTTTTTGTTGTAATAGAAAATAATCTAATGGCTGTAAAAAAATAAAGTAATATATAAGCAGAAGTAATTTCTTTAGGGTAACTGCCCGAATCAGACCGCATTGGTCAGCCATAAATAAGTTGCAACAATAAAGGCTGCCTGCGGTTTTTTTTGTGTCAAAAATAACATAAAAAAGGAGGATGTTTATGGTCGCAGCAAATAGCAAGGAATTAAGAAAACTTGCGGACATGCTCGGCTTGAAAAAACATGAAGCTAAAAAGGCTTCATTGTTGAATCACAAAGGGAAACCCAATATCGAGAAACGGGTCACTCTTTAACAAATAAAAACTAAACTAAAAAAGGAGGCCATATATGGCATCAGTAAACAAAGTAACATTGATAGGAAGGCTCGGAAGGGATCCGGAAATGAGATACACGACAGATGGTACGCCTGTCGCAACATTTTCTCTTGCAACGTCTGAGACGTGGAAGGACAAGAACGGCGAAAAACAGGAGAAGACTGAGTGGCATAACATCGTAGTTTGGAGAAGGCTTGGGGAAATCGCAGGCGAATACCTCAAAAAAGGTAGGGAAGTGTATCTCGAAGGGAAAATCCAGTCCCGCGAATACACAGACAAAGAAGGAGTAAAACGCCGTGCATATGAGATCGTAGCAACCGAAATGAAAATGCTTGGCGGAAACGGTAACGGACAGGCTCAAAACGGGAATGCTGCAGTAGCTTCCCCAAAAACAGCAAATAGAAAACCCGCAATGGATGACGATTTCATTCCCGAAATCGAAGACGATGATATTCCATTGTAAATAGCAAATAAATAAGGAGGCGTTGTCATGGAAACAACCGATTACAACCTATTTGTGAGAAACTCGGAATCAACAATGCAGGGGTGGGATAGCAACAAGATAGTTGCAGCCCTGCTCCGTGAAACAGGCATTGCCCGAGAAATGGCAGAATCTATCTCGAAAGAGGTGGAGACCATAATAAAAAGCGCTGGAGTGCGCGTGACAACGCCCCTTGTAAGGGAACTTGTCAACGCAAAGCTCGTTGAGCGCGGCATGAAAGACATCAGGGACAAGCACACGCGGCTCGGCATGCCGATTTACGATGTGGATGCATTGCTGCTTTATCCTAACAGGGAAAATGCGAATGTACCACATAACCCGGAGGCAACGAACCTTACGCTTGCAGAAGCCATTAAAAAGGAATATGCCCTGATAAACATATTTTCCCAGGATGTCGCAGATGCTCATATGAGCGGGGACATCCATTTGCACGATCTCGGTTTTGTGGACAGGCCTTACTGCAGCGGTCAATCGCTTGAATATATTAAAAAATTTGGCCTCAACCTGCCGCATGCGCTGTCTATGGCAAAACCCGCAAAACACCCGGAGGTGCTGCTTGCACACATGATGAAGTTTGCGGCATCCCTGCAGGGACATTTTGCAGGCGCTATTGGATGGGATGCGGTAAACATATTCTTTGCCCCTTATCTCGAAGACATGAGCGACAAAGAGGTAAAACAGCTTGCCCAGATGCTTATATTTGAATTTTCACAGCAGGCAGTGGCAAGGGGTGGGCAGGCAATTTTTTCTGACATTAATCTTTATTGGGAGATACCGGATCACTTTGCCGATACACCCGCCATTGGGCCGGGCGGCGAATACACCGGGAAAAAATACAGCGACTACGAAAAAGAGGCGCAGAGGTTTGTATGGCAGTTGTTTGAAGTATACAAAGAAGGAGACGGTTCTGGAAGACCGTTCTTCTTCCCGAAACCTCTTGTGCATATCACTGAAAAATTTTTCAGAACGGAAGGCCACAAGGAATTTTTGAACTTTATCTGTGATGTAGCCTCCGACAAGGGCAACACATACTTTGTGTTTGACAGGGGAGAGACTGCAAAAATATCTGAATGCTGCCGCTTGAGCTTTAAGCTTGAGGAACACGACCTGTTGGACGCAAAACAGCCGTGGAAAATGCGTTACTGTGCATTGCAGAACATCACCATAAATTTGCCGAGGATAGCCTACATTGCAAATGGCGATGATGCGCAGTTATTAGCGCAGCTATCAGAGAGAATGGAACTCGCAGGCAAAGCGCATCTGCAAAAAAGAAACTTTATAAAAAACATTCTTGCCCTCGGAGAGAATGGGCCACTTGCCCTTCTCACAATGGACAGGGATGGTTCGCCGTATCTTAGGCTTGAGCATGCATCGCACCTTATAGGCATGGTCGGACTAAACGAGATGGTTCAGGCGCATACGGGCGCAGAAATGCACGAATCAAGGAAAGCTCTGAAATTCGGTCTGAGGGTTATCGCCCACATGAAAATGATTACCGATAAGATCAGGGAGAAACATGGCATAAAGGTTGTCCTTGAACAGACACCAGCAGAAAGCACAAGCTATCGCTTTGCAAGGCTTGACGTGGCAAACTATAAAGAAATTGCCGAAAGATATGTCAAGGGAAACAAGGGAACAGGCGAGGTATATTACACAAACTCAACCCACATGAATGTATCTCTCGATATAAACCCAATAGAAAGGGTTATGCAAGAGGGTATGTTCCATCCCTTAATAGAAGCCGGGTCTATCACACACGTTTGGCTCGGAGAGGCACAGCCAACAAAAGAGGCAATAGCGGATTTTGTTATAAAAACATTCCGCAACACGACAAATGATCAGATAGCATTTTCGCCTGAATTTACAACCTGTAACGTTTGCAACAGAACCACAAGGGGGCTCACCGATACTTGTAAATACTGCGGCTCCGAGGATGTTGACGGCATTACAAGAATTACGGGTTATTTTACAAAGGTTTCAAGCTGGAACAAAGGCAAGCTTGGCGAATTAAAAGACAGGCATAAAAACCAGTTTTTTTCACAGTCAAAGGCTGCCTAAATAATAACGACAAACCCGATGTCCGCCCAAAAAGCGGCGTCGGGTTTTTTTAAGGAGGAAAGATGGTGATAAAGGTAATAACAAAAAAGGACTGCCCGAAATGCCCATTAGCAAAAGAGCTTGGCAACAAATTGAAGGCAGACAACGCAACAGTAGAGTTTTTTGATACTGAAACGGCGGAAGGCCTCGCCGAAGCAGCATTCCACAATGTAATGTCTCTGCCCGCCGTAATAGTCGAAAACGACGAGGGCAACGTTACTGCTAAGTGGAGCGGCAACGTACCAAAAAAAGAAGAAGTATTGCGGGAGTTGTCCCGTGTCTGAACTCCGCATTAAAGGAATGCTCGGAACCAGTTTTATAGACTGGTCAAAAGGCATATCGTCCGTAATATTTTTGGGAGGGTGCAACTTTCGTTGCCCTTTCTGCCATAACAGGGAACTTGTCATAAACAAACCTGATGGTTGTATGGAACAGGAATGGGTACTGAATCACCTGAACAAATACAAAAAATGGGTAGAGCGTGTAACGATAAGCGGGGGCGAACCAACTGTCTGTAGAGGTCTCGGCGAATTATTAGGCACAATAAAAAAAATAGGGCTCTCAATTAAGCTCGACACAAACGGGTCAAAACCTGACACGCTGAAAGAACTTATAAGTAAAGGTCTTTTGGATTTTGTGGCAATGGATATTAAAGGCCCCCTCAACAATTACGGCAAATACTGCGGTGTAGAGGTCGATAAAGATTATATAGAGGACAGCCTCAATACAATAATTAATTGTGGAATAGGCTATGAGTTCAGAACAACTTATGTACCAGGTCTGCACAGCGAAAATGACCTTTATGAAGTAGCGGAATATTTGCGGAAAAAAGGCGTAAAAAACTACAAGATTCAGTGGTTTCAGCCAAAAAATACGCTCGAACCGTCTTACATGGATATAAAGCCAGTATCGAAACAGACTGCAGAACACATAAAAAAATCGGTAGGTTTAATTTTCAAAGACTGACCGCTTAAAAGCACTAAAGACCTGGGGTGATCCCCGGGTCTTTTTTTTTAAAGTAATACCTATATAGAAAGTAATTTCTTTTAGGGCGTTCTGCCCGAATCACACCCCTGTAAGGGGAAATATTAAAAAAATAATAATGACCGTTGTTGCAAAAAGGACACTAATGTTCTGCACAACTGCGTCATGAAGGAGGAACATGGATAATCTGGAAAAAATGTTCAATAAACTGTCGTCCGTATCGGCCGTGGATAACACGGTTGATAACAATGACTGCGCAACTGATTTTACGCTTGTTGGAGAAAGCGCATGGATTACGGTGAATAACCTGTCGGTGCATATCAAGAAAGAACACGAGGGAGTAGTAGTTGATATTTACGGACGCGGAAGCGAATGCGATGACCCCATAGCATCGACATATGCCTTTTACAATGAGGCAGAGGAGGTTGCAAATGGGTAAAGTTTATATCAACTACCTAAAAAAAGGTTGCATTGCTGCAGATGCGCCTGACAACTTTGTCAGCATGACGGATGAAGAAAAAATGAAATGGGCGTTTGAGGTGCTGGAAAACTCAAGTGACCGTGAACTCATCAATGGTCTGGCAGACTATAATAACCCCAAAAAGTACGGGTTCTTTGACGAAACGCCGGAACCGCTTGCCATAGAAGAAGATGACACGGAAACATACATCACTACAAATGTATGGGAATCTTATTTTCAGCCTGTGGAGATACAAAAAAATGGGGGATTGCCGATGGTCGCAGAAAATATAGTAGCAGATAACATCATCAATGAGCTGTCGGCACATATGACAGGGTTGAGCGTCGAGGAATATGATGCATTGCAGAACAAAATGCTAAACAAGCTCGATGTAATAGAACATACAGTAAAAAAGGCAAAGGTTGTAAACCTCGATGACTACAAAAAATATCTCGGACTGAAACAACATTTGTCGTCATTGTATTGCTACACGTTCAATACAAGAAACGAGGTATTTGATAGGGTGTCGGCTATTGAGGGTGAAATGGGAGCCAAGCTGTACAGCTTTGCAAAAAACTATGGAAAGGCGTCCCCGGCCATACGGCCAGTTATAAAATACGCACTCTCAAACTCCTACTACTCACGTGAGAACGTAGAGAAAATGGTAAGGGAACTGCAAAACGCCGGACACCTGTGGAAGATTGATGAAGATGGCAATAATGTATCGCATTATGTGACCGGGCTCCACCTTGCGGTTGGAGATAACGTGTTTAATATAAACCGCAGAACCGGAAGACAATACCGCCAATATGTAAAAACATGTGCTTTGCAGGCATTCCGACTGCCCTACCGATGGAGCACCACTATAAGGGCCCTCGAAAAAGAAGGCATGGAAGTGCCGGAACTCAACGAAAACTTGTGGTGCATAACCGGTTTAGCAAATATGAAAGGTTGTGCCAAAATATCGTTATCGCAAGCCGACAGAGCACACATAATAAATAACTACATAAAATAAGGAGGCAATATGACAAACAGAAACACAGCCGTTGCCCAGCAAAAAACAGTGAAAAAGGCAATGGCATTCATAACCGAATGTGACATGGGTAGCATTAAAATATTCAACAGTAGCATGTCACTGTTCTACGAGAACGGCGTTGTTGGCGATGGCACAAACATCGTCAACATCTACAAAAGAACAAGCGTAGATGTCCCCGGAAACTTTGTGGGACACTTTACGGTAAAGAGCAACGACACATATCTGAGCAGTTATGACTGTATTGACAAACCCCTTTACAAGTTTGGCAAGGGATGGTGGTTTGTGTATCGCGAAAGCGAAAAACCTATATTCCATATTGTCAGAACAGAAAATGACATTGACTAATAAGGAGAAGAAAAGTATGGTCAAAATAGAAAATTTGCAGGAACTTGAAGAATGGGCAAAAGAGGTAAACATGGGCGTAACAACCAAGCGTAAATGTGACCTGCAGGATGTAATAGGCCGCAGCAGCATGGAAACGCTCAAAAAACTGTTCATTGCTGCCAACGGCTCAAGAGACCTGATACTCTGTTCGCTCTACAACACTATGTCGTATCAAGTAGTGGAAGAAATGCTGCATCACCTTGCAAACCACAGGGCGCAGGAAATAATCGAGAAAGAGGAAAACAGGCTAAACAACGAGTGGAATGAAAAATACGCATTGCTCAACAAGGAAGGAAATAAAATAAATGAAAGCCGGAAAACCATATTTAAAAAAATCCGGCAGCAGCGCGAAAGGCTGTTACAGTTGGAGTCCAAGAACAATAACCTTAAAAACAGAATTAAGCAACTGGAAAAAGAAAAATGGCAGATGACCGAAAACATATGCAAGTTGTCTGAAAACTCGGCCAAGTACGAGGCCATAAAAAATCTGTTGCAATAGGGGGTAACAAGTGAACACAAAAGGAAAATGGGAGATCAAGCCTATTATAAACAAAGAGCATATAGTCGAGTCCTATGAGGTATGCGTAGGCCAAGAAACTATCGCAACGGTGGCAAATTGGGTGAACGCATCTGAGGAGTCAAAGGCAAATGCAGTTCTGATCGGAAACGCACCGGAAATGCGCGATGTTCTTGCAAGCATTCTCAATTATTTCGACAGAGGGAAACCGGAAAAAGTGATGAAAATACCTTGGTCGTTGCTCGAAAAGGCAAAAGAACTTACACAGTTAGGTGGTGCGTAATGCCGTACATAACAGATCTTGGCATCGATGTAACTAAATACGACGGGAAGATCAACATACTTCGATATGGGGTGTGGGATTACGATAGCGATAAAGGGAGGGACAAGGTTTTAGAATGTTCCAATAACCTTGAATACCTCAAGACAAAATACAACACTAACAAAATTATAAGAATCAGATAGGAGGCAAAATGCCGAACTGGTGTTACAACCATATTGCAGTAAAAGGGTCACAAAAAAGGCTCAAGGAATTTGAGGCGGCAGCAATGGGAGAAAATGGGTTATTTGATTTTAACTCCTTTGTGCCGTATCCAGAACATTACACGCGGCTTGACCAGGTAGCGGCAAACCTTGTGCAGTTGTACAGAAGGAACGTGATAGGATGGGAAGATGACCCCAACGATGGCTACAATGCAGGCGGTTACAACTGGTGCGTCCTAAACTGGGGCACCAAATGGAATGCATGCGAAGTGAGTCTGGATAAAACGAAAGACCGGCTTTATTACAGCTTTGATACGGCATGGGGACCACCGATACAAGTAATTAAAGCCATTGGCAAAAGGTTTCCGCATTTAACCGTAGAGCTTTACTATCATGAATGCGGTGAATCATTCTCGGGCAACGTGCTCATAGAAAAAGGGAAAATACGCGAGCAGTTCAGGCCATATTGCGACTGCGACTTTTGTTCACAACTATGGGACGAATTTTCCGATACGATGGAGGAAATCTATGAAAAAACGCAAAATAGCAGTGCCAAGACTGCCGATGGAAGCAGTTTTAAAGCTGCGGAAGCACAAAACCTTGGGATGTAAGAAAAAACAGATGTCAAGGGAAAGCTGCAGACAGTACAGGAGAGACAGATATGAGTATCAGGAAAGCGCTTAAAGAAACACCCCCTAAAGCACGCTTTTGGGAGAACATAAACGGTAGTTGGGTAAAGCTTACGCTTGCACCTGGCCAAACAATCCAACATCATCGGTTTGCAATAACTGACGAGGGCTGGAGAACAACAGAAAGAATCTACGAATACAACGGAGAAAATTGCATTGTCTCTGCATGTATGGTGAGAGACGGGAGAGACTGCGATGGCCGCCTCAAATATGTCTGGGAAGGATATTTCGACCTGTTGAAAGGGGAAAGAGAACCCTGCTTTATAGGTTGGGACCGCAAAGGCAAAGAAGTATACAGTACCGACATGAAAAGACCGGTGTGGATCCAAAGCCATGAGCGGCAGCGGGACTTCACCGCAGAGGCAGCCGGGTATTAAAAAAGAAATGAAAGGAGGCGATTATCGCCTCCTTTTTTTATTATTAAAGTAATACCTATATAGAAAGTAATTTCATTTAGGGCAATCTGCCCGAACCACACCCCCATTCCGGGGGAAATATCACAAAATAATTTTATAAAGGAGGTGCTTATGACAGCATCTTTCTACAATAACTTCTCGGCAAGGGAAGTAAAAGTAATGGAGGCAAGGCATACCTTTAACTCGCTGCGCCTTGCAGCAATGGTAATAAAGGTAATCCCCGCCAAGAACAAAAAGATTAAAACCACAGTGATGAAATTGGCAAAAATGTATGAAATAACATTAATGCCGATTTTGGTAAAGATGGCGGGAGGATAAATGGCAAGGTTAGAAAGCAACGCAAAAATGGGGTATTATCCTACCCCCCAAAAAACACTCGAAATAATAAGCACATGGATACAAAAATACAGATATGAAATGACCCATGTGCTTGACCCCTGTGCAGGCACAGGAGAGGCAATAAAAGCTCTCGTTAAACATCTGCGGCCCGTAACAACTTACGGGATTGAGCTTGACATGGAAAGGGCAATAAAAGCTCAGGACAGCCTCGATGTAGTAGCTCAGGGTTCTATATTTGATGCAAGGGTGAACCCCCTTGGTTGCATGGGTTTGCTGTACCTAAACCCGCCTTACGACACCGAGGAAGGGGAACGACTGGAAATGAAATTCCTTAAACATGCCATTAAGTGGCTTGCAGCAGGTGGCGTATTAATGTTTTTGGTTCCAGAATACGTGTTCGACGAACAAAAAAACCGGGACTGGATTGGGCAGCATTTTAGAAGACTCAAAGCTTCTCGTATTCACGCCGATGAGTTTGATAAATTCAAACAGGTATTGGTGTGCGGCATAAAAAATGCGGAAAGGACAGAAATGGGCAGCTTACCGCCCCCGCCGTATCCCTACATAATAGGTGAATATGAAGTAAGCTATACAGTACCAAAAACAAATGGCTCAAAAGTATTTCAGGGAACGGCTACTGTTACCGATGAAGACGTTATGAAACATACGCCCATTGCTCTGCAAACAATAAGTCGTGAACTTGGCAAACTCATAGTTAACGACAATAGGCTGACGCCTATCCTGAAGCCGAGATTGGGGCATCTGGTGTCACAAATAACAGGCGGCGCGTTAGACGGCGAGTTACCAGTACAAAACGATATGGAAAACCATATTATAGTTAAAGGATATTCCGAAAGGAATATAACCGTAACGGTAGATGAGGAAGCTATGCGCGAAACAACCAGAGAGACCTATGCAACCGGAATAAGAGTGATAGAGTATAACAACAAAGGGGCATACTGGTATGATGTCAAATAACAAAAACGGAGAAATAATAGAACTAAGCTGCAGAGGAATAGTCTGCAAGTCAGACTTTGGCCTCTATGAAAAAAGGGAAAATGGCTCGCTGTATCTGCTGTCAATATATGGAGCGCCTCAGCAAACAAAAGCAATGTTGTCGGCATATGCATCGTACAAAACGATAACAGCAAACACAGGCGATGTATTCTGCCGCTCTCACAATCCGCTAAGGTTTAAGACATACCCCATTGGGTATGGCAAAAGCCACGGCTTCCTCCATGTCGATGAATTAGGAAAGAAGGTGGTGGCATGGTTTACCCCGGAAGAAAAAATATCAAGGTTTGCCGCAGCAATCAGTAAAAGAAAAATCCCTTACGAATTGCGGCTGCTGCCGGAGATTATAAATCTACTGCTCGATAACGAGATAATTGAAGAGCTCGGCAGTTGGGGCGGCATTGACGGATACCTATGTAACTGGGGCAACGACGATTATATATGCGATCTTATATGCTCTGAAATATTGGGCAGAAAAAGATTGGCTGCATAAAAAACTCTAAGGGGATGGCAACATCCCCTCCATTCCAAATAAAATCAACAACAAAAAAGGAGGTAAGGGCATTGCGCCCGTACAAATGGAAATATACAACCAAATTGAAAAAAGATTGCAGGCAGCAGGTTACGACCTCGACGAAAATGTGTATAGCATATCAGTGGAGTCGGTAATCCCCTCAATTGTAAAGATGTTAGGGCCGGAAGCGCTTCTGCTTTCCAAAGAAAAAATCCAGAATATTATTGATGGTGTCATAAATGGTGCAAAGTGGGGTCTTAGCGATGTAGCCCACGATGTATTAAACACCGCAGTTAACAACGTAAAAACCAACATCGAGAAGGTGAAAATAAACAATATCGAATGCTATTTGATCGAAGAAAGACCTATGCTGAAAGACAGTATCGAAGGATACTACATATTCGACATAAGACATGATGAAAGCGGTGAACCGTGCACCATCGAAAAAAATGTATGGTGCAACTATTTCGGGACAATATTGTCTCCCGTAGACTTCCTCAAAAACGGGGAAGACTATGTTGACATTAATCCGTGTCCCGAATGCGGTGGAGATTGCCGCGATTTCATATATCTCGATAACTAAAAAAGGAGACCATAATGAGTAAATTCATAAATGAAAATAGGCTATTTAAAAAAATCAAATGTTTCTTTGAAAGGCCAGAAATGGTCTTTATAGAAATTGCACAAAACAGCACAAGGGCAGGGGCAACCAACCTCGATCTGTCGCTGGTTGACAATACGCTCACGGCCATCGATAACGGTAGCGGGTGTACTGACCCAATGGCGCTGTTGCAGTTGTCAGGGTCGGACTGGTCGGAAGAGGTTGAAAACGAGCAAAACCCTGCAGGATGGGGGCTGTTTGCATTGTATGCCATATCATCAACAGTCAAGTTTGTCAGCAAATTTGGCAGCATGACGGTCAACTGCAAAAGGTTTCTTGAAGATGCAGAATACCGTGAAAATCTGCCACAGGCAGTAGATAAAAACGAGCACTGTGACGGATTTGCAATTTATGCGGAAATTGCAGACAAGGACATTCTTGGCAGACTCAATAACGACCACAAAAATGATCTTGGGTGGTTTCCGTTGGAATTGTCGTACAACGAGAACAAAATAGAGAGGATAGAAGCCGACAGGTTGTATGGCAACTATCCGATCATAACAGAATACGAGGGCAACAGGGTTTATATTGACACTGAAAAAATATCATGTTATGGCGACAGCAGTAACACAGATATTTCCGTAGTGTGGTACGGTATCGTAATAAGGCCTAAATGGTATACATACGATGCTATAGTAATGGACGTAAAAAGGGGATCCCCTTTAAACCCTGTACTGCCATACAGAGACACTATTAAGAAAGACTCAAAGGATGCTGCCTTCAGGGAATTTGTCAGGAAACGTATAGTAGAATACTGCACAAAAAAAATTAACAACAACGGCAAAAAAGACAAGATGTTCGAAAAAATGGTTGAACTGATGTCGTACTTTGCATCCCAGGAAGAACTCGACAAATTGAATATGTACGGGGTAATGAAAAGAGACTGCGGTTACCAAGATGTATACGGCTGCGATAATTCAGTATTCGTAGCAGTATCGAGGAGACAGAAAATACAAAAAAACGAATATCTTGCAAAAGTAACAATTAACGGAAAAAACAGCAATTATGACGAGTATGACAATATTACTCTACCGCCAAACACCGTGACCTCAATAAAAAAATATAAAGGTAGTCCATCGTGGCTCAATGTAGAAACAAAGTATATAAACATCGAAATCGAAACAGAGGGTGAAACAATATATTATGGAGACTACACATGGACAAAAGCAAAGTCGATACTCTGTGCCGGCAAGGAACTGAAGGCGATGTTTATTAACTGCACGTTTTACTATACCGATCCCGATGCAATAAAAGATATTGATTATGCCGTATTCACAATGCACGTCTACTACGATGATGGAGATTCGTGGGACACGCAGTTAGATTACTACAATGAAACGGTAGGAGTGGCTCTCAACAAAATTAGAGGGTCATACAGAAAATACGATTTATTTAAATCTCTGTGTGGTGCTCTAAGTTGGGATGAAATAGAAAAAATCGCTTTAATAAAAATCGATAATAGGGAGGTGGTAATAAAAAAGAATGACGGCAGCGACATAAAATTGGCGCTCGCCGCTTAAAAGCACTAAAGACCTGGGGTGATCCCCGGGTCTTTTTTTTTTAAAGTAATACCTATATAGAAAGTAATTTCTTTTAGGGCGTTCTGCCCGAATCACACCCCCGTAAGGGGGGAAAATAATACAAAAAAAAATGAGTTGTCATTGGTTGCATCCGCAATGGTGCAGCTCAAGGGAGGTAGAATAACGTGAATAATACTGCGGCTAATGCCCGCGAATATTACGGCGAGGAGGAAACTCGCGGCAAGCCGGTAGGCCTGAAAGAATTTATCGATAAATACGGCAAAAGGTTCGCGGAACAAATCGAGCAAAACCTGACGCCGGTATACAATCCGCTTAATCCGGAAGGCACTGAAGGCTATGAAACAAAAATTGGTCTTCTGTTAAGAAAACCGTTTCCGGTACAGGCCGAGATTATAAAGGCTGTATCGAAAGCAATGTACGATGCCATGAGAAAACACATCTTTATTGTCGGAGAAATGGGTTCCGGCAAAACGATAATTGCCTTGTCGGTATTAAACAACGCACCACCATCGAGAACGTTGGTGGTATGCCCGACACACCTTGTAACAAAGTGGGTAAGAGAGGCAAAGGAAACAATACCGGACTGTATTGCTGTCGATCTTACTGTTACTGATGTAATATCGGTGCTGGCAATGTTAAGAGAGAACATTAAAAACAAACCTGACCGTCATGAAGTTTACGTCATATCAAAAGAAAAGTTCAAATTGTCATACGGGTGGAAACCCGCATATGTTATGAGAAAAGGAAGCGATTTACCCCATTGTCCCGTATGTGGACGCACAATGACTAATGAACACGACAACTATGTTACTGCAACAATGCTGAAAAACAAGCGCATGAGGTGTAGCAACACTTACAACGGCGAAAAATGTGGTTCCCCTTTGTGGCAGGCAGACAGAAAACTCAAACGTTTCGCCCCGGCAGAGTACATAAAGAAATATATGAAGGGGTTTTTTGACATCGGGGTAATCGACGAGATTCAGGATTACAAGGCCGAGGGGTCGCTGCAGGGCAGGGCAATGGGAGCACTGATAAAGTCAGTGAAGTATACCATGTGCCTGACAGGTACTCTCAACGGCGGTTATGCCGACGACCTGTACCACCTGCTTTTCAGGATGGAACCTTCAAGGCTCAAGGCTGACGGCTTCGGACACGGCAACGGTATAAAGTGGCTGGAAACCTTTGGCACCATAGAAAAGGTCAAAAAGCTTGAAGACACAGAAAACTATTACGGCAGAGGCAAAAAAAGCAACGTAATAGTGTATAGAAAGCCGGGCGTTGCCCCGCAATGCGTCGGCAAGTATCTGCTTGACAAGGCAGTCTTTATAAGACTCGCCGATGTAATAGAAGGTCTCCCCCCTTACGAGGAAAACGTTCTCTCGTTTGAGATGGAAGGGGAACAAAAAGAAGAATACGGCAAACTTCAGGAAAAACTGAAAGCTGCCGTCAAGGTACATAAAACGAGGGCTATAGGCGCAATGCTTCAATCGTTGCTGTCATACCCCGACTCCTGTACAGTGTTCCCGGAGTTAATAGAAATCAAGGATAAGGATAAAAATGTCCTTGAAATTATTGAGGCTCCAAAAGTGTCTAACTGCAGCGAGACAAACAAAGAGAAGGAATTGATCAGTCTGGTTAGAGCAGAAAAAAAGGATGGCCGCAAGGTCCTTTGCTATGTCACGTTTACAAATTCTCGTGACATAAGACCACGTATTAAAGAAGTGCTTGAGGCCGCAAAGATAAGGGTAGGGATACTTGATGTATCAGTTGCAGCCAAAAAGCGCGAGGCATGGGTAGCAAAGCACGCCAAGGACATTGACGTGCTTATCTGCAATGCCGAACTCGTAAAAACCGGGCTTGACCTGTATGAATTTCCCACAGTGGTATTTTTTCAGGTTGGGTACAATATTTTTACGCTACGGCAAGCGGCAAGGCGGTCATGGCGCATAGGGCAGAAGCAGCCTGTAAAGGTGTTTTTCTACTGCTATAGGTACTCGATGCAGGAAACCGCCATATCGTTGATCGCAAAAAAGCTTGAAACCGCGCTGCTTGTTGAAGGCGAACTGCCGGAAGGCCTCGCCGAATATGGCTCCAATGGTGAATCCATGGTAAGGGAGCTTACAAAAGCTCTTGTCGATGGGGGCAACTATACGGGTGCTGAAAAGGCTTGGGCGGGCTTCCGGAAAAAGGAAATCGAGTCACAATTAAGTATCTCCGGCAAGGAAACAATATTTGTAGCAAAGTCGGAGAAGGGAAAGATTGAAAAATCTGTTCCCAAAACAGAGATCAAAGACAACGTGGTTATTAAAGTCTCCTTTGTAGAGGGGAAAAGAAAATCACGGTCAATAATAGAAGTAGAATATGGCAATCTGGACAAGGTAGCTGAAGGCAGACCTGTCCAATTCTGCCTATTTTAAACACCACATACACAGCGAGGCCCCGAAAGGGGTCTCCAACCAATTAAAAAATCAAAAAATTATAAGGAGGTGTCCATGGGAAGGAAGGGACACACTGTAGTAGCAATAGAGGACCTTGTGGATAATATCCATGAGGGGCCTGTAGTAACAAAAAGAATATTACCAGAAACCTACATCAACGAAAAACGAAAATACGACTGCGGCCACTATAACCAGTGTCTAATGGAGATTGCGATGAGCAAGCATGCAACAACGTTCCTCTGCGGCAACTGCACCAAATATACCGGAAACAAAAAAGAAGAGGGAAAGGTCTTGGAATTTGTAAAAATGACCAAGGCAGAACCCGATATACCAGACATACCAGAAGTAGAACCAGCAGAGGAATACAGCGAAACACATGGCGTGCAGGCGCAGCTTTTCGAGTTTGAGAAGCCGTATACCCTGGAAAACGTAAATGTTAATGACATTGACGTAGATGTTGAAATGGTAAAGAAGGCATACAACAACCTGCTGGTATCGATGTCTCTGTTGGGGCCGTTGCAGACGGTCATTTTGCAGAAGAAAGAGAACGGCAAATATGCTGTGTGCGCAGGCAAAAGAAGGGTATTGGCAGCAAAAGAGCTCAATAGGGGGACAATACCGGCAATGGTATTCGAGGCAAATGTCCCCGACTCAATGATCTACATTTACGTCACAGCAGAAAACATGAACAGAAGTCCTAACCCTGCTATGGAGGCTGAAGCATTGGGCAACATAATGGGTTCATACGGGTGGACTGTGAAGGAAGCATCCAGAAAACTGGGGATACCGGTAAACCAGATCAAGAGCAGGCTTAAACTCTTGTCGCTGATACCCGAACACATGGAAAGTCTAAAGCGGGGTAGGATTAAGACATCAACGGCCGTCAGGCTGGCAGAGCTTACAACGGAAAAACAGAAAGAGTTGCTGGGTAAGGAAAAAATTACCCTGAAGGAGATTGAGGATACAGGGAAAGTGGTAAAACTCGATGCCCTGAAGGGATTGCTTGAGCATATTAAAACGCCAGAAGCTAACCCAATTTTTATCGCAAAGACAAAACTTGAGGAAGCAATAAGCACAGCATCGCCAAAATCGCCGCGCGGACTACTAAAAGAAGCGCTGGCACTCATAGAACAGTATATCGCCTCGGAGGTGGGAAAATGAGAGGCTGCGGAGACAGAAAACCAGGCGGTGTTTACATTTGCAGCAAACTTGGGCCGTATGGGAAGCCGCTCGAATATTTCATCATCGACCCGCCGCTGCCGTTTGACGGAAAGCCTTTTAGAGCGCCGATAGTAATGGAAGAAGGCGACACAAAACACCTTGTGTTTTGGGTAGGAGCAGAATTCTATCCTGAATGCTGTGACTACATAGAGGAAACAAGGGAAAAAGGGGCATCGAAAAGGGTGCGGCCTGATTTCCCGATTGAGGTGCTAACACCGGAGTCAAAGATGTTCTTCGTGCATCCAAGGGCAATTGTAGAAAACTTCACGGAATTGCCTAATCCGGAATACTGCCCCAAGCAAGAAGCACAGCACACAGACAACACAGAATACTGCATCGGCCATACATACCAGTTGCCGGCTGCAACACCAAGGTCGGTAGGAGACATATCCTATACGGCATACCCGGCAGGGATCGAGACAAACAAGCTAACGTTTAAGGCAGGCACATTCATGTGGTTGCCGATAAATGCAATCGAGCATGTCCTGAATAAAGACGGCACTGCCAATAAAAACGTAAAGGAAAAGGAATCTATGTGTAAAATTCCTGTTTCCTACGTCAAAGGATAAACAAAACCCCCTTGTTTTTACAAGGGGGTTTTTCTTTTGAAGTAATAAAACAGCATAGATAAAAATAATAACAAAAAGGACAAAATTATGGAACGTAAGTCAAAAACAAATCACCTTGGGGAAAAAGGCAACATAAAAACTTTTGTACTCGACACAAATGTCTTGATACACGATCCGGAAAGCATCTTTGCCTTTGAAGACAACTATGTTGTTATTCCAATTGTTGTAATTGAAGAACTCGACGGCCTAAAGAAAGGCATGAACGCTGTCGGCGTGTCGGCAAGAAAAGCTCTTAAAATAATCGATAGCCTGAAAGATATTATTGTCCCCGGGGTGGCATTTGGTAAAGGGAAAATAATTGGGTTCAGCAAAAGCGCTCATGTCGGAGCAAAGCTTGATAATGGAGGAAGGGTTATTATTCTGCCCTCACCGTGTCCGCAACAGTCCCCCGATAACCAGATCATAGAAACCGCGTTAACTATATGCTCCTCTGCTGATTTCCCTGCTCCCGTAATCGTTGTATCAAAAGATGTGGCAGTACGCATCAAAACAAACGCAACGGGGCTTATTGCAGCACAGGACTACACCCACGATCAAACATCTGTACATCAACAATATGGAAAAGTGCTTCATGAGGGGGACTATGCAAACGGTATTCTTTCAACACGATACATTTTACAAGGTGAAGATTTATTCTGCATTACCGGTCAAAACAATAAATACCAAGTAGGCAGGGGCAGAGTGTTATTCGACAAGATAAAGCCGCAGAACATCGAACAGGAATGTGCTATACATGCTCTGAAAAGGCCTGAAATTGATATTATCGCCCTTGAAGGAGCGCCAGGATGCGGCAAAACCCTGCTGTCGCTTGCAGCGGGGCTTGCACAGGTGACAAAGGAAGACCCGCTTTACGACCAGGTTATTGTTATTCGCCCTATTGTTCCCGCAGGCAACGACATAGGATATGTTCCCGGAAGCAAAGAAGAAAAAATCAGCGTATGGATGGATGCAATCTACGACAACCTTGAGTTTTTATTCAAAAGCAAAAGAGATTTCAAAAAGGACAACAAGCACATATCTTATAAACCTTACCAATATTTAATCGATCTGGGTCTGCTATATCTCGAAGCAATGACGTATATAAGAGGAAGAAGCATTCCAAGAAGGTTTATCATAGTTGACGATAGCCAGAACATAAGGCCGATTGATGCCAAGACATTGATAACCCGTTGCGGCATGGGGTCTAAAATTGTATTCTGCGGGGATGTTCGGCAGATCGATACGCCTTTTCTCGACAGCACAAGCAATGGGCTATCCCACGTTATAGCAAGGTTCATAAACGAACCAAACTTTTGCTACATAAAGTTCATGCACAGCGTTAGGTCGCCGCTTGCAGAGCAGGCAGCACGGTTACTGTGAGCATATCAGTCTGTTTTTATAATACCGCCAAAAATTTAAAGTAATAATAAGGCATGAAGATAACGATGGGAAAACTTAAAAACGAAACGAAGAATAACAGTGGCCCCGTACCAAAGTTCCTAAAACGCACACTGCTGCTCAGCGAGGCTCACAGAAGAAATTTTGACTGCGACAATTACAATGACTGCCTGACGGCAGCAGCAAAGGCCGGGCAGGGATGCCTGAGTTTTGTATGCGATGACTGCATCGCATATGCAAAGAAACCGGCAAGTGTCACCATACCCGAACGTTACTTGGAGTATTTTGAAGTTGCGCTGAGATTGGCAAGTTAAGCCTGCCGCTGTCGCAATATTCCTGAAAGCTAACCTTCTTCTGTGCCGTCTGTGGTCTCAAGCTGTAATTATTAAGCAAGGTAATTATACGGTTTAGGGCGGCCTTGCAATCGCTAAATACAGGATGAAGCTCTTTTGGCAAATTACTGCGTTTGGCTGTGCGTATGAACGCCTCCTCAAGAGAGGAACAATGTATGTAATTTACCGTCAATTTGCCATTTTTCGCAAACTGCCGTATAAAACATTCCTTATAGTATACCCTTAATCCAAGGCAGTTTATGATATACCTGAGCACATCATCGTACACATTCTGCGCATTTTGGGTTTCGCCATGCCGTGCAATATCTGTTGCCTTCCGCAATGCAAAACCGAGGGTTCTGTACGCCTTGTGAGCAAGCATATCTGATACGTTTTTATTTGATACACCCTTATCTATCTTTCTCATAATTGATTTATAACCTGCGACTTGTGCCATATCCTGCGCTCCTTGTGTTGGTTTGGTATGTCCTCTGTAATAGATATTACTTGTTTCGACAAAAAGGCAAATTTTAAAGTAATACCTATATAGAAAGTAATTTCTTTAGGGCAATCTGCCCGAATCATACCCCTTTAATAAAAGGGGGACAACAATCCAAAAAAAACATGGGAAGCATCGTCGTTTAAGGTAACGCAGGCGTGCAAGGCGAAGTAACTGTCTGCGCCCGTATCCCTTGCAGTACGACTCAGATGGCGGTGTATTCCGCTGATGCTTTCCATGTTGCAAAAAAAGGAGACTAATAATGATAGACATAATGAAAATAGCAAAACTGGATGATTTGAGTGTATTGTCAGCAGATATAGCAAAACAAATCGCCATGACTACGAATTTGATTAATAGAGAAAAACCAACAAAGTTTACCGATGTCCAGTATATGACCGCAGCAGAGAAGGCCAATGTGCTTAATAAATGGCGGGTATTCGTAAACAGCAGTTATAAGAAGGAAAACTTCACCAAAAGCATATACGAACACCTGTGCCTGCACTGCGGTTTTATAGCACACTACAACAAATCCGGATTTTATAGTACATACTGGTACGATCCGGATCCGGAAGGTGCAACACCAGCTCGCTTTGTAGACGTTGAGGAATTTCTGCATCCACATTTCAACTATTACAGCGAATACAAAGATCTCAATACGGCTATGCTCTTTGTCTTAAAAGAATACCTTGAGAAAAAACAAAAAGAGATTGAGGCAGAAGTGATGAGCATATATGAAAAAGATATGCTCGAAGTGCGGAAGTCTTACCTCGATAAATTAATAGCAATCGACGAGGAAATAAACAGACTGCGAAAGAGGGTGGTGGATTTATCAAACCGCCGGAATGATCTCGATGAACAACAGGTTGCAGAGGAGATAACTGCAAAATACAGGAAAATGTTCCCTTCGTTGCAGTTTGAGACCTTTAGGGAGGCAGCATGAAATATATAAGACTGCTAATCAAAAAAGATGAATCGACGCTGATTGCCATTGGGAGCATTATACTGGGTCTTGTATACTTCGGCGTATTCGGAATTATCAGATACATCAGCGACAATTAAATAAAAAGAAAGGAGGGAACGGCAGGTGAGTTTCCAAAGCAACAAAAAACACCCTTCACTTGTAATCACAGATGACGATGTAAAAAGGGTAAAACAAGATATAAACCTGCGGGAATTTTGTATTAGTGTGCTTGGCTGCAAGGCACTAAGAGGAAACTTGTCTTCGCCTTTTCGCCATGAAAGCAATCCATCATTTTCGGTCAGCTACTATAACGGTGAATGGCGGTGGAAAGACTGGGGAGAGCCAGACGAGAGTAAATCGACGGGCGATATAATAAGCCTTGTCCAATTGGTTTACAACGTGACCTTCATCGATGCGATGAAGTATCTGATGAAATACGAATTCCCTGCAGAAATATATAAAAGAGAAAAGGAGCTGGAGGAGGTAGACAAAACGGAAAAGGTAGAGTTTGTAAGAAAACTATACTTCACAAGTCTGCTTCCCAACAACAATATAACAGAAGTCAACTCATATTTCTCCAACATGGGCGTGAATTACTACCCGGAAATGGGGTCTGTGATAAGAGTAGACTTCAAGGAGAAAATTAGCCAGATCATAACCCCACTCCCAAACCCGCAGAAGCTGAGAGGCTTAGAATATCGCGGGATAGGGAAAAAAGTAAGAAAAACGCTTGGAATTGCTGCACTTTGGTTTCTCGCAAGAGATACCAAAAGAATGTTAATAACCGAGAGTATACTGGATAGTCTGGCAGGAGAAATCATACTCGACGACTACAGCCTATCTCTCGTAGCCCTAAATGGGGTAGGGAACGTGGGCAAACTTGTACACCTTGTAGGCCAATATAGGCCAGAAGAGGTGTATCTGGCACTTGATGATGATGAGCCTGGTCGCAAAAGCTGCGACGAGGCGATGAAAATAATCGCCAAAACCACACCCGCCACAGCAATGTATATTGTTGAGGACCACAAAAAAGCAGGTGCAAAGGATTTGTATAGAACCTTGCTACTTGCTGCCTAAAACAAGAGGTAAAGAAAAGATGAAAATCGAAGAAGGGATGAAACGCCTCGAAGAAGGCGTAAAAAAAATATTGGAAAAAAATGAAGTCAAAGACCTGCTCAAAATGGCCATCGTGTTTCACAAATACAGTTTCAATAACATGATACTGATATTTGCACAAAGACCAGGTGCAAAAAGGGTAGCGGGTATGACGACATGGAACAGGCTTGGCCGTTGGGTCAAAAAAGGCGAGAAAGGAATTGCCATTCTTGCCCCGGTAATTGCCAAAGTTAAAAAAAGGCAGAAGGACGATGATGAGACCGAGGAATACAGCGAAGAAACAGTTTATCGTCGTCTTGCAGGATTTACTGTACGCTACGTCTACGACATCGAACAAACGCAGGGCAAGGAACTGCCAACTGCAGATGCACTTGAGTGCGACAGCGCTGGAATCCATATCGCTGATGGCGGGTTATCAGCAGCCGAACTGTATGAAAAGATAATGGCTGCATCTCCCGTACCTGTCCGCACAGAAACTATGTTCGATGGCTCTAAGGGGTATTACAGCATTACCAACAAAGAAATTGTCCTTGCAGACAATTTGACGGAAAATGAAAAACCAATGGTTCTGTTGCATGAACTTGCACATCACTTTGCAATAAATGCCCAACTGCACGTAAATAGAGCGTGTCCCGAAGCGGAGGTAATTGCGGAAGCTGCAGCTTTTATTGCAGGGAGCTACTTCGCCCTGGATACGTCAGCGTATTCATTTCCCTACGTTGTAGGTTGGGGTAAGGATATAAACAAAATCCTTACATGGGGAAAAGCTGCCACGGTTGTGGCAAGACAAATCCTCGATGCAATAAAAAAGAATGACGGCAGCGACATAGAGTTGCCGCTCGCCGCTTAAAAACACTAAAGACCTGGGGTGATCCCCGGGTCTTTTTTTTATTTTAAAGTAATACCTATATAGAAAGTAATTTCGTTAGGGCGTTCTGCCCGAATCACACCCCGGCAACGGGGAATAATACAAAACAATTAAAAAATTGTGCAAATCCTAACAGGGATTGCTGCACAAAAGGAGGATGCATGAAAATTCTGCATACTGCAGACCTGCATTTTGACAATAACCCCGCGTTTCTGCGGGATATAGTCAAATGCTGCAACTATTTACTGTCACATCATGCAAAAGAGGAAAAACCGGATGTAATCGTTGTAGCAGGCGACACATTCAACCAGGGTTCAATATTGGGAAGCCCTGCAACGATTGAGGCAATAAATTTTGTAATGGGTTGCGCTGAAATAGCGCCTGTGCTCATTGTAAAGGGAACGCTTTCACATGATTCCCCCCCGGACTGTCTCGATGTATTTCAAAACCTTAAATGCTCTAACCCTGTTCATGTGGCAAAAGCCATAGAACAGATAGCGCTGACGGAACATGGTTTCGCACAGTTGACAACAGAAAAAATTGCCGAAGCAAAGGCAATATTTTCCTGCCTGCCCTCGGTCAGCAAGAGCAATTTCATTGCTAACGGAAATAGCGACAATGCAATAGCAAAAATGAATTATGAGATAGCAGAACTGCTACGGGATGTGTTCCAAGGTTGGGGTGTCGTTAATAAAATAGCAAACAGCATGGGTATCCCAACAATTCTTTGCGGACACGGCACTGTAACCGGTGCTGAAGCATCAACCGGGCAAAAGATAATAGGCAGGGACATAGAGTTTTCGCTCAACGATCTGGCGCTTGCGAAAGCAAGACTTGTGGCACTTGGCCACATACACAAGCAGCAATCGTGGAATTTGGGCGAAGAACTGAATGTATGCTACTGCGGAAGCATAACAAGAAACGACTATGCAGAAACAGAGGATAAGGGGTTTTATCTTCACGAGTGGGATGGGGAAAGATTCGCCTCAAATTTCGTAAAAACACCCGCAAGGGTAATGCGGACAATAGCATACGAAGGTCTCCCCACAATAGACAGGCTCGATGAAATCAACGAAGGCGATGAGGTAAGAATCGTATATACGGTAAATCAGGAAGATGCCGCAAAGATTGATGAAGCCGAGCTTGAAAGGGTGGCAAGAGAAAAGGGAGCAGCGAGTTTTAAGATAAACAAAACGGTTGTCCCTATAGTGCGCTCGCGGTCAGAAGGAATATCAAAGCTGAAAACGCTTGAGGAGAAACTCCTGTCGTGGGGTGAAGCCGCAAACGTTGAAATTACCGAATCGGTAATTGATAAGCTTAGGCTCGTCGAGACACACGATGCCGATGAAATAATTGCAACTTACAAAAATGAAAACAGCATGGAGGTGGCAAATGCTGCCTAAATATTTAAAACTCAGGGGTTTTGAAGGAATATATGCCGGACTTGGCAAACACGAAATCGAAATCGATTTCTCTGTGTGTCCTGACGGAATAACTGTATTCGACGCGCCGAACGGGAGTGGCAAGACAACGATAATGGACAACATGCACCATTACCGGCTGATGCCCTCACGGGTTAAAGATAGTTACAGTACCGGCAGTTTTAGTTACTACGACAACTGCTACGGTAATGATGCGCTCAAAATATTCATATCGGAAACAGACGGTGTTCTGCATAAATCGGAAATCCATATTGATGCAGAAAAAAGAAAGCAGGAATGCTATTTCTCGATCAGTGAGGATGGAGGAACTACTTGGATACCTTCATACGAAGGGGGTTCAACTGAAATGTTCGATATGTTTATTGAGGAACAATACGGCTCGCCTGCATTGTTTTTCCTGAGTAATTTCAGGGCACAAAACGCCAAGTCAATAAGCGACTACGGCAAGGCGGACGCTAAGGAATTGTTCACAGAACTCCTAAATATAACACATATAAAGGAGGCCTCAGAAAAGGCAGGTGCAGTAAAAAAACACTTGTCTGACAAACACGGTACGCTACTGTCAGAAAAGCAAAAACTAACAGAAGTAACAGGCCAAAAGAACGGTCTTAAAGCTGAATTAGCCGATAAAAAGGCACAGGAAGCAGACCGCATGAAAGAAATAGCAATACTGGAAGAGCAGCACAGGGCTGTAGAAACTGCCCTGACTGATGTTGAGGTAAAACAGGCTGTGCAACAGGAAAGGCTATCGCAAAAGCAGAAGATGGAAGCAGTGATAAAGGCAAAAAAGGCAAGGATCGCCGAGCTTGATGCTGAAAAATCGGCAATCACAAAAACAACTGATGCCAAAATTGCTGAATTAAACAGAAAAATAGCATCTGCAAGGGAATTGACGGCAATAGCTCCGAAATACAAAGAATCCGTCGATAAAATACCGCTTATAGAAAGCAAGATAAGCAGTTACAAAGAGGCGGTAAGGACAGCGGACACGAGTCTTTCTGATGCCCACAAAGCATTGCTTGATATAGCCGATGCCGAAAAAAGAATTAAAACGGCAGAAAACGAACTGCAGAAAATCAGGCTGCAACGAAAAAATGAAGTGGCTCTTTTAAAGCAGGCGATTGAACGTATGAAGCAATCGTCAGAACGTCTCGAACAGTATAACCTTCCCTGCACGGACACTATGCAGGAAACATGCGTTTTTCTCAGAGAGGCCGTAAAAGATAAAAAAGCACTGTCGGGCAAAATAAAAGAGCTTGAGGCTGCAGAAGCGGCAAACCCCGAAGAAGCAAAGATACTCGCAGTCATTGAGAATATCAGGGGTACGTTGGAAAATAAAAAAATTATAACAAGCACCATAAGCGAGTTGCAAACAAAGAAAGCAGAGGCACAGGCCAGGCTGGATGAGTACGAGGCCATGCTCGCCAGAGGAAACAGGTGTCTGGCAAAACTGCTTGAGATAGAGCAGGCAACAAAGCTGATCCCGGAATACGAGGCCCAAATAACGAGTATTACGGCAGAAGCAACAGCAGCACTCTGCAAGGCAGATAAAGAGACAAAAGAAGTGTTGTTCGACATTGAAGGCCTGCAGAAAGAGGTTGACGGTATAAGTGTTGACGAAAACGTCACCGAATATGGTCAATGGCTCAAAAACCTCATTGGATGGTTGGATTGCGACATTAGCGAAGAAAGGAATGTCCTGCAACAGCTTAACAGGGAAATCGGAGAAATAGAAAAAACGCTAAAAACTGTTAAGGACGCAGAAAATGAGCTCGTAGCTGTAAAAGCTCAAATTAAAACGCTTGCAGATGAAATAGCCGAGTGGACGATCCTTGAAAAAGGACTGGGCAACAACGGCGTAATCGCTTTAACAATAAGCGATGCCGGGCCTGCAATATCGGCTACTGCAAACGAACTGCTAAACGCATACGGCGGCAGGTTTACCGTCCGCATCGATACGCAGGACATGAAAAAGGATAAAAAGAGTCTAAAAGAGACTCTTAACATAATGGTGTTTGACTCCAAAACAAACAAAGAGGCAAACATCAAGAAAAAATCTGGCGGGCAAAAAGCGTGGATACTTGATGCCGTTGCAAAGGCAATAGGTATCTACAATAAAATGGCAAACGGAATAAGGTGCGACACCCTGTATACCGACGAGGTGGACGGGGCATTGGACTCCAAAAAGAAAACGGAATTTTTTGCCATGAAACGCGAAGCCTTAAAAATGGGAGGATACAAAAAAGAATTTTGCATATCCCATACCAAGGAGCTCTGCGATATGGCAGATGCAGTAATAAAATTGGGTCCTGAAGGGGTATCCATAACAACAAACTAAAAAGGAGTAATGATGATCGATAACAATAACACAAACAATACATATGACATATACGGAGACGAGAAAGAATTTACCGAGGCGCTCCAGGGCGAACAAATGGAGGTGTACACAACGGCGAGTTTGCTTACAAAAGCGAACGTACCGCAGGTTGGCGGTACAATAAGGCCGGGAGTGATGGCGCTCAAAAAGAATGTATCAGCAGCAGACATCCAGCTTTACAATAAGCTTGCTGCTGAAAACGCCACATGGGACGCAATAGATAAAGCGTTGGGGCCGGACAGTCAGGGCCTCTCAAAGCTTCGTCCGCTGAACGTGGACTACTTCACAGTCCATCCGGCGGATTTCATAAACCCTGAGAACGCACAGATAATACTGAATAGGTATGCGGACAATGACGGAAAACTGAGGAAATTCCCCGTATGGTTTCCGTTCAACAACTGGTGGCAGATTATATTTCATAATCTCGCTGCCTTCGGAAAGTCTGCAGGGATTAAATACCGCTCGGTATTTGTCGAGAAAAGGGAAGGGGACAAGATAGTAGGGATTGAGCGCGTTTGTCAATTTCCTGCTGAATACACGGAAGAAGAAAAGGGCGTTAGGAAATGCGGACCAAGAGATTGGCACACAAGGGGGTGCAACCCCGAGGCATGTCCGGAGTATCAAAAGCAGGAATGCCGTTTAAGAGGACGCATATACTGTTACGTTCCCGGCGTAAAAGGACTGAATCTCATAGCAATCCCGACGAGCTCGTGGTACTCGCTGAATCGCATAAAGGGATCGCTCGATCTCGTAATGGCTGTAACTGGGGGCAGAATCCCGAGCATCATAGACGGCAGAACGGTGTTCGTTATCAGGAAACGTAAAGACAAAATTCCGGTAATAGACATCACAACCGGAGAATCAAAACTTCGTGAGCAGTATCTAATCGAGTTGGATCTCGACATGGATATGCTTGAGATAGCACAGCACTTTTCAACTAAAGCTACTCTTGCAGCGGCGGTAAAAGCACAAAAAATTCTAACGTCACCTCCGCAACAGGCATTATCGCAAAGCGGGGCTAAACCAAAAATCACCTCGCCAGAAAAGGTAAATATAGAAATATCTGAGGAATTGCCGTCACCGCCAGAAATAGAAGATGAACAACCAGCACCGATAAAGGCAACAGAAAAAAAGAACAACGAGGGTAAAAGCAAGGCTCAATCGCCGAATCCACAGGCGCCTGCGTCGGAAGCACAGTTGAACGCAATAAAGGCTCGCGCGAAAAAAGCGGGTGTACCGGACAACTTGGTGGCTGCAGCAACAAATAATATTACATTTGCTAAAGCTGCCGAAATCATCGGCAGAATGAACAAAAACGACTTTCAGTTTTTTATTGGGGCCGCAAACGTTGGGGCCGATATAACAGCGGAAAGCTACTGATAAGATGTAATGCCCCTGACCTTTAAAAAGGTCGGGGGCATTTTTTATCCCCGGAGTTTATGGTCATTGTTGTTTTGAATCAGGATTTTTAGCATTGAGCAACGCGCGGACCAAAACCTTCATACTATTGCCAATCGCATCGATCTCTGCATCGGTCAAATTATCAATATTATCGAACAAAAACCTAAAAGCATCGTGATTATACAACCGCAAGATACACTCCGGTATATAGCCTGCCAGTACCAGGTATTTGTCCGGCGAAAAACCATATTTATTGGCGATAGCTATTATACCATCCGCATCTATACACAATTCCCCTCGCAATATCATTGCGATATTCTTGTCTTCTGCAATTTCCTTATGAGAATTGCCACTTGCTATTATGGCATTAACATCTTTCTGAAGTAATTTGATAAACTCAAGCGGCATGCTGTTGTACGCTGGAGCAACGGCGGGCGGGGCATTATTGTCACCGCGCAACTCCTTTAAAAATTCATCATCTGATATTTGTTGTTCCAGCGGTACGCGTGCCCTTTTTATAAGCAATTTATGTTCGAGCGCTTTACGCTCATCTTCGCTGTTCGTAAAGTGTTTTGCGATAGCATGGATAATATCTACCGTAGCAACCCGATGAGATTCGCTATATGGCTTTTCTATGTAACCAATTAAAGTCGGCGAACAACCTAATATATCTGCAAATTGGCGCTTATTTAAGCCATGAGATTCCCTTATTTCTTTAATTGCTTCCCAGAGATATGTCCCCATACTTAATAAATACCAAATATGAGCAGAAAAAGTAATAAAAATAGTTAGCCAATCTTTAACTAATAACAATATTGTTCATAAAATAAGTGTAACTTGTTAAAATATAATGAACAAATATTGGCTATATGCAAAATATGGTTGAAATACACAGCCAACGTTAAAACAAATTAATACTCCCTTTTATGCAAAATATGGTTGAAAATAGCTATAGCCTATAGTATGCTCTTTTGTGCAATCTAAGGTTGGAGGATGAAATGGCAGAGGGACCAAACACCGGGGGAGCGTTAGCGGATTTTATCTGGAAAAATGCCGAGGATTTATGGGGCGATTTCAAACATACCGATTTCGGCAAAATCATTCTTCCCTTTACATTGCTCAGAAGGCTCGAGTGTGTGCTTGAACAGACGCGCAAAGAAGTGCATGAGACATACCTTGCACACAAGGACAGCGGCCTTGATCTCGACCTTATCTTACGTCAGATAACACGATATCCTTTTTACAATACTTCCGAATATGTCCTTGGCAGTCTCGGGGGAACCAAAACGAGCCAGAACCTTGCAGATTATGTGGCGCATTTCTCCGACAACGCCAGAGTGATCTTTCAACAATTTGATTTTACGAACACATCCAATAGACTCAGCAAGGCAGGCCTTCTTTTTAAAATATGCCGCAATTTCTCCGAGATTGATCTTCACCCCGATGTGGTGCCGGACAGAGTGATGAGCAACATCTACGAACACCTTATCCGCAGGTTCGGGGCAGAAGTTAACGAAGGCGCCGAAGACTTTATGACCCCACGCGATGTTGTCCGCCTTGCCACAACACTTCTCCTTGACCCCGATGATGACTTGTTTGAAGCCAACCCGGGCCTTATACGATCAGCTTATGACCCTACCTGTGGAACCGGCGGATTTCTTTCAGATGCCATGGATCATGTTGCGGATTACAACAATTGCTCAAAGGCGCCGCCTGTCCTTGTTCCTTATGGACAGGAACTGGAACCGGAAACACATGCTGTCTGCGTGACCGGTATGTTGCTGAGAACTCTGGAAAGCGATCCGGGACGCGACCTCTCCAAAAACATAAAGCTCGGAAGCACGCTGTCTAACGACCAATTCCCAAACGATCGCTTTCATTATTGTGTCGCCAATCCTCCCTTCGGCAAGAAATGGGAGAAGGATCAGGATGCGGTAACAAAAGAACACAAGGAAAAGGGTTTCAACGGGCGTTTCGGCCCCGGATTGCCTCGCATAAACGATGGTTCCATGCTGTTTCTCCTTCATCTGGCAAGCAAAATGGAACTGCCTGAAAAAGGAGGAGGTCGCGTAGCCATTGTCCTGTCCGGTTCGCCTTTGTTTAACGGAGGAGCCGGTTCAGGAGAGTCAGAAATACGCCGCTGGCTGCTCGAAAAGGACCTTGTTGAAGCTATTATCGCTCTTCCAACGGAGATTTTCTTCAGAACCGGGATAGGGACATACCTTTGGATACTTTCCAACAAAAAGCCGGAAAACAGGCGCAAACGGGTACAACTCATCAATGCTGCAGATCAATGGGTATCGATCAAGAATGAAGGCAATAAAAGACGGATTATCAGTGAAGAGCAGATACATCGGATTGCTGAGATTTACGCTGCCGCAGAGACTAACGAGCTCAGCCGCATGCTCGACTACCGTGTTTTCGGGTATCGCCGCATACGGGCGCTCAGGCCCTTGCGCATGTCATTGCATATTAATAGCGCCACCATGGAAAACCTGAAAACCGAAAAGGCCTGGATCAAGCTTACCGGGGAACAGAAAGAAGTATTGAGAGCAGAGCTTGAGGCATATCTTGATACAATCAAGCCATTTGCCTGGGCCAAACAATTTATCGAACATGTTGCGCAGTTGTCCCCTGCTGTGAGGAAAGCCGGTAAATCCTTCGTAAAGGCGCTGATTGATGCCTTTGGAGTTCGGGATTCCGATGGGGAACCGGTATTGGATGAAGCCGGAGAAATTGTCCACGATCCGGAGTTGACCGATTATGAAAATGTGCCGCTTACAGAGAACGTCAAGGACTATTTTGCCCGTGAAGTGCTGCCTCATGTACCGGATGCATACATTGACAATACTTTCCTGGACAAGGCTGACGGTCAGATTGGCCGTGTAGGATATGAGATTAATTTCAACCGTTTCTTTTATCAGTATGTGCCGCCGCGCAAGCTCGATGTGATTGACGCCGAATTGAAGCTGGTTGAGAAAGAGATTGCAGACCTTCTCGGGGAGGTTACAGAATGACAGGACAACCGGAAAATATCTCCAGCGTTGTCAAAATTCCCGGTTCGTTGCTTGGCGATATCCGTACCATGATCGAAGAAACACGCTCCGCCATCGCAGTGACGGTGAATGCTGAACTCACCATGCTCTATTGGCGGATTGGCAGACGCATTGGCCAGGAGATTCTCAAGGGGGCAAGGGCAAAGTATGGGGAAGAGATTGTCTCAGCGCTGGCGAGACAATTGATGTCCGAGTATGGACGCGGTTTTTCTGGAAAAAGCCTTCGCCATATGATCCGGTTTGCAGAAGCATTTGCCGATGTAAAGATTGTCTCATCACTGATGAGACAATTGAGCTGGACACATTTCCTCTCCATTATATATCTTCCAGATTCAATCCAGAGGCAGTTCTATGCAGAGATGTGCCGGGTGGAACGGTGGAGTACCCGCACCCTCCAGAATAAGATAGCCTCCATGCTTTACGAACGTACAGCCCTTTCCAGAAAACCGGATGAACTGGCAGAACTCGAACTTAAGGCGCTTCGCGAAGAAGACCGGATGACGCCGGATATTGTCTTTCGCGACCCCTACCTGCTCGACTTCCTCGGGCTGAAAGACGTTTATCAGGAAAAAGACCTGGAAGCTGCCATCCTGCGTGAGATGGAGGCTTTTATTATGGAACTTGGCGTCGGTTTTACTTTTGTTGCCCGGCAAAAACGCATCACGGTGGACCATGATGATTTTTATCTGGACCTGCTTTTTTATCATCGTGATCTCCGGCGGCTGGTGGCCATCGAACTTAAACTTGACAAATTCCGTCCCGACCACAAAGGCCAGATGGAACTTTACCTGCGCTGGCTCGACAAATACGAACGCAAACAGGGCGAAGATGCCCCCCTCGGCATTATTCTATGCGCAGAGAAAAACAGTGAACGAATAGAACTGCTCGAACTGGGTCAGGCAGGTATACATGTAGCAGAGTACCTGACAGTGCTGCCTCCAAAGGATGTATTGAAGCATAAATTACATGCTGCAATTGAGCGTTCCAAGCTTGTCCTGGCAAACCGGGCTGAACCTGTTGAGGTTACGGAATGAGTCATTATAAACCGTACCCGGCATATAAGGACTCAGGAATAGAATGGATAGGGGAGGTGCCGGAACATTGGAAGGTTGTAAGTCTTCTTCATTTGTTTAATATAAAAGCTGGTGGTGATTTAAAAAAAGATTTCTATTCTGAAGAAAAGACAGAGGAATATTCCTATCCAATATATACCAATTCTATCAAATCTAATGAAGCTTACGGTTTTACGAGTAAACCATTCTTTAAAGCGAATACAATTACAGTAACAGGGAGGGGTGAAATTGGGTATGCGATTTACAGGGATCATGAATATGATGCAATAATACGTTTACTTGTACTAACACCAAAGAACAATAAACCATGTAAATACTTTGCTTATTGCATAAATAGTATACTTGTATTTTTTGGTGGAAATACTGCTGTAAGTCAGCTTTCAACTGAGCAAATAAGTCCATATAAAATATTTTGTCCACCTTTCCCCGAGCAACAATCCATCGTATCCTTTCTCGACCGCCAAACCGCCCGCATCGATGCGCTTATCACCAAAAAAACCCGTTTCATTGAACTCTTGAAAGAAAAACGCCAGGCGCTCATCACGCATGCCGTCACAAAGGGGCTTGACCCCAACGTGAAAATGAAGGACTCAGGAGTGGAATGGATCGGGGAGGTGCCGGAGAAATGGGAAGCCGTAAAGATTTCTCATATAGGGAAGCTGACCAAGGCAAATGGTGGATCCAAACAAGACAATGTAGATTCAGGGATATCATGCATTCGTTACGGAGACCTTTACACCACGCATGAATATATAATTAGAAAAAGCCGTTCCTATATTGAAGAGGGCAAGCTTGATGAGTACACAGCAATTCAATATGGTGATGCCCTATTCGCGGCGTCAGGTGAAACTTTCGAGGATATTGGAAGGTCCGCCGTCAATTTATTGAAGGAAGATGCATGCTGCGGTGGTGATGTCATCGTACTCAAGCCGTCAAAAGATATTGACCCACTGTTTCTTGGATATGCCCTGGACTCAATTCCATCGAAATATCAAAAAGCACTAATGGGCAGGGGTTACACCGTGGTGCATATCTATACAGAACAACTTCGAGATTTGATAGTTGCCGTGCCACCATCGTTTGAACAGAAGACAATTGGGATAGCCCTCGACCGCCAAACCGCCCGCATCGATCTTATAATAGAAAAAACCCAACGCAGCATCGATCTTCTCAGGGAACGCCGTTCCGCCCTTATTACAGCAGCCGTTACCGGCCAAATTGATCTCAGGGAGACCATATGAGTGATACAGCGCACCATGAAAAAAACTTTGAGAATTACATTATATCGAGACTTGAGGCTCAAGGCTGGCTTGTAGGGGATACAAGCCGATACGATGCCGAAAGAGCCCTGTACCCGGACGATCTTATCTCGTGGATTGAAACTACCCAGCCCGACAAATGGGAAAAACTCCGCAAGGACAATGGAGAACGCGCCCAAGAAATACTGATGGAACGATTATCAAAGGCGCTGGATAAGAACGGGACAATGCACATTCTGCGACAGGGTTTTGCTATTGCCGGCTGCGGTCATATCGACCTTTCAGAAACAGCCCCAGAGGACAAGCGGAACGCCGAAGTATTGAAACGTTACGCAGCAAACCGCCTGCGTGTTGTACCGCAACTCGAATACCACCCTGCCCGCAAACTGGCGATTGATCTTGTTCTTTTCATCAATGGTCTTCCGGTGGCAACCATCGAGGTGAAGACGGATTTTACCCAGTCTGCTGCTGCGGCAATGGAGCAGTACCGCACCGATCGTCTTTCTTACGACCCCAAGACCAGGCGTAAGGAACCCCTTCTGACCTTCAAGCGGGGAGCCGTTGTCCATTTCGCCATGTCGGATTCGGATATCCAGATGACAACCAGACTGAACGGCGAGAATACCGTATTTTTGCCATTCAACCAGGGCAACAAAGGACGCGCCGGCAACCCGCCCCGCTCTGACGGCGAATATCCGGTGGCATACTTCTGGGAAGCGGTGTGTCAGCGCGATGCCTGGTTAAGGATATTTCACAGCTTTGTCTATGTCGAGAAAAAGGATGTGGTTGACCTTAAAGGAAACTGGTCCAAAAAAGAAACCCTTATATTCCCTCGCTACCATCAGTGGTCGGCAGTCAATGCCATGATCAATGATGCAAAGGTACATGGTGTCGGTATGCAGTATCTCTGCGAACACAGCGCCGGCTCAGGTAAAACAAGCACCATAGCATGGACGGCACACGATCTTATCAAACTTCGCCGCGACAACGGAGAAGCTATATTCAACAGCGTGATTATCGTTACCGACCGCACGGTTCTTGACAGTCAGCTTCAGGACGCCGTAAAGCAAATAGACCATCAGTTCGGGGTGATTGCTGCCATAGACAGAAAAAAATCATCCAAATCGAAGAGCAAGCTGCTGTCGGAAGCATTGTTCGCAGGGACACCTATTATCGTCGTGACGATTCAGACCTTCCCGTATGCGATGGAGGCCATCATTACCGACAAGAAACTGAAAAATAAAAACTTCGCCGTCATTATAGACGAAGCTCATGCCTCCCAGACCGGCACAACGGCGACCAAGCTCCAGGCCGCCCTCTCGTTGAGCGGCGAGGGACGCATGGCAAATCTGACCGTGGAGGAACTGCTGGAGAAGCTTCAAAAATCACGGGTTCGACCGAAGAACATCAGCCACTTCGCTTTCACGGCCACGCCCAAGCACTCTACGTTCATGCTGTTTGGCAGACCGGATGACCTTTCACAGCCGGCATCGAAAGAAAATCTTCCCCATGCCTTTCACCGCTATCCCATGAGGCAGGCGATTGACGAGGGGTTCATTCTTGATGTACTGCAAGGCTATGTGCCCTACAAAACGGCTTTCAATCTCGGTAAGCAGATTGATGACACAAAAAGAGTTAGCGGTAAGCAGGCAAAGCGGGCGCTTGCCCAATGGATGAACCTTCACCCGACCAACGTTACGCAAAAGGTGCAGTTCATAATAGAGCATTTTAGCAAAAACATTCAGCACCTGCTGGACGGCAAGGCAAAAGCAATGGTTGTTACAAGTTCGCGGGCGGCAGCCATTCGATATAAAAAGGGTTTCGACAAATACATAGAAAAACACCCTGAACATTCCGGCATTTATTCCCTGGTTGCCTTTTCCGGCAAGCTTACCGGCAAACAGGTAATGCATTCTGACGATGAGCGCATTGCCGGTGAGGTTTTCGTCGTTGATGAGAACGAAGAGTTCACGGAGATCAATATGAACCCGGGCATAGCCGGACAGGACCTCCGCATTGCCTTCGAACGCCCCGAATACAGGGTCATGCTCGTGGCCGACAAGTTTCAGACAGGATTCGATCAGCCCCGGCTCGTAGGCATGTATATTGACAAGAAGATTGCCAATGATGTGGAAATCGTTCAGACCCTTTCTCGTCTGAATCGAACAGCCCCGGGGAAAAACGAAATATTTATCATCGACTTTGTTAACGATCCCGACAATATACGTCGTGCATTCTCTATATATGATGAAGGGGCGACTATAGAAGACGTGCAGGACCTTAATGTTGTTTACGAGATTAAGGAATCTTTGGACGCCCAGGGCATTTATGAAGCGGAGGATTTGGAAAATTTCAAGCAGGCGCGGTTCAAAACTATCAGAGATATAACGAAGGCGCAGGAACCGCAGCATAAAGCCCTATTTGCTGCTACAGACCGTCCGACAAGGCTCTTTAATCAACGGCTGAAAATGATGCGTGACGCTACAGCCACCTGGGAGGCAGCTTATGAAAAGGCTCACAGCCAGGGGGATAAAACAGGAATGCAGTCTGCGGATCACCACAGGAAGGAGTATGCAGAGCAGATTGCCAGCCTGACAACCTTCAAAAGCAAATTGGGGCGTTTCTGCCGAACTTATACATATGTTGCTCAATTGATCGATTTTGGCGATCCAGAACTGGAAAACTTTGCGGCATTTGCCAAACTGCTGCAAAAAAGGATTAATGGCGAACCTCCTGAAACTGTAGACTTAATTGGCCTGGTACTTACCGGTTTCGACATTAAGGCCAGAACTGGCGAAATAGTAGAAGACACCGATAAACAATCATTAAAACCTGTCGGGCCTGGCGGTGAAAGGGGCCGAGACGATCCTGATTACCTTCGCGAGATTATCGAACGGTTGAACCGGCTTTTCGGTGATGCGACGCCGCTTCGGGATCAGGCTATATTTGTCAACCATATTGTAGAAATAGCCAAAGAAAACGATGTTGTCATGGCGCAGGTGGAAAACAACACGCGCGAACAGGCGTTAAAAGGAAACCTGCCCGGCGCGGTACAGCAGGGTGTGGTAAGGGCGCTCGGTTCACACCAGAAGCTTGCCACCATGGTTCTCAAGTCAGACAGGCAAGCGATGTCTGCACTTACAGACATGATCTATGACCTTATACATGAACACCGCACAATTTATTTGGAAAATATAGATGATTGACATATTGGGCCTGCCGGGTATCACCCCTGTTGATATCAGATATCAAGCAAAAAGCATTATTATCTCCGCCAATGCAAAAGATGATGTTTTGCCAACCTGTTCTGAATGTGGCAAGCCGATGTATAGACATGGCCGGAGGAAAGGCACTTTTGCAGATACCCCCATACAGATGCAGCCAGTGCGGTTAGAGGTCATAAGAACACGCTACCGGTGTGCAGACTGCGGGAAGGTGCTCATTCCCGAACTCCCTTTCCTTGATGAAAGCCGCAGGGCGACAAAGCGGCTTGTTAATGCCATCCGGGAACGCTGCCTTGGGTCAACTTTTAACAGTCTTGCTCATCAAACAGGACTGGCAGTTAACACTGTTAAAAATATTGCCCATGATCTGATAAATGAACTGGAAAGAACGGTTCGCTATGAAACGCCTGTTATAATGGGAATTGACGAATTACACATAGCAGGTGACTATCGCTGCATTATTACCAATCTTGCAACCAACAACATCTTCCAGATGCTGGAGCGACGTACCCAGGCTTACCTTAAGCCATTCTTCGCCTCATTACGTGACAGGGATGCGGTTGAGTGGGTATGTACCGATATGTGGAGGCCATTCAAGGAATCGTTCGGTCAGTATCTTCCAAACGCACGGTTGGTTATAGACAAGTTCCATGTCCTTAAAATGGCATCAGAGGCCCTTGATTTGGAACGCAAAAACCATCAGGAAAACCTGTCACGGAATGAGCGAATATATGTTAAAAAATCAATCAGATGGATCACTCTGAAACGCCCTAATATGTTGACTGCTATGGAAAAATCGGCTTTAGCAGAACTTCGCAGTAGCATCCCCATACTGGCAGAGGCATATGATCTGAAAGAAGCTTTTTACCGAATTTACGATAAGCAAGACAAGGAGTCGGCCATGAATGCGTTCCTTTTTTGGAAGAGCGTTCTACCCAAGAAAGACTTCAACGGGTTTTCGAAATTGGCCAAAACGGTTGATAATCACCTCGAATATATCTTTGCTTACTGGGACTCTCCCCATAGAATAACAAACGCTTATACAGAGTGTCTGAACGGTCTTGTAAAAATAGCCAATCGGATGGGGCGGGGATACAGTTACGAAATCATACGAGCAAAAACCCTGTATGAAAAACAAGCTCGTAAAGTTGGCAGTGGGATCAGATCTGTAGTTGACATTGAAGCTCCTATTCCAACCAGCGGCACTCCTCAATCTGTCGAATATGGACCGCATATTCCAACCTTGATTGATATGGTTGAATCTGGTCGTATTACTTAATTGTGGGGCTATTTTCAACCTTAGATTGCAAATAGCCCAAATATTTTTTGTTCAGAAAATATTTGACAGCAAAAACTAAAATTATTTATATTTAATCAACAAATATGTTTATTAAAGGGGGCGATTAAATGAATCACCGTCTGTTGCAGCAAAAAATAGCAGATACCAAGATAAATGACCTAAAGGAAATCGGTACCACATTAAAAAAAATGAGAGAAGAGCTGAACATGTCACAGCAAGAGCTTGCGGATAAAACAGGGGTAACAACTGCGTATGTATACCAGCTTGAAAAAATGCCGCGAGCAATATTCCCGTCGCGGGAGTACCTGAAACAATTCATTCAGATGTACATGCAAAGTGCCTGCGAAGCAGGTAATGATCTGGACTATACGCATAAACGCAAGACCGTAAATACGTTGCTAATAAGCTTATGCGGCTACAATTATCAGTATTATGCGAATAAATACGAACGGAAAGTAACGGAAAAATACAGCGATCTGTATGTTGAATAATGTCGCCACTACTGCAGAGAGGTGATGTATGCTGATACCACAAACCGAATTACAACTGAACGATTATAACAATGATAACGACAATATGAACCAACCTGAAGTTTACCAAAAACTGAAGGTTTGTATCAATAGTAACCATAAAGATAAAACAACACGGGAAACAGATGAGCTTGGCACATTGTACTGCAACACCGAAACCAGCGACAAATTCAGAGAACAATTGTTGTTTAGGCTATTTGCAATAAATAAGACGCATATAAAAAAAGTGTTGTTGAGATACATAAACTTAGATGCGTGTAACGAGGCGAGCGATTTGTACCAACTATCCATTGAGTCAATAATTACAGCACTA
>Ga0209201_1000717_pt1 | contig 43332 bp, 36 predicted proteins | sample AD_UKC055_MetaG_FD_184411 | JGI IMG/M metagenome (GOLD analysis project Ga0209201, IMG submission 184411) | Active sludge microbial communities of municipal wastewater-treating anaerobic digesters from USA - AD_UKC055_MetaG (SPAdes) (version 2) | ecosystem: Engineered > Bioreactor > Anaerobic >... | reverse complement strand
GCTGGCCGAGCTATCGCGCCCAACGATGCAGGATTGGCACGCCGGACACATCCGCCAGTTGCTAAGGCGCGCTGCCAAAGCAGTCAAGGAAGCCGGGGCCGTCCTGCCAAGGCCACGGCCTTTGTTTCACAACGGCAAGGTGGCCATCAGGGTTTGTCCTGAAGGCGCGTTGAAGGTTGGCAAGCTTGCCTTGTCCACCAGACAAGCCGCCGACCTGCTGGCTTACTGGCAAGCGCAAAGTGTTGCCCGCTACGCTTGACCAGACCAAAACCACCACGCCCCACCTGTGGCAACGTCCATCGGTGGGGCTTTTCGTTTCCAGCAGGGCAGCAGGGCAGGACTTGTTTTACCCCCTACTCAGGACACCACCCGAGCAATCAAAACGTCCCCAATCGAATCCTAGCGCGAAGATTCGGCTTGTTAAAAGCAGGGTAGGGCTTGACCTTGAATTATCGCGTGATAGGACGGGGCCACATGAAAACGCGCCACGTCGAAAGCACATCCCCGAGGAAGCCAGGAACCCGCCGACCCAGATTCAAGACGGCCATGAACTGCCGAAGGTGCGGGGTAGCGATAGCCGAGCAGTTAAAGCCCGAGGCACTTTGCTGCCGATGCCGGTATCGCCCCACGGCATTGGAGAGGGCAACGGCTGAGGACTTGGATTGACCGGGGTCGGAAACGCTCGCAGAGACGTTTTCAGGCGGGAGGGTATCAGGACACCATCCACGGAAACAAAACGCTTCCAGCAACGCGAGGAGACGCTTACATTGGCCCCACACAGCAGGGCAAGGACAGGGAGGCAGCAGAAACAGCAGCTAAAGGCTGTTTGGCTATTAACAACATATTCTTTCGATGGTGTGCCAGTCGAACGTCGCGTCATATACGTCCATGCGGCGGTTGGCCTCGTAGAGTGTCCAATCGAAGCGAGCGCGCACAACCACGCGGCAGTCGCCGGCCAGACGCGTCATGTCCAGCAGGCGGTCCACTACCAGCGCCGTGCCCGGATGTTCTCCCGGCGCGGAGTTGGTGAAGTTGCGCGCGTAGAAAATGTACCATTGGCCGTCGTCGTCCTTGAACGGGAAGGCATCAATGGTAAACCGGTTCGACTCGCAATCCACCAGCCTGGCGCCCGAGTCCTCGTAAGGCCCTTCGGGGCGGCGGCTGGTGGCCACGCGCAGCTCGAACTTCTCCGTCTCAACCCCGCCCATCGAATAGTAAAGGTAGAATGTGCCTCGACTATATATGACCTCTGGCGCCCAGTATTGGCAGCGGCGATTGAGCGACGGCGGCACTAGAGCCCCTCCCAGCTTTTCCCACTCGACGAGGTCTCGGGACCGCAGCGTCGTGAAGATGCGGCCATCCGACGTGCGAGCATTTCCAGTGGTCCCGAAGGCGTAATAAAACCCCTTGTGACGGATAACTGACGGGTCTGGCATCGAACCCGCATAGACGGGGTTCGTGTAAGCACTGTCAGCGGCTACGGCAGCCTTGGACGGGCTGGTGGGAGTGGAACAGCCTAAGCCGAGAAAGATCAAATGACAACCGGCTGCCAGGGGCAGCCACCAGGGATGCAGGCGGGTGGGGCGGGCGCACCGATCTACTCGAACACTGGGGCTCTCAGGACCACAAGGTCCGCATCGGCCAGTCGGCCGCTTAGTTGCATAGTGCTTCATGTGGGCTCTAGTCTGCTATGCGGAGCGTGTAAGTTCCATTCACACCTGTCAACAACTCCAAGAGGCCGAATTCGCGGATGGGGATTCAGTCCTGGCCGGCGCGCCTGTCCGGCTGCGCTACGGCCAGCTCGGCGTTTGCGCGGGCGGGGCGACGAATTTGACGGGAAAGACCGAGGATCAGTCCGGCCAGAATGGTCAAGCTCCCCAGCACATGGCCCCAGTGGATAACTTCACCGACCCATATCGCCGCCACGGCAACGCCGAAGACCGGTTGGATAAAGACCGTAAGCGCCGCCACATTGACTGGGCATTCCCGGATGGCAACCAGCCAAAGCGTGTAGCCAATTACAGTGCAAATGAGCGCCAGGCCAGCGAGCAGCCCCCAGGACTGCAGCGTCAGCATCGTGGCCGCCCGAAAGGTCTGTGGACCATCTATCAGCAAGTTGACCATCGTCCCCGCCAGCAGCCCCACGGCGACAGTCTTGGCACCGCTGGCGCGGGCGACGATAGGTTTGCCGAGGATTGAGTAAGCGGTCTCGCAGAAGAATGTGGAGATGAAAATCAGGCTCGGCACTAGGCCAGCCCACTGAAAGTCACTGCGCCACACGCGGTTGAGCAGGACAACGCCGCAGACGCCCAGAACGAAGCCCGCCAGACGCCGCGGCCCCACTCGCTCCCGCAGAAAGAGTGCTGCCGCAACGGAGGTGAACAGCGGTTGGATCGCCATGAGCACGCAGGAATTGCCAGCCGTGCCAACCTCGTTGGCGTAAACCTGCAGGCGCTGGGCCAACACGAAGACCAGCACCCCCATGAGGCAGGCGTTAGCCAGGTCGCGCCCTCGCGGCGCTGGTCCGCGAAGCCAGGGCCACGCCAGCCACAGGCATGCAGCAGCCAGGCCAAACCGCAGTGTCACAATGCCCCCCGCCGCAATCTCCTGCCCAATGACCTTGTAGGCGGAGTACACGCCCGCCCAGCAGCAGTTCATGAGCACCAGAAAAACCAAGCATTCCACCTTCATCTGTATTCTAAGGACTGGGACTGAATCGTTTCGGCCCATGTCTGGCAAGCTGTTTCAGACGAAGCTGTCAGACGAAGCCACGATGAAACGATAACCCCGCAGATTGACTGTTCCAGGGTGTTGCCCTAATTTGCTGCTATGCGAACAACATTTGGTCAGCCAGGTTCAGAACACGGCGGAAGTGTTGATCTTCGCACATCCAGCTGGGGTAGCCCGCGTGGCTCCCGGAAGCCGGCGGCCAAAGAACCTTCAGCACGACCGCGAGCCATTAGTGGAATCAACACAGACCGGAGCCTGATCGAGGCGCTGAGCAGTTCGAAGGTGTTTCAAGAGTACGAACATGCTTTTACAGAGGCCACCGGGCTGCCAGTGGCATTGCGCGCCGTCGAGTCCTGGCAGTTACCGCATCACGGCAGGCGCAATGAGAGTCCGTTTTGCGCCCTGGTGCTGGAAACCAGTCGCGCCTGCGCCTCCTGTCTATCGGTGCAGGAGAAACTCTCCGCCGGCGCCACTCAGCAAGCGCATACAGTAACCTGCCCAGCCGGTCTTTGTGAGACTGCCGTTCCGGTACGGTTAGGCGACCGAGTGATCGGCTTTTTGCAGACCGGTCAGGCGTTCCACAAGCCCCCCACCCAGGGCCAGTTTCAACGCACGCTGCGACTGTTGTCGGAATGGGGTGTGCGGGCATCCCCCCGAAAGATCGAGCGGTCCTATTTCGCGACGCGGGTGCTTCCGTGCAAGAAGCACGAAGCGGTGGTGAAACTCCTGACCATCTTTGCGCAGCACCTTTCGCTGCTCAGCAATCAGGTGGTCCTGCAACAGAGCAACTCCGAGCCGCCAGTCATCTCCCGGGCCAAGCACTACATCCAGGAACACCAGACCGAGAATCTGCGCCTTGGACATGTTGCCAAAGCGGTGAACACCAGTACTTTCTATTTCTGCAAGATCTTCAAGAAGGCCACTGGCATCAACTTTACAGACTACCTCTCCCGGGTCCGCATTGAGAAGTCGAAGAACCTCCTGCTCAACCCGAACTTGCGGGTCAGCGAAATCGCCTTCGAGGTTGGCTTCCAGTCCCTGACGCACTTCAACCGTGTGTTCAAGAGGATACTTGGCCAGTCGCCTACGGAATACCGCGCCCAGTTGCTGGGAAAAAGCTAGAGCCTGGCTTGGCTCGGAAGGTCTGTCCGTCAACACGCCCCGACTGGCAGAGGGAACGGTTCCTTGTCTGTTTTGGCCCTCCAGGCGGCGCCTCATAAGTTCTCAGAAACAACCCGGCCCCCAGGAGCTGCCTGGCACGGGGCAGTGGGAAAGCCTGCCAATTCACCAAGGCTCCTTGCGATAACAACCCCGGACGAATCCACGTGCCGGACACCAGCAAAGCTCGCTAATTGGTTTGACTCGACTGAAACCGTGTGCACACTTTGCAAGGATATGACTCTGCTCGAGCATTTTGATTTGTCTGCGCGGGTTCCCCGCATGGCTGCCAGAGTGGGCCTCAGCCGGCGATTGCGGGCTTCCTCGCCAGGTGCGCAGATCGGTCGGCATGTCAAACCCGAGCAATCCGCCAGTCCTGCTTTCAACTCTTATCGGCACAACGATTGATACATGAAAATCCTGGTCCTCAACAGCGGCTCTTCGTCCATCAAATTTCAGCTTCGTGAAGACCACGGTGGGATTGTCCTGAGCAAGGGACTAATCGAGCGCATCGGGGAACCGCAAGGCGCCATCATTATCAGCGCCTCAAACGGCAAGAAGATACGAAAGGAGCTGGCGCTACCCCAGCACACGGTCGCGCTTCAGCATCTCTTCCAGCTGCTGCCAGGCCCTGAGTTGAAATGCCTCGGATCCCTCCAGGAGATTGGCGCTGTGGGCCATCGAGTCGTTCACGGCGGCGAGGACTATAGCAAATCGGTTTTGATAGATGACAAGGCCATCGCCACCATTGATCGCCTCAGTTCCCTGGCACCGTTGCACAATCCCCCCAACCTGAAGGGCATCCTCGCTTGCCGCGAATTGCTTCCCGGCGTGCCTCAGGTTGCTGTCTTTGATACAGCTTTTCATCAGACCATGCCGCCGGTGGCCTATATCGGCCCATTGCCGCGGGAGTTATACGAGAAGTACAGAATCCGCCGCTACGGCTTCCATGGCACCAGTCATCGCTACGTGCATCAGCGCGCCCGCCTCCTGGCCGGGCTCGGAGACCGGCCTTCGAGAATCGCCACTGCTCACTTGGGCAATGGATGCTCCATTACAGCCATTAGAGACGGCAAAGTGATTGATACCTCGATGGGATTCACCCCCTTGGGAGGTTTGGTAATGGGCACGCGGCCCGGTGATATTGACGCGACCCTGCCCTGCTTCCTCCACAGTCAAGGGATGGATTGCAGCGAGATTCAGCATATGCTTCAGAAGAAGTCCGGCCTCATGGGCTTGTCTGCGGGACTTTCCAACGATATGAGGGTTCTTCTGGAGAAGTCGGCTACTAACGAATACGCACATCTGGCGGTTGATGTCTTCTGTTACCGCCTGAAGAAATACATCGGCTCTTACGCCGCCGCCCTGGGCGGCCTTGACGTGCTGGCTTTCACCGGGGGGATTGGTGAGAACGCGCCCCCCGTTCGGGCGAGATCGTGCGAGGGGCTTGAGTTCCTGGGCATCCAAATTGACCCGAAGCGAAACGCCGAAGGCTCAGGCAAAGAAGCCTTGATTTCCACCGACGCGGCCAGCGTGAAGGTGTACGTGATACCCACTGATGAAGAATTGGTTATCGCTGAAGAAACCCTTCGGCTGGCGGGCGGCAACTCCGGACCCGCTCATTAATTGCCTCTGCGCCCGGTAAACAACAGATAACCCTATGCATTTCTCAGAAGAACTACTGGTTAAAGCTCAACAGCTCAACAAGACGATCGTCCTCCCCGAAACGGACGACGACCGCACCCTCCAGGCGGCAGACCGCCTCACGCGGGATCGAATCTGCCGGGTCGTCTTGACGGGTTCGCGCGATCAAGTCCTCGCCGATGCCCGGAAGGCGGGCGCTGATGTTTCCCGATGCACCATCCTCTCACCCGCAGATGAGTCAGAAGCGGCCCCCCTGGCGCAGAAGCTGCACGAGCTGCGCAAAGAAAAGGGCCTCACCCTCGATGCGGCCCGGGAGCTCATCAGGGATAACCTCTATTTCGCCACGATGCTGCTCAAGGTGGGACGCGTTCACGGCTATGTTGCTGGGGCCACCCACACGACTGCCGACAACCTGCGCCCCGCTCTCCAGATTATCAAGGCCACTCCCGGCCTGCGGACGGTATCGTCGTTCTTCTTAATGGTATTTCCTGAGGCCAAGTGGGGTCATAACGGTGTTCTGCTCTATTCGGACTGCGGCATGGTCGAGCAGCCAACCGCTGAGCAACTGGCGGATATTGCTGTGGCCTCCGCGCGCACATTCCGTCAGCTGGTCGGGTCCGAACCCCGGGTCGCCATGCTCTCTTATTCCACCAAGGGGTCTGCCAATTCTCCCGACACCCAGAAGGTCATTAAGGCCGTGGAACTGGCCAGGAAGATGGCCCCCGAAATCGTCCTGGATGGTGAAATGCAGGCCGACGCGGCTTTAATTCCCAGCATTGGCGAACGCAAGTGCAAAGGGTCGCCTGTGGCGGGAAGAGCGAATTGCATGATCTTCCCGGACCTCGATGCCGGCAACATTGCCTACAAGATCACCGAGCGACTCGGGGGTGCCCAAGCGTTGGGACCTTTGGTGCAAGGCATGGCCAAACCGGCTCATGACCTCTCGCGAGGCTGCTCTGCGGATGACATTGTGAAGGTCGCCGCCATTGCCGCCATCATGGCTACGTGAACAGCGATAGCCGGTAACGCGCCCCACAGTCGTCACGGTACGGCATTGGATTCCCGGTGTGAATTCTCGCCGCAGGAACTGAATCTGCAGGTGCTCCGAAATTCCCGTCATTCCCTCGCGGCGCGAAGGCTGCGCTGCGGCAGGGTGACAATGAACTCCGAGCCCTGGTCCACCTGACTCGAAACGGCGATGCTGCCACCGTGGGCTTCAACAATCGCTTTGACCAGGCTCAAGCCCAGGCCCAGGCCACGCTGAGAGCGGCTCTTGTCACCCCGGTAAAGGCGCGTCCAGATCTTGTCCTGCTCCCCGACGGGTATGCCGATGCCCGTGTCGCGGAAGCGCGCGACTGCGCAGCCGGATTCATCGCGCACCGAGATAGTGACGCTGCCGCCGGCGCTGGTGTACTTGATGGCATTGTCAAGCAGGTTCGCGAAGACCTGTCTCATGCGAGTGCGATCCACGGCAGCTTCACAGGGCGCCGGGGTGTCTATCCGGACGGCAACCCGCCTTTCCTCTGCCACATATTCGTAAAGCTCGACGACTTCACGGGCAAGCTGGCAGAGGTCGGCTGGTTCGCGTTGCAGGTTCATCATGCCGGCTTCGGCCTCGGCGATATCCGTAAGTGCGTTGAGCATGCCTAGCACGCGCTCGGATTCTTCGAGGCAATCGGCGAGCGCCTCGCGGGCGGCGGCGGGTTCGGCCCCGGGCTGCAATGCGTCCTCGGCAACGCCGCGCAGCCGCGTCAGAGGTGTCCGGAGGTCGTGTGCGACGTTGTCAAGAGACTCGCGCATGGCGCGGATAAGGGCCTGGTTCTTGTCGAGCAACGAGTTGAAGAGACGCACCAGTTCAGCAAACTCGTCTTTGGAGGCATGCACCGGCACCCGGGCATCAAGCCTGCCGGTGCGAATAATGGAGCGGGCGGTGGCGACAATCTGCCGCACGGGCCGCATAGCGCGCTGCGCGAAGAACGCGCCGGCAAGGAAGCCGAGCAAGATGGTGAGGCTGCCGATAAACAGGAAACTGCGCCGTATGGGGGTTAAGATGGCGGCGCGGCTGTTGGCAATGCGGCCAAGTTGCAGGATCCGACCGTCAGAAAGCGTCAACCTGCCCAAAGTGTAATCGCGCTCGGCGTTTTGCGGGATGCGAAGGTAAGGCGACTGGACGGGGCCTTCCCAACCGGGCACGTCGCGCAGTGCGATCCATGCGTCCGGGGCGCTGATGACATAGTCAGTATTGTTGAAAGGGTTGATCAGGTGAACGAGCATGGAGTTCTGCACCTCGGCAGGCTGGTTATAGGCCCAACTGCGCAGCGCAGCGACGCCGCCCGCTTCATAAATGACCGCCGCCTCTTTGAGGCGAGCTTCCAGCACTTCCCGGTCCTTGCTGCCGACGGCAGCGGCCAGCAAGTAGTAAGCCAGCGCCAGCAAGGCGACGCTGCTGAGCGTGAAGATCAGCGCGTAGAGCAGGCTGAGCCGAACCCCCACGTTCCGTCGGAGCGGTTCAAGCAGGCCGGAGAACATAGCCAACCCCTCGAATGGTGTGCAACATTGCCCGGCCCTTGTCCACCTTGTTGCGCAGCCGGTGCACCAGCACATCCACAATGTTGGTTTGCGGGTCGAAGCTGTAGTCAAAGATGTGTTCCAGGATCATCGTCTTGGTAACAGTGCGGCCGGCGTTGCGCATCAGGTATTCGAGCAGCGCAAATTCGCGCGGCTGCAGCGAGACGCTCTCGCCGCCGCGCTCCACGCAGCGGCTCAGCAGGTCTAGCGTCAGGTCTCCCACCACGAGCCGGGTTGGCTCCGTCGCCTGGGACGCCCGCCTGATAAGGGCCTGAATGCGGGCCAGCAGTTCGGAGAACGCAAAGGGCTTGGTCAGGTAGTCATCGCCCCCCGCTTGAAGGCCTTTGACCCGGTCATCCACCGAGGCCTTGGCGCTAAGGACCAGGATGGGCATGCGCCTACCCCGTGCGCGGAGCTGTTGAATAAGACTCAGCCCGTCCAGTTTAGGCAGCATGAGGTCCACGACCGCAGCGTCGTAAGTAATGGCCTGGCCCATGACGAGTCCACTCTCGCCGTCGGCGAAGTGGTCCACCGCGTAGCCGCATTCCTTTAGGCCCTTGACCACAAAGGACGCGATCTTCTTGTCGTCTTCCACCACCAGGATGCGCATAAGACCGTCTAAGACCCTTTCCGCAACACCGTGTCGCGCTGCGCCCAGTCGGGATTCGGGTTTGGGTAATCCAAATTGAAATTAAGACCGCGGCTTTCAGGCCGACGCAGGGCGCTGCCGATGATCAGCTCCGCTACCGTGGCGATGTTGCGCAGTTCCAGCAGATCGCTGGTCACGATGAAGTCCCAGTAATACTCCTGGATTTCCTCCTGCAGGTTGGCGATGCGCTTCTGCGCGCGTTGCAGCCGTTTGTTTGTGCGAACGATCCCCACGTAGTCCCACATGAGCCGCCGGATTTCCTCCCAATTGTGCGAGACCACCACCATCTCATCCGGGTTATGGGCGTTGCCGGAATGCCAGGGCGGGATCTTGAACTCCGCGGACTTGGGATGGTCTGCAATGGCCTTCCGGGCGGCGCGATGCGCGCAAACCAGCGCTTCCAGCAGCGAATTGCTCGCCAGGCGGTTGGCTCCGTGCAGCCCGGTGCAGGCTGCCTCGCCCACCGCGTAAAGACCGCGGATTTCCGTGTCCCCGTTGACACTTGTCAGCACACCGCCGCACTGGTAATGCGCGGCGGGCACCACCGGGATCGGTTCCTTTGTGATGTCAATGCCATAACCAAGGCATGTCTGGTAGATGTTCGGAAACCGCTCGATGATGAACCGGGCGGGTTTGTGGGTGATGTCGAGCAGGACATAGTCCGCGCCGCTCTTTTTCATCTCGCTGTCTATGGCGCGCGCGACAATGTCGCGGGGCGCCAGCGATTTCAGGGGGTGCACATGTTCCATGAACTCGACTCCGTCGAGGTTCTTTAGAACCGCGCCCTCTCCACGCACTGCTTCGCTGATCAGAAAGGACTTGGCCTTCGGATGATAGAGGCACGTGGGATGAAACTGAACGAACTCCATGTTGGCGACCGGCGCGCCCGCGCGCCAGGCCATCGCCACGCCGTCACCGGTGGCGATGTCCGGATTGGTGGTGTAAAGGTACACCTTCCCTGTGCCGCCTGTCGCCAGCAGGGTGACCGGAGCGGCGAATGTCTCCACCTGTCCGGACTGCTTGTCCAACGCGTAAACCCCCAGGCAATGATTGTCGCCCACGTAGCCAAGCTTCTCGCTGCTGATGAGGTCAATGGCCAAGTGGTTCTCGAAGATAGAAATAGCGGGTTGCGCGGCAACCGCCGCCAGCAGCGCCCGCTCAATTTCCCGTCCGGTAACATCCTTCGCGTGGAGGATGCGGCGCTTGGAATGCCCTCCTTCCCGCCCAAGGTCCAATTCGCGCGCGCCTTGTGAGCGGGGAATCTCGCGCTCGGTAAATTGCATGCCGAGCTCGATCAGCTCGGCAATCCGCGCCGGGCCTTCCTGGATAATGGTGCGCACAGCCTCCTCCCGGCATAACCCAGCCCCGGCCTCGATCGTGTCGCGCACGTGCAGCTCGACGGAATCCTCCTTGCTGGTGACCGCGGCGATGCCGCCTTGGGCGTAATTCGTATTAGACTCCGCGCGGTCCTTCTTGGTGATGATGGCCACGCGCCCATGGGGGGCCACTTTCAACGCAAATGAAAGGCCCGCAATGCCACTGCCGAGAACAAGGAAGTCAAAGTGCTTCATTTACAGCCGTGTATTATCAATCAGGCGTGTCTTGCCAACGAACACCGCCAGCGCCATGTGGACGCCTCGGGTCACCTTGGACACCGGCGCAAGCGTCTCCGGTTCAAAGAACTCCACGTAGTCCAGCCGCGCGGTTGGAGTCTGCTCAATAAACCGTCTGAGCGCTGCCTTAAGCCGTGCCGCCGACATTGGCCGTCCCGCCCGGCGCACCGCAACCCGCACCCGTTGCAGTGCCAGCCAAAGCACAACCGCTTGTCCGCGCAAGTCCCCCACCAGATACCTGTTCCGGGAGCTCATGGCCAGCCCATCAGCCTCCCGTTGGACGGGCGCCACCACTATCTTCACCGGGAAATTCAGGTCGCGCACCATGCGCTTTACGATGGCAGCCTGCTGGTAATCCTTGGCGCCGAAAACCGCTACCCCCGGCTGGACGATGTGGAATAGCTTCGTCACTACGGTGGTAACGCCACGGAAATGAGTGGGCCGCGAGACGCCTTCCATCACCCGCGCCAGGCATTCCTCTGCCACATACGTGGTGAAACCCGCGCCGTCCCCACGCGCATACATCTGCTTGTCACCCGGAGCAAAAACCACGTCCACGCCTTCGGCGCGGCACAGCCTGGCATCCCGCGCCAGATCGCGCGGGTACCGGGAAAAATCCTCGGCTGGGCCAAACTGCGTCGGGTTAACATAAATACTGACAACCACTTTGCCACGCGGGCCAACCATGCGGCGCGCGCGCTCGACGAGGCTCAAATGGCCGGCATGCAAGCAGCCCATCGTCGGCACAAGGCCAACACGCGCCCCCGCTCGCTGCCAGCCTTGCCCAAGACGCTGCATGGCTGCGACTGACCTCACAATCTGCATGATTCAAGAGTGAAACAGGCGGGAAGCAGTATCAATCCCATAAACGCCCTTTATGTCTGCGGCCTCTAGCCCTTAACATCCAGCTCATGTCGTTGCGTGTCCTAATCATCCCCGACAAGTTCAAGGGCACCCTTACAGCTCGGGCCGCCACCGAGGCCATCGCCCGCGGCTGGCGCAAGTGGCGCCCACAAGACACGCTGGACCCGTTGCCCATGAGCGATGGTGGCGATGGCTTTGGAGAAGTCATGAGCGCCTTGCTCCGTGCCCGAACGCGGCGCATCAGGACAACGGATGCGGCTCACCGCCCTTGCGCGGCTGAATGGTGGTGGGAACCGCGAACTCGAACTGCCATCATTGAATCAGCCCGCATAATCGGGCTGGCGATGCTGCCGCCAAAGCGCTTCCATCCCTTCAGCCTCGACACCCTGGGGCTAGGTGCGGTTGTGCGTGCGGCCGCGAAAAGGGGAACACTGCGCTGCGTAATTGGCATCGGCGGCACTGCCACGAACGACGCCGGCTTTGGCCTTGCGCGAGCCTTGGGCTGGCAGTTCCTCGACCGCAGGGCCCGTGTGATTGAGCGCTGGACTGACTTGTGTCAACTCGACCGCATCCGCCCTCCCCGACCCCGCCGACTGTTCGTCCGCACGCTGGTAGCGACTGATGTGCAGAACCTTCTGCTGGGGTTGCGTGGCGCAAGCCGCGTTTATGGGCCGCAAAAGGGCTTGCGGGCGCAGGACTTTCCGCTAGCCGAGCGCTGCCTTGATTGCCTGGCCCGAGTCGTCCGACGGCAATTCGGGCGAGACTTCGCTCGGAAACCCGGCGCGGGCGCAGGGGGCGGGCTGGGCTTTGGGCTGTTGGCCTTCCTGGGCGCAGAGTTGAAACCCGGCTTCGCACTCTTTGCACGGCACGCCGGGCTGCAACGTCGTTTGCGCGCGGCCGACCTGGTTATCACGGGCGAAGGTGCTATTGACCGCTCGACGCTAATGGGCAAGGGGGTGGGGGAGGTCGCGCGCCGCTGTCGGGAGCTGAGCATTCCCTGCATCGGCCTGAGCGGCATTGTCAAGGGCGGCCTTGGCACTCGCGGTTCTTTCGCCCAAACCCACGCATTGACAGATCTGACTACTGTCCGCCAGGCCCAAGCTCAACCGGCTCACTGGCTGGGTAGATTAGCCGAGAAGGCGGCCCGGTCTATGCGTGTTTGAATCCTCACGAGCTAATGGCTAACGAAGATCTGCTTCGATTGCACGCCAATCAGCCCGGGATGATTGCTCTGGCGGCAGCTTGGACATAACCGCTCACACCTCTGTCCATTGCCCGGGCACCGGAACGGGGTAGCGACCCTGGGCGTCAGGTTGGACAGGCGGAGAGCTGTTCTCATTAAGCTGGTCAACATTAGGGCAGAACTGAAAGTTGGAGGCCATCATCTGATCCCAGGTAACGACTTGGCCGGTGTGCACGGCGGCGCGCCCCATGAGGTCGGCTACGTTCGAGCAGGCGGCACGTTTGGCTTCATTGTGCGGCTTGTCCTTTCGAATGGCCTCCAGCAACACGTTCCACTCTGCTTGCCAGGGAGTAATCTCCTCCTTCTTTGCGCGCCAGGCGATGTTGTCGTTCGCGCAACGCTGGTCTTTGTACATGTGCACCGTGCCGAGATGGCTCCAGCCTGAGAATTGAGCGGCACACTTGGCGCCGTGGATGTAGGTGGCGAACTCCTCATGGCATTTCGGGAGCCACCGCACGACGTCGAGCGCCTTGGTGCCATCGCCAAAGGTCCACTCGATGCTGAGCGAGTCGAGGTTCTGGCTGCGGTCGGTGCTGTTGGCCGCCCGTCCCCCAACGCCATGCGCGCTGACGGGCCACTGGTCCTTGATCCAGCACAGTTCATCAATCTGATGAATGTTCATCTCGGCGAAAAGGCCACCCGACACCCAGATGAAATGCACGAAGTTCCGGATTTGCCAGAACAGCTCCTTTTCATCAGCCGGGCGTCTTCCCAGAACGCCGACCGGCTGCATGCGGTAGGCGCGGATGAGCTGGATTTCGCCCAACTCGCCGCCTCGAATGCGCTGGATGAGCTCCTGGCGAGCGCGCGAATGTCGGCACTGGAGGCCGGCGGCAATCTTGAGGTTCTTCTTCTCAGCGGCCTCCCCGGCCTTGATCAGGCGCCGCAGTCCCGGCGCGTCCGGCGCGAATGATTTCTCCATGAAGACGTTGATGCCCTTTTCAACCGCATATTCGAGCTGCATAGGACGAAAGGCCGAATAGCCGGTGAGCATCGCAACATCCCCAGGGCGGAGGCAGTCAATGGCCTTTCGGTAGGCATCGAAGCCGACGAAGCGCCGCTCGGGCGGCACCTCCACCCGGTCGGCGAACTTCTCGCTGAGAACCTGCAGGGCATTGTCGAGCCGGGTCTGGAACAAGTCCGCCATGACCGCCAGTTTGACGGGGCCATTTGGCGAGTCGAACGCGTCGGCCACCGCGCCGCTGCCACGGCCGCCACAGCCGATTAGCGCCAGGCGAATCGTGTTGTCTTCCCCGGCGTGGACCCATGGAAGGCTGACTCCTGCCAGGGCGGATGTGGCGACCACCGCGCTGCCGCGCGCGAGGAAGTCCCGGCGTGAGAGGTCATTCTGTTTCGATGGGGGATTCATACTTTTCATGAGTCAAATACGTTTGAGCTTACCGCGGACGCCCCAAAGGGAAGCGGCCTTCATATCAGTCATCAGCCCCGCCGCACACCCGGCGCCCTCAATCCAGTTCAACGTTGCCGCACAAATGCACCTCCAGGCCAAGCTCGGCAAACAGGGCCGCCTTAATGCGGCAGGCACGGTGAGCCTCTTTGGCGCTGGGCGCATACACCACCTGAATGTGGTTGGCCTTGTGCCGCGCCATTAGTTGGTCGCGGGTGACTCCATCCAGAATGGCATGCATGATGGGCCATTGTGGTGTGGTCAAACGCAGGCGGCGCTGGCTCTCTTTCTCCGGCAGCCTCACCGCTTTGCCGACGCCGAGGTCGCAATGCAGTTTCCCGTCCATGACGAACACGCGGCTCCAGACGATCGGTCCAGGCCTCGAAACGCCCTGAATGGACCCGCCGCCAAGGCGGAAATACATGGGCGGCTGGCGGTGGCTGGTCGCGCCCCGGTATCCGCCCGTCAAGTGGGCGGGCGGCACCGCACCCGAGATTAGGAACACCCAGACGAAATCACTCACGCCGTCGCCCCTGAACTGCTCGCCCCAGCGGACATCGTGCAGAGTGTTTTCAGGCGCAAAACCCAACTCCCGCCACAGCCGATAGGTCACCATGCCATCCAGGCCAGCACACTCATCCACCTCGTTGAAATGCGGTATGGCCTCCCCGGCAAACAACACCCGGCTGGACTTCGCTGCTTTCACCGGTGGCCGGTCCACGTTGTTCAGCAGGCCTTCTACGAGGTCGCTGGCGGGCACCAGGTCCTTGAGTCCCTGCTGGTACTGGATGCCCACGGCGTCGCAGCCAAATTCGTCCGCCAACCTGACGGCGGCCACATACATCTTGCACTGCTGCAAAGTCTGCGCTTCGGTCAACTGGGTTTCCTCTTTCCGGCCCCAATCAAAGGTCATGCCCTTCTTGAGCAGCCAGTCCAAAACGGCACGCGCTTCCGCGTCGCTCACCCGCTGCATCGCCGCGTAGAGGGTGGATTGGCTCAGCCGCTCCTTGAACACACCGGTGGGATGCAGCAACTCGTCTGGGATGATGGCGTTGAACATGCCCATGCAGCCTTCATCAAAGATGCCCATGATCGCCTTCTGCTGGCGAAACCGGCGGGCAGCGCGCTGGCCGAATTGCTGATCGGCCAGCGGCAGCTTGAGCAGGCGCAAGTCCTTGACGTGGCTCTGGTCGTGCGTCACCACTCCCGTCTGCAGCCACTGCCGAAGACCGGTGCGGAAGAAGTCATCCTTGAAGTCCTTGCTCCAAAGCGTGCTGTAGCGGACACCGGCTTTGGTCAGCGAGCCGTTGATGTTTAACATGCCCACGAGGCCCGGCCAGGTGCCGCTCCAATTGGCCACCGTGAGAATAGGGCCGCGATGAGTCGTCAGGCCGGCAAGCACGTGATGGGTGTATTGCCAGACCGCTTCGGCTACGACCAGGGGTGCCTGCGGGTCAAGCCGCCGAAACACCTCGATGCCCATCTTCTGAGAGTCAATGAACCCGTGCTGCTTCTGCTGGTCGTAGGCATGCGCGCGCACAACCCGCCAACCCTCCGCCTTGAGCGCCCTGCCAAGGGCGGCCTCCATTCTGGCCTGCTCCGGCCAGCATTGTTGATTAGCCGAAAGCCGCAGGTCGCCACTGCAGACCACGCAAACGGTTTTGGGCGAGAGAGAATTCCTGGTTTTCATGTTTTGGATACTGCTCAAAGACTCTGCGCCGTCTTCTAGCACATTGGCAGCGTGAAGTCACTGAATCTTTTTGGCCAGTGAACGCGCCCGGTGCCGTACACACCAATGCGCCCCGCCTCCGCACCCAAACCAGCAAGCTGGCGACGTCCTTGCGCGCCAGCCTTACGGGCAGCGCAAGCGATAGAACCTGCCTGGCTGGCTGTGGGCGAAAGTGTCAGTGAACACAAGAGAGCCCGTCGCGCTCGCTGTCACCGTGCCAATTGCGGCCCACGTCTTCAAGTCCTGCGATGAGAGCACGCTGTATGATTGGCCGCTCTCGCCTGTCCCTTTGAGAATAACGGCTTCTCCAACCGGAGCGTTGATTTGAACCTTGGGCGGCATCACAGCCTGGAGACGATAAAAACGGCTTGGACGGCTGGTGCCGGCGGGATCTGTGAAGCTGAATTCGCCGTTGCTGTTCACCGTCACCACTCCAATCACGTTCCAAACCCTCCAGTCCTCTGAGCAGAGGACTCGATACGTCTCACCGGCTTGGCCTGTCCCGCTCAGGACAACTGGGCCAGTGGACACATTCTGGACCTGGATCATCACCCTTGGGGCATTAGTGGACGGAGGCTGCGCTGGGCCATTGTTTGGCGGGAGCGGAACAGTATAGCTTATCTCATTCGAGAAGTCGCTCTCCGCCTTACTAGCATCACAGGCCGTTACGGCAAAGAAGTAGGTCGCGCCGACAACCAGGTTTGTAACTCTGGTGGTCGTCAGGTTGCCCACCGCGATGCAATTCGTATAGGTGCGCGTGGCCGGCCCCACATAGAGCCGGTACTCGCTGATGCCGCTGCTGGGGCTGGGATCCCAGGCCAAAGTCACACTGCCTTGTTCTTGCGCGGCAACGCTGATTGCTGCGGCGTAGAGCGCAACCCCGAGCCAACAGCCAAAGCCAAACGGCCCGCCATGTTTGCCGAACCTGCCGCCGGCCCGGCAGCTTTGGATCACTCTCGAAACACGACTTGGCCGAAAGGAGTGCTTCCGGGGGTTGACAAACTGGGGACAGGCCGCCGAAATCGCGGTCTGGTTCTCGGGTGCATGTGGGCACGAACGCATACTCATCGTCTAACACCCCCTGTGCAGATAGCGCAACCGGAACATACCCAAATCGGCCCAAGGAAATCCCTTGTCCCAAATCGGTGGTATTATCCCGAAGTCGGGCTGAACAGGCTATGGTGGTTGCGGTGGATATGCCCTGCAGCATTCGAGGCCCTGGCGGCCGCAATTCAGACTTCCTGCGATATCAATCCTGATCGCAAGGCGAAACGGACCAACCCCGGAATATCGAATATCTTGAGGCTCCGCATCAGCCTCGCCCTGTGGTATTCCACGGTCTTGGCGCTGATATTAAGGGATAGAGCAATGGCCTTAGTGGTCTGCCCCTCGGCAATGAGCTGGAGAATCTCGCGCTGACGCGTGCTCAACCGCTCAACCGGGTGGTCGGCAGTTGGCGCCGGAATCGAGAAAGCCCCCTGGTGGAGGTGAGACGCGATTTCCCGGCTGAGGTAGATTCCTCCGCCGGCGACGCGTTGCAGGGCCGCTTCCAGTTCCCCAATGGCTGCCCGCTTGAGCAGGTAGCCCGAGGCTCCCACTCGCAGGGCGCGCCAGTAATACACCTCGTTCTCGTGACGGGAAAGGATGATCACCCGCACCCGCGGAAAGGCCCTGACGATTCGCTCTGTGGCATCCAGACCATTCAGGTTGGGCATGGATATATCCATGAACACGACGTTCGGATGCAGGGATTTCACCAACTCGATCGCCTCCCGACCGTCGCTGGCCTCGCCAACTACCTCCACGCCAGCGAGTTCCTTAAGCACCTCGCGAATGCCTGCGCGGACAATCGGATGGTCGTCCGCCAGAATGACACGAATAGGTTTGGACGGATGTGCGCTCATACAAAGGGATAGAAGCCAGTAACCCCCCACCTTTGTTCCTGGGGAGCGGTAGGCACCGCCAGGGTAAGACGACACCCCCCCCGCCCTGTGCGCCAGCGGCAGGCGGAACCGCAGGCCGAACAGGATCCTCCAGGCAGTGTTGACGACCTCTTGCCCAGCATAACTAACTATAAAACGGGGCGCGGCGACCCGCAACCTGATGTACATAGCACTTTGGTGCCACCCGGCTTCCTGCGGCCCAACCCCAAGCGGCCCAGTAGGAAGAAGTCCATTCAACGATGCCTGTGTCCCCTGCGAGACATTCGCAGGGGTTCTCACCCTGCCCCCGTCACTTAGCGCCGTGTACAAGGGGTGTACCAGGGAAGTACCAAGGGTGCACATAGGGTCTTCTCCTGTACAGCCGGTGAGCATCCCTCGTGCATCCGGTGTACACCCCTTGTACACGGCGACAGGAGGGCGACACTCTGGCTCGGATTGGCGCGGATTGCGTAGATGCGCCGTGGCGGGGTGCTCAGGCTGGTTGGCGGGAAACTGCGATTGCCAAGGTTTACGCAAGGGAGTGTGTCCAATAATTGGACAGTTTCCCAAGCTTTCGTCCTTTGGGCGGTGGGCGAGAGAGGGATGGTGGTCAGGTGCCCCTGTCAGAAATGGACATGTCTGTACCGCATGGCCTTGCCTTGGTTGGGTTTGCGCTTGCGCATGCTAGGAGGCTGGCGCATGGTTCGCAAGTGCGAACGAAGCCAATATCCTCGTGGAGAAGCTTGCTCAAGGTCGTTTCGGCGGTCAGCCTGAGTTTTGCCACTCTGAACATGAATGCCCTGGGAGAAAACTTGCCGGCGTTGGACCTCATCGCCAGCCAAAGACCGCTGGTGGTTGGCCATCGCGGTTATTGTCGGGTTGCGCCGGAGAACACGTTGCCATCCTTTAGACTCGCCCTGGCTGCCGGCGCGGACCTCGTGGAACTGGATTATCATCATACCAAGGACGGCAAAATGGTCGTGATCCACGACGCCGACCTGGACCGCACCACCGACGCGACCAACCGCTGGGCGGAGAAGAAGATCAAGGTGGCGACGAGGACCGCGGCTGAAATTCAGAGCCTGGATGCGGGGGGGTGGTTTGCCCCTAAGTATGCCGGGACGCCAATCCCCCTGCTAACGGACGCGCTCGACATGATCCAAGCCAGCGGTGTAACCCTGATCGAGCGCAAGGCAGGCGCGCCGCCCGACTGCATCAGGCTGCTGCGCGACAAAGGGCTGATCAACAAGGTGATTGTGCAGGCTTTCGATTGGGAGTATTTGCGGACCTTTCACGAGATGGAGCCCGAACAGGTGCTTGGCGCGCTCGGCCCGCCGGCGCATCTGTCGAACGGCAACAAGCCAATGGGCATGGCCAAGGAGCTAAGCCCCGCCTGGCTGGACGAACTGCAGAAGACCGGAGCGAAAATCGCCGTCTGGAACGACAGGGTCTCACCCGAGGCGGTGCAACAAGCACATCAACGCGGCCTGAAGGTGTGGGTCTATACCATTAACGAACCGGCAGCCGCCAACAAGCTGCTCGATATGGGCGTGGACGGCCTCATTACGGACAACACGGCATTGATGTGGAAGACAATCGCGCTGCGCGCGCTGGCCCGGAAACCCTAGTCCGGCAAGACTTGCGCGCAACTCGCAGCGGGCGCGCTCGGGGCTTGTCACCTAATGCTCCCGCCCAGGCCGGGGAGGTGAGCAAAATGCCCGTCAGCCGGCGCCTATTCCTTTTTTGCCGCCTTAACTTCGAGGTGCAGGTCGCGCAACTGGCGTCCTGAGGCGGGGGACGGTGATTCGGTCATCAAGCAAGTGCCCTTGGCGGTCTTGGGAAACGCAATCACGTCCCGGATGCTCGCCGTGCCGCAAAGAATGGCGATCAACCGGTCTAAGCCGAGGGCAATGCCGCCATGCGGCGGGGCGCCATAACGGAACGCATCGAGCATGTAGCCGAAGCGCAGTTTGGTTTCATCCGGAGGAATCTGCAGCACATCTTCGAAGACGGTCTTCTGCACGTCGGGCCGGTGGATACGGATTGAGCCGCCGCCCAACTCGACGCCGTTCACCACGACATCGTAGTGCTGGCCACGAACCTTCCTGGGGTCGGTCTTGAGCATGGAAACGTCTTCCGCCACAGGCGCGGTGAACGGGTGATGGCTGGAATACCAGCGGTTCTGCTCCTTGTCGAAGCTGAGCAGCGGGAAATCCACGATCCAGAGGAAGTCGAACCGGTCGGCGGCGATGGCAAGCTTCCCCTGGCCTTTGAGCACATCAGCGCAGTAAACGCGAATTCTTCCGAGGATCTCGCAAGCCGTGAGCCATTGGTCAGCGGCGAAGAGGATCAAGTCGCCCTCCTGGATCCCGAGCTTGCCGGTCAGCGCCGCTTTCTCGGCGTCGCTGAAGAACCGGACGATGGGTGACTTCCACTCGCCGCCTTCAACCTTGATGTAGGCCAGGCCTTTAGCGCCAAAGCCCTTGGCGTATTCGGTCATGGTGTCCATTTGACCTTGCGTGACGCAGGCAAGCCCCTTGGCATTGATCGCCTTGACGACGCCCTGATTGGCGATAGCGCCGCTGAAGATCTTGAACTTGCTGTTGCGGAACTCCTCGGTGAAGTCCACTAACTCCATGCCGAAGCGGGTGTCGGGCTTGTCACTGCCGTAGCGGTTGATCGCCTCCTGAAAGGTGAGCCGCTTGAAGGGCGTGGGAATATCAAGGTCCAGCGCCGACTTCCAGATGCGCTTGAGCAGGCCCTCGATCAGGGTGTAGATGTCCTCGCGCTCGATAAACGACATCTCGATGTCAATCTGGCTGAACTCGAGCTGCCGGTCGGCACGCTGGTCCTCGTCGCGGAAACAACGGGCGATTTGGTAGTAGCGCTCGACGCCTCCGACCATAAGAATCTGCTTGAATTGCTGCGGTGACTGGGGCAGCGCGTAAAACGTGCCCGGGTCGCGGCGGTTCGGCACGAGGAACTCGCGCGCGCCTTCAGGCGTGCTCTTGAAGAGGATGGGCGTCTCGACTTCCAGAAAGCCTTGTTCGTCCATGAACCCGCGCGTGGCGGCGGCTACCTTGCTGCGAACGCGGAGGTTGCGGGCCATCTCGGGCCGGCGTATATCCAGATAACGGTATTTCAGCCGCAGCTCTTCGTTCACTTTGCTGGCCACTTCCGGGTCATCCACCGGGAATGGCAAGACTTCGGCCACATTCAAGACTTCCAGGCCACTGACCATAACCTCGACTTCCCCGGTCGAAATCTTGGGATTGTTCGTACCCTCGGGTCGCGCCCGCAGTTTGCCGGTGATGCGGACCACGCACTCGCTGCGCAGCGCAGCCGCCTCCTCAAACAGCGGCTTTGGCAGGTCTGAAGGATCAAACACGGTTTGCGTGCGCCCCTCGCGGTCTCGCACGTCAATGAAGATCAGGCCACCCAGGTCGCGCCGCGAGTGGACCCAGCCTTCGACCGTCACGATCTGTCCAATGTGCGCCGGGCGCAATTCGTTACAATGATGCGTTCGTTTCATGTTGCGGTGGAACACCGGAGGCGGGAAATCGAATCCTACGTCCGTCAACCCGGGTTCAAGAACCAGGCGGCATGCTGCGCAGAGACCGGCAAAGTTGAAAGACAAATCTCTCGCTCACGCGGCGAATTGGCTCTTCAAAGCCCAAAGACCCAAAGCCGGGTTGCTGATGTAGAATATCTCTTCACCGTCAGGCAAACGGTTCAAGCCGTCCTTGAGCCGGTCCGGCCTGTAACGTCTGAGCGCGCGCTCCAGGTCATCCGAGGCAAGTCCCACAGACCTCACTTCCTCCTGGGTCATACCCGGGCCGGGACAGTAGGTGATTCGGAAGCGGCCTTCGCTGGAGCCATGAATGAGGTGCGCGGCGGCGCTGCGGTTGTTGCGCAACTCAGCGTTGGCCTTGACAGCGGCCAGGGTCCTGGGCGTCCCGCGATAGCCGTACTTCCGGATCAGGCGGTCTATCTCGGTGTCTTCGCCAAACTCTTTGAGGCCGGGTGCAAGGACGATGAGTTCGCCGCCGTCGGCCAGAGCCATCCGCGTGCGATAGATGGCCTTGTTCCCGAGCCAGGTGCTCTTGAACTCGTGCGGGTCGAGGAACACGAGCACTTTCTTCAGGGGCTTGTCCAGGAGATTCAGGTTGACCTTCTGGGAGAGGCGCGCGCCCAGCGTGAATGTCTCCATGTCGTCGCCAACGTAGAGCCCGCGCATGATCATGCCCCGCCCCGCTTGATTCTTCTCCATCACGGACAGGACGTAAACGATGGGCAGGTCGCGCAGGAAAGTCTCGACGCCGTAGTTCAGGAGGCGGCGCACCGGCGTCTCGATGCGGCCCATCATGCGCTCCATGCCGAATGCCGCGCCCAGAAAGTGTGACTTGTTGATAATGTCCGAGCCCCCGGCGCCGACGACGACGTTCTTGGTGTAGTTGGCCATGCCCACGACTTCGTGCGGCACAATCTGGCCGACCGAGAGGATGAGGTCGTAGCCGACGAACAGCAGCTTGCTGACTTCGATGCGGACGCTGTAATCCACCAGCCCTCCCGACCATTCACGAATGAGTCTGCCGGGCACTTCTCCCACACGGCGAATGCCGTTGCGCCAATCGTGGACCTTAAATCGGACAAGCGGGATGCTCCTGCCAAACATCATGCGCAACTGCCCCTCGGTCATAGGGGAATGAGTGCCCAGCGCGGGCATGATGTCCACTTTGGCCTTAGGCGAGAGCAACCTATAGAGCAGGCGTGTGAGTTCCCCGGCATCCGAGTTGAGGCGCGTGTGATCGGGCGGGAGAAGCAGCACCTTCCGCAGCGGTCGCCCAATGACCTTGAGGGCTCCCGCCAACGCCCTCTGCTTCTCAGCGGTGCTGATTTCGTCCCCTGCACCCCCACGCGCAAAGTATGTCGCCATAGTTCGCTACTCGAATTACGCTAGCACGCCTGCCAGGCTGCCAGCAAGTGGTGACGCATCACCAAAGCGTCCGGGCGCAGGCCCATGACAGACGCTTGTGCGAAGTGTCCTTGCCGCAGGCGCTCACACACCGCTGAAGGCGCTGAAGCCGCCATCCACCGCAATGACTTGCCCTGTAACGAATCCCGACCCGTTGTCGCTGAGCAGCCACAACAACGTGCCGACCAGATCTTCCGGTTTCCCGAAATGCCCTTGCGGGGTGTGGGAGGTAATTGTGTTGCCGCGGGGCGTCAGCGAGCCGTCCGGCTGTGTCAACAGCCTGCGGTTCTGGTCTGTGAGGAAGAACCCCGGCGCGATGGCGTTGACGCGCACCCCTGTCTTCGAGAAATGCACCGCCAGCCATTGGGTGAAATTGCTCACGCCCGCTTTGGCCGCGCTGTAGGCCGGTATCTTGGTCAGCGGCTTGAAGGCGTTCATCGAAGAGATGTTAATGATGTGGCCGCGCCCTTTTTCCACCATGTCCCGGCTGAAGACCTGCGTCGGCAGAAAGGTCCCCAGGAAGTTCAGGTTGAATACAAACTGGATGCCCTCGACTGTTAGATCGTAGAACGTCACCACGCCCTCCTTCTTCGCCGTCAGGTCGTCGCGCGAGAGAAACTCCCTGGATGTCGTGCCCTTGGGGTGGTTGCCCCCAGCGCCATTGATAAGGATGTCCACTGGCCCGAACGCGGCTTTGACCTGGGCGTGCGCCCGCTCGATGCTCTCCTTCTCCAGCACGTTACAGGCGAACGCTTTGGCAACGCCGCCGGCCTTGGTGATAGCGTCGGCGGCTCTTTGCGCCATTTCCGGCTTCAGGTCCAGGATGCCGACTTTGGCGCCACACTGCGCCAATGCGTCCCCAAGCACACTGCACAGGATGCCGCCCCCGCCGGTGACCACGGCGACCTGATCCTTCAAATTCACATGAAATGGAACAATCATAGGAGCACGCACATTCTTGTTCGCCTCACCGGGCCTTTGTCAAGTGAGGCGGGCAGAAATCTCTCTGCGAATTCCATACTGGCCAGCAGGCGCTGCCTCGGCTAAGGTGTAAGCAATGACGAATTCCTTGCCGAAGCCGGAAGTGATCATCACCCACGAGAGCGACCTCGATGGGCTGGTGTCCGGCGTGCTCTTGCAGCGGTTGGCGCGCAGGCTCTTCGATGCGGAGGTTCGCCTCGAGGCCTACAACTACCACAACTGGCGCCAGCGGGACCTGCGCGAGAAGTCGGCCTGGGTTGCCGACCTCACCTATGAGCCCCGCATGGACCGGCCAAACTGGGCCATCATTGACCATCACCCCACGGACACGACTCCCAAGAACGCCCTGTTTATCTCCGGCCTGAACAAGTCAGCCGCGCTCCTCTGTTATGAGTTGTGCCAGCAGCAGGGCTTGGCCTCGCCTGCGCTGGACCGGCTGGTGCATCTAACCAATGTGGGAGACCTCTTTCTCGAAGACGACCCGGACTTCATCCTAGCCAGCGACTACGCGAACCTGGTCAAGCACTACCAGTTCTGGAACCTCCACGCCCTGATTGGCGGACAGATTGAGCAGCTGCTCAATAATCCCCTGCTCCGCGTCATGGAGGTCAAACGCAACATCGAAGACCCGCTGGGCTTTGCGTGGGCCCGGGAGAACGTCAGCGAAATCACGCCGCAACTGGGCTTTGTGGACACAGTCATCGGTAATACCAATCTGATTGTCCATCAGCTCCTCGAACAAGGAGCAACAAGGTATCCAGTGCTGTTGACTCTGTTTCGCCGCGGCAATGGAGTCGTCATCGCCAGCCTCCGCAGCCGCAATGGCCAGGCCGTCAAGATCGCCGAGAAGCTCCAGGGCGGCGGACACCCGAACGCCAGTGCCGCAACGTTGCCGCGATCCGTCAAGACGATTCCCGATGCCATCACCTACTTGCGCCAGGTGCTTAACCCCCGGAAGGAAGCCCCTCTGAACAGTTTGGAGGATATCTTCGCCTCCATTGACCGCGCACAGTAGCGGGAAGTGTGACGGAACTCCTCGCTGCCGCAAGACTGCGGTTGCAGGCCATTCCAGAGATGGACCTCTGGTGCCCACAGTGACCAGGGGTGTAACAGTCCTGACAATCTATCGAGAACGGCCAGCCGAGGCGTCCCCTCTCGCGCAAACACCTGCCTTTCGGCGAGACGTCGCTGCCACACCGGCGAGCTGGATGTCCCCGCGCACGCCGGCCGGGTGTCAATGTTCGTCGTTGCTTCCTGTGGAACGCTTCCCTACCCTGCCCCCTGTTTATGGCGCAGCCTCAAGCAGCAATCATTACTCCCTTGGCCCGCGTGGACGGGCGTCTGCCGAATCAATTGCGCCCCGTCCACTTTCAGAACAACGTCGCCCCTTATGCGGCCGGCTCAACCCTGATCGAGTGGGGGAACACGCGCGTTATTTGCGGCGTCACGGTCGAGGAGACAGTGCCCCGCTGGATGAAGGAGCAGGGCGTCAGTGGAGGCTGGATCACTGCTGAATACTCGATGCTCCCCTACTCGACTCTGCAGCGCAAACAGCGCGATAGCACCAAAGGGAAGATTGATGGGCGTTCCCAGGAGATCCAGCGGTTGATTGGCCGCGCAATGCGCACCGCCATAGACCTGGAGAAACTGGGCACACGCACGCTTTGGGTAGACTGCGATGTTTTGCAAGCCGACGGCGGCACGCGCACGGCGGCGATTACCGGCGGTTACGTGGCGCTGGCCCTGGCGATGCGCAAGTTGGTTGCGGGCGGCAAGCTGCCGGAAAATCCACTGCGGCGCGCCGTCGCGGCGGTCAGCGTCGGCATCTTCAAGAAGCAGGCGCTGCTGGACCTCTGCTACATGGAAGATGGGGAGGCGGAAGTTGACCTGAACCTGGTGATGGACTCCTGCGGCGAGTTCATTGAGTTGCAGGGCACCGGCGAGGAGGCTACTTTCAGCGAGACGCAGCTTGGCGAAATGCTCTCTTTGGGCAAGGCCGGCGTGCACGATCTCCTGGCCGCCCAGCAGGCAGCCTTGGCCACTCAATAGGTCCGGTGAAGTTCTTGCATCTGATCTGGAGCAACTTGAAGCGAAAGAAGCTCCGCACCGTCCTGACGCTGCTCTCGATTGTGGTGGCGTTCATTCTGTTCGGTCTTCTTTGCGCCATCCGGCAGGCGCTTTCGGGCGGTGTCTCCATGGCCGGGCAGAACCGCCTGGTTACGCGCCACAAGATCTCCATTATCCAGTCCCTGCCCGAATCGTACAAGTTGCGGATGGAGCGGATCCCCGGAGTAGCTCTGGCCACACACGAATCGTGGTTCGGCGGCGTTTACCAGGATTCAAAGAACTTCTTTCCGCAAATGCCGGTCGTGCCCGAGGAGTATCTGGCGATGTATCCTGAGTATCTCCTGGCACCGGAACAGAAGGAGGCCTGGCTGACGACGCGCACCGGAGCAATCGTGGGGCGAAAGACGGCCGAACGGTTCCAATGGAAGATTGGGGACCGGATTCCCCTCCAATCCTCGATCTGGCCCAAGGCAGACGGGAGCCACCTGTGGGAACTTGACATCGTGGGAATCTATGACGGCAGAGACAAGGGAACGGATACAAGCCTGCTGTTCTTCCACTATGATTACTTTGATGAGGCCCGCGTGTGGAACAAGGGGCAAGTGGGATGGTACATGGTCCAGGTAAACGACCCATCACAGGCAGCTGAAATCGCCAAACTGGTTGACCAGGAATTTGAGAATTCTGCGGCGGAGACAAAGACCGAGCCGGAGGGAGCATTTCTACAGGCATGGGCCAAGCAGATTGGGGACATCACCCTGATCACGGCGACGATCCTGAGCGCCGTTTTCTTTACCATTTTGCTGGTATCGGGTAACACCATGAGCCAGGCGGTGCGGGAGCGGACGGGGGAACTGGGCGCCTTGAAAGCGATGGGTTTTACCAGTGCCCAGGTGCTGGGGTTGGTGCTGGCAGAGTCCTGCCTTCTGGCGCTGCTGGGTGGCGGGCTTGGCATTGGATTGGCGTGGTTACTCATTGCGCGGGGAGATCCCACTGGCGGAATGTTGCCGCTGTTCTTTTTCCCGAAGGGTGACGTGCTCATCGGGGTCGCACTCAGCGCGGCCCTCGGCGTTTTGGCCGGGATCTTCCCCGCATTGCAGGCGATGCGCCTTCGGGTCGCAGACGCCCTGAGAAGGATGTGAGCAAGCATGGCCGGACCGATTAACTGGTTCTCGCAGGTCGCCTCCGTCACCAAGTTCGGCTTGCTGAGCATCGCTCAACGGCGGGGCTCCGTCGCGGCAGCGGTGATCGGCATTGCCGGTGTCGTCGCGGTGTTGGTCGGCGTTCTTTCCATGGGCGTCGGGTTCCAGCGGGCGCTGCAGTGCTCCGGCGCGCCGGATGCGGCGATCGTTCTCCGCAGTGGCGCCGAAAGCGAAATGGTCAGCGGTTTGCTGCGTGCAAGCACTCGCCTGGTCGCAGACGCGCCCGGCGTCGCGCGCACCGACGAAGGTCCTCTGGCGTCAGCGGAACTCTACGTCCTAATCAATCTGCCCAAGCGCTCGACGGGAACCGACGCCAATGTGCCGATGCGCGGGGTCGAACACGCCGCGCTTCGCGTGCGCGACAAACTGCAAATCCAGGGCGGGCGCATGTTCGAGTGGGGCAGGAACGAGGTCATCATTGGCGTGGGCGCTGCCAGCGAGTTCTCCGGACTGGACCTGGGCAGCAATCTCCGCGTTGGGCAGCGCGAGTGCCCAATCGTAGGCGTCTTCTCCGCAGGAGGCGGCACTGCGGAATCGGAGATATGGACCGATGCCAGCGTGCTGCAATCCGCCTACAAACGCGGCGACACCTTTCAGTCAGTACACGTGAAGCTGAGTTCTCCTGAGGCCTTTCAGGAGTTCAAGGACGCGCTGACGACAGACCCCCGCCTAAATGTGAAGGTGCTCCGCCAGACAGAGTATTACGCGCAGCAGTCAACCGCCGTAACGCGCCTGATCCGCACGCTCGGTTATCTCATCGCCTTCCTGATGGCCATCGGGGCGGTCTTTGGTGCGCTCAACACGATGTACAGCTCGGTCTCGGCGCGAACGCGCGAGATCGCGACCCTGCGCGCGCTGGGATTTGGCAGCGGGGCGGTCGTGATCTCCGTGATGATTGAATCGCTGACGCTGGCGCTCATCGGCGGTGCTGCCGGAGCTGTTGTTGCCTACCTCACATTCAACGGATTGCACACCTCCACGATGAATTGGAACAGCTTCAGCCAGGTGACCTTTGCGTTCGCGGTGACGCCCGAACTGCTGGCACAGGGTGTTCTGTGGTCTGTGTTCATTGGCCTGATTGGCGGGCTGTTTCCAGCCCTGCGCGGCGCCCGACTGCCCATCGCCGCCGCCTTGCGCGAACTGTGACGCGAGGTCTATCGCTTCTCCGGGCCTGGGGTATTCGTCGCGGCGACGGTCTCCGCGCCCGCAGCCTTCTGCTTTTGGCTCGCCGCCAGCTTTTCAAAGTGCTTTAGCCCCACCACCACGGCGACCAGGCTTGCGATGAGCAGGACCGTCGCGATGATGGTGCAAACGATCACCCTCCGCGAGACTGTCGGCTCCTCCTTCGGCGGTGCCAGATGCAATTCGGTCTGTCTCTTGCAGCGAGGGCATTGTGCCGTGGTGCCGACCAGTTCAGCCGGGAACTCGATTGGGCCGCCACATTCGGCACAGACACCTTTCAAACGCTTGGTTTGCTTCATCGCACCCCCATGAATACCCCAAAACTCCGGTGCCGTCACGTCGTCACGTCACCCTTGCCCATTTTTCGCTTGGCGCGGGTTGAGGATACCAAGATGATTAGCTGTCAATGACATACCTTCGTCGCAAGTTTGAAGGCTCGCCGGAATACGCGCGAGTCGCCCCGTTCGTGATTTTCGTCATGCTCACCGTCTTCCAGGGGCAGTTGGGCGAGGCCTCGCGGTATTGGCTTTATCTTCTCAAGACTCTGGCAGGCGCATGGCTGATCTGGGAAATGCGGGCCTTTGTGACGGAGATGCGCTGGAAGTTGAGTTGGGAGGCGGTCTTGGTGGGTGTGGCGATCTTCGTCATCTGGGTGGGGCTTGACGGCTTGTACCCAAGGCTCAGCGAGGTGGAGGATGCAGGCTGGAATCCGCACCTGAAATATGGCGAGGGGTCCGCATTGGCATGGCTCTATGTGGTGGTCCGCATCGCAGGCTCATCCATCGTCGTGCCGCCGATCGAGGAGGTCTTTTACCGCTCCTTCCTCTACCGGGTGCTTGTGAAGACCGATTTTCGCGCCATGCCGCTCGGCCAATTCCACGGGCTTTCTTTTGTAGTCACCTCAGCCATCTTCGGTTTCCTGCACCCGGATCGCTGGCTGGCGGGCATATTGTGCGGCCTGGCCTACCAATGGCTCGTGATTCACAAGAATCGGCTGGGCGATGCGATGACCGCCCACGCAATCACCAACTGTCTGCTTGGCCTTTGGGTGGTCTGGAAGGGCGCTTGGATTTTCTGGTGAACAACCGCAGACCCGTCGTCCTCGAGGAGCTGGTCAAGAGCCGGTGTCCGAGCCGCGAAGTCACAGCCGTGAACGAAGCGGGCCACACGCAAAGGGACCGCCACCAAGACGGTCGCGGTTAAGCCCTTTCCCAATTGGTGGGAACTTGCTCTTATTGTCCTGTGCTGCCGTGCCTGGTATTCGAGGATGAGCACTTGCTGGTGGTTGACAAACCGGCCGGCCTGAACACGCACGCACCCAGCCCCTACGCCGGCGAAGGTATCTATGACTGGCTGCGCCACCGCGAGGCCCGGTGGGCAACCTTGGCCACTATTCATCGCCTCGACAAAGAGACCTCCGGCGTTATGGTCTTCGCGAAGACGCCGCTGGCTAACCACTCACTCACCGCGCAGTTTGCCGCGCGCACGGTGCGCAAGAGGTATCTGCTGCTGACGGACCGTCCGGTATGTAAGAAGGGGTTCGAGGTCAATAGCGCGCTGGTTCGGACAGGCGACAAATACATTAGCCGCCCATCGCACCGCGGGGGCGATGCCGCCGAAACCCGGTTCCGAGAGTGCACAATGCAGAACGCAGAATCCAGAACCGGCGGCCGCTGGCACTGGCTTGAAGCCGAGCCGCTGACCGGACGCACTCACCAGATTCGAGTTCATGCCGCGCAGAGTGGGATTCCGATATTAGGGGACACGTTGTATGGAGGCACGCCAGCGCCTCGAGTTTACCTCCATGCAGCAGAATTGCGGCTGAAGCACCCCGTGTCAGGCGAAGACATGACATTCTCCGCTCCCATCGAGCACCGGCCGAGAAACGACCAATGCGCCCGGGCTGCGGAAGCTGCCTACGACCTGCCCTGGCTCACAGGTCCCCTGCACCGCCTTGCCTTGCGCCAAGCGACGATCGAGGCTGATAAAACGACTGCATATCGGCTTGTTCACGGCGCGAGCGACGGGCGTCCCGGCTGGCACATTGATCGCGTGGGAGCCTTCCTGCTTTCAGAAAGCGAGTCCCCGCTGACTGCGGCACAGCGAAAGGAGCTAGAGCGCTTAGCCGGAGCATTCTCCATTCAAGGAGTGTATCACAAACTCTTGACACGACAGCCGGGGCAAGCCGAGCGCATCGCGGCATCGCCACAGCTTGTTTTCGGGGAGCCTGCCACAGAACGTTTTGCTGTTCGCGAGAATGGCGTGGCGTACGAGGTTAGCTTTGCCGAAGGCTATTCAATAGGGCTTTTCCTCGATCAGCGTGACAACCGCCGTCGCTTGCTCAGCCGGCATGTTGCCTCGGGCTTCCCACTTGTCCCTCCGGCACACGTCCACCGGCACTGGGAAGCGCTCAACGCGTTTGCCTATACGTGCGGGTTCTCTGTCTGCGCGGCGCGGGCCGGGGCGCGCGTTACCAGCATTGACCTCTCGAAGCGTTACTTGGAGTGGGGGAAACGCAACTTCGTGCTGAACCAACTCGATCCGGAACGCCACGAATTCCTACACGGCGACGCCCTGAGTTGGCTGCGGCGGCTGGAAAGGAAGAAGAGGAGCTTCCATGTGATCCTTCTCGACCCGCCCACCTTCTCCCAGTCGAAAGAATCCGGGGTGTTTCGCGCCGAGAAGGACTACGAGAAGCTCATAACATCTGCGCTGCCACTACTCATGACGGGTGGAGTCCTGTTCGCCTCGACGAACGCCGCCACATGGACACCTGGCGAATTCATCGCCGCCATCGAGCGGGCCACCCGCCTGGTGCGCCGGAGAATTGTACAGCGCCACTACGTCCCGCAACCGCTGGACTTCCCCATTTCACGAGCCGAGCCGGCTCACCTGAAGACAGTGTGGCTTCGAGTGGAATAGCACGCCCAACCAGGCGGCTGTGCGCGATTTGCGTCCTGCTCCTCGCACCGTCCGGCCAAAGTCCAACTCGCTGCCCGTCCTGAAGCCGCGTTACGGTTTCTTCCGACGGTCAATCGAACGCGTAATCAGGCTGGCCCGCGGCGCACTGCGCGCCCGCTGCAAGAGCAGGAGGACGATGCCAACCGTGAGTATCGCAAAAACCAGTGCCGCAATCCAAAGACTCTTGCGCGAAGTAAGGGGTGCAGGTGGCGTGGCTGTCGCGGTCTGCACGGCTGCAACGGTTGTCGTGGGTGAAGGAGAGACGACTGGATTTGGGAGCGGCGGCGAGGAAACGGCGCCGGTGGCGGTCGCCAGGACGCCGGCCACCACCACCTCTGTTGCAGGAGACGAGGGCGGCGGCGCCAATGTTGGCTTGGCGGACGGAGCGGGCGTGGGCGTTGCGGCGGTGGCGGATTCCCGGTTGGTGCTCGTGGCGGCGAGCGAAGCCATCCCCTCAGGCGCTGCCGGCGCCGGTGTGGCTGCGTGTTCAACTATTGGCGGTGATGTCGGCTTTGGTTTTGGCGGTGGCTCCGACACAGGCGCCTTTTCCACTACCGGCGCCGGCTCTGCCTTCTGAACGTTGGCAGGGACGGTGGAGACCTCGGGCGTCTTGATCGCGGCAGACTTGTTGGTATCCACCTTTGTCGTCGGAGGCGCCAGCGCCTCGCGCTTGACAGACGCGGGCTCTGGCTTAGCCGCAGGTGTTTCCGGAGGTCGGGCCACCTGCCCGGTTTGGCCGGGAAGCACCGCCGGTTTAGTCTCACCCCGGGGGCCGGATTCAGAGGGCTTGCTCTGGACAACCTCCTGCGCGACCTGGGGCAAGTGAGGAACCCGCAACGGCTCGGGAGGCATGTTGAGGGTGTAATCGGTCAACCGGCCATTCTGCGCCCTCAAGATTGTCACAAACGGCATGTGCGCCTTGCGTTGCTGGCTGCGCCCTCGCTGGCAAAAATCCCTGATTTGACTGTCGAATGGCGTCCCTTGGATCTTCTCCTCACCGCTTGAAACAAGAACCACGGTAATCCGTTCAGAGTTCTTAACGACGCGATCGAGCGCCGGCAGGACGCTATCAAAACTTGCCCGCTTTGAATACTGCTGGGCCCTTAGAAAGGCAATTGTGCGCGTAGCAATGTTCTCTCGGTCTTCGGTGGACCACACCTGCAATGGAAGACGCCCCGCATACAGCTCCTGGTTGAAAGTCCAGAGTCCCAGCGTATCACCACGCCGCAACTGCCCATTGAGCCCCGACATTACCAAATTGCGGACCACATCGAGCATGGCCTGGCTACGCCGCTCCATGGCGCGCGAAGTGTCCACAATAAGCAGGCAACGGTTGGCGTCAGCGTAGGCAGAGTTGGTTTGCGCTCGGAGGTGGAGCTGAGGCTGCCCCATCATGAGTAGAGCCGCCCCCAACACACACCGCCACAACCAGAAGGCAGCGCCCTTCCGGTGACTGCGTCCTTCGGCTGTATTGTCAACTTGATCTAGTCTTCTCACACGACTCATTTGGATCGGCAGCCTTTCTGCGCCGCTGAAACCTATGCCGCTCTCGGCGGTTATGATATCTAATCTCGTCTCCCAGTTCTGCCAAAGCACGGTCCACGTCCTGGATGAAACTGCCGCAACTGGCAGCGCTGCCACCAAGACCGATTACCGTATCCCGTTCAGCGTGATCCTCCGTCACGGCCAGAACCTCGCCGTAGGAACCAAAACGATGCACAGCCCGCTCGATCATCTGATCTGCGGTCTCTCCCTTCCGAGAGTAAAGGACCTCGACCATTGCCGAAGATGCAGCAGTTGGCCTGCCAGAGGGCGCACCTGAGCCATCAAAGAAGACCGTCACAGGGATGCCGGTGGCGTCCTGATACTGCGTGAGGCGCCAAATGAGCGCATCCCGAGCTGCGGCAGAATGCGGCGCCTGACCCGGAGCCAATTGGGGCCAGTTGTACAGCAGGCTATAGCCATCCACCAAGATCCGTACCAGCGCCATGCCGAACCTTAACGCCGAGGCTATGGCTTGGAAAATAGAATCTTGGACACCGATCGGTCAGCTATTGTCGGGCCACAGACATTTGCTAGGCTGCGGCTTGTGACCCGAAGAGCAGACAAACCTGGCACGGCGGACAGCGCGCGGCTGCCCGCCAACCGTCGGAGTTCGTCAGTGGGTCTGTCGTACGGCATAGGCGCTTACACTGTGTGGGGTGTGATTCCCCTCTATTTTCATGCGGTGGCGGACCTGCCGCCCTGGCTGGTGCTCTGCCACCGGATTGCATGGTCCGCCCTTTTCCTGGCGCTCGTGGTGTCAGCTCGGAGGGAATGGAATGCCTTTCAGCCCATCTTACGCGACCGGCGGAGAGTGCTGCTCCTCTCAGTTGGCTCGCTCCTCATTGCCTTGAACTGGCTGATATTCATCTATGCCGTCGGCAGCCAGCAGGTCATGGAAGCAAGCCTGGGCTACTTCATCAACCCGCTGCTATCGGTTGCGCTCGGAATGATCTTCCTCCGGGAGCGCCTCCGGGGCTGGCAGTGGGTAGCGGTCGGCATTGCCGGTGTTGCCGTCGCCAATCTGGCGTTACGCGGCCCAGGCTTTCCCTGGATAGCAGTTTCGCTGACCTGCACCTTTGGTTTCTACGGCCTCGTGCGCAAGGCTGTGGACGTCAACTCGCTGCACGGTCTGCTGATCGAAACAACGCTCCTGGTCCCCATGAGCCTGGCGACGCTGGCAGTCGTGCCCACCCGGCCGCTGCCCGTCTCGACCCTGGGCGTGCTGTCGCTGTCGGGCATCATCACGGCGGTGCCGCTGCTGATGTTTGGCACGGCGCTGCGCCGTCTGAAGCTCTCCACCCTGGGCTTCCTGCAATACATCGGCCCGACACTGCAACTATTGGTCGCAGTAGTCGTCTTCCGCGAACCGCTCGACCGGGTCAAACTCGCCAGCTTTTCCCTCTGCTGGCTGGGCATTGCCGTCTATACCGCCGACTCACTCCTCACCCGCCAGCCCCAGCCTGTGGCCGACGAACCGGAATAACGCGAGATATTTCGCGGAGCCGCTTTGAGGCGCACCGCAGGGGGCTCAGTCGCGCGCGGCGAAGAAAGTCGGATATGGGTCACAGCGGGCTTCGCGCAACAGAAGCAACGCCAGTTCCCGGGCGTGGTAATCGCCCCACATCGAACTCTCGCCGTTCGGCACCTTTTCGCCGGGGGCGACATAATCCCAGCCGTTGGGGCGATGATAGACCGAGTGGAGTATCAAGCCCTGATGTCTAGGGTTGGTGGAGAGATAGGGATCGTCAAAGAGGGTGCTCGCCACGGTTAGGCCGGCTCGGCGGTAACGCTCGCCGTTCTTCTCGTCGCCCCGGCCAGTGAGGTAATTCCCGAGGCGGACCAAGCCCTGCGCGGCGATGGCAGCGGCCGAGCTATCTACTGGTTCCCAGCGGTTGAAGGGATCAGCCGGTTTGCTGCGGTAGTCGCCCAGCCGGTGCAAATTGGGCGCTCCCGTGTCCCACATCGGAATGCCGTCCGCGCAGGAGTTGACCAGGTAGAAGTCCGCGGTGGCGCGGGCGGCTTCGAGGAACAGCGCCCGGCTGGCGGCCATATCGCGCCCGGCGCCAGACCGGCTTCCGGGTGAGCGGGTCCCCTGCCCTGCTTCTTTGCCGTTCAGCGTGCCCAGAAACTCCAGTTGCTCCGCGTAGCCCAGAATGGCCCACGCCAGACCGCGCGTCCAAGTACTGAACGGCGAATAGCCCTGCTGCGAGTTGGGGCAGCGATAGCTGCCGTCGTTGAGGTTGAAGATGCTCTCGTGGGCCGTTCGGCCGCGCACGTCGAATGCGTCACGGCCCTTACCGTAGTAGATACTATAGCGGGCTGTCGTGTCGGCGTGGTCCAGTAGCCGCCTGAGCAGCGAAATGCTTTGATCGCGTTCCCCCCGCAGCACATGCCCGAGGCGGTGCGCCACCGCCAGCGAACGCAGCGACCGCACGGTATCCACAAATAACGAGTGCGGCCCGTTGAATGAGTAGATGTAGCCAGCTCCGTCGGCAGTCCTGGCCCACCGTGCCGCCTGCACCGCTCCGGAGACCTTTAATGCCAGCTCGTACAGGTCCCGCTCCTGTTCGTTGAATGGAGTCTTACCCTCGATCATCAGCCTCCACAAGTTGCCGTAGGTCGAAATGTTGTTGAACCCGTGATCGTGCACCCCCATGCTCGATACGTGCGGCGCCATTTGCCGGATTGTTTGCCGGCGTCCCAGTTCGAGGAAGCGCTTCTCGCCGGTCGCATCGAACTGTAGCAAGGCCGCGCCAAACTGGAACCCCTGCGTCCAATCAGTCCACGCGCGCGAGCCGTATCTGCCCCGAACCGTCACCACGGGTGTTCCCTGCGACGGATTCCACGACCTCTGCAGGCCTAGTATCTTCTGCGCGGAGAGGTCAAACAGCCGCTCGATCTTAGGCAGCAGTTTCTGCGCGGTGAGACGAGTATCAATGCGGATCGGCATCAGAGTCTTCTGAGATGAAAACCGCCGTCCACGTTGATGACTTCCCCGGTGCTGAAAGGCAGCAGGCCCTGGGCAATGGCGGCGACGGCTTTGCCGACATCCTCGGGCGTGCCCCAGCGCTTGATGGGCGTCAAGCCGCCCTCGATCATTTTGTCATACTTCTCCTTCACCGGTCCGGTCATGTCCGTGCTGATCACACCCGGCCGGATCTCATAAACGTTAATGCCATGCTCGGCCAGGCGCGCGGCGTAGAGGGAGGTGAGCATGGAAAGGGCCGCCTTGGACATACAGTAATCGCCTCGATTGACCGAGGCGGTGTAGGCGCTGATCGAAGAGATAGTAATGATGCTGGGTCGGAAAGCGGCGGGCGGCACGCTCGCCCGGCGCTGCTCGATCATCCATCCGGCGGCAAGCTGTGTGAGGAAATACGGCCCCTTAAGGTTGATATCTATAAGGCGGTCAAAGCTCGCCTCGCTTGCTTCGAGAATATCGGCGCGAACATCCGGCGCCACGCCGGCATTGTTAACCAGCAGGTCCAACCGGCCCAGGACTGCCCTGGTAAACCCGATGAGCTGGTGCCGGTCCTCGCCCTTTGCTATGTCCGCCTGACAAATCTCGACCCGGACGCTCTTGTTCCCCTCCCGGGCTGCGGCGAGGCAATCCGCCGCCGTCTGGTGCGCAGCCGCGGTGTTGCTGGCAAAGTTGACGACCATGTCGTAGCCGACCTTTGCCAACTCCAGCGCGATGCCACGCCCAATGCCGCGCGACGCGCCGGTAATCAGGGCAACCGGATTCATGGTGGTCCAGCATAGTTGCGGCAATGCGAAGCAAAAGCAAAATATCCGGCAAGGCGGCGCCAGAGGATTGCGGTAGGGACGCCGGTTGCCCGGCGCCCCTACCGCAATCCCCGGCGCCAGGCCACCGGAAGGCTTTCTCTCCTTTGGCTTGAGTTTTGACACGGCGCGCGAAGCCTCTATGCTTAGCTCGTGCGCATTGTTACGGTACCGCTCGGCCAACGCAGCTATGCCATCAAGATTGGCACGGGGCTGCTGGCCCGTTTGGGCGATGAGTGTGCCCGGCTGAACTTCGACCGCCGCTGCGCCCTCATCTCCGACCGCAATGTCGCCCCGCGTTTCGGCAAGACTGCGCAGAGGTCGTTGGCGAAGGCGGGCTTCGCCGCCGAACTGATCACCCTCCCTGCCGGGGAGACCGCCAAGAGCCTCAACACGGTCGAAGCTTGCTATAACCAACTGGCGGCCCGGCGGCTGGAACGCAAGTCCTTCATCGTCGCGCTCGGCGGGGGCGTGGTGGGCGACCTAGCGGGGTTTGTGGCTGCCACCTACCTGCGCGGCCTTCCGTTTGTGCAGGTGCCAACCACCCTGTTGGCGCAGGTGGACAGCTCCGTCGGCGGCAAGGTAGGCGTGAACCTGAGGGCGGGCAAGAACCTCGTCGGCGCATTCCACCAGCCCCGGCTGGTGCTGTGCGACCTGCGCACGCTGGTTTTGCTGCCCCAGCGCGAGTATCGGGCGGGCCTCGCCGAGGTGATCAAGTACGGCATCATTTATGACGCCGCCCTCTTCCAGAGGCTGGAACGCGACCTGCCCCGGCTCCTGCGGCGCGAGCCGGCTTGTCTGGCGGCAGTCGTGGCCCGCTGCTGCGAGATCAAAGCAGAGGTGGTGCGCCAGGACGAGACCGAGACCGGCCTCAGGGCCATCCTGAATTTCGGCCACACCATCGGCCACGCCCTCGAAGCTATCTCCGCTTACGGCCAATACCTGCACGGCGAAGCCATTGCCATCGGCCAGGTTGCAGCGGCGAAGCTCTCGGCGGCCGTGCTTGGTCTGCCTGAGTTCGAGGTGGAACGGATCCACCACCTCTTCCAACGCGCTGGTCTGCCTACCCAAGTGAAGCTGAACACCGCGAAACGCCGCAAGCTCCTCGGGGCAATGAAGCTCGACAAGAAAGTCAGTGGTGGAGAAATCACATTCGTGCTCGCGCGCCGCATTGGCACGGTAGAAATCGGCCAGCGGGTCCCGACAGCTTTGATCGAGCGCACCCTTGATTCTATACATGGCTCATCACCTTTGTTGGACCGTGGATATTCCTGTCTGCGGCGGCGCCCCAGCCGGCCCAAAGGCGGACAACAGGGTGCCCGCCCCGAAACAGATGGGACGCGCGCCCCTAAACCCTCAACCCATAGCGCCTAACATGTCTGCTGTCAGCGAAACCATTGTCCGCGAATACTTCGAGCTGCACGAATTCCTCGTGCGCCAGCACCGCAAGTACATCAGCCAGAAGCGCCGCGAGGACGACGACATTGACTTCTTTGTGTTCAACCCCCATCCGGAGGCGCTCGCCGGTGCGCTACCCTTCGTGCTTGCTTCGGCTGACCTGCGCTTCATCGAGCGGGCGGTTGTGGTGGTCAGAGGGTGGCACACGAACACCTTCAGCCCCTCGCGACTGGAGGCCTCCCCAGCCATCTTCCGGTTCGTCGAGCCCAAGGTCTTCCAGCAGGCAGCGCGGGCCTTCGGCAAAGAGGGCACGCCGCTCAAGGTGCTGGTGGTGCCGAGCCTGCCCCAAACCGCTGCCGCCCGCGACGAGAGCATCGCCCTGCTCCGTTCCAAGAGCATTGACGCGGTGATCCCTTTCCACACCATTCTGGCGACTCTGGTCGGCCAGACTCAGGTCAACCATAACTACGAGAAGTCCGACCTGCTTCAGATCATCCGCATCCTAAAGAACTACGACCTCTTCAAAGAGCCGCAGATGGAGCTCTTCAAAGCCCGGCCTGCGAAGGCAATAGGGGGGTAGGAAGATATTCCCCGGCTTGCCAAGCAGCCGGGCAATTTGTTTAATCGGAGCGTGGTACAGCAGCAAACACTACATCGTCCCGCCAGCTTTTCGGGCGTCGGCTTGCACAGCGGCAACCGGGTCACTATGACCTTCCTGCCGGCCGCGCCCAACACCGGCATCCGTTTTCGGCGCGTGGACCTAGAGGGCAAGCCGGAGATCGAGGCGCTGGCGGAGAATGTCGTGGAGAACAACCGCTCGACCACTCTGGCCAAGGGCCATACCCGTGTGCACACCGTCGAGCACGTGCTGGCCACCTTCGCCGGCTGCGGCGTTGACAACGCAGTGGTCGAGCTCGACGCCAACGAACCGCCCATCGCCGACGGCAGCGCGCGAGAATACTGCCGGCTGGTCAAGGAGGCGGGCATCGTGCCCCAGGACGAACGCCGGGAGCCCTACGCGGTGACAGAACCGATCCGGCTCGAGATGGGCGAAGCGGTCATGACCATTTTCCCCGACGAGGTGTTCCGCATTTCCTGCACGAGCGCGGACAAACAGGGGCGCTTTACCCAGTTCTACACCGTCGAACTCTCACCCGCGACCTGGGAACGCGACCTGGCACACGCCCGGACCTTCTGTTTCTACGAGGAAATTGAGTACCTAATCAACAACGGCCTCATCAAAGGAGGCAGCCTGGAAAATGCGGTGGTCATTCGGGATGATGCGGTCCTGACCACCGAACCCCTGCGCTATCCGGACGAGTTTGTCCGCCACAAGATCCTGGACATCATCGGCGACCTCACGCTGCTGGGACGGCCACTGCGCGGGCACCTGATGGCCGTCAAGCCCAGCCACGCCGCAAATTGCGAACTGCTGCGGCGAATTATCGCGCAGATGCGCAAGCCGGTGCTCGCCGCGCAGGCCTTTTCCCCGCCCCCTGCCACGCCAAGAGCTGCGTCCGCCACGCGCGCCGTCGCCGATGAAACGCAGGCACAGGACAGCGCCCTTGATATCCAGGGCGTGATGAAGCTGCTGCCGCATCGCTATCCGTTCCTCCTGGTAGACCGCGTGGCGAAGATCGAAGGCAACCACATTGTCGGCATCAAGAATGTCACCATCAACGAGCCTTTCTTTCAGGGGCACTTCCCCGGGCACCCGGTGATGCCGGGAGTCCTGCAGCTCGAGGCCATGGCGCAGGTAGCTGGCATTGTCATGCTCAAGACTGCGGAGAACGCCGGCAAGATTGCCTACTTTATGTCGGCCGAAGACGTGAAATGGCGCAAGCCCGTGCACCCGGGCGATGTGCTGGTTATCGAGGTGGAGATGACCAAGATACGTGGCAAGATCGGCAAGGCCAAAGGCGTCTGCAAAGTGCAGGGGGAAGTTGTCAGCGAGGCGGCCGTCACCTTCATGCTGGCCGAACCCTAGTGCCGGACAGAAAGGTCCCATGATTCATCCAACTGCTATCATACATCCGAAGGCGAAGGTCGGCTCCGACTGCGAGATTGGGCCATACTGCATCGTCGGCGAGCACGTCGAGTTGGGGCCCGGCTGCCACTTGCACTCGCACGTGGTGGTGGACGGCCACACGCGGCTGGGCCGCCAGAATGAGATTTACCCCTTCGCCAGCATCGGCCTCAAGACGCAGGACTTGAAGTGGAAAGGCGGCCTGACGCGCACTGAGATTGGCGACCACAACACCATCCGCGAGTGCGTCACCATCCACAGCGCCACCGGCGACGGCGAGGCGACGGTCATCGGCTCGCACAACAACCTCCTGGCCAGCACTCACATCGGCCACAACATCGTGATTGGCAATCACGTCATTATCTCCATGGCCGGACTGGCGGGCCATGTGGTTGTGGAGGATTACGCGCTGGTGGGCGGGATGACGGGGGTGCACCAGTTCTGCCGCATCGGCAAGATGGCCATCGTGGGCGGCTGCTCCCGCATCCCCCAGGACGTCGCGCCTTTCATGCTGGTCGAAGGAAACCCGCCCGAGACGCGCATGATCAACAAAGTCGGTCTGGAGCGCAACGGCGTGTCAGCCGAGGCCCAAGCCGCCCTCAAGCAGGCCCACAGAATCCTTTTCCGGGAAGGCTTGACCACGTCCAACGCCTTGGCCCGCATCGAGCAGGAAGTGCCTCCGCTGCCTGAGATTCAACACCTCGTGCAGTTCGTACGGGCCAGCGAGCGCGGCATCATCAAGTAGGCAGTGCGGCATCTGCGCGCCGAAGGTCGAAACGGGATCATGAACTCCAGCCTGCCGCCGCTTACGCCGGGCACACTTTACCTCGTGGCAACGCCGATTGGAAACCTCGAGGACATCACGCTGCGGGCATTGCGGACACTCAAGGAGTGCGACGTGGTGGCCGCGGAAGATACGCGGCGGACCGGGCAGCTCCTGAAGCACTTCGGCATCGCCAAACCACTGCTGAGCTGCTTCCAGTTCAACGAAGTCCAGCGCAGCGGGGAAATCATCGAGCGGCTGCAGCGCGGGGAAAAGGTGGCGCTGGCGTCGGATGCCGGCAGCCCGGGCATCAGCGACCCGGGCGAACGGGTGGTGCGAGCGGTCATTGCGGCGGGCCTGCGGGTCGAACCGGTGCCCGGCCCCTGCGCGCTGGTGGCGGCGTTGACCGCCAGCGGGCTGCCCGCCACAGAATTCCATTTCATCGGCTTCCTGCCCCACAAGTCCGGGGCGCGACGCCGGGAACTGGAGCGCCTCCGTCACATCAGCGGGACGCTTGTGTTTTACGAATCGCCCTATCGCATCGGGAAGCTGCTGGCCGAGCTGAACGAGGTCTTCCCCGCCTGCCAGGTCGTCCTCGCGCGTGAACTAACCAAGAAGTACGAGGAATACCTGCGCGGCAAGCCCGCTGAATTGCTGCGGCTGCTCCGACAACGATCGCTCAAGGGAGAATTCGTCGTGCTGCTGGACGGCGAAAGGAAGCCAGCCGCGGAGTTGAGTCTGAATTCACTTGGCTGAGAAAGAAGCCGGGGGACCGCACCCGGGGCGCAGCCTTTCATCTTGCGTCGCGCACTGCGTTGGTATGAATATTCGCATGCTGGTTTGCCGTTACCTGGAAGGTTGGCCTTCTCTGGCTACGAGAGCCGAGCGCTGATTGAGAACCACAAATCAACTAGCTATGAATAGCGATATACTCCGACCTCTCCGGCCCGCGTTGTTTGCTAGGCAGCCCGTGACGTTTAAGCTCCAAGTCTTCACATTCAGACGGTTTCTCGCTCTGGCCGCAGGCATCCCATTAGCCGGGCTCTGCCTAGCGGCCAACGCAGCCATCATCGCGATTCAGGACTTTGAGACGAGCCCGGCAACACCCACTGTTGCCTACTCCGCCACCGGAGGCTCGATTCAAACGGGCAGCTCGACAGGTGGCGACCGCCCATCTAATTCTCCTTACTACACCAGCGGCACGCGAGGCTACCAGGTCAATAGTAGCACGCAGACACTCACCTTCAGCGCCATCAACACGAGCGGCTACACCGGCACCCAACTGACCCTCCGGCTCGCGGCCTTTTCCGTCAACACTTCCGCAAACGGACTTGATGATGGGGACTACGTGGAAGTCCAGATCAGTCCCGATAATGGCGCCAACTACTATCCCACGGTGAGGGTAAGTGGTAAGACGATCAACTATGGCGTTTACTGGAGTTTCGCTGGCGGCACCGGAAACGCGGCCACGGTTTATGACGGGGACGGAACCGTGACAGGGTTTGCTCCAACTGGTAGCGGCAACCGTACGACCGATGGTTACAGCACGATTACCATTACCTCGCTGCCGGCAGTGAGCCAATTGCAGGTGCGCGTTATCATGAAGAATAACCACGCAAACGAACGCTGGGTCATTGATGATCTGCAAATCACGGGAACCCCCGCTGAGCCACCCACCGCCGGCAACAACGGCCCCATCTGCGCGGGCGAGACTTTGAGTCTTACGGCCTCGACGATCAGCGGCGCCACTTACTCCTGGACCGGTCCTAATGGCTTCACCGCGAACGTGCAGAATCCCACGATTGCCAATGCGACCACGGCGGCGAGTGGCATCTACGCCGTAACTGCCACAGTTAATGGCAGCACCTCACCCGCGGGCAATACCAGCGTGATCGTGAACCCGCCCGCGACGACCTCAGCTATCAGCGGCAGCAGCGCGGCGGCCATTGGCCAGGCTGGCAGGGTTTACTCAGTGAGTCCGACCAGCGGCTCGAGTTATGCCTGGACTGCGCCCGGCGACGCATCCATCACTGCGGGAGCGGGCACGGCCTCGATTGAAGTCTCGTTTGGAAGCACCGGTGGGAATGTCACCGTTATCGAGACCACCGCTGCGGGTTGTGTGGGCGCCCCCGTCTCTCTGGCGGTAACCGTTGGTCCGAATCACGCCCCCCTCGCGCAGAACAAGACTCAGACCACAGCGCAGAACACAGCGTGCAGCTATTTCAAGGACAAGCTGCTCGCGGGCGCCACGGACTTGGACAATGATACTCTTAGTGTTAGCGCGGCTGGGCCAACCAGCGCGCAGGGCGGAACAGTCGTGATGCTGGCCGGGAACGTAACGTACACTCCTCCGGCAGGTTTTGCGGGCTTGGACAGCTACCCCTTCACCATAAGCGATGGGAATGGGGGAACGGCGACTGCGACCGTGAACGTGACCGTCACAGCAAACAGTGGCTCGTCGCCCAACGTAGTCGCCCCGCCGACGTATGACAACGCGAGTAGAACATTTCGAGTCACCTTTGCCGGTATCCCTGGCTATACTTACACCGTCGAGACGGCGAGCGATCCAACCGGGCCGTGGTCCTTCCTCAAGACAGCCACCGCTGGCGCCTATGGCCTCTTTGAAGTAACCGATACTCCGTCCTTGCCGGTTTCGGCTCGTTATTATCGGACTGTATATCCTTAACGGCTCTGCAGCCGAGGCTTGCGGGCTGAGCAACCCCGGCGACTAGTGAGTAGTCAGAGCCTTCCCACCTCTGACTGCCATATGAGAGCACTGGACCTGGCTCCGAATGAGCGCATCTTGCCACTACCACCGGGTTTTAGGTGCTCCCCCAGAGTTCGTCCCAGTGATTATTTCGTCGCGCCTCGTCCAAGGCACTCAGATTGCGAAAGCCAGTCTGCGTCCAGGACTGGCCCGG
>Ga0209201_1000706_pt1 | contig 43622 bp, 31 predicted proteins | sample AD_UKC055_MetaG_FD_184411 | JGI IMG/M metagenome (GOLD analysis project Ga0209201, IMG submission 184411) | Active sludge microbial communities of municipal wastewater-treating anaerobic digesters from USA - AD_UKC055_MetaG (SPAdes) (version 2) | ecosystem: Engineered > Bioreactor > Anaerobic >... | reverse complement strand
GATACCAGAAACGAGACGTTTTCTCGATCCAGACCGGACGGTCGGGAATGTTAATTGCCTGCCCCTCAAATTTTTCTCTCAGGGCGAAAGACCGATCGTAGTCCTCAACCTTTCCCTGCGACCAGATTGGCGGTGGGGTAAAGGAGAGAATGGATGAAAAAATAAAAAGAGCAATTAGTAGACTCAATAGCCCATTTATCTTTGGGCTATTTTTCCTGGGTGTTTTTTGCATGTAACCTCCTTACGCTATTTCTTACAAATAGCTGGCAATAGTGACTAAAATTTATTTTTCATCTTTCTTATTCTTTTTTCTTACTCTTTTCACATTGCATAAATCCAGCCTGGTTTCAGACTTCCAGCCTAAAAGTCCTGGCCTGCCATTCACTTAACTCTTCTACTCTGGTTTTCTCACTCAGTCAGGCCGAACTTTTGCTTTTCTATTCTGTTCTAAGACTGAACAGTTAAAGCGGTGTTCTTCTCGCCGCAGCAACCAGAACTTCCGACAGCTCCTTATCTTACCTGATCCTACCTAAATAAGACCTGCTTTACTTATTTCTCCAGAGGACTCAGATCATCAATGACCCATATTCCGCGTCCATAAGTAGCTATGACCATCATTCTATCCCGGGCTTGAATCTGAATATCCCAGACCGGAACATTGGGCAGCCCGCTGCCAAGGTAATCCCAGCTCTGACCACCATTGGTCGTAACATAGACACCGCAGTCTGTCCCGACATACAGGACATCCTTTTTGAAGGGGTCTTCCCGGATGACATTGGTCGGGCCACCAGGTAAATTGCCGTTGATATCTTTCCAGGTTTTCCCAAAATCAGTTGACTTAAAAACATAAGGGGCAAAATCGTCATCATGGCGTCCGATAAGAGTGATATAAACTGTACCTGAATCATACTTCGAAGCGACCAGGCTCCAGACATGTTTGTTATAGGGAAGCCCGGCGGTTATTTCAGTCCAGGTGGCTCCACCATCTCTCGACACATGCACCCGCCCATCGTCGCTGCCGGCATAAATCAACCCGAATTTTAAGGGCGATTCAGACAGAGCAGTCAGGGCAGCAAAAGGAATGGCATATGGCAGCCGACCCTGCTTTTGCGGATCATAGGCGGTCAAATCGGGACTGATTCTTTCCCAGCTGTCGCCACGGTTGGTCGAGCGGAAGACATACTGAAAACCATGATAAATTATGTACGGATTATGCGGCGAGATAATGGTTGGGGCCAGCCACTGCCCGCGGTGTTCTGGTTCTCCCTCAGCCGGCTTAGGATAAACATCTTTACTAATCCAGGTGCCGTTTTTATATTCTGAACGCATCACGCGGCCATAGTAGCTGGAAGAATATATGACATTCGGGTCAGAAGGATCAATGGCCACATGGGTTCCTTCACCACCAGGGGCAGTTTCCCAGCGCACTTCCTGGCGACGCCTTGGCCGTCTTGTTTCTTGCCCGGTCGCCTTTTGGGGAGCAACTCCCAGGCCACGGTGTGTTCCTGAATCCTGCACTGAACCATAAACAGTAAATGGCTGCTGATTATCTATGGCTACGTTGTAAAACTGAGTAACCGGAATCTGCTTGTGAAAATCACGCCAGGTTTTACCGCCATCGTAAGAAACATTGGCCCCGCCATCATTGACGTTAATCAGATAATTCGGATTATCGGGACAAATCCACAAGCCATGATGATCGACATGAAGGTTTTCATAATAGAGCTGGTTCCAGCTCTTACCACCATCAGTTGATTTATAAAGGCCAAGACCCATTAAATAAACAGTATTTTCATGGCTGGGATCAACTCTTATCTGGCCAAAAACCCAGCCATAGGTCCCGCCAAAGCGTTCAAATAAGCGGTCAGAAGGACTAACCTTTACCCAGGTTTCACCCTGATCATCTGATCTATAAACTTCAGCTCCGGCAATATCCGGATAGGTTCTGATGCGGCCATAAGAATCGCGTTCTCCGGGGTCAGGGGTGCGGGTAGGAGTATGATTGTCAACATAGGCATAGACCACGTTGGGCTTACTCAAGCAGAGGTCAAGGCCAACCCGACCTGTATATTTAGTGTCAGGTAAACCCTTAGTTAAAGGCTTCCAGGTCTTTCCTCCATCAGTAGTTTTGTATAACCCATCTCCATCCTCAGGCACCGGGTCACTCCACCGCTGGCGGATTCTGTTCCACATGAAGGCAATTAAAACATCTGGATTTTTTGGATCCATAACCAGATCAATAGCACCAGTTTTCTCATTGAGGTACAAGACCTTTTGCCAGCTTTTACCACCATCAACAGTCTTGTAAACACCTCTTTCCTGGTTATAAGTCCATTCATGGCCAGAGGCAGCCACATAAACTATATCAGGATTCGAGGGATGTATTCTGATGCGGCCAATGGTGTTGGTGTCGGTTAAACCCATATGCTGCCAGGTCTTACCACCGTCGGTGGATTTCCAGATTCCAGTGCCAGCAATCGAAGCCCGGAAGATATTAGCTTCACCGGTACCGGCATAAATAATCTGAGAATTTGATTCCGATATGGCTATATCACCGAACGACAGCGTTGGGAAGTCATCGGTCAGGGGTTCCCAGGTCACACCGGCGTTGTCAGTTTTCCACAGGCCACCACTGGCTGAAGCAACATAGATTGTATAGAGACTGCCCTTCGGAACATCGACATCAGTGCAGCGGCCACCAATACTGTCCAGGTAGCCACCAATAAACCTCCAGTTGATATTCTTATAAGGAGTTGAGGCTTTCATTGCCTGGTGCTGCTCATACCACTTCATTCGAAGAGCTGGATCAGTATTCTCAATTTTCTTCAAAGTTTTTCTGCCCGCCGGACCCTTTTGAGCTCCAAGTTGAGCAAAAAAGGCCAGGCTTAAGATAACTAATGAAAGACAGATAAGACGCTTAGCGGTTTTCATTTTAATACCTCCTGTCTCGCCTCAAAATAAACAGTAGGAGGGAAGATCTCTCCTCCCTCCTCATAGACTCAGCCATCATTTGTTAAAACTCATAGCGAACCGATAACCTAAACACTCTCGTCAGGTTGCTAATTCCAGTAATCCTCTTATAACTTCCACTCGGTGAATATGTCCCCGTGGTCACATTGTTGTCAGTCGGTCTCCAGGTTCCGCCAGGATTCTGGTTAATATTAACAAAATAGTTACCAAAGAGGTTAAAGATATCGAGAAAAACTCCAAAATTACCAGACTTTCCGAATTGAAATCGCTTTTCGAGCCTGAAATCACAATTCTCATAAGTGTAATTTCTTCTGGAGCCTTGTACTTCAGTATTTATACTATAAGAAGAGCCACGGTTAAGATCTACGCCGTTAGCAACTGCCCGGTCTTCTGGAACATAGACAGTGACACTTCTCTGCCAGGGAGTTCCGCTGTATAAATTGAAATTGAAAGACGACATAATACCAAGAGGCAGATTAAAGGTTCCGTAGATTTTGATAACCAGTGGCCTATCAGAGTCAGGTAGTCGCCCATCGCGATTAACAAACCAGTTGGCATTATCCCCGGGCAGAGAATAACCCCAGATATTATTGTAATCTCCAATGAAGTTACCCCAGGTTTTGGAAATGGTCACCGACCCACCCAGCTGCCACCCATTTGAATATCGCTTTTGAAAACTAATATCCACACCTGAATATTTCCGGTAGGCTTCAGGAACGTTGGTCAGAATTTTGACCATTTCCGGTGCATTTGATTTCATGAAATACATATTGACAGTTTGTGCTGGAAATTGGTCTCTGGCCGGTATGGTGGTAGTAAAAGGAACCCAGTAGCCGCTATCCGGTTGGTACCAGGTTTGACCGGTCTCAAAATCATACAGAGCATCATCAATCATATTCTTCTTTTCCTTATAAAGGTAATTGATACCGACTTTAAGGTTAGGAAGAAGCTCATGATCGATGCCGACGGAGAGCTGATTATCATAACTTCCCTTGATATTCTTATCAGCCAGCTGGCTCCAGTAATCACGCAACATATAAAGAGGGCTGCGACTGGTTACAACCTCGTATCTATCAACACCAGCCTCGTCTGGCTTCTGATTACCATTATCATCCCACCAATTGAAATCATAGAAGCTGACATCCTCATTTATTGGGTTGTAGGGAATTATAAGTGAGGCATATAACCAATCACTGAAGCGGCCAAGGTGAAATTTCAGAGCTGTTTTACCATTAGCGAAGACATCAAAAGTTATCCCGAGGCAGGGCGAAAACATATCCCATTTAATAAAAGGCTTTACACCTGGCTGTCTGAATTCATCATAAGGATTGATACCCCAAACAGGTTTAAAATAAGCTTCTCCAATATAGTAAGCGATCCGGGCTTTTTTTATACTGATTTGCCCCAACACTTACCCTTCTTCTCTTTCTAGTGTGGAAACGAGGCTTATTAACATATCAGATACCTTATATTTAAACTGATATATTAGCTATATTTTGAAAAACTTTGACTATATATGTCAAGGGAAATTTTTTGCCCAGACTGATATATAAAATACTTATTAGATGATCAGATAGAAGAGTACTGTATTCCGCTTCTGGCGAGAGCGGCAGTGCCTTAAGTTTATTAAGACATCGTAAGTATCTGGCTAGAAGCCAGGCATTTTGAACATTTGGTAACGCCGACCTGAAATTGTTAAAGTTCTGGAAGGGATCAGGAAAAACTCGGTTAAAACTGGCTTCCTTAAGCTCAAAGCCCTCGCACTAAGCAACTCAGCGCTCATCGAGATCTCTCACCTTAACTCATGACAGGAGACTGCCCTTCGCTTTTCTTGATAGTTCGGCGGAAACAGTCAATCTCTTTACACTGCAGAATTTTTTAACGTCTATCGTTTGATGAACTTCCCTTCCTGAACGATAATCTGAATCTTTGTCCGCAGAATGCTGATATCCTGGAGAGGATCACCATCAACTACTAAGAGATCTGCTATCTTCCCCTCCTCGATTGTTCCCAGCTTTTCTTCTACACCGCAGATCTCAGCGTTGGTTCTGGTGGCAGCTTTTATAGTTTCGAGGGGAGTATAACCGTTGCTGGCAAACCACTCCAATTCATCAAAATAGATTCCTGGATAAGCCAGGGTATTATCCTCGACGGGATCTGTGCCCACGCCCATTCTGACGCCGGCCGCCCTCAGCTTTTTGAAAATTTCCTTTGACTCAAGGTGCTTTTTTCGCGGAGGTCTATCAGGATACTTTTTGCTCCAGTTATCTGCAATCAGCAACAATACCGAGACTGTTGGTACACAATAAGTACCCTTCTGGGCCATCATTTTAATCACATCATCAGGAAGAGCATAAGCATGCTCAACACAATCAGCTCCTGCTTCAATTGCCCAGCGGATAAAATCATATTGCTTCTCAAACATTCCTGAGTGAACACTAACTTTCTTTTCGTGGTTGTGAACTTCTTCGATCGCCCCCGTGATCTCACTTCTGGAATACGGAGGGAATAGTTTAACGAAATCAGCACCCCGCCTTAACTGCTCCCTGACACCTCTGCGCCACTCAGCTTCACCATCGGCAATAAAGCCATTTCCGCTTCCATGACCGCCCGTACTGGTGATCCCTTGCCCGGCAACAATCGGCCTCGACCCGACAAATAAACCTTCCCCGAAGCCTTTTTTGGCCATGATCGACACGTTGCTGGGCGAATTGCAGTCCCTCACCGTGGTTATTCCCGCTAAAAGAAGTTGATTGAGCCTGTAGACCGCTCGGAAAGACATTATGGAGTCATTGCTTAGAGACGTATCATACCTGGTAGGAGCAAAGGAGGTCATATGCATATGGCCATCGATCAGCCCTGGAATAACTGTTTTCCCGGCGACATCGATAATCTCTGCATCTTCTGGTACAGAAACCTGGCCAGCCTTCCCGACCGCTTTGAATTGGCCTTCGCTGATGACGATGACTGCGTTTGTATAAGCAGGGGCGCCAGTCCCGTCAATTAGTCTGGCATTGGTAAAAACCAGACTTTTCGGCTTCTCTTTTGGCCCCTCCTGTCCTCCCCAGGAAAAAAGAACAATAAAAAAAATCGCCACAAATGACAAAAATTTTGAATTACGCAAGATTCTTGCCTCCTTTCTATCAGACTGGCAATAGAGCCCAGGGACGGCTAAACGCAAGCTGATATCTGATATATCAAATACGTATAATACATTTGAGCCAATAAAAGCAAATCATATGTTCTGTCAACTGTAAATTATTCTGGTCTCGGCCCGGCTGGCAGATTCTTTTCTAAATAATCAGTCATAACAGAATACAAATGCCTGGTGGTATTTTCGCCTTCGCTGATGGCGTGAGAGCGATTGGGGTAGGACATCAGCGTAAAGAGTTTGTTATGCCTGACCAGCTCATTGATGAGAACTTCGGTATTTTGATAATGAACATTGTCATCCCCTGTTCCGTGAGCTATCAGCAGGTGTCCTTTAAGTTGATGGGCAAAAGTAAGGGGAGAGCCATTTTTGTAGCCCTCTGGATTATCCTGCGGTAAACTCATGTATCTTTCCTGATAAATCGAATCGTAGAGTCTTTGATCCGTCACCGGCGCCACCGCCATTCCCAGGCAGTAGATTTCTGGATAACGAAATATGGCATTAAGGGTCATGGCTCCACCTCCGCTCCAGCCCCAGACGCCAATTCTTGCCGCATCAACATAATTGAATCTGGCACAAATCTCCTGGACCGCCCTGGCCTGATCAGAAGAAGCCAGAATTCCCACTTGCTTATAAATGCTTTTCCTCCAGGCACGACCTCGCGGAACGCGCGCGCCACGGTTGTCGACACTCATTACAATGTATCCCTGCTGGGTAAGCATCAGATGCCACAGGTAGCGGCTCCCACTCCAGGAATCAACCACCGTCGAGCCCCACGGTTCCCCATAGACGTAAAAGAGAACAGGATATTTTTTTGCGGCATCAAAGTCCGGTGGTAACATCGCCCAGGCATCCAGTAAGATGCCCTGGCCAATATCAATTCTGAAAAAGCTGGCCTGACCTTTTTGAAGCCGGTCAATTTTATTTTTAAGGGCGGTGTTTTCGAGCAGAACTCTTTTGGTTTGATGCCCGTTGACCTTTATCAGTTCAGTTACGGGAGGAACTCCAAAGCGTGAATAAGTGTGAAAAGCCCACTGACAGTCGGGAGAAAATTGATAGCTATGAGTCCCGGTCTGCTCTTCGGGCGAGACGAGCTCCGGGCGACCCCGGCCATCGAGGCTGATTTTATAAAGATATCTCTGGGTCGGATTCTGCGGTGAAGCTATGACATACAAAAAGCCCCGCTTTTCGTCCACACCCGCCACCTCTTCAACGTCGTACTCTCCGGGAGTCAGAAGCCTTAATTTTTTATCGGCCAGAGAAACTGCATAGATATGACGCCAGCCATCACGCTCACTTACCCAGAGGAATTCTTTTCCTGGCTTCAGCCAGCGGAGCTCAGGAATCGGCTCCACCCAGGCTTCATCACTGTCAGTGAAAATGGGTGTCACCTCGCCTGTTTTACTGTCACCTGTCATGACCGTAATTTTATTCTGCTGGCGGTTAAGATACTGAAAAATGATCAGGCCCGGGAGAGAAGTCCAATCCATTTGAGGCACATAGTTCTCGTCCGGTTCCCCGGGTAGCTTTAACCAGAGAGTTTCTCCTCCTTCCGCACTGACCACACCCAGGCGGCAGGCTGCATTGGGCTGACCTGGTTTGGCATATTTAAAAGAAATAACCTGCGGATAAAGGGCGGCAGTGTTATTAATCATCTGAAAAAGTGGTTCTTGCGTGGCACCCAGTTGCCAGTAAGCAATATAGCGGCTATCCGGGCTCCATCTGATTCCACTGCGCAAGAAAAGTTCTTCCTCGTAGACATAATCAAAGTTGCCGTTAAAAATATCTTCGCTGCCATCGGCTGTAATTTGAACGAGCCTCGGGGTGGACAGGTTTTCTACATAAACATTATTTTTATAGACGTAAGCAACCTTTTCGCCATCGGGTGAAAAGGTTGCTACGGTCAAAGAGCCCGGCTCAAACTTAGAGCCGAGTTTTTTAAACTCTTTTGATCCGCCATCATACAGCCAGTAGTCACCAAAAGTCTTATGGAAAACGCGCCTGGAATTGGAGAGAATCAGAAATCGTTTTTTGGGATAAGAAACACTAAATCCATCTATCTTGATCGGCCTGGATTCGCCGACAGGGATGAGACTTTCAGCCGGAACAATAATTTCTCTTTTCCCTTCAGGGCTATAACTAACAATATCCTTTAAAGAAGGTGATGATTCATTGTTTTCCAGGGTTAAATAGCCTGAACTATCCGGCAGCCAGATAACCTGATTTAAACTCCGGGCCGAAAACTCGGCAGAAGCAAAAATCCTGTCTATTGATAACCGGCTTTCGTCGGTACTGGTGTTAGCAGCCGGCAGGTTTAAAAAAATGAGAAAAATATTGGTAATAAAAACCGACCACTTGATTAATTTTTTGATCATCTAAGTCTCCTTTACTCTTAGGCTGATCTATGCAAAAGAAATAATATTCAATAATGTGGAGAAGCGGCGAGTTCCATCTTTGAAGTAACGACCTGCTGCAGATAATTGGTCGGGGATAAGACAGGCGCGATAAATAAGTAAACTTCTCAAAATGAGACTCTTTTGCTTTTATTGGAAGAATAGAGCCTTTCTTTGAAAAAAATAATCCATATCGCTTGACTTAAAAGTTATGATCTCAGTCTGGTTCGTGTTTGAGGACCAATTGATAAATGTAGCGGATTTTATGTCCATCTTTTCTTGCCTTAAGATGCTTTCATCTGCTGTGTAAGATAGACTATATCTCTACTCTGACTACCGGCATTTTTATATTAACCAGCTGGATGTCAGATTTTTATAAACAATAACAGCTAAGACACTTAGCTAATCCTGGTTAAATACTTTCTGAATACCTCTAAAAAAAGGAAGGGGGAGGATTTCTCCTCCCCCTTCATAGACTCAGACACCCGTCATTTAGAACTCATAACGCACTGACAAGCGAAATACACGGGTCAGGTTACTGATGCTGGTAATTCTCTTGTAGTTAGCGCTGGGAGTGTAAGTTCCGGTGGTCGCATTGTTATCAGTTGGCCTCCAGGTTCCACCTGGATTCTGGTTAATGTTAACAAAGTAATTGCCAAAAAGATTGTAAACATCAAGGAAAACGCCCAGGCTGCCGAGCTTTCCAAAGCGGAATTTTTTCTCCAGTCTGAAATCGCAGTTTTCATAAGTGTAATATCTTCTGGAAGCCTGCGGTTCAGTGTTTACACCGTAGGAAGAGCTCCGGTTGAGGTCTATGCCGTTAGCCGTGGCCCAGGCTTGAGGAACGTAGACGGTAACACTCCGCTGCCAGGGAAGTCCACTGTACAGGTTGAAATTGAAAGAAGCAAAGATGCCAAGAGGAAGATTGAAGGTTCCATAGAGTTTAGCCACCAGTGGTCGGTCAGCATCAGTCATCCGACCATCATTATTAACAAACCAGTTAGCACTATTTCCAGCCGCGCCATAACCCCAGATGTTGTCATAGTTTCCGAGCATGTTGCCCCAGGTTTTAGAGATGGTCACCGAACCACCCAGCTGCCAGCCTTTCGAATAGCGTTTTTGAAAAGCTATGTCCACACCTGAATACTTGCGATAAGCTTCCGGTATGTTGGTCAGGACTCTTAGCATTTGGGGAGCATCTGATTTCATAAAGTACATATTGACTGTCTGCGCTGGAAATTGGTCTATGGCCGGAACGGTGGTGGTAAAAGGCACCCAGTAGCCGTCATCGGGATGATACCAGTACTCACCTGTTTCAAAATCATAAAGAGCATCATCAACCATGTTCTTCTTTTCTTTGTAGAGGTAGGACACACTGACCTTTAATTCAGGCAGCAGTTGATGATCAACGCCGAAAGAAACCTGTAGATCATAACTGCCCTTTAGATCTTTATCAACCAGCTGGCTCCAGTATTCCCGAAGCATGTTGAGGGGGCTGCGGGTGGTGACGATCTCGTAGCTATCAATACCTGCTTCATCCGGTTTTTGATTACCGTTGTTGTCCCACCAGTTAAAAGTATAGGAACTGAGCCGCAGGGGGTTGAAACTGGAAATAAGACCGGCATATAACCAGTCAGAAAATTTGCCGATGTGAAACTTCAGGGCAGTCTTGCCGTTGCCAAAAACGTCAAAAGTCAGGCCCAGACGAGGAGAAATCATGTTCCATTTGACAAAAGGATTCACCCCGGGCTGGCTGAATTCATCATAAGGATTGAGGCCATAGGTTGGTTTAAAATAGGCTTCACCTAAAGAATAGCCAATTCCGGCCGTTTCCCCTTTGTAAACATCTGGTATCCAGCCTTTGAAATAATCATAACGAAGGCCGAGGTTGATCGTTAGCCGGTTCTTGATGATCCAGGAATCCTGAGCAAAGCCGGAATAGCGTACTGTGGCCGACTTGGCCATTGATTCTTCCTTGGTCTGCCCGATGACATAAATCAGAATCCGGCCATCGCCATAGGTGGGATGAGGCGCATCGAGGCCATAAAGGCCGCGCCAGTAATAAGGATTGCCGTTATACCAGTACTGCAGAAGAGGGTTACCCTGCCAGCTGGCCCAGTTGCAGGCACCGGTGGCCAGCTCAAAGCCAGCCTTAAATTCATGGTCTCCACCCAGAAAATTGTCTTTAAAATGAGTAAACTGCAGAGAAGACTGCGTTGAGGGACGTCCAATCCACTCATTAACTCTGTCGCCTGTACCGAAATAATAACCCGTATAGGAATCATAATTGTGCTGAACAAAGTTCAGGTCTTCCCCTGATTGAGAAGGATTGGGGAGAATCAGGTTGGCTGAAACCTTCAAGAAACCAACTCGAGCTTCTAAATAAGTGGTGGGGCTGACAATATAGGTAATAGTCCCGAAAGCATTGTAGTTTTCCCATGGATCGTCAGTATAAGTACAGTCGTAAGGCATAAACAGGCCACTGGCCCTGGTGTTCAGGTAATTAGCCCGGTAATTGCCGTTGACTGAAATTCTGAGTCTTTTGATTGGCTGGTAGGTTAATTTGAGAAAACTTCCCCAGTTATGGTTCTTCCGGTCGTACTCATCATAAAATACGCCGAGAGGAGAAGTCCAGGGAACAAAACCACTTCTTCTTTTTGAGGCACCATAACGACCATTGGTAAAAAACCACAGTTTATCTTTGATAATGGGCCCGCCCAGGCTGCCGGATATTTCGAAGTTGTAAATATCGGCAGTGGGCTTCCCCAGCCCCATAGATTTGAGCTGATCTACAGGAACAACGACGGTTGTCCATGGCTCCCGGTTATAAAAACCCTGTAATAACCCGGAAAAATTATTTCCGCCGGATTTGGTCACCACATTGACATAGCCACCCGAAGCTATTCCAACTTCTGCCGGGGCACCTCCCGTCACCACTTCCACTTCTTCAAAGATATTGACATCCAGATTCACACCCATGCCGGCATTGTCCGGGTCATTGGCAAAAAGGCCATCAACATTGTAGATAGTATTAGCCGCTGTGCCTCCTTTAATCATTTCTGAGCTGACCACACCCGGAGCCAGAGTAGCAATAGTCCCCAAACTCCTGCTAATGGGCAAATTCTGGATTAAATCAGAGTTAACACTGGTAGCCGCTGTAGATGATTTGACATCAACGGTCGGAGCCGCCGCCGTTACTGTCACTTCCTCAGCAATGGTGCTTTGCTCCAGAGCAATATTGAGAGTGACTGTGGCGTTGAGGCCAACATAAACATTTTCTTGCTTGTAAATCTTGAATCCCGGGAGTTCTGCTGTCAGCGTATATGTCCCAACACGCAGCAGGGGTATCCGGAATTCACCATTTTGATTGGTCACCGCTGTCTCACTTTTCATGATGGCTGGGCCGGAGACGGTAATGTTAACCCCGGGGAGAGGATTTCCTTCTGCATCCCGAATTATACCTCTGATTGTACCTGTGTCGAGGCTGGTTCCCTGAGCGTTAGCCAGAGAGACAAGAAGCAAGCACAACATAAACCCACAAAGAATGCCTGCCGAAAGTCTTCGAGTCATCCTACCTCCTTTACCTTACATCTTAATGTTTAAAATTTTATGATCTATTTAAAGCCGAAAACTCGGGCTTATTGTAGGGAGGAGATTGTCTGAAGATGTGTCCTTCTTTCCCTTTGGCTCGAAAACCGGTCTTTCTAACATATCAAATATATTTTATATTAGCGTTAGCATACCTGCCCTAATGTAAAAAATTCCCTCTGCCGTTGTCAAGAAGTTTTTTTTGGTTGAAGAAACCGGTGTGTCTGAAATTTAATCGGACCTGTTCTCGGCTAATTTGTATTTAACCAGATTGATCAGGCCTGTTTCTTGATTTTCCTCCGTAACATAGATAAAACCGTCACTGGAAATGGTAAATTGAGACGAATGCCTCATGCCCTTTTTCGGGAATTCGAGCCAGAAACAATCAATATATTTCCCATCGAGATCAAAGACATCTATCTGCCATTTCTGGCCATCGTCCTTTTCGGTACTGGTTTTGACCCAGAGGGTATCCTGAAACATCTGGAGGCGCTGAAGATCAAAAAAATAATCTACAGGAGGAGGCTGGAGCTGCTTCGAGACGTGTTCGTAAGGATCCGGTTCTTCTTCGCCTTCCTCACTTATTTTTACTGAAGCGTAGGGACGGCTGAAAACCCTTTCTACCCGTTCCGTGGCCAGATCGAATTTGACTATCTCATAACGAGCACTGTGAACGTAAAAGAGAAAATGGTCATACGGTATCATCTCAAACAAAGCCCGCTTCCACCAGCGGGCTTGTTTGATATAATGCTCCATGTCAATATCACAAATTTTCCGCATTTTCTTAAAATCAGGCGAAATCTCGCGGAGCTCATAAGGCGTTTTAAAGGTACCTTCACGATAGATATAATCAGAAAACCGGATCATATCCACCACGCCGTAAATTTTGCCATTAGTGAAGCAGAGAAAGTTAAAGGGGACAGGGTCACTCAGCTTTTTTTCTTTTATAAACTTGCCATTAAGATCATATTCGAGGAGTTTGGGAGGAACCCAGGCATGGACGAACAGCCGGTTCCCATCAATAAAATAATAATCAGGGTACTCGCACTCGCCAGGGCCCTGACCATTTTTAAGGGCTTTAAAAACAAGCTTCCCGTTTTTATCGAGTTTATAAATATAGGGAAAATCGAAATAGATAATGGAGCCGTCGGGGAAAAAAGAAAAGTCATGCGGCTGGCGAAGAATGAAGTTCTTGCCATCATCTTCGATGCGCAGAACTTCCTCCAGGCGGACGATGCGACCGGCTTTTTTGTTTTCCGGCTTTTCCGAATTTTTGACGACTATCTGACCGGAGGAAGAAGCAGAACGAGAAGAGGATGAAGAGCGGGCAAGAGCCGAAGGATCGCAAGCGTCTCCGAGTACCGAATCGGAAGGCGGAGTGGAAGACAAAGAGAGAGCAGAACAAGAGGAAGATAAAGCAGCAATAGAAGCTGAACTGGCAGGAAAGGCAGAGGCCGGAACCTTCAGACTAAAAAATATTAAAAAGATGGAGAGTACGACAATGATCGGGGTCAAAACCTTCTGGCCACAATAATTCCCGGCAGCACGATAATTCTCAGAAGCACGGTATGTTTTCAAAACGCACCTCCTCTTGCTGTATTTTTATCACCCGAGATTAATATATCGCTTTTAAAATGGTGAAACAATCTATATTTTTTAATTTTTTCTTTTGAGTGGGCCAAGCAGCACACGTTTATAATTTCTACATTTTAATTATTTCAAATGTAGCCAGCAGCAGTCAGCCGGACAACCTAATTTTCGAACTTGTTTAAGCCAGCATCCGCATTTTAGATTTTAATTGTATGCTGAACACATCTTAAATGCTTCTTGGAATTCTTCCTATCATTTCGCCCACTCACCGCATCTCAGTTGCAAAAGGCAAACGACAAAAAAAGAAAATATATATTGGTCCGCTGTTTTCATCTGATCTCGCCAATAAGAAGCTCTTTATACCCTGAATCCTTCTCCTTAAGATAATAGAATTTATTGTCCTTAAGACGTGCCCAGAGATGCCCCTCCCAGATAAAAACATTTAAACTCGTCCTGCCGATAAAAACACCGTCCTTATCGAAGATGTCAAACATAAACTCCCCTGGATTATGACCTTCTTCAAAGGTACAGACAAAGAGCATTCCATTATCCGCCGCCATCAAGGATTGAAAGGGCGGCTGGAAATCAGGGAAAACAGCCATCTCTCTCATCCCGGCTGGGAACATTTTTAATATTTTTTCCTTATAGCTTTCAGAAACCGGTACCTTTTTATAGTCTTTTCTAATCTTACGGATTAGCTGCCCACCAGCATCAAATACACGGATTTCATATCCCCTGTCTTCTTTCCCCACATAAATATTATCCCGGGATGAACTCCAGGCAAAGATAGGTGGGGTTGCTCTGAATTTTGTCGTCCGGGGCAACTCCATAATAAATTCATCTATGGTTTTGATCTCCCGAAAGTTAGAATCCACGAGTTTTAGCCAGAACGATTCGCCAATCGTGCCCATAATAAGCAGATTGTCTCGTGGCCCTGAGGCAGTCATCATCCCTCCTGCTGGCATCATCTGATTTTTCACAAATGATCCATCACTGTCATATATCACTACGAGTTGCCTCGATGAATCACTGACCAGGATATTTCCCTCACCATCCAATGAAAGATGAAATGGAGCTTCTATCTCTCCCGGTCCCTGGCCCTGGTGTCCAAACGATTTAATAAACTTTCCATCCTTATCAAACTTGAAGATGAGATTGCCCTCGCCACTTAATTTTCCCAGGACAAATATCTTACCTGCCGAATTAACTTCAAAACCCATAATATCCATCAGGCCAAGCTTTTGAATCTCTGGATCTTCGGTATCAATAGACCAACTTTTCTCAAAGGTAAAAGAGCTTTTCTCGCCGGTCTTATATGGCTCTAAGTGATTTATGACGACCTCAATTCCGTCCTCTTTAATTTTTTCTATTTTCTCTTTAGCCGGCCCGCAGGAGCTTAGCAGAAAGATACCCAGGCCAAGACCCATGAATAAAATTATAACCAAGGGATGTGGCTGTTGCTTTGAAGCCATTTTAACCTCCCCTGTATTAATTGAAAATTTGGGACAAAAATTCGCGACATAATCTATATTCCCTATTTTTTATCTTTTTGAGTTAGAATCGACTGGCTGAGACACTGGGCAGGCAAACCCCCAAAGCCAATTTAAATTTATATTTATCTTTTCCCGGCTATGAATATATCGTGTTAAAACAGATGAAGCAAATTATTTTTCTGTTATTGCCTTTTTATTTCTTCTTCGTCTCTTTGACCGAAGAAATAGTTTTTGGTGAAGATTCATAGCTCTTGAGATAGACTTTACCACCCATTACGTCCATTTCTATCTGTGCATCTTCATAAAACCGGCCTTCGCCTTTCCCCTCTTTATTAAGATTCAGCTCAATGGCCATAAAATAGTTCCGCCCGACGCCCAGCTGGCTTCCCTGGGACCAGGGCTCGCGACGGAGGACCACTATGACCTTTTTCCCATTTTCCTCTTCCTGAGCCTGAGCCATATGGATGGTCAGATTATAACCACGGGCGTAAAGAAATCTGACCACACCCTTTTTAGTGGAATTGAAGAGTGAAAGAAAGGCATCAGATCCCGAGCTGGCCAGCACACGGTTGAATTCAATAATTTCCTCCGGAGTCGTCCAGCTTTCGATTTCTATCTGAATATCGACGGCTGCCGGCTCGACGGGTGCCCTTCCTGTCAGCATCCGACCGCGATAAACCTCTTTGGCCATGAGGGGCACGGTCAAAAAGGCCAGGATGATCGTTAAGCAGACCAGTGCCTGAATCTTGCCAATTGATTTGGTTATCATTTTTATTTGCCCTCCTTCTCCTGGCTTAGGTTTCTTTGCTATTTTGATTTTGCCAGACCGCCGTCATTTCTCCCTGAATTTTTATCTTCCTATGGAAACGCCCGAAAGTCAACCTGAAAAAAAGGCAGCCAATGGTATAAAAATGGCAGCTAAAATCTGCTAATTTTAATCGGAAAGGCGATATCTGATTAATTTTATCCGGCCGGCCTCATCCACTTCATTCGACCAGAATGTACCCTGATAAAGTTTAGACCCGCTGAAGTTGGCCAGAGTTTCTTTATTTCCGATGAGCCGAACCTGGTCAATAAATTTCCCCTCGGCATCAAAAGCGTCAAGATAGATACCTTCTTCTTCTCTTTTAGGACGATAAGGCCAGACTAAGATGTTGCCATCAGAATCAACTTTGAGATGGGAAAAAGCTGGTTTTTCTGCCGGGAAGTCCGTGTTCTTAATAATGAAATCCGGGATCTGGCTTGTTCGCACACCGTCCACTGAGAAAGTAAGGCCTTCAAAGAATTCCTGTTTATCTTTCGCCGTAACCTTCACCGGCTTATAGGCATGTTTAAAAGAAAAAAGCTTTCCCCTGTCACTTGAGTAAACTTCGATCTTATAATTTTTCGAGAAGCCAATAATAACTTTCCCATCTGGTGAAACATCCCAGCATACCTGAGCAGCAAAGGGCAGGGCTATCGCTATTCTCATTTCTTTTGTTCTGATATTTTTTTGTGTCCAAACCTGTTGAGTATAAAAAGTGCCTTGATGGTCGAGCTCACGAGAATAGATTTCTATTAAATAATCACCCGGCCTGTTTTCCTCACTAGGATAGTTCCTTTCCATTCCGATGAGGATGTTCCCATCAGGCAGAGCCTCCATTTTTGTCGGCATCCCCTGAGAAAACTGAATGGGCATTGATTTTATAAAGTCCCCATCGAGGGTTAGAGAGCAGAGCCGACGGTTACCTATATCCCAGACAAACAGCCGGTCAGCGGTCACCGCTAAGAGAAAAGGCATATTAAAGTCACCTGGGCCCTGGCCTTTTCGGCCAATGGTCTTCAGGAATTTTACTCCCTGGTTAAATTTCTTAATATTATTCGCTTTATAGTCACAGAAATAAATATTGCCCTGCGGGTCATATTTGACATCGGGCAGGCTCTCAATAAGGGCCTCTGCGGGCAAAGAGGTTTCATCAAGGACAAGGTCTGGCACAAAACGGACTGTGCCTTTTTTGTAAATTTCAGCTAAAGGCTTCGATACCTCCTCGGCAGCAGCTAAGGATATGACCGGCACCAGTAAAAGCAGAAGAGCACAGAGTCTTTTTGTTTTCATATTTATCTCTTTTGCCTATGGTAGAACCTGCCTGAAAAGAAAGTCAAGAACAAAGCCACTAGCTGGCAAAACCTGGACATGAAAAATGGGGACACAAACTATATTTCCTGATTTCCTGATATTTTTCGCCTTCGTGGTAAAAAGGACTAGGAGGCTTATTTAAATCCGTCTGGGAGTGTTCCAGCACGCCAATTGCGTTGACAATCAATTTGGTCGTCCAGCTTCACCTGAATGGAAAAATTACGGTGCAACCATTTCAGGTCAGGCAGTGATATCTTGACCTGACTTGTAGCTCGCTAATGATAAAATCATCGGGAGGACAAAAAAACAGGAAATATAGTCCGTATCCTCTGTTTCCGCCTGACTTACTGCGGCTTTTTGACTTTAATCGGCAGATATTTGTAAGCTTATCCCGTGGGCAAAGGACAAGCTAAAGATAAAAGTATTTCAGAGCTTTTAGACAAAAAGTTCGCCTGCTCGGGTCTTATATAACGAACAAGGTCAGAAAAGACCAGATGAAATTAGATGAGCTTTATGACCGTTATGGGGAAAAATTGTATCACTATCTAACTATCAGGCTCGCCTCAGCAGAAGATGCTGAGGATATCCTTCAGGAAGTCTTCCTGCGTTTCGCCAGGTATTCTATCCGCTGGAAATTTATTCGAAATGAAGAACCCTATGTTTTCCATGTGGCCAGAAATGAAGCCAATCGTTTTCTAAAGCGAAAGCATCAGAATCAAATAAACCCTGAAAATGCCACGGCGCTGGCGCGGGTCATTCACGACTCACTCGTCATTGATTGCCCCGACCAGAACGATAAAGAATCACTGTCACTGGCCCTGGCTCGCCTACCCGAAGAACAGCGCGAAGTCATTGTGCTTAAGTTTTTTGAAGAACTGACTTTAAAGGAAATAGCCGCCGTCTGTGGCCTGTCACTTAACACCGTGGCCAGCCGCTATCGCTACGGTCTTTCTAAACTGAAGTCTCTTCTGGAGGCTAAGAATGATTGACCCAGAAAAAGAAATGGAGTCTTATCTCTCCAGGTTCAGAAGAAAGGTCCCACCGCCCGGTTTTAAAGAACAGTTGCTCGGCCGAGTCGAGGAAAGGCGAAAACTGGAGCAGGTCATAACTCCGGCCAGGTGGAAAATCGCCGTTGCTTGCCTGGCACTCATCGTCATTTTTTTAGGGGCCAATTTTTTTATCAACCGGACTGAAGAGCGGTATCTCAGTGCTTTTCTGGATATCAATCAGGCCATAGAATCTGGAGTCGTCGAAGAAGCCTTGCCTTCCCTCCTGGCTGATGTCCCGGAACTGGCCGGCCTCGAAAAATCGCCACAGATCTTGAAGAGGCGAAGTCAGGAAAAAGACGAAACCAGGAAACAAAAGATTGAAGAGTATTTAAATCTCCTCAATATGAAGGAGGAATACAATGGGAGCTAATGCGAAGGGAGCTAAAGTCAAAAAGATACTGGCTGCCGCCGGTCTTATCCTTCTGGTCATAATAGTCATCGGACTGGGAGTGAGAACTTTTTTGAATTACCGCCATGGTAAAAAACTTGAGCACTATCTGGCTGAACAAAAAGCCAGCGGCAGGCTGGTTGATATCTCCAAACTGGCTTCTCCCTGTCGAGACGTTGACAATGGTGCCCTTTGGTGGAAAGCAGCTGAGTCACTCTTTATTCTTGAGCAGGGCGATAAAAGTTTGCTCGCCCTGGTCAGTGACTTTTCTGACTGGAAGCCTTTTAGCACCGAAGATAAAATTAAGCTTAAAGCTCTATTAGACAGAAACAGGAAAGTCATCGAACTCATTGTCGAAGCTTCAGCTAAGCCTTGTTTCCGCTATGGTGATTTACAGAAGCCTGTGCTTGAGCGCCAGCTGCCGGACTTTAGCTTGATGATTCAAGCTACAAAATTGCTTATTTTAGATGCCCTGTTTAAGGGAGAGGACGAACAGATAGATAAAGCCCTAGATGAAATGCTTCAAGGTCTGGCCTTTGCCCGGCTCTGCTCCGATGAACCCCTTCTTATTAATTTTCAGATCTCAATGGCTAATGCCAGGCTGCTTCTCTACAACCTTAACCGGTTGATGTCAGAGGCAAAAACGCCTGTGCCCACACCAGCTTTGATCAATATTATGAAAGCTCTCGACTCTGAAACCTGGCGAAAAGCCATGACCAGAGCCTTTAAAGCCGAATATGCGCGCTTTTGTTTTGGAACCTATGAACTGGTTCAGAAGGGCGAACTATTGCCTGATATAAATTCAGTCCGGTGGAGAGGGCGTCTTGCTAACTGGTGGAAGAGGCCTGCTCTGAAATCCGAAGTAATCTGGGTATCAGAGCAGTATCAGAAAATGATCGAGGCTGCCGAGCTGCCCTTTTATAAGAGCGAAAAAGAGATGATTCTCGGCGGCGGGAAAGATATTCCATCGAAATACAAGCTGGCCCGATTGATTTTGCCGCGCATTTACACAGTTGTGGTTAAAGAAGCAACTCTGGAAGCAATGATAGATGCAGCTCGAATCGGCCTGGCCTGTCTGATTTATAGAAACCAGTATGGAAAATACCCGGAAAAGATTTCAGACCTTCTCCCCGACATCCTGAAAGAGGAGCCGCTTGATCCATTCACCGGGCAATCGCTTATTTACAGGACCAAAGAAGATGGATTTATTGTTTACAGCCTTGGCACTAACCAGAAAGATGATAACGGAAAAATGTCAGAGATGACCCAACTGGTGATGGACAAAGACGACGATTGGTCCTGGCGCCAGAACTGGTAAAATTTTCATAGGTTCCAGGCGTAGCCGAGCTTCAGGAAGAAGGTGCGGTCGGACTGGGTCAGAGAGACTCCGTTATAACCGAAATAGTTATCGCTATAGCCCAGGAATAAAACCGTTCGTGGGTTGAGCTTATAGGAAAAAAGTAACTGGGTGAAAAGTTTTTTAGAATTTTCGTCAACCGAGAAGTTATAAAGAGCCGGATTTCGATTAACGTCGCGGTACTGAAGGATCGCCCTGAAAAAGGTGCGGCTATTAAAATGATACAAAAGCTTCGACTGGGTGAGATTGGCCAGGAAAAGCCGCCCACCCTCAACACCAAGACGGCTCAGCATATGGCTCAAGCCCAGTTCCAGGCGCTTACCGAGCCTCAAGCTGATTTCAGGCTCAATCTCAAAAGCATTGCCTGGCCTGATATTTTCATAATCAATTTCATCTCTGAAACTAAGCCAAGTCCTAAAGTTGAAGTTGCCGGCTGGCCTGATACTGAAGAAAAATTGATTAAAGACCTGGTTAAAGGACTGCCCAAGGTAAACTTTTTTTCGCGTTCCGACATCCCAGTTAAAATATGACCAGAGCGGGCCTTCGAGATCGACCCCTCCCTCCAGTTCTCTTTCCAGCAGATTCCCATCATGATCATTGGTCTGATCATAGTTACTGAAAACCGTCACCCGGCTGAAGAAGTCTCCCTGCTTCCCCCAGCGAGTAAGTCCGCCTCCGGCCTCAAATCTTCTATATCCAACCTGCGGCACAAAGCCCAGGTCGGCCCTGGCGTCGGGATCGGCAAAGCTGTATTCAGCATTTAAAAAATATGATCTTTTATCATGGCTGAAGCCAATCGTCCCGCCGTATCCGGTGAAATCACCTTTTTTCTGATTGAAACTTTCGGCAATATCCTCCGGATAAGCCGTATTGGAGCCAAGAAACTGAAAGGTCAAAGTATCTGACCCCGTAAAGCGAAGCAGGCCGTCCACCCCGGCCACCCGGTTATGATAGCCCTTTCCTTCCCTGTCGGCCATTATCAAACCAACGGTCGAGCCCTTAGCCACATCCCTCCTGAAGCGAAAGACATTAGCGTAGGACCTCTGACTGAGTGTGGTTGACTCTGAGCCCTCTGGCCCGGGGAAGATCAGATTGGTCATCGTGTCCTGAGCTGAGACAAACCCGATCACATTTTTCCCCGCTTTACCCGAGAGCTTTATCCCCCAATCCGGGTCGGCAATAGAGCGGCTATAAAAAGCTTCTACTGGTGTCTCGAAGAAATCCCGGCCTTCAAGGAAAAAGGGCCTTTTTTCTGGATAGTAAAGGGCAAATTGTTTGTTGATATCAAGCTGAGCAACATCGGCTTCGACCTGCGAAAAATCAGGGTTGACCGCGGCGCTCAAATTCATATTATTGTTGAAATACCACCTCCCCGATATTCCGAAATCGGCTTTGGAGTCGAGCTTCTTCATGTCGCCTGTCGGGAAGTCTTCTCGAGCGTCTGTTCTGGCCGCAGTCAGCGTTGGGTCAAGTTCGAGGTTCCGCCCCGGTGCAATCCCCTTGAAACCCGTCAGCTTGGGAGCCTGGCAAAGGGTGCAGGGATTATTGCGATTGAATGGCATCATCGTTATTTGATAGCGGCGGCTGCGAGGCATAATCCTTACTGGCACAAAACCCCAGGTCTGTTCATCTTTTGACGGCTGAAATTGGAGAGAGCTAAAAGGAATGGCTATCTCCACCTCGTAACCAGAGCCGGTCAGCCTGGCGGCTGAATTCCAGATGGCGTCCCAGCTCGGATCCTCCTGCTGCCCGCCGAGGCTCATGATTTCATCACCCTGAATGCCGAGCGGATTGATATAAAAGGCAAAGGCCCGGTTTTCATCGTTAAAAGTATCAAGAATAATGCCGACCAGATCATCCTGCCAGCAGTTATCCCGGTCATTATAAAAAGCCCGGATTTTGTTCGGCTCAGGGTCGTGGGCTATAAAGCCAATATAAAGATTGTGACGGTCGTAAAAGAGAAAACATTCTGTTTTGGCCGGAGCTTCGATGTTTTCGCCAGGCATGATTTCTATATCCACGGCAACTTTTAGGGCTCTGGCCCAGGCTTCTTCATTGAGGGTGCCATCTATCTTGATTTTCCCTTCAATCTCTGGAATTCGGTAAGTTTTTTTGGTCTCCTCTGCTTTTCCTGAGGCAAAAAGTGAACCGGCCAAAAGAAACGGGATGGCTACAGTCAGGGTAAGCAAATTTAAAATAAATAAGCCTGGCACCCTAGAAAATTTGCGATTCATCTCTCCGTCTCCTCAAAACTAACATTCTGGATTTGTTCTGGACTGAGCTTTTTATTCGGTTATCACGAACTGCTCATCATCTAAGACGAAAATCTGGCTGGAAAGGTTCATTTTCGAGGCAAATTTCTTTGGGAACAAAGTCAACCGCTTTTCTTTCCCGTCTAAATATTCAAGGAGAGGGCGACGATAACCACTGACTTGAGCGAAGCCCTGGTGGGCAAAGTCGGTAACTTCCTCGTCTTGTAAAGCCTGGGAGGCGGAATAGCTACAGACAGCCAACGAGGATTTACCACTTATTTATAGGCCAGGACATCGGGTTTCCCATCGCCGGCTAAAATCCCCTACAGGAAAATCACTTGATCTTCCTGATTCCACCTGTGCTGATCTACTTCTCAAGACTAATTAAAAAACTCGAGGGGCATTGGCCTTAATTGATAATGCAGGACTGATTCGGGCCAATAAAACTCTGAGGGGGTCCTAAAACCTATTCAGTAATTTCTAATATTTTCACCTGTGGATATGGATCGCTACCATAGAGAATAAGCCGGTTCTTCCAGGTATCGCCAAGAAACATAAAACTTCCCTCCGGCAGGTCTGTTACCTTTTCCAGCCTTTTGCCATTTAAACGGTAGAGGAAAAGATCCCGGCTCTTTTCTTTCGCCGGCTTATCTGAGGTCCATCCCCATCTGGTAAATAATACATATAGGCTGTCATTTAATATTATCGGCTGAGCAAACTGTCTGATTCTGGCTATCCACCAGGCGCCATTGACATCTTCACCTTTGTCAATTACATATTTTTCATACTTTTCAGGAATCGGAATCCGGGCCACTTCTTTTCCGGAATCAAAATTGTAACCTGTTAGCACAGTTTCATCATTATGGCAGGTCCAGAGAATACCATCCTTTATTACGAACCTTTGGTTACCGTAGACTACGCTGGGAACAGGTTCGGTCTTAGCCAGTCCCTTTTCAAATTCCATGGAATGTAGATTTAAGACCCTTATTCTTTCATCGGTTCTGGTATTAATAAAGATAAGCCTGTCTTGGTCAATAAAATCGAAGAAAATACCTATCTGATGGGGAAGATGAAAAACATTAATATATTTTCCTGACAAATCAAATTCTTTTAGCTCGGTGCCATACATATTCAGGACAAATAGGTGGTTTGAATATTTATTTATTACGGCTAGGTAAGGGGCTTCTATTTCTTCCGGCCCTCGCCCTTCTCTGAACATTTTTCTTAAAAACTTGCCTGATTGATCAAACGCCTTGACGCAGACGTCTTTATAATCAAGAACATAGACATTACCTTCAGTATCACAGGTAGCAGACCAGATTTGTGAAAATAAATAAGGATCATCGGCCCTGGAATTGTCGCCGTTGTGACCAATCTGGGCTATAACCCGGACATTGACCTTTTTCGTCTGGCCTGCTACCCAGCTAAACAAGGTAAATATAGCCAGGCAGAAGGCAGAGACCAATATGATAAAAACCCGGAACCTCTTGATATCTTTCATCTTCCCTCCTATTTATAACCCTTTTTTAGTACATATCTTATTCTATGAAAAAACACACACCATACACCCTATATATTCTGTTTCCTTCCAGAGGCTAAAACCTGCTACCTGCCCTATCCAGACAATTCAGAATCCCGTCTATCACCTTATTTGTCAACTAAAAACTGCAGCCACTTTCTGTCGGCTCACTTCATCTATCATACGACACAGCCCTGCTTAATGTTTATAGACAGATTAGGGCTCGACAGCGAGCGAAACTCAGCGGGCGATGCCACGTTCAAAATGTATCTCATATTGTTTGATCATTGGACACCCTTCAGCATCTTCTGAAACAATATAGGCCATATTATTTTTAATTTGCCGGATAGGCTCTCCATGGTAAAAAGAACCCCGGAAATTACCACTGTCGTCAAAGACATCGTATTTAATTCCGCCCTGCTTATTCTTTTCGTTCGTTTCGACATAAATATAATTGTTGCCTTTGTCCACGAGAAGCGATGACACCGGCGGAAAATATTTTGGCCAAACGATATTAAAACCGGGGGTAATTTTTTCTTTCCCGCCAAAAATTTCGGTCAGCAGCTTGTCCTTATCCTCTGAGGTCACTTCCACCCGATTGTATTTCTGGACAATTTCCTTGACCTTTTTCGCGTCTTCAGTCATCAGATAAATAACATAATTTTCTGGATAAACCCAGACCAGAGTTTTATCAGTCCGCAGGCGCAATTTGAAGGTAACCTCGAGCGGATTTAGACCTGGAAAAGCATGTTCTGGTTTTACTTCATAGATCGTGGTCAGACTCTTCGTTTTTTTGTCATATTTTATTAGTTTCAGGATATCCCGGCCATCTTCTGCATATTCGATCATGTTTCCATAAAGTGCTTCCTCATCTTCAGCTTCTGGCCTGAACATTCCCGGCAGCGAGCGGAGATCTACGTCCCCCAGATGCTCGCCAGCTAAAGAATACTGGCAGCTTCTTTTATTTCCCATGTCGAAGACCGATAATATTTTGCCATACAGAAAGATGTCTGTAGGAGATTGAAATTCACCAGGTCCCTGGCCAAATTTTCCGAATTCATAAAGACAAGAACCCCGGACGTCAAACACCTTAACTTTTTTATCTTTAGGGTCTAGAACATAAACACTTCCTTCATCATCAATCTGCAGACTCCGAAGGCTGGCCAGAGAGCAGTTTTTGCTGGCTTCGGGGTTGGGGATAACACCCTTTTCAGCCAGATGAATCACCTGTTCCTGGTTACCTTCACAACTTAATAGCCCCCAGGAAAATATTAAAAGCACCAGAAGCCACCTAACAGCCCTTTCAGGCTGTCTCCAATTTTCCAGCCTGTTAATATTCACATCTACCCTCCCCCTAAGAATTAGCCTCAAAAACAAGCTCATATAAAGCTAACTCTATATTCTAAAAAAAAGCAACATGGACAAATTCACGGGTTTTGCCTCTGCTTCAAAACGATGGATTTCTCCTTTTTTTGTGCTCAAAATATCAAGGCGGTATTTAAATACCTTCGAGACCTCAGCACCGCCAGCCAGATAGAAATTTCCATCTTTATCGGCCTTCTTATAAGGAATGTCATCAACCTCAAAGGAAGCCTGGAATTTGTTTTTTAGCCAGAGGTTAAGACCGTATTTTCCCCCTTAATCAAGACAGACATCGCTAATCTGGCCAAAGACGTGATTGGGATCTCCCTCGTCCTGTCCGATAGAAAGAAGGTTATGAGTTACCAGCTGGTATTTTGGATTCTCTTAAAGGCTGCGGGCTAAGCAAAATAAAACCAGAACCTGAGCCACTATTAACTTAATGAGTTTCGTCTGACCAGACCTCCTTTTGCCGATATATAAATGCTTTAACTGGCTAAATGCTGGGTGGCAATCATGACTATGCCCAGGAAAGCAAGAATAGCACCGATGATGCGGCCGAGCGTCTTTTCGCTGACCCGGTTAGCTATTATGGCTCCAAGACTGGCTGCCAGGACAGTCGAGATACTGGCTATTAAAGCTGTCGGAACGTCAATATTCCCATGGATGGCATAACCTATGGCCCCCGAAGTAGCAGTTATCATCATGATGAGTGAAGATGTTCCAATGGCCAGATGAAGGGGATAGCGAAGGACAAAGATGAGGATCATCAGTATCATCACCCCGCCGCCAGCTCCGAACAGACCGCACATAATGCCAACCAATACGCCCAGGCCAAGGGCAGCCAATTTTTGTTTTAAGGTTTGAGCGGGCAATCCTTCCTTACCATTGTTGGCCTTTAAACCACCGGCAGTTCGCCGTATTCCTCTCACCCAGAGGAGTATTCCCATCGGAATAAGCATCAAGCCAAAGAGATTACTCATGCCGACAGGCGGAATCATGTCAGCGAATTTGCTTCCGGCCTGAGCCCCAATGATTGAACCAAGCGCAATCCACAGAGCTGGTTTGATATAAAGGTGACGGTGACGGTAGTAGATAATTGAGGTAACCACGGCGGCTAAGATGTTGATCAGTAAACTCGTCCCGATGGCTTTATGAACAGGAAAAGAGAGAACCAGGGTCAACATGGGAACAACTACCATCACCCCGCTGGCACCCATTATGCCCGTTAATATGCCGGCACCCGCTCCAATAAGGAGAATAATAATTATCCTGATCAAAGGAGACATCTAATCACTTCCCTCGTGTTACTTCAGGCAGAAATTATCTTGCCAAACCAGATATCTAATTTTGCTCATAACACCAGGTCTTCTGATTGTCCCGGCCAGCTGACGATTAATATTCTCTAAACACGCTCTGCCTTATTTCTCTTTTTCGATGATAAATTTTGCCAAACATCATGTCAATGAGTTAGCCTGTCAAAATTAAGACATATAACCCGGGATAGCCGGAAGAGTAAGAAAGTTTGGTCCACACTCGCTGTCTTTTTATCCTGCCGAGCGATTCGATTTATGGACTTTAAAGCCTTATTTTAAAGCCTTATTTTCTCTATTTTTTCCAGAAGCTCCAGCGGATCTCTGCCAAAACAACGAATGATAGGCTCTTTGCCCACATCACCCCGGTCATAGATGAAATCAGGTGGCTGGTCCATCTTTTTTAAAATGCTTGCCATCAGAAAATCAAGACTTTTCCCTTCCGCCCGTTTTAATCTAGCTGGCTCTTTTTTCCTGTCGAAAAAGACAACTTTAAAATTTTTCTTCTTGGCCTTCTCCACATAAGCCTGATCATAACGTATATTGCCACAGGCCCGAAGGTAAGGAAAATACTTCATCATGGCCAGAATCAATCTGGCTACATGGGAGGAAGCACCAAACTGCGGCTCTCCTTTAAAAAGGATTTTCCCCTGGCTGTGGCTGATTCTACCCGGGAAAGCAGCTACCTCTTCCACCTTTTCTGCCTGAGGCAGGGCATAGCCCAGGTTCATCTGGACTTCAGGAATGAGTTCGACCGGATTGAGCTCACGAAGTCTTTCCGCCGCCTGACGGAGCATCTCCAGCACCTGCCATCTTTCAGCCAGGCCAGCTTTAATGAGCGAAGGAGACGAATAGAAATAGCCGCCGCCTGCACCTGAAATAGAATAATTTTTCTCAAGAGCTTGTTCCATTTCTTTTTCCGCCGCCAAAAAGGCCTCTTTGAGCGGATAGCCGTTGGTCAGAAAGGCGGCAAGCAAAGAAGAAAAAAGACAGCCGGTGCCATGAATCTGTTGCTTGACTCTCGGCTTTTCCTGGAGAAATATTTCCTTCCCATCAAAGAAAACATCAACCGGCTTTCCCGTGAGATGCCCGCCCTTAACCACCACTGCCCTCGGGCCTAACCTGACCAGTTCTCTGGCGCAGTTTTTAGCCTCATCCAGAGTCTTTATTTTTTTGCCGGTTAATAAAGATGCTTCTTCCAGGTTGGGGGTAAGAAGCGTGGTCAGAGGAAGGATTTCTTTTATGAGGCACTTTAAGCCTTCTTCCGTGATGAGCCTACGGCCATTTTTGGCGGCGTAGATGGGGTCAACCGCCACCGGTTTCCCTTTGAGTTTTTTTAAAAAGCCCGAAATAATTTCGATATAAGGCACATCCCACACCACCCCGATCTTCACCCCGTCTATGGCCACCTCCTCTTCTATGACCTTAAGCATGGAGGCAAATTGATCAAGCGGAATCGGATGTATATCTCTGACTCCTTGAGGTCCCTGGACGACAAAACAGGTTGGGGCAGAAAGTCCGTGGCAGCCCAGTGAAAAAAAAGTATCCAGGTCTCTCGTTACCCCGGCACCGGAGGATGGATCATAACCGGCAATGGTCAGAATATTTTTCATTGGCCGCTTTTCACTCTGCTCTTTTCTGTTTTGCTTCTCTCTATGATCAATTCGGCCACTTTTCGCCCCGAAAGTAACATACCGCCAAAAATGGGGCCCATGCGGTAAGAACCAAAAGTAGCATTGGCGCTCATGCCGGTTACATAGAGGCCCGGATAAACTTCTTTTGTATTTTCCACAGTTTGTGCTTCGCCGACCTCTGCCCACATGGATTTTTCTCCTTCAGCTTTTCCGCTGGGCGTAAACAGTCTGACATTCATTTTTCTTTCCAGAGCTTTTACCACCTCAATCGGATGGCCGGTGGCATCAATGACAAATCTCGAGAAGACGGTTAACGGGTCAACATGCAGGCCAGCCATTTCTACCGATGTCCAGTTAATAACAATACCTGCAACTTTCTCCTGCCTGACAACGAGATCTTCCACGCTGACCAGATTAAAGATTTTTACGCCCGCTTTTATGGCCTGGAAACCGAGCCCACAGACAGCTTCGATGGCGTCGGCCAGATAATAATCCTCCTTGTATTTTTTTGTTTTTATTTGAAGCTCATCCAGAATAGCTTGGCCAGCTTCCTGAACTACGATCTGATTAAACATCATTCCACCGCCCCACATGCCGCCGCCAATAGATAATTTCCTCTCAAAGACGGCCGTTTTCAAACCGGCCCTGGCCAGGTAGCAGGAAGCAACCAGGCCGGAAGGCCCGGCTCCACAGACCGCCACATCCAGTTCAAGGCAATTAAGGAGCTTTTCAGTGTAACTTTCGATAATAGCTTCTGAAACAATTTTTTCATCAATCACGATGCTAAAACCTCCAGAGAGAATAATGAAACACGGAGTTAATTCCCGGTGTTCAGGCAGAAAGGGGAGCCGAAGCAAGCGGTTCTCTGTGTCTATCTACCCTGAATAATGTTATCTGTTTCCGACCGTAGCTTCAAGCCCGGGAGTCGTTGACTCATGTCTGACCCAGCTAAGAATAATCAGGTCAGGCCACCTGCATTGTGTAGCCTCTGCGATGTAACCCGTAGAGGAGCTCTCTGGTTTTTAAATGAAGCTGGCTCTAAAGATTGCTGGCGAGACCAATGAGAAGCTGAAAAGGTCTTATAAGCACATCGGGCCACAAAGTGATAAACTCGACCTGAAAAGAAAATAACCGGAGCCAGACGATTTTTATTAATTTTACGGGACGGCGACCGTAGGAGGCATGAAATGCGCATGAAAGTAAGAGCTGGAAAGTTAAGATGGAAAATAATACCGGTGCTGTTCGTGGCTCAGCTTTTGATCCTCACTGTAAATAACGGGCTGGGCACTGTTGTCTCTATTCTGCCACCAAAAGCTCAAACAGAAAAAACGGACTTGCCCGGGCAGGTCAGAATTATTTTCCCGGAAACACCGGCGGGCCAGAAAGCCCAGCTTTTCTGGGAGGCTTTTCTTCGGTCCGATACCCAGGGGCTAAAGAACTTTTTTGAATCGAGCCTCCCGCAGGAAAAACTCAAAGAATTACCAGGTGATAAAAGAGCTGAACAGCTCTTAAATATCCGGCGGCAGCTGGGAGAAATAAGTTTACAGAAGCTTCTGACCTCAGGGCCAATGGAGATGACTTTAATTCTCGCTAATCGTAGCCAAGAATATTTCAGGCTGGAGCTGGGCTTTGAAAAGAGCGGGAATAACCTCTTTCTTCAAAAATTCACCATAGATGAAGCCGGCCCGGAAGACCTGGCTCCTCCACTGCCTCGACTCGCTCTGCCTGAGGCTATCCAGGGATTCGAGCAGGCAATTGAAAAGGCAGTGCAGGATGACAGATTTTCTGGTGTAGTTCTCGTCTCTAAAGATTTCCAGCCCATTTTTTATAAACCCTTTGGACTGGCCAGCCAGGAATTTGAGGTGCCTAACCGGACTGATACCCGCTTTAATCTTGGTTCAATTAACAAAATATTTACCAAAATTGCTATCGCCCAGCTGGTGGCTAAGGGCGAGCTCAGTCTCGATGATAAACTGGGCCAGCTTCTGCCCGATTATCCAAACGAGGAGGCTAAAGAAAAAGTCACGGTGCGGCACCTGGTCAACATGACTTCCGGCATCGGCGATTTCTTTGGGCCTGAGTTCAGACAGACTCCAAAAGATATGATCAGACATAACCGTGATTACCTTAGATTCTTTGCTACTAAGCCTCTCGCTTTTGAACCTGGCAGCAGGGAGATGTATTCTAACGGAGGATATGTCGTTCTGGGAGAAATTATCAGCGCCGTCTCTAAAATGGATTATTATGACTATATAAAACGAAACATCTTTGAGCCAGCCGGGATGAAAGATTCGGATTGGTTTCAGGCTGATGTGCCGGTCAAAAATGTAGCTGAAGGATATACCAGGCAAGTGGAAGAGGAAGGTCCGGCCGAGCCGGGAAAACCAGGCGATAAGCAGGCGCAGAAAAGGGATATGGCACAGAAAAAAGATGCGCAAGAAGCTGAACGTAGTCCAAGCCTGCAAACAAACGCAAGGCTTACGGTCGCCAGGCAGGATCAGGGCTGGCGAAACAATATTTATACCAGACCAGCCAGAGGCAGTGCGGCTGGCGGCGGTTACGCTACGGCCGAAGACCTGCTGAAGTTTGCCCGGGCTCTTTTCGGCTGTGAGCTTCTAAATGAGGCCTGGACCAACTGGATTTTTACCGGCATAGAACCACAGGCAGAAAATCAGAGAACAAAAAATTCGGATAGACAGGAAAAACAAAATCTGGCTGTGAATAACGCTTTCGATGAATTCCGGGTTGAATCTCCTGGCACCGGCCAGGGCGAAGAAACACTTCAAGAAAATAAAAACAATATCGACTCAGGTGTGCGCCTTGAGAGAATAGAAAATTCAGATAGGACGTCATCAGAAAACTTATCTGAACCGAGCAAAATAGACAGAAGCCGCTGGGGAATTGGCATCGCCGGCGGAGCCCCCGGGATAAATGCGATGCTTGAAATGGATGGGCAGAGAGGATACACAATCATTGTCCTTTCCAATTATGATCCGCCGGCTGCCCGTGATATCGCTCAGATGATCAGAAGATATTTAAAGGCAATTAAAAAGTAACATCTGGATTCGCGGCTTTGTCCTGGGAAGGTCATGGCTAAATGCCGGATGGGTAAAAATTAGAAATCCCTAAAGCATCTCCTGGTCCTGATGGAAATCCAGTGGTTAAGTTTCATGTTACCGGAAGCGAAATTAAGATCTATCAGGCATTGATTTTATAAAATTAAGGCAGGTTATCCACCGGGATTAAATGTTGACGATCAGGGCGAATATTTGACAGAAAGAATCGCCGGCTGATATTTTAAAGGTTAAGAAGTGCTGGTAAAGATTCATATTAAATTTAGAATTATAAGAGATTACTGATATGCTTAAATTCGATCAGGACTATCAAAAAATAAGCCAGGCCAAGATGCTTAATGGCCGGCGTGTTAAATTATTCTGAGGAAAAGTACAGGATATGCTTGATATTAATTCGATTCTTCCAGCCAGAGCCATGGAAATTGGACGGGAGTCAAATAAGCCGGGGCATTTAAGGCTACCGCTGGCTCCGAACATTAATGACAAGGGGACAGCTTTTGCCGGCTCCGTCTTCTCTCTGGCCGTTCTATCGGGCTATGAGATAGCTCTGGAAAGATCAAACCAGTTGAATTTCTCAGGTAATTTGTTTCTCCTGTCTTCACACATTACCTATCACCAGCCAGGACTGTCCGACCTTATTACCCGGAGCCGGATAATCGAGGATCTTAAGCCTACCAGAAAAGCCAACTGGAAGATGCGGATAGAAGTGGAAGTGGTTGAGGCTCAAAGCCAGAGTTTGTGCGCAACCTTCGAGGGTCTCTACGTCCTTCAGGTTGAGACAGGTTAGGATTATTAACTACGAACAGAAATACTATCGTGAGAAACTATTCCCCCACCTCCTTTAGGATCTATCTTTTTATTACACTTCATCATCTTTTTTCCCGGCGATCAACGTCCTGTTCAGAAAAGTTCAAGAAAGAAAGCTTTTGTTCTGCCTTCTTTGGCCTACAGGATAAATAGGATAAAATATCTGCCGACCAGGAATTAGACAGCCAGATAAGGCTGGGAACGGTAAGCTAAAATCAATTCAGGGGTAATGGCAAGCAGAAAGGCCATTGCACTCTATACCGGCTATAAACCTTCTTTTTACCTGATAATAAGGAGCACCCCCTAAGGTCCTCGTTGCTGACCCAATTCTTAATGCCGAACCCAGACGTCAGCCGTTTTCTCTTAAATCTTCAATTATGGTTGATTAAGAATCTTTTGAGCCAAATCAAATCCAAATGCTTCAGCCCTTTTGAGGTCCTCCTCCGTCGGGCCACCATTGAAATCAAACACATCTGCGATGTCCCATTTCAATGGTAGAACGATCTCTCTGGCTCGCTTTGAAGCACCTCCGCTCCAGCCATAACTGCCAAAAACGGCTGCGGTCTTAAACTGCACATGCTTCAACGAAGCCATCTCCAGCACCTGGGCCATGGGCGGGAAAAGGGATCCTTCATAGGTGGGCGCACCTATGATCACTCCTCTGTTTTTCCAGAGTGAAGCCAGTATATAACTCACATGCGTTTCGGCCACATTGAAGACCTCAACTGGCAAGGATGCTTGAGAAATACCTTTGAGTACACTGCTCATGACCTTTTCTGTGTTCCCATACATAGAGCCATACAATAGGCTCACGCCTTTTTCAGCAGGTGAAAAAGCGTATTCAGCCCATCGCTTATAAAGATTCACCACCAGCGAAGGCTCCTTACGCCAGATCAGACCATGAGAGGGTGCGACCATCTCTATGGGCACAGTTGATAGTTTTTCAATAGCTTTGAGCACTGAGCGACTGAAGGTTGCAACTATATTGGTATAATATCTGAGCATTTCACGAAGATAGAAATCTTTTTCGGTGCACTCGTCGTCAAATATGGCCCCTCTTAAAGCGCCATAGCCACCAAATCCATCGCAGGAGAACAAAACTTTTTCGGTCACTTCATAAGTCATCATTGTTTCTGGCCAATGAACGAAGGGCGTAGAGTAAAACCTCAGGATTTTTTTACCAATCCTGAGCTCTTCCTGGTCTTTGACAACTCTGACTTTGTGGTCAATATGGTAAAAGGCCTTCAGCAGAGTTGCACCTTTTTCGCTGACGATAATTTCTGCCTGAGGAGCAATTTTCCTTAAAATAGTGATGATACCTGTGTGATCCGGTTCCAGGTGGTTGATGACCACATAATTGATGTCTGAAATCGGTATTATTCCCTCTATTTGTTCAAAAAGCTCATCAGTCTTTATGGACTTGGCCAGATCGATCAAAACATTCTTTTCATCTTTCAACAGATAGGCATTGTATGATATTCCTTCTTGCCCTATGGGCCAGAAACCCTCGAAAAGCTGGGTAAATCGATCATTGACACCTACCCAGTACACTCCGGGCTTTATCTCAACTGGTCTCACCCTATTACCTCCTTTGATATTGCCGCCAGGGACAATATTTATCCAACAGCAATTACCTTAGTGCTTTCCCAGAGCCCGTGAATATTGCAATAAGCAAGGGCATGAATAGTACCTGATTTGTTGATTTTCATCCAGGTAACCCCGGCATGATGAGTCCAAACCGGGCCTTGATTAGCCCCAGCTACGGCTTCACCATGGGCATTGAATTCAAAGGTAGCAACATCATAAGTGAATTTTTCACCGTCCGGATGGAAAAAAATCTTGATCCATCTGATGTGATGCTCGGTAGTGTTGGGATGAGCAATCTCTTTGCCGAGCGAAACCTTCACTTCAAACAACTCATCCGCTTTAACCCGCTCAGGACACTCAATCACCGGTACATGTTTTTCGGTTTTCCAATCGGCACTCTGGATACGTTCTGATAAACCCATAGTCACACCTCCTTTATATTTACCCTGGATTATCCACAAATAATCCAGGGTAACCTGCTTTATTCCGGACCTGTTAAATTAGTCTCGGGAAAATCAGGGACACGAACCGATTTAAGAAAATCGTATCATGTCCCATATTTCCGGTTCGTGTCCCCGACTTTACCATGTCCCGATTTTCTCATCAATGATAACTGAAAATCCCGTGATATCTTCAGTTTTATGAATAACGCAGGTTTAATATTTTAACATGGAATGTTAAGACATAAAAACATTATTTAATAATGCGAGGAGCAAGTTACCGGGCTAATGAAGATGCCTATATCAAAGTAGATAAGCAGGTCAGTTGTTAGAGTCCGAGCAGACTCAGGCAGCTAACTAAGGTGAATAATAGGAGATTTTGCGATGGCTTACCCCTTCACTGCAATTTGCAAACTATTTTATACACCAGCTGAGGGTTATAAACTGAGTCAATCGGAACTGCTACATTTTAGTTATGGACAAAGCAAGGTTAAGAACAAGGTTAGAGGGATAACTAAGGTGAATAAATGGAGAGTGATGTCGGCCAAGTCGTGAACAAGACTTAACATGACCTGTTTTATCAAAAATTTCATAACAGTTTATTGTTACCCATCTTGATTTATACTGAACTATATCAAGTTACATTGTGGCTTTTCTGCTTTATCTTTTGGTCTCGATATCGAAACTTACCTTAAATCTCCTGACCAGCAAGACCCCGTCCTGGTTCGTTTCTACCGTGTAAAGCTTACCGTTTTTCCACACAGAGTCTCGATTCAAGCTAATAACTATCGGCATTTTAGCCAGATACTTCCCCTCTTCATCAAAAAGATCAAAATAAAACGTGTCTTTTTTGTTCTTTTCTCTTTCAAAGGTCTTAACAAATATCCTGCCCTTATCATCAACGGCTATATCACTAAAACACGGGAAACTATCTGGAAACTTTAGCTTCCCGCCAATTTTAATGAAACTTTCGTATCTTTCCCTATAGAAATCTTTATCGTCATCCCGAATACGCATGCGTCTGTGTTTTTTCAGGATTTTCTTTATAAGTTTCCCTTCAGGATTGAGAATATCGAGTTCATATTTTTCAGAATGGCCTAAGATAATATTATCGTTGGCAAAAATATCAAAATAAAAGGTTGGCCTGAGGATACTATATTCTGTTTTGGCAGCCATATCCGGAGGCTGCTCAGCCAGTGTCATTATTAGCTCGAAACTTGAATTATATTTCCTTAAAATCTTTCCACCCATCGGAGGAGGTCCTAATATTTCTAACCCTATAAGATTTCCCTGCTGATCTATTTTGACCGGCTGAGCGATGTGTTCCGTTTTCCAGTTAGCTCTCTGCCTCAGAAACTGTCCATCAAGAGAAAAATATATGAAATGTTGAGTGGCGTAATCATGGACAACCAGTTCATTATCAGCTGTGATTTGAAGGAAGAGAGGCCTTTGCATTTCGCCCGGCCCCTGCCCTCTCCCTCCTATGCTTCTTAAATATTCGCCATCCTGACTGAAGACTTTGACCTCGGCCGCCCGGCTGTCCAGAACATAAATATGGCCGTTATCATCTACATCAAGACCATCGATCGATGAAAAAATATATTTGTCCGATTTATCGGCTGAGCCAATCTGCAACTCTTCTTCAAAAGAAACTATGTCTTTTTTATATATTGGCTGCGCAGGATTTCTGACAACTGTTATTCCTTTCTCATCTTTTATGCTGCCTCTCCAGGCTGATTCCTGCTGCCTACAGCCCGTAGCATTAAACAAAATAAAAAACAAGAATAAGGATAGCCGGATAATAACATGGCTGCAAAACCCGGCTTTCATTTTACTTACCGTATTTTAGCTGGCTCGATATAGCCTCCAGCCAGCTTTTCCGTTTCCACTCTGCATTCTTATTATAAAATATCCGGCTGACAAAAGGCAGTGGCTAACTTTTCAGGCTTAAAGGGGCCAGACTAGGCGGCGCTTATTAGAGCGGATTTCGGCTGCTAGCTGCTGAAGCTTAGACACGATCTCAATCTTTTTCTTCAAAAGTAGTTCTGACAGGACCGAAATAACTATAGCTTTCTTCTCTCCCATTTTAAAAACTTTTGCGCCCTACTTTATTTTTTATAATTTTTTGAACTTATATTGCCGGGATAAGATACAATTCGGCCTTCTCCAGGACGGTTGGCTTGATTACCTTCTGGCCTTAACCGGATTAGCCATTTTGATAATTGACCTTTCTATTATTGTTCTTGTTTACCTTATACCAATGGTTATAGCCTTCTAGAAAAGAGTTAAAAAATGGGCAAATGGACATCACTTCAACTGCTTCCCGAGCTGAGGCATCTTTCTAACCAGACTATGAAGGTCGCCTCGGTATCCACTCTAAGACCAAGAGAAAACCTTAATATTCAGTGAAGTTTAGTTTGCCAAAATCACGAAGCCCATGTAAGGCTGGACAAAGGCGTGCTGTCACGTTGGGGAATTATTCATACTTTTTCTTTATTTTATCCAGGCAATCCGGACAAAATAACGAGCCTGAATCAGCAGAGAAAAGTCTTCCGCACGTTGCACATTCTTCCCAATAACCAGACAAGCCACAATACACACAGTAGTAACAAAATCCTTTTTCCTCAATTTCTCTGAGAGCAAAAGTTTCCCGCCCACATTTTGGACATGTCTTTATCTTGCCCATTGATATCAAGAATGCCACGGCCCCGGCGTTCTTTTTTTCTCCACAAAACAAACACTCTGGATCCTCGTTACTTCCTGTAACCAATGTGTCCTGGTTGCAATCCGGGCACCAAAAAACTTTATCTCTATCTTTCTTATTTAGTTCATCCTTGAGGGAGTTCATTCTTTCCAGTACGTATTCTTGAACTTCTTGTAATTCTTCCTTGATTTTATCATAAGTACTTTTGAACTCTTTTATATCCTGACTTAATTCTTTTTGACAAAAATCAATAACAAAATTATAGATAAAACCTAACAATGATTTTATTGCGTCTGCATTTACTTTTATTGCATAATGCTGGATCCTGTTACGATAATTCCTCAAAGATACAATGTTGTTAGACAGGCTTTTGTTTATTCGGATATCAGCTATTCTTTCCAGCCGATTCAAAGCCGATTTTAAATCAACCGAGACAAAATCGCCCGATTCTAGTGCTTGAAGGCTGGCTTTATCCGGATCCTCAAAAATAAGTGACCAGTGTTCCTTGACCAATCGCGATTTTAGGAACAACTCAATTGAAGCATCAAGGTGTAACACTGCATATTTCAGGGAACGGGGATCTTTACATTTGTTGTACTTTATCGCGCTCTCTACGTAATCGAAAGCATTGTCGAGCAAATTAAATTCCAGACTGAGTTCAGACATTTCTTTCCTTCTCAATTCCAGTCTAGGTTATATATTTTAAGCACAGACTTTTCATCAGACAGATCTTCAACAGCCATAAATTTCCCGTCAAGCCAGAGCTTAATGGAAAAGTCCCCTGAAAATCTGCCTGCCAATAATCCACCAGAGTCAAAGACGTCATAATAATAGCCTTTTCCATCCGACGCTTTCTCCCAGGTTCTGACGATGAGACGATTCTTCTGGTCAATAGTAAAATCTCGAAAGGGCTTATGGTAAACCATTTTCTTCAATCTTTCTATAGCCTGGGGAGAGGCTCGGTCCAGTTCTTTTTCTCTTTCTTCTGAGGTTACTTTGGCCGGCTCATATTCTTTTCTTATTTCCTTGAGCAAATTCCCTTCGAGGTCATAAATATAAAATATATACTGGTCACTTTTCCCGACGACTATTTTTTCATCGTTGGTCAACTTCCAACCAATATAGTGTCCGAAATAGAGAAGCTCAAGCTGATTAAATACCTCTGTTACCTCTAGCGAGACCAGCGTCTTCAGATAATTCAACTCTTTATCATACCTGGCTAGTTCAAAGAAAAATTTACTATCCTCCCCAACCAGTGTATCAGCAATAATGTCGTCACCGGCCGTAAATCTGATCTCTCCTAAATTGTCCAGGCTATAAGGAACCGTTCTTAATAATTTCCCTTGAAGCGAAAAAAAATAAAGAAGGAATTTCATCTTATCCCTAATCATTACTTCACCTTGAGGGGTAATTATCAAATTGTTCGGCAAGAGCATTTTGTCCTTTTCTTCGCCTTTTCCTCCAAACTGCCGGATTAAACTACCGGCTTGATCAAAGACCTTGATTAAAGCCGATTCTCTGTCTAATACATAGATATTGTTCCTTGAGTCTAAGGCGATCTCAACATTTTCCTTTGACTCAGGAAATATTATCTCTTTCCGCATGAATTCTTTCGTGCACTCCACGACTCTGGCATATCTTAACTGATCCGGCTCTTTTTGATTTACTACGACCGGATGCTGCTGGTCATCAGTACTACTCGCTTTTCCATTCAGGGAAGCCTGCGAAACAGAAGCTAAGATGAAAGAACATAGAAAAAGTCCGCTGATCCTCTTTAGCCTGAGATAAATATCTTTACTTTTGACTTTAAAGGACATGGCCAATCTCCACTAATCAAGACCAGTGGAAGATAATTTAACCAGATATTTAGCCACATAAGGCGCATCGGACCTGACAATGGAGTATAAATAACCATCGGTATCCATCGCCACCGGGAAATGGTCTAATTCAAGCTCGGTCAAGGGCTTACTGCCACTGATCAGTATTAATTGTGATTTTCCTTTTTCCCCATCAAGGAGAGATACATATAATAAATCCCCGCGCTCGAAAATAGCATAATCCATTGACATAATTGCAAATCCACGCGCAAATTCAATCAACTGAGAAGGCCTGAAATAATCAGAAGGACGCTCGATCTTTTTTTCTAACCGGCCATCTTTATAAACGTAGATCTCAAACTTATAAGGATTAATAAAACAAACCCGGCCACTGGCCGTGCAATAGACCCTGAATGGCAATTTAGCGACAGGGAAATTCTTATATTTACTGAATTTGGAAGCTACCTCAAAAGGCTCGCCGAAAGAAGAAATATAGTTTCCCTGCTGATCATAGACCTGAATTATCCTGTCTTTTTTTAAGCCAATGGCCAGAATGTTACCATCTTTATCCACATCTAGATGATTCATCTGGAAATCGACCGGAAATGAGTTAATATATTGCCCGCTTTCAGCAAAGATGTAAATTTTTCTTGTCCCGCCAACAATGATATGACCTTTTTCATCGGTGGCGATGGATCGGAGATCATTGTCCAATTCCCCTGGCCCTTGACCTCTTTTCCCGATGCTCGCCACATAGTCACCAGTCTTAGTGTATTTTTGAATACGTGTGATTTTATCGTCTAAAATATAAATATAGTTGGAACTAAGAGCCAGATCAGCTATGTTCCCGATTATTTCCTGTTCCTTTGAACCGTCTTTACCGATAGTCAGCACAGGCGAGAGTTTAATTTCTTGAGCATAAGAGACGCCGAGGAAAATAAATAAAAAAATCAGACCAACCTTAAATTGGAAGAACCTTTTATCAGCCATTTTAGCCTCACCCCCTTTGAAATATTCACATATATATTACGACACATACACTAAATTTATTATAAAATCAAACAGGTCACTCTATCAGGTTAAGACATTATACTGGCTCACGTAGAGGTAGGCGCCTCTGAGAGAGAGCTTATACTGAATAATGAGGTTCGGTCGCGACGTGCTGGACAGCCGACAGTAGGAATAGGTGCAAAGGAGGCTGGCAAATTTCTGAGCATGGTACTTGAAAAAGCAGGGCTCCCTATTTGTTATTAAATTCATGGGAATAAAAAACTTTTCCTCGGAATTACAGATGGAATCACTGCCAGGTTATATGATATTTAAGATATTGACTGGCATCGAACTTGTGAAGAAACAGGAGAGGACCATGACTGGCGCTGGAGCGAGCAATGGCTTCCTCATACTGCCTGGTAGATGTAAGCTATTTAAATAAATTGTTAGAAATGGAGAGGAGAGGGATGAATAACGTTTATCAAAAACTTTTAATAGCATCAATGGCCATTTCAGCTGTTTTTTTATTTAATTCCTGCCGTCAAAGCGTCAGAGATATCAGCCCGGTGGAAGAGAAGGCAAAAAATAAAGTCGTACTGGCCTATGTATTTGTGGAAAACAACTTAATCCAGCCGGAACAAATAGCTGCCAAAAAATTAACCCATATTAATTATGCCTTTGCTAATATAGAAAACGGTGTGATCAAAAAGGGATTCGATTCCGACGAACAGAATTTTGAAATTCTTAACACTTTAAAAAAACAAAATCCTGACCTCAAAGTCCTTATTTCCGTCGGCGGCTGGACGTGGTCTGGTAACTTTTCTGATATGGCTCTGACAGAAGAATCAAGAAGTAAGTTTGCTAAATCAGCGGTAGAGTTTGTCAGAAAATATAAACTTGACGGTATTGATATTGATTGGGAATATCCCGGGCTGCCGGGTATAGGCAATACGCATCGCCCCGAGGACAAGAAAAATTATACGTTGCTCTTAAAAGCTCTAAGAGATGAACTGGATAAATATGAATCCGAAGATAATAAACACTATCTGACCACGGTAGCCGCCGGAGCAGCGGATGAGTTTGTCGAGGCGACGGAGATGGGGGAGGTGGCGAGATATCTCGACTTTGTAAATCTTATGACCTATGATTTTTGCGTGGCCGAGGCCGACCCCATTACCGGTCACCACACCTGTCTTTATACCAATCCTGATGCACCAAAGGATATATCAACGAATCACGCTGTCCAGAACTTTATTCGAGCCGGTGTGCCATTAGATAAAATTGTCATTGGTGCCGCCTTTTATGGCCAGGGCTGGGGAGAAGTGGATAGTAAAAATAATGGTCTTTTTCAGCCTGGCAAGCCAGCCTCGATTGATTCCTCGTATAAATCAATCAGGACGGAATTAGAAGGTAATTATGGCTTTAAAAGGTACTGGGATGATGTGGCCAAGGCCCCCTATCTTTACAGCCATTCTCGCCGGATATTTATATCTTACGATGATGCTGTCTCGGTTAAATTAAAATGCAATTACGTTATTGATCAACAGCTTCGCGGAATTATGTTCTGGGAATATAACGGTGATTATCAAAATGAACTGCTGAGTATTATGGCGGAAACGTTGCTGAGAAAATAAAAACGTTGCTAAGATAGGAAAATAAAAAGGCTCCAAAGGGAATAAAGGCCTGGCAAAAGCAGAGATTCTCTGATTAACTCGTGGGACGGAATTAAGGGTTTCGTGGATGATCAGACAATTTAGCCACTTGAGCCTATAGGGGCGGATCAACGGGTGGGCCCGGGCAACGGCCTGCCTGATTTTTTATCCGGGAGCAGATTTTATTACCCGGCTTTTCTCTTAAAGGGACCAGACCCGGTGGCGCTTATCAGGGTGGATTTCGGCTGCTATCCGCTGCAGCTTGACCACAATTTCAATCTTTTTCTCAAAGGGCAGTTTGGCCAGTTGGCGGCGGCGCTCACGCTTTTTTTCGAAAACTTGTTCGGCAGATTTATTCATTTCCTTCGCCTTCCTCGAGCTTCCTCAGCTTATCTGTCAGGCCGTATTTTTGGACGCCGGGATAAAAGACACATCCAGGTGATAAATCAGGATCGGCTCAATATAATAAAATAAGTGGCAGCAATTCCGCCGCCGATCGCATAGGATTTAATTATTCCCACGCGGGTCATTTCTTCAATGACGATAAGCGCTTTTTCCATCTCATCTAATTCCTATATATTATAAGATAAAAAAGGAAATACGGGATAGCCCCCATCCCTATTGTTATAAATCCTGGGCCAGAATTACCCCTTCAAGTTCAGAATAATCCCTGGAAATCAAATAATATTCCTTTAACTTCAAGCTTTCAGCCACTCTTTTTAGTCTGGACCAATCAGACCGGTCAGCTTTGACTTTAACTTCAAAAGCAATCTGATTATTCAAGATGAAGTCTATTTCAGGGCCTCTGTACTTTTCATAGTAGTTCAAATGACCGTAATTCCTCAGACACTGGAAAACGCTGTTCTCCAAAACAGTTCCTTCACCTAGCCGGCCCAGATAATTTAAAAGGCCGATATCACAGAGGTAAACCTTTTTTGCCCCTCGCACCTCGCCGTCCAGACTTCTGGAAAATGGGTAAACTAAAGAAATGAAGTAGCTTTTTTCTAAAAAGCCTAAATAAGAATAAACGGTCTCCCGGGATATGCCAATCTCAGAAGATATCTTTGATATCTCCAGTTTTGATCCTGCCCGATTGGCCAGCAGAATAATCAGATCCCTTAGTTTTCGAAGTTCTCTGAAGTCTGATAAGCTCTTGACGTCCTTTTCAAAAAAGGATTTGAAGATGTCTTCCAATATCTGACGTTTCCTTATTCTATCTTCTTCAAGGACTACTGCTGGGAAGCCGCCAAATTCCAGGTACTCATTAAAATAGGACTTATAGGTTTCAAAGGAAATTTCGCTTTTACCCTGAGCTTTACTTCTGAAATCTTTTTCACGACTTTTCTTTTTTTCTTTAAATATCAGAAATTCTTCAAAATCCAGTGGAAAAAGCTCGTAGACAATTTTCCTGCCAGAGAGGGATTCAGGAAAAAGGTTTTTTAAATAGAAGCTGGCAGAACCTGTCAAAAAAAACTTGATATGATAATGGTCGTAAAGATATTTTATGGCTTTGACTATATCGGGAGCTAATTGTATCTCATCTAAAAATATATAGGACTTTTCTTCAAGAGAAAAACCCAGGTTTTTAAGGTTGGCGAGAATATTATCAAAATTTGCTTCTTCGAAGATTCGCTGGTTTAATGGATTTTCAAGATCTAGAAATATCTTGGCAGAACTGTTTATACTGTCAAAAATCTGACGCATCAGAGTCGTTTTCCCGACCTGACGCATACCGGTCAGCAATACAATGCGCTGCAGATCGATTTCTTTTAATAGTAATGGAGTAAGTTTCCTGTCATAAATCTTGGGCATAATTAATATTATGGGAGAAATCGAGTTTTTGTCAAGCATTAGTATACATATTTTGTTTATTTTTGTCGGCTAGCAGTTGACATCTGCTGCATTTTTATCAAAAAGACAGGGATAGGTTTCGAGCTTACCTTAGCAGATAGCTAATTCTAATAATCCACTCTAACAATAATATTTCAGCTAAAGGAATTGGAGGCGCGTGCACCAATGCCGATCGATGGAGTTACAAATTTGGATAGCCATAAAAAGAAAGGTTGACAGAAGATAAAAAAAAACCCGGCAACGACCTACTCTCCCACGGAGTTTCCCCCGCAGTACCATCGGCACCGAAGGGCTTAACTTCCGAGTTCGGAATGGGATCGGGTGTTTCCCCTTCGTTATGGTTGCCGGGATTAATTATCGATTAAACCCGGGACACGTTCCTATAATAGGAAGATATCCCATATGATTGCTAACAAAGCGGCATGTTTCACCTTGATAAACTTTATGGTCAAGCCTCACGGGCTATTAGTACTGGTTAGCTCAACGCATCACTGCGCTTACACACCCAGCCTATCAACCTCGTCATCT
>Ga0209201_1000705_pt1 | contig 43663 bp, 37 predicted proteins | sample AD_UKC055_MetaG_FD_184411 | JGI IMG/M metagenome (GOLD analysis project Ga0209201, IMG submission 184411) | Active sludge microbial communities of municipal wastewater-treating anaerobic digesters from USA - AD_UKC055_MetaG (SPAdes) (version 2) | ecosystem: Engineered > Bioreactor > Anaerobic >... | reverse complement strand
CCGGCCGGGTTTTACCCACAGGGCCGATCCAGGCGTCAATACGCCCGCTTGGACTGCCCGCTCAGCTGCGCTGCCGACCCGGCCACAATCCAAATCCGCCCAAATCACTTTCTCGAATCCGGCGTGGCGCAGGCTGCGGAGCAGGGCGAATTCAGTGGCCAGCGTTGCCCGCGCAGTGTAGAGAGTTCAGATGCAGATCTGGAAAGAACCGATGTTGTCTCTAGCCCGTTGGATGGCGCTGCTGGTTTGCCTGGGTGGCGTCATCTGCGCGGCAACGGGCCGGGCCGACGCGTTGCTGCCGGAGTACCACGTCTATGCCGGCAACACGCACTCGCACACCGCGAATACCTGGGGTCACGGCGAGCAGTATGGCAAGCCCGCACCGGTGCCCGGCGAGAGCCAGCAGAAGCCCAGGAAGACCAGGATTTTGAAACCGGACTGGCAGAAATACCAGGGCCCGCCCTCGGCGCATTACGCGCTGGCCAAGGCCAAAGGCTTCGACTTCTACGTAACGGCCGATCACTCACAGGAAGCCGGCTTTCAGCCCCCCCGCGCTGACAACCCCGCCTGGGTGGCCGCCAAACGGGATGCTGCTGCGGCCACCGATGGCCAGTTCGTGGCCATCGCCGGCTATGAACACTCCGAGAACAACGGCCCGAACGGGACCGGCCACCTGAACGTCATCAACAGCAGCGAATACCTGAACGCGCTGTTGCCGGGCGTGGACCTGCCTTATTTATACAAGTGGCTCAAAACCGTCCCGCCCAACGGCGACGGTCCAGTGGTCGCCAGCTTTAATCACCCGGCGGCCCACGGTTACAACAATTGGGCCTGGTGCGACCCCCAGGTGAGAGAGGTCCTCACCCTGTTGGAGGTCATTAACTCGAACAACAAGATCCACTACTCGGCTTTCGTGAATGCGCTGGATAAGGGCTGGAAAGTGTCGCCGGTGTGCGGTCTCGACAACCACGGCTTCTCGGGCATCACACACAACACGTCGCGCACGTTTGTGCTGGCGACCGCCCGGACCAAGGCGGCCATTCTGGACGCGATGAAGCATCGGCGAACCTACGCCGCGCTCGAGGGGAACATCCAATGCCGCTATACGGTGAACGGCGCCGCTATGGGCTCGACGCTCAACCGCCCGACCGCATTCAACTTCTGTATTGCCGTCAGTGACCCGGACATCAGCAACCCCGAGGACAAGATTACGAAGATAGACATAGTGAAAGACAGCGGGGCGGTGGCGCAGGTTTACAGCCCTGTGCCCGCCTATTCCGTTACGTGGAGTCCGATCCTGAGCGATGCTACCAACAGGTATTTCTTCGTGCGGGTGTGGAATGCGGGGGGCGGTGATGCCCCCGGAGGCGGCCCCGCCAAACCCGTTGCTTGGCTAGCGCCGATCTGGACTGGCAGGTAGGTCCTCCCAACAGAAAGAACACACCATGATCATGAAACACTTCAGTCGTTCCCTGCAAAAAGAGAGAACTGCCTTGCACGCGCTTGTCTGTCTCTCGATATGGATCTGCACGTCAGCCCCCCTGCTTTCCCGCGCCGCCGCGCCGCAGCCGGGAAAGAAGAGTGAGTATCACCTCTTTGCCCGTACGAACCTGGCGGCCTGGTGCATCGTGCCCTTTGACGCTAAGGCGCGCGGGCCGGAAGAGCGCGCGGCGATGTTGGAGAAACTGGGGTTCAAGCTGTTCGCCTACGATTACCGCGCACAGCACATCCCGACGTTCGATGCCGAGATGGAGGCGCTCAAGCGTCATCATGTCCGGCTGCTGGCGTGGTGGTTCCCGTGGGAGATGAACGACGAGGCGCGGCTGATCCTTGATGTGCTCCGGCGCCACCATCTGCGCGACGTCCAGCTCTGGGTCAGCGGCGGGGGTGAGCCGACGAAAAACGCAGCGGAGCAGAAGGCGCGCGTCGAAGCCGAAGCAGCCCGCATTCGCCCCATCGCCGAGGCTGCCGCCCGGATGAGCTGCTCCGTCGCCCTCTACAACCACGGCGCCTGGTTTGGCGAACCGGGGAACCAGATCGCCATCATCGAACTCCTCAAAGCGCAGGGCCTCACCAATGTCGGAATCGTATATAACCTGCACCACGGCCATGATCATCTCGACCGTTTCCCCGAACTGCTCGGGAAGATGAAGCCGTATCTGCTTGCGCTCAACCTCAACGGCATGACCCGCGAGGGGGAAAAGCTCGGCAAGAAGATCGTGCCGCTTGGCCAGGGCGACCTGGACCTGACGCTGCTGCGCGTCATACGCGACAGTGGCTGGCATGGCCCACTGGGCATTCTCAACCACACCGATGAAGACGCCCAGACGCGCCTGCAGGACAACCTCGAGGGGTTCGACTGGCTGGTCGCGCAACTCGAAGGCCGCCCTGCCGGTCCAAAGCCTGCCCCTCGCTCCTGGCGCAATCCCGGCTAGATGAAGCCAGCCCCTCAGAACTCGCCTGCGGCCCTGCTGGTCATCGGCTACGGCAACACGCTGCGCAATGATGACGGCGTGGGGCCAAGAGTAGCGGAAGCTATCCTGGCGCTCGCTCTGCCCCGCGTTCACGTGCTGGCCGCTCCCTTGCTGACACCTGAACTGGCCGAGCCGATTTCCAAAGCGCGCAGCGTCATTTTCGTGGATGCCGCGGTGGATGCGCCGCGCGACGTGCGGATGCGCAAGCTGGCGCCTGCGGCCAGCTCGCAAGTCATGGCGCATGCGGCCAGCCCGGCGACGTTGCTGGCGCTTGCCCGGGATGTGTTTGGCCGGGCGCCCGAAGCCTGGTGGCTGACCATTCCCGTCGAGGAGCTTGGGATCGGGGAGACACTTACGCCGCTGGCCCAACGCGGCGTGGCAGTGGCCGTCGAAGAAATCAAGAGGTGCGCCGCCGCACTCCGCGCGCCTGTGGCTGCCGACCACCACGGCGCCAACAGTCAGGAGCCCCCGCCTTAGCGTGGTCTCTGGCCTCCGGCATGATGCGGGGATGCTCGTGATTGGCTCAATGTTTAGCGGCAAGGTTCTCTCCCCGTGAACTCACGCCTCAACGAGTTGCTCGACCACTTGGCCGCCACCCTGACACCCGAGCGGGAGGCTGGGATCGAAGAATTGCATCGCCGCGCTTTGTCCTGGCAACCGGTCAAACGCCTGCCGCTGGTGCTCAGCTACCCGGCTCCGCTGGACCGCTGGTCTCCCTATCCTCACGCCGAAGCCCTCGCCGACCCGGAGAAGATGCTCTTCAACGAGCTGGTGTCGGCCTGGGGGACAAGCATTTGCCACCGGGAGACGGTCGGTGATGATTTGCCCTGCACGATCCGCGCGAACTTCGGCTGCGTGGTCATCGCATCCCTGTTCGGCGTCCGCATCGAACAGGTCGAGGACAACCCACCCTGGGTGCGGCACTTCGAGACACGGTCGGAGTTCGCCGTCGCCTTGCAGCGCGACCCCCTGGAGTTCACCCAAGGCTGCTGCCCGCGGGTCGTCGAGCGCTATGAGTTCTACCGTGCCGCGCTGACGCACTATCCGGGTCTGGCTCGCGTCATCAAGCTGGTGCTGCCCGATCTGCAAGGGCCGATGGATACGGTGGAGTTGTTGCGCGGCAGCGAGCTTTACGTGGACATGTACGAGGACCCGGCACTCGTGGCCGACGCTTTGTCCAAGGCCGCCGCGGCGCAAGTGGGCTTTGCGCGGCACCTGTCCCGTTATGTGAACGACGGCCCGGCCGGTTGGGCGCACCAGCATGGCTTCGTTATGCGCGGCCCGATCCTGATCCGCATTGACTCCGCCATCATGCTCTCACCCCGCATGTATCGCGAGCAAATCGCCCCGCACGACGAGCGCGTCTTGCGCGAACTGGGCGGCGGCGGCTTGCACTCGTGCGGCGACATCAATCTCAACGGCCCTGAATACCTCAGTGTGCCCTCGACCCAATGCCTCGACCTGGGCCAGCCGGAACTGAATGACCTGGACAAGCTCTATGCGCTCGCGCAGCAGCGGCGGATTCCATTGCTCCGCGTCAGCGTCAAAGAAAGCGAGCTGACCTCCGGTTCGGTGCTGCGGCGGTTCCCGACCGGCGTGTCGCTCCTGCACGCCGCCAAGTCCCTGGACGACGCCCGCCGCATCATGAACGCCTACCTCGACGCTGCGAACTGAAGCCAAGCTCCGCCGTTAGATGTTTGGCGGTCCATCTGATGGGCTTATGCGTTTGAAGCAAATTGGCATCCTTGTGTCTTTGCTCGCCGCTTCTGCGCGGTTGGCGGCCTCTGCCGCCGACATCGCAGGCGGTGCAGAACGCGCCGACACTCCGCTCCCATCACAACCGGGACAGCAGAACCTAGTCGGGAGGGCAAGCGTCCCCGCGAGCCCCAACCTCTTGATCCTAAACGATGAATCGGGCTCGCGGAGACACTCGTCCTCCCGTTGTTGAGATCGGCTAGCGGTATTGGCCGAACAGATCGCGGGCGAGGTCGAAGACCCGGCTGCCGGGCTGCTTCTCGAGGCAGTAGGTGACCACGCCGTCACACTTGCCCTCGCGCCAGGCTTGCAGGCAGAAGCGGAGCCACTCTGCCATGCGCTCGGGGCTGGCGGGTTCGCCGTGGCGGAGCTTGAACTCGCCGGCGTGCCCGGCGGTCATGACGATGAAGGGCACATGGAAGCGGCGCTCGGGCGCCTTGAGACGGTCCCCGAATCCAGCCTCGAAGGCGCCACGCTGGGACACCTGCCATTGTTGGGGGCGGTCGAGGCCGGCAGCGAATGAGAGGCCGTCCGCCTGCAAGTCCTTCACCTGCCAGCGGATACCGAAGTTGCTGACGCCTTTCCTGTCGAGGAGGCAAAAGGCGATGGTGAGGTTGGTGCTGCCCCGGGCGGCGGCGGTTACATCCACGGCGACGTCGCGCCAGGCATTGGTGCCCCCGGCGACATCTTCCTCCCAGGCGACGGTCCCGTTGACGAGGAGTTGCTTGAAATGATAGCCGGCGGTATCCGCGGTGAAGTCGTCCCGCTCGCGGAAGCGGAGGCGTTGGCGCTCGCCCGGGACGACGGTGGCCGACTGGCTGGCCCGGACGAAGTCGCCCGGTTGGGAGGGCGTGCTCCACGGGTAGCCCAGTTCGCCGGGGAAGACCGTGGCGGCGTCATTCAGAATTGCCCACGCCCGGTCTATGTCCTCGCGGCCTTGCGGGTAGGCGACGACGACGCCGTCAATGGCCTCGCGGTAGTCTTCCACGAAGCCGCGGCGGATCTCGCCGTAGTACATCAGCGGCAGGAAAGGGAGACGGGGGTTGATGTCTTTGGCCCGCTTCTGCAGGTCGCGGACGGCGGCGGGGGTGAAGAACTCATGGTTGGCATAGAAGTCGTCAATCACCCAGCCCGTCAGGTTGGTATGCTGGAGCGAGAGCCGCGCGATTTCCTCGGCCCAGCGACCGTAGTCCAGCCGAAACGGCTCCGAGTAGAGCTTGCCATACAGTGGCGGGCTTTCGGTGGGCGGGACCAGGTAGACCCATACCTGAAGGTTGGCCTGGGCGGCCCTGGGCAGGAACAGTTTGAGGTCGTCCCAATCCGTTGCGGCGTGCCACACCAGCCAGTAGTAGGTGGTAATGTGCAGCTCCTTTAGACGTGCAAGCAAGGCGTCTGCGTCCACGTGGCCGTCCGGGCGGCGCGGCTCCGAATTGTAGTCGGCGAAGTGGAGCGGCGAACGAAACGAGCGCCCGTGCGGGCTGACTTGGGCCGGCGCTGCTTGTGCGGTGGCGCAGAGCAGAAAGAGCGCGCAGAGGGTGGCGAAAGACCGCTGCGGGATGAGGTTGTTCATTATTCCACCGGTCCAGCGGCCTTTTGCAGGACTGCTTTGGCGTGGCGGGCGTAGTGGCCGTGCAGGTCGCGCGAGTATTCGCGCAGGGTTTTCGCCCCCAGGCCCTCGTGGTCGCCGCACCGATACAGCGCCCGCGCCAGGTAAAGTTCTTTGAGGGCCTGGTTGCGGATGGAGGTATCCGTTCGACTGGGCGGATTGGCCTTCTCGAGCGCGGCATCAATGGTCGTCACCGCGTGTCCGCCAAGCCCGGGCTTGCGGAGCAACTCGGCCAGCGGTCGGGCGGCGACCTTGTCTGCCAGCGTCTCGAGTGACATGGCAATCGCGCGGAAATGGGAGAACTCGCTATCGGCATCCAACTGGCTGGCTTTCTCAAGGATCGGCGCCAGGCCGGCCGGCGATCGGGTGCGGCCCAGCGCAATCACAAGGCTGTCCAGCGGGCTCATGCAGGGGCCGAACTGCCCCATGCCGGTATAACGCCAGCCTTTGTCCCAGGGCCTGGCGCGGACGGCCTCGGCCAGGACTTGAGCGCCCGCCCCGTCGCCCATCATGCCCAGGATGTGCGCATAGATCAGCCGGTCCTTCTCGGGCGCGGCGGCCAGGGCCTGGCGCAGCAGCGGCTGGGCAATGCCAAAATGGGCCAGCACGATCTCCAGGCCGTCATAGTCGTTGGCAACTCGGCGGACAGCCTCGGCGACGCGTTCCTCTGGAAGCGGGAAGCTATCCGTTTCCCCAAGGATGCTTTCGGGCAGATTCCCCACCGCGACGAGGTGCTTCTGCAGTTCCTTGACATCGAGCGCTCGTGTGGGGCCGCCCCGCTTGGCGATCATAGCCGCCGCGACGCCGGCGGCGTAGCCCTGGTTCTCGACATCGGGTTGCATGCGAATGCAGGGCAGGGCGTCGCGGTGCGCGCTCACGCCCAGTCCGGTAACGATGACACCGTCCAGCCCGCGCGGCAGCAGACAGCGCCAGGGCACCCGCACTTCGATATCGTCGCGGTGCGGCGGTCGGATCATGAACAGGGGATGAATGATGTAGCCGTGGGTGTCGAAGTTGCTCCGGGCAATGACGATGGTATCCGGGAAGGTGCGGCCCAGCACCATGTCCATGGGGGAGAAGAAGAAGTCGCCCACAATCTGCCGCCGCTCCCGGGTATCCACCAACTGACCCAGGTCATAAGCGTCCTGGAACTTTACCTTGGCGGTCACCAGCACCCGCCAGATGTCAAAGATGTCCGTGTCATCCACGAACGTATAGTCGGTGTTGACGTATTTCTGGCCGAGCTCACGCGGCGGGAGGCCCGTGCCCTGGACCGCGACGTCCGTGTCATCCGTGTAGCGACACGGGGCGCCGGCGGCGGCGGCAACGTCAGCATTGCCCGTGGAGTCAACCACAGTCTTGGCCAGAACGATGCCCCGGCCCTGCGGAGTGAGCACAACCACGCCGATCACCTTCTGCCCATCCATGACCACCCCCTGGCCGAGCACGCCATACCAGATATCCACGCCCGCCTTGCGCAGCTCGCGGCGGAACCATTCGCTCTTGTGCTCCGGGTTCCAGCTCCCTTCTCGCGTTTTGTCTCCGTAAGCGGCCACCCCCCTGGTCGCTTCCGTCGAGAAGCCGACGCGGTTGCCGTGATAGTAAGTGGCGATATAACCCATCGTGCCGACGCCGCCCAGCCCGTGCAAATATTCGATCACCAGGGTGCGGGCGCCCTGCCGTCCCGCGGCAATTGCGGCAGGCGCCCCGCCCGTCCCGCCGCCAACCACCACAACGTCATATTGGCCCACGACCGGGACTCCATAAGTGCTCTCGGCCAGGCGCGCCCCCTCCGCCCGAATGTTCTGCTCGATCGCCACCTCGCGGATGATCCCGGGCCGCGCTGACGCGGAGGGTTTGCCGGCGACGCGGATCCCCTCGAGCTTCGGCTCCCGGGCGGCCAACGCCGCCGCAACCGGGCCAATGCGAGCGCCCAGAGCCATTTGCTGTACCGGACGCAACAACGCCGCCGCTGCTTCCCGTGAGACGTCGGCACAGCCGCCCAGCACAAATATCCGTTCCTCGTGCTCCGGCTGGAAACATTCGAGCGGCACCTTGTCTGCGCCCGGCCACCGCCCTCCAAAGGTCCGCCGGCTGCGGAAATGGTCCGGCGGCACCTGGAACAACACTTCGGCGCTGTCCACTGCTTCTGGCGACCAGGTCAGGTCCCGCGCAAGCTGCTCCGCCTCGGCGAACGCGCCGAAGGCCGCGCTGCGCATCGGGACTTCAAGCTCATACTCATGCACCGGGAAGACTTCGCCTTTCTGGCCGGTGACCGCCAGAGGGAGTGCGCCCGGGCGCAGTCGCAGCCCCTTGCCTTGGCGCGGCGCGCCACCGACGACGATGCGCCTGAATTGCTGGACGCCGGCCGGGTACTCTGTGAACGCCGCGCCGGCCATGCGCGCCACATTGGCGCGTGCGGTGGCATCAATGATCACTTTGGCCAAGACCGCCTGCCTGCCGGACCGGGTGGACAGGATGATGCCGGCCGGCTTGCCCGTCGCATCCCGCAACAGTTCGGTGGCATAGCACCAGAAAAGGAACGGCACCTTGGCTTTGATGAGTGCCTGGTCCAGCGTGCGTTTCACCTGCATGGGAGTCGCTAGCCGGGCAAGTGGCTGTTTTGCCGCGGGTGCTCCGCCAACCGATGGCCCTTCGACAATAACTTCCCCCAGTAACAGTCGGCGCGCTTCGGGAGCGCGCTGTATCTCGAGCTTGAGATAGCGGGCCTTGGCACTGACCTCGCCGGCAAGATCCAGCGCGTTCCATTCGACCTCCGCAGCATCCCGGTTGGTGATTACGCCCGACGGCGACCACTTCTGGCCGTCGTTGCCGACCGACACGGTCACGCGCGCAACCGCAAACTCCGCCGGGCGTTGATACGCCATTACGTGCACCTTGCGAATCTCTCGCTCGGAGCCCAAGTCCAGCACCAGCGCAACGTCCCCGTCGTACTGAACGCTTTGGCGGGAAGCGCTCTGCCATTCCCCGTCGTTCAAAAGCGACTCCGGCTGGGTGTCCGGGTGCCTGGCGTTGGAAGGCCGGTCGGCGGAATACTTGAAAGGCAGGCCGGGCCCAATCGGCAGGGGCGGCGGGGGCCCGGGCCTAAATACCTCGCGCGCCAGGTCGGTGGAAGGCGTTTCCCCCGGTTCGAGCCAGAGTCGGTAAGTCCCGCACAGGTCTTCACCCAGGTACGGCCGCGGAGCAGCAAGAAACACCTTCGCGCCGGCCCGGGCCGCTTCGGCCGCCGCCGCGACGCCGCCGGACCCGCCTCCCACGACGACCACATCCACCTCGTGCAGGACCGGAATTGAGCCCGCGGGTTGAGCTATTTCATCGGCCACGGCGGGCTGCGCCATGAGCGCGGCGACGGCTAAGAGGAGGTTTCGCATTTGTGCTGCAGGATGGCAGGCAGGACTGAGTTGTCCAGCCAGGGACAGGCCCTACTTCATCATTTTGGCCAAGGTCGGTTCCATCGCCTGGGCCCAGAGTTGATAGCCATACTCGTTCGGGTGCAGGAAGTCGGGCATGATCTCGGCCGGGACTTTGCCGTCGGGACCGAGAAAGACCTTGTTGAGGTCGAGGAATCGAACCTTCCTGCCGTGACCGAACTTGGCAATGATCTTGTTGACCTTGCGGTTGGTAGCCAACTGCTCGGGCGTGTCGGAGGGCCGGTTGCGCGGAAACACGGCCAGCAGCAGCACCTTGGTCTTCGGGCACTGGGTGCGAATCTCCCGCACAATCAGCTTGATGGCCGCGGCGATGGCCTCGGGCTGATCGTCCTTGCTGTTGTTGGTGCCGATCATCACCACGGCTGCCTTGGGCTGGATGCCGCTCAGTTCGCCGTTGCGCAGGCGCCAGAGCACGTGCTGAGTGCGGTCGCCGCCAATGCCGAAATTCGCGGCGCGGCGCGGCGCGTAGTATTTCTGCCAGACATTGGAGCCCTTCTTGCGCCAGCCATCCGTGATGGAGTCCCCCACGAAGAGCAAATCAATGCCGCCGCTCCTGGCCTGGGCGACGAAACCCTCGTGGCGGGCGAGCCAGTTGGTGGGGTTGGTGCGCGTGGCTGGGACCAGCGGCGCAGCCAACGCCGCCGAATCGGCGGTTTGGGCCGACAAACTGCCGGCCAGCATGAGGGTTGAAATAAGAGCGGCCCCGGATGTGGTTGTCATATCAGGTGCCGGATGCTACGTGATGCGCCCGATTCAGCGCAAGACTGAGGGTGAACGACAAATCTGCTATAGGCTTGCGCCCCGTAGGGATGGCCAATTTAACGGGGGTTGGTTCCTCTGCTGTTGGGCCTCAGAACTCGTGACCCGTTGCACGGATTCTGCCGCTGTGAGGAATCTTCCGGATGCCAACATCGGGCTGTTTTCTTCAGGTATATCGAGTGTTCTTTCGTAAGGGCGCGCTGGGTGGCTGCAGAAGCAACCCGCGTTAAATCCGCCCCGCCAAGAGTCCTTGGCATGGCAAATAGCTGCTATTGCTGCAGTTGCAGGCAGTTACCACCGTTCCTCCTCCGTTCCTCCTCCGTCCTTCCTCCGTCCTTCCTCCGTCCTTCCTCCGCTTCAGATACGGAGGAGGGACGGAGGAAGGACGGAGGAAGGACGGAGGAAGAACGGAGGTGCTACCAAGGAACTACCACCGAAGGAGAGGGTATGGCGAGGGGGGAATTAGACTCACGTCGTTTCCAACGGGTCAGGATGTTTGGGGCTGTCAATGCTGGGCTATCGTTGCTTGCCTGGTGGCAGTTTTGGTGTCAGATTGGTCTTCTGATAGAGACATGAAACGCAGACTTAAATCGTTGAAATTGTCCAGGTTCCCGTTCGCGGGTTATCTCCTCGCGGGTCTTTTATTTGCGGGTTGTCAGACGCCGCCGCCGAACACACTTGCGACCCATGATTCCAGCCGCTGGCAGAAGAACATCGTGGCCTTTCAGGCCATGGACGCGACGAATCGTCCGCCCGCGGGTTGCATTGTCTTCGTGGGCAGCTCCAGCATCCGCCTCTGGAAGACGCTGCCCCAGGATTTTCCAGGGCGACCTGTTGTCAACCGGGGTTTCGGCGGCTCGCAACTTGCAGACTCGGTCAACTACGCGGAGCAACTCATCACTTCCTATCATCCGCGGCAAGTCGTGATCTATGCTGGCGGGAACGACATTAACGCGGGCAAAGCGCCGGAGCTAGTCTTCGGGGACTTCGTGGCGCTGGTGAAGAAGATCCGCAGGGACTCGCCTCGGGCCAAGGTCGCCTTTATTTCCGTAGCTCCCAACCCCGCACGATGGGCACAGGTGGAGAAGGTGCGGCAGCTTAACTCGCTTGTTGGGGACTATTGCGCGCGCCATCGCTGCGCGTTCATCAATGTGTTCCCGCTGATGCTTGGTGCGGACGGCTTGCCCAAGCCTGACATTTTTGTTGCCGACCGGCTGCACATGAACGCGAATGGCTATGCGATCTGGCGCGAGGCGGTTGCGCCGCATCTGAAGTAACCGTCTGCGGGGATCTGTGCCGGGAGGGAATGACGCGGGCACATCCAGGTTGCCGATATGGGTGTGATCGTTTATCCTCCCAGCATTGAAATCGTGGATCGCAAAGCCGAGCTTTATGAAACGAACCAATGCGCGCCCTGAAACGCCGCCGAATGAGGCCAGTCCGCCGCCTGCGGCCGACGAGCCGGCGGCAGCGGAGCCCTTGGTGCCCCTCGAGCCATCCACAGTGACTGCGGAGCAGCTCGCTGAACTCAAAGGGCGCGCGGCCAAGGCGGACGAGCACTGGGAGCGCCTGTTGCGCACTGCGGCGGATTTCGAGAACTTCAAGAAGCGCGTCGCCCGCGAGAAGCAGGAGGCGATCAAGTTTGCCAACGAAGGGCTGCTCACGAAGCTGCTGCCGGTGCTGGATAACCTCGACCTGGCCGTAACGGCTGCACAATCCGCTACGCCCGAGGCGAACCAGGCGCTCCACGAGGGTGTGAATATGGTCAGCCGGCAGCTTAAGGGTGTGCTGGCTGAAGCCGGGCTGGAGGAAGTGGACGCGGCGGGCAAGCAGTTCGATCCGCATCTGCATGAGGCCATTTCGCAGCAAGAGACGCCGGAAGTGCCCCACGAACACGTGGTGCAACAGCTCCGCAAAGGCTATCGGCTCCGCGGCCGGCTGCTGCGCCCTGCCACTGTGATCGTGGCCAAGCAACCCGCTGCCTGAGTCATGGCTAAACGCGATTGTTACGAGGTTCTCGGCATCGAACGGACCGCGGACGCTGACGAGATCAAGAAGGCCTACCGTCGGCTCGCGCTGAAATATCATCCGGACAAGAACCCGGGGGATAAAGCGGCAGAGGAGAAATTCAAGGAACTCGGCGAGGCCTACGAGATCCTGAGCGATTCACAAAAGCGCGCCCTTTACGACCAGCATGGCCATGCGGCTTTTGACCGCCGGGCGGGCGCCTACGGCGGCGGTTTTCACGACCCCTTTGAGATCTTCCGCGACGTGTTCGGCGGCGGGGGGATATTCGAGGATCTCTTTGGCGGGGGCAGGCTTGACCCGACTCGGCCGCAGCGAGGCAACGACCTGCGGTATGACATGGAAATCACTTTCGAGGAGGCGGCTCGCGGGTGCGAGAAGGAAATCACGATCAACAAGCCTCATGTCTGCGAGGCTTGCCGCGGCTCGGGCGCGGAGCCCGGCTCCCGAATCAGGATGTGCCCGGGTTGCGAGGGGCGTGGTCAGGTCGTCAATTCGCGCGGCATATTCAACATCGCCCAGACCTGTTCGCGCTGCCAGGGGGCAGGGCGGGTGCTCGATAAGCCTTGCCGGCCCTGTCGCGGCGAGGGCCGGCGCGATTTGCCATCCAAGATCAAGCTGCGCGTTCCCGCCGGCGTGGACACGGGCTCGCGCCTGCGCTCGGTCGGCAACGGCGAGGCTGGCTTCCGCGGGGGCCCGCCGGGCGATCTTTACGTCGTGGTCCATGTCCAGCCCCATGCCATCTTTCAACGGGACGGCGACGACCTGCTGTGCGAAGTGCCAGTGAGCTTCGTCCAGGCGGCGCTGGGAACGGAGGTTGCGGTTCCAACTTTGAACGGGCCGGCCACGATCAAGATTCCAGCCGGCACCCAGCCCGGCGCGATGTTTCGTCTCGGCGGCAAGGGGGTGAAGAATGTGCAGGGTTATGGCCACGGCGATTTGCATGTGCGTATAGCGGTCGAGGTGCCAAGTCATTTGTCGGCGGCGCAGAGGGCGAAGCTGCAGGAATTCGCCGACCTCTGCAGTGGCAAGGAAAGCCCCATCAGCCAGGGGTTCTTCGATCGGGCCAAGCGAATGTTCCAATGAAGCCGATGCCGCGACAGTATGACAAGGTATTGGGTGGCGCCCTTGCCGCTTGATGACGTTTAGCGCGGTTTTCTGCTGCAAGGAGTCCAACACCACCATCAACCGCTGTCCGATTTTCCATGCACCGCTTTTATGCGCCACCGGAACAATGCCACGACACGAGCGTGAGTCTGACCGGGGCGGAGGCCTACCACGCGCGGTGCGTTCTGCGTGTCCGTCGCGGGGAGGAAGTCATTGTGCTGGATGGGGCGGGCCGCGAGTTCCGGTGCGAAGTGGAGGAATCCCGCCGCGACCAAGCCACCCTGGCCGTTGTTGAAAGACGTTGCCATCCCGAGCCGGCCAGTCGTATTACTTTGTTGCAGGCCGTGCCGAAGGGGAAGCTCATGGAGGCGATTATCCAAAAGGCGACCGAACTGGGAGTGTCGCGGATCGTGCCGTTGCTTACCGAGCGGGTCGTTGTCCAATTCGATGACAAAGTCGCCGCCCAGAAGACCGGCAAGTGGCAGTTGATTGCCCAGGAAGCTATTAAACAATGTGGCGCCCCCTGGCTGCCGAGGGTTGAACCGCCGTTGCCCCCGGGCAAGTTTCTGGCGCTGAAGGAGACCTTTGAGCTGCCACTGATTGCCTCGCTGGTCAGCGGCAGCCGCCCGGCGCGGGAATACTTCAAGGCCTTCGAGGCGGCGCACCGTCGCATGCCGAAGTCAGTGTGTGTCTGGATCGGACCCGAGGGAGATTTTGCACCCGCCGAGACGGAAGCCATCAAGGCCGGAGGCGCTTTGCCGATAACGCTCGGCCCGCTTGTCCTGCGGGTTGAAACAGCGGCAATCTACTCTCTCTCGATTCTGAATTACGAGTTGCAGACGCCTCCCGCTGGTGGGTTGCCGGTCTCACCGCCCTGAGGAACCGGGGCAGGACGCTGATTCAATGGGTTCTGCTTCCGGTGACGGCTAATCCCGCGACTGCACCAGCACCCGAAAAGACCGTCCCAGGTGCTCTGGATGCGTCAGGGTTTGAAATTGGCGTATGCGTTCCGCGGTCCATTTCCCAAAGCAACCCTCATTCTGCCAGGTCTGCCCCGCTATGCGGGTGAGGAATTGTGCCTGGGTCAGCAGACCATCCGTTCTCAAGCTGGCTGATTCCCCAACCGCTTGAATGGCCACAAAATTTACATGTGCTGTAATATCCTGCTCCCCAGGGCACGCCAGCACGTCGCTGCTCATGCGATGGTGGCGATAAGCTCTCAGCGTGCCTTCCTTGCGCTCCGGCATGATCAATTCATCCGCTGTCAGACCATAGTCAATCGCCACCAATTTGCCGCGCGTCAGGATATTCGCTGCCTCGCGCCACCACTTCTCTGCGGCCGGGCATACTTCGATGCTGAAGCCGTCCGGCAGCATTGCCAACAGGTCGCCATCAGAAGGCAGCCAGCGCCGGGGAAAGGCGGCCGGCTCCTTCGATCTCGAGTAATCCCCGGCCTGCGCTTTGTCCGCTACTCGGGTCCAGACGAAACGTCCGGCTTCGATTGCGACTCCCCATTCGAACCAGGATCGCTTCTTCGCATCCCAGCCCAGCCGGTGTACGGGCATTGCATCGAGCAATTCGTTGGAGAAGATGATCTCCCGGGCCTCTGGGGCATGCGGAGCCCGCGGTTCAGACGCCACTGGGCACTCTAGTTCGCCGAGCTGTGTCGCCCAACGGACCTTATGGCTGAACGCAGCCAGGTTCTGCTTTTGCCAGTCTCGCCGCCGGTTCGAGTGTTCGACGATCCAGTAATGGAGCCGCTCGAACAGAGCCGGACGATAATCGCGCATCCAGCTCAGAATGTCGCGGCAGAGCCTCCCGGAGTGCGCGCCCGCCTCAACTATCCTAATTGCCTGGTTCGGTCCTTCGGGGCAGGGAGGTCCCAGCCCGCTCTGCTCAACCCAGTTAGCAAATTGCCACCCGAGCAACTCACCAAACAGGCTCCCTGCACTCACACTTGTGTAGTAATCGCCGCGCCTCCCGATGATGTCCTCTTCTGTATCGTAGTATCCACAATTAGGACAATACAGGGCCAGTTCCATGAAGCGCCTGAACGTGATGGCGCCCTGCTCGTCTATCTCTTCCGCAATTCTTTCGCAGGCTTTGCTCAATTCTTTGGACTTGGTGCGGATTTAGCTGTTAGGAGCGCAAACTATACGGACGTTTATGGCGAAAATCGATGCATTCTTTAACCTGATGTTCGAGCAAAAGGCGTCGGACCTGCACCTTTCGTCGGGCAACCACCCCATGCTGCGTGTTAACGGCGAACTGCATCGTGTGGACCATCCGCCACTCGAGAGTGACGAGCTGAAGAAGATGCTCTACGAGATTGCGCCCGAGTACAAGATCAAAGTCTTTGAGGAGACCGGTGATGTTGACTTCGGGTATGAGATACCGCACATCTCCCGCTTCCGTGCCAATTTCTACAGCCAGAAGTATGGCATCGGCGCGGCCTTTCGCCAGATCCCAACCAAAGTGCTTTCCTTCGACGACTTTGAGAAATTCGACGCGCCACTGCCGAGCGTGCTGAAGAAGTTCTGCATGCTCCACCGCGGCCTGATTGTGGTTACCGGCCCGACCGGCTCCGGCAAATCCACAACACTGGCGGCGATGGTTGATTATGCCAACAAGAACCGGCGCGACCATATCATTACCGTCGAAGACCCGATCGAATTCGTTCATGAGAGCAAGAACTGCCTGGTCAATCACCGCGAGGTGGGCGTCCACACCAAGTCTTTCGCCTCCGCCCTCCGCGGCGCCCTGCGCGAGGACCCGGATATCATTCTCGTTGGCGAATTGCGCGACTTGGAGACCATCGAGTTGGCATTGGTGGCCGCCAGCACCGGCCATTTAGTGCTGGGTACTCTTCATACGCCCAGTGCGGCCAAGACCGTGGACCGCATGATAGACGTCTTTCCGGCCGAGCAGCAGAACAAGATTCGCGCTACTCTTTCAGAAGCCCTGAAGGGCATCGTTGCCCAGAACCTGTTCAAGCGGATTGACAAGAAGGGGCGCGTGGCGTCGCTTGAAATCCTCGTCTTTACCACAGCCATTGCCAACCTTGTGCGCGAAGGCAAGACCCACCAAATCCCCGGCATGATTCAGGTGGGTAAGAAGCTAGGCAACCAGCCTCTGGACGATGCGATCATGGATCACCTCCGAATGAAGCGCATCGCGCCAGAAGAAGCCTATGACAAGGCCATAGACAAGCGGAAGTTCCGCCCGTTCCTGCCTCACCCTCCGGAGGATGACGATATCTGATCATTTATGCGCCGCCCCGAGCTCGACTACATCCTGTCCACCATGCTGGATTCCCAGCCGGAGGTGTCCGACTTGCTTTTCACCGTTGACAAACCGCTGCAAGTCGAATCGTTCGGTGAATTGAAATCCGTGGCATGCGACCCGCCAATTCACAAGCTTACCCCCTTCCAAACGGAGACGGTTGCCCTCAATATCATGGGGGACAATCAGTGGCACCTTGGGGATTTGCTCCGGCGCGGCTCATGCGACACCGCCTACACCCTTACCGACAAGGCGCGTTTCCGCATCAGCATCTTTTCCCAGCGAGGCAACTATTCGGTTGTTCTGCGCAAGCTGAACACAATTATTCCCACCCTTGAGTGGCTCAACTTTCCGCCCATCATCAGGGAGATTCCGCGTGAAAAGACCGGTCTCGTGCTGGTCACCGGCGCCACAGGTTCGGGCAAGTCCACCACGCTGGCTGCGATCCTCAACGAGATCAGTCATACCCGGCCTATCCACATCATCACGCTTGAAGACCCGATTGAATTCGTTCACCCCCATGATGTGGCTACTTTCAATCAGCGCGAGTTGGGCAGCGACTTCGACACCTTCTCTCACGGCCTGCGCGCCGCTCTGCGGCAGGCCCCGAAGGTGATTCTTGTCGGGGAAATGCGGGATCGCGAGACGATCAAGATCGCTCTAAGCGCCGCCGAGACAGGCCACCTTGTGCTCAGCACTCTCCACACCGTTGATGCGGGCCAGACTATTAACCGCATTCTGGGCATGTTCGAGACTGAGGAACAGGAGCAGCTTCGCGCCCGTCTGGCCGACACGCTGCGCTGGGTCGTCAGCCAGCGGTTGGTGCCCAAGGTTGGCGGCGGCCGCTTCGCACTGCTGGAGATCATGGGGTCCAATCTGCGCACCCAGGAGACGATCCGGCTTGGCGAAACCGAGGGGAAGACCTTCTACGAAATCACTGAGGCCAGCCAACCCTTCGGCTGGCGCACTTTTGACCATTCCGCGCTCGAAGCCTACCAGCAGGGCAAGGTCACGGAAGAAACCGCGCTGCTCTACTGCACCAAGCGCGGCCCGGTTACGCGGGGGATTGACAACATCAAGAAGAGCCGCGGCGAATCAACCCACAGAGTGAATTCGCTGCGCATGAGGGCGATTCAAGACACCATCAAGCCAAGCGGCCCTCCTCTCGCGACAACACTCAAGCTCAAGTAGCGATATCTGATGCAAAACAACTTTGACTTCGTCAGCGCGTCGGACAAGCCCGCCCTGGTGGCTTTCTCAACTCCTGAATGGCTCGAAGCCGCAAAGGCGGCCTTGACTGAACTGGGCTACAAGGTCCACACAGCGGCAACCCATACTGATTTCCTGATTCGCTATTCCCAGGTGCGCTACCAGGTCGTCATTCTTGAGGAGTTGTTCGCGGCCAATGACTTAAGCGAGAATGTGACCCTGCAGGCCCTGCAGAACATGCCAATGGGCCAGCGGCGTCACACCACGATCATCCTCCTGGGCGGCTCCTTTCAGACATTTACCCCGCTGCAGGCGTTTCAACAGAGCGTTCATGCGGTCATCAACAGTTCTGAGTTGTTTCTGCTCAAGCAGCTCATCGAGAAGGCCGTGGCGGATAACTCTCTTTTTCTGCACAGCCTGCGTGAAGCGCAGAGGCAAGCCTATTCTGAAGCGGACAGGCAGGAACTCGTGGGGTAGGCCTCCACAGTCCCGGCTCTGACAGGGCGGTGGGGAGATCCTGTTGCCGGGGTGATGGCGCCATTGCAGGCGTGACTCATCAACGCCGTTCGCCAGGAGGCGTCGAATTATTCTCGCAAACAGGGAGTTGACCATAGCATACTTGATGCATGGTTCGCTTGGATCAAGCACTGGTCGAACGTGGCTTCTGCCAAAGCCGGGAGAAAGCCAAACGCGCGATCATGGCGGGCCAGGTTAAGATTAACGATCGTCCTGGCCGCAAACCCAGCGATTCAGTCCAATCGGCAGACAAGCTCATCCTCCTCGCGCCGGAGAAATTTGTCAGCCGCGGCGGCTTCAAGCTCGAACACGCTCTGAATCACTTTCAACTGGATGTGTCCGGCAAAGTGGCTGTTGACCTGGGCGCTTCGACCGGCGGTTTTACCGACTGCCTCTTGCAGCGAGGCGCGGCCAGGGTTTACGCTGTTGATGTTGGCCAGGGACAGATCGCCTGGAAGCTGCGCCACGACCCCCGTGTGGTGCTGATGGAGAGGACGAACGCCCGCGACCTTACACCGCCGAAATTCCCGCCGCCTTTTGAGCGCGCCCACCTCGTCGCGATCGATTGCTCCTTCATTTCCCTGCGGAAGGTTCTCCCGGCTGCGGCAACACTGCTCGGTTCGGGCGGCCAGATAGTGGCGTTAATCAAGCCGCAGTTCGAGGCCGGCAAGGCTGAGGCAGACCGGGGGGCCGGAGTGATCCGCGATTCGGCAATCCACGAACGCATATTGCGCGAGCTGCAGGAGTTTGTGGCTGCCCGTGCTGGCTTGCGATGGCATGGCGTCACCGAATCGCCAATTGTGGGCCCGGCTGGCAACAAGGAATTCCTGGTGCTGATTGTGAACACTTGAAAACCCTGGGTGACAGGATCAAACGCGTCGGCCTGGTTGGTAATACGAAGAAGGTTGCCAGCGGCGCCACGGTGAGACGGGCGGCTCGCCTGATCGCGGCTGCCGGCCGGCAGGTTTGCACCGACGCTGCGACGGCGCGGAGCGCCCGCCTGGGGGCGGTCGTTTGCCTCCCCCCCGCGGCCCTGGCGCGCCAGGTGGATTTGCTGATGGTATTTGGCGGCGATGGCACCATGCTGCGGGCCGCGCGTGAGATTGCCGGCTCGCGCACTCCCATTTTGGGGGTCAACGTGGGAGGCCTGGGGTTTCTGACCGCCGTTTCGTCTGTGCGTCTCTCCCATGCCCTCAGGTGCATTTGGGAGGGCAAGTTCACCTTTGAATCGCGAGCCCTGATCCAAGCCTCCGGCCGCTGCGACGGGCAATGGTGCGATCGAACCGCCCTCAATGATATCGTCATTGGCCGTGGCGTTGCCTCCCGCCTGATCGAGCTCGACGTCAGCGTGGATGGCGCTCCGCTCACGCGCTATCGCTGCGATGGCCTCATTGTCAGTTCCCCCACCGGTTCCACAGCCTATTCACTTGCTGCGGGTGGGGCCGTTGTCTTTCCCACTGCGGACGTGTTCGCCCTCACCCCGATCTGCCCGCATACATTGTCCAATCGCTCATTAATTCTGCCTTTAACGGCGAGAATTGATGTCAAAGTCATTAGCCCAAAGCCTGCGACTATCTTGAGCTCGGATGGGGAGGTTGTCACCGAACTCGATGCCGGGGATCGGATAACTATTCGCCGAAGTCGGCGGACTGTGCGCTTGATGCATCTGGCCGGGAGTTCATTCTGTGAAACCTTGCGCTGCAAACTTCATTGGCGGGGAGCGAGTCTTTGACACGGCTTAGAGACATCGCCCAGCAGGCGGGCGTGGCGGTCAACACCGTCTCCAAGGCTCTGCGGGATGCGCCGGACCTTTCGCCGGCGACCAAGACGCGCATCAAGCTGCTGGCTCAGCAAATGGGCTATGTGCCTGACTCCGCGGCCCGGACCTTGCGGACCCGCAGGACCAAACTGTTTGGCCTGGTCATTTCTTCCATGACCAATCCGGTTTACTCCCGTATCGTCCTCGCCATTGAGGAGAAGACCCACGAATTGGGGTATGATATTCTGTTTGCCCACACCCTCAACACTCCGGAGCGCGAGGAGGCCCGCATTCGGCAGTTTCTGTCCCGGCGTGTGGACGGCTTGTTCGTTGCTCCGGTTTATCGCCTGGCCACCGAGGCGCGCATCTACCAGGAGTTGCTGGCCCGCCGCGTGCCCACGGTTGTGCTTGGCCACTCCGCGCCCTTCTGCCGCCAGTTTGTCAATGTCGAGACCGACGACCTCCTTGCCAGTTACTCCGTCACTCAACATCTGCTCAAGCTGGGGCACCGGCGCATCGCATTCCTCGCCGGGCCTCCTGCCACTCCCTGGACGCAGGAGCGCCTAGAGGGTTATCGCCAGGCGCTGCGTGAAGCCTCCATCGAGGAGGACGACAAGCTTGTCTTTCAGGCCGGCCGCACAATCGAGGAAGGGGCCGCCACGGCCCAGCAGATGATTGACGAACGCTGCGATGCCACCGCTGTGCAGGCGGTGAACGACGTCGTGGCGGTGGGTTGCGCTGAAACCCTTCTCCACCACGGCCTCAAAATCCCCCAGGACATGTCCGTTGCTGGCTTCGGGAACATCCTGCTCGGAGAGCATTTTCGCGTGCCTCTTACGACGACCCGCCAGCCTAAGTTCCGATTGGGCCTCGCGGCGGTGAGTGCCATGCAGGAACTCATCCTCGGTCGTCGTCCCGAATCCAGGCGTCTGCCCGCCGAACTCATTGTCCGCGCCAGTACCGGCACTCCACCTGCTGTACACCGACTCAGGCAACTGAAGCAATAGACTGAGATTCGATGTGATGAGAAAGGCCCTTGCGATTACTTTTGTGGTGCTGGGCGTCGGGTGTGTCCTGTGGGTGGCTACAGCTTGGGCACTCAGGTCCCCCGAGGCAAAAACGGCCAAGTTCAACGCGGATGCGGACAGCCTGATTCTGGGACTCCAGCAATATCGGGAATTCGTCGGTAGTTACCCGACGGGCAACAATGTCTCCATCTCCAAAGCCTTGCTTGGTCAGACGGATAAGAGAGTGCTGATCCTTGCTGTGCGCAAGAGCGACATGAACGAGAAAGGCGAAATACTCGATCCCTGGGGCACCCCGATGCGGTTCCTTTTCTCCGACAATGAAGTCATGGTTCGCTCCGCCGGCCCAAACCGGCTGTGGGAGGACAGCGCCGTCCCGACAGCCGACGACCTTTACCGGACCGCGCCGACAGCCAGGTGACGGACCGGGCGGGCAGGGCGCGGTCACAGACGGGGCGGCAAACGTTGTTCAGCAGGGTTTGCAGCCGCGCGCACGGTGATTCTGATGACGGCTTTGCCCGCCGTGCCTCACCTCGGGCCGCCCCGACACACCTTGACCGGTTATGCGGGCGTGCTGCTCCGGGTGCCGGCCAACTGCCGCAGGATGCAAGGCAGAATCCCTCCGTGCCGGTAGTATTCAAGCTCGATTGGGGTGTCAATCCGGCAGATCACCGGTACTGCCTCCACCGAGCCATTGGCTCGCCTCACGGACACACTTAGCTCCTGCTGGGGTTTGAGGCCGTGGGCCAGGCCGGAGATGTCGAAGGTCTCCGTTCCGTCCAGCTTCAGCGTCTGCGCGTTCGTCCCCTCCTTGAATTGCAGCGGCAGGACTCCCATGCCAACCAGATTCGAGCGATGGATCCGCTCGAAGCTCTGCGCAATCACAGCTTTCACTCCCAGCAAAGCCGTCCCCTTGGCCGCCCAATCGCGGGAGCTGCCAGTGCCGTATTCCTGGCCGGCAATGACGACCAGCGGCGTGCCTTCGTTCTGGTAGGCCATTGCCGCTTCGTAAATCGAGACAGGCTCGCCTGGCGCGCCGGGGCAGCCCTTGTTCGCAAAGCACATTGTAACCCCGCCTTCGACGCCCGGGACCATCCGGTTCTTGATTCGCACGTTAGCGAATGTCCCGCGCGTCATGACGCGGTCGTTGCCCCGGCGGGAGCCGTAGCTGTTGAAATCCTCGACAGCAACATTATGCTCGATGAGCCATTTCCCGGCTGGAGAGGTCTTCTTGATGTTGCCTGCGGGCGAAATGTGATCCGTCGTCACGCTGTCGCCGAAAATGGCCAGTGCGCGGGCGCCTTTGAGGTCGCAAATTGTGTTGGGCTGCAGGCTGAAATTCTCGAAGAAGGGAGGCTCCTGGATGTACATGCTGTTGGCGTCCCATTGGTACACCTGGCCGCCGCTTGCGGGGATTTGGCTCCACTGCGGAATCTGGGCGGCGAAATCACAATAGAGCCGGCGAAACACCTCGGGCTTGAGAGCTTCCTGCATCACCTCGCGGACCTCATGCAGTGTCGGCCAAACATCCTTCAAATAGACATCCTTGCCGTCCTTTCCTTTGCCAAGGGGCTCGCTGCTCAGGTCTGTGTCCACACGCCCCGCCAGCGCAAAGGCGATCACCAGTGGCGGCGACATGAGGAAGTTCGCCTTGATGCTCTGGTGCACCCGCGCCTCGAAGTTGCGATTGCCGGAGAGCACCGACGCCACAACCAGGTCATGCTTGCCGATCAGTTCATCCGCAGACGCCGCCAACGGGCCGGAGTTGCCGATGCAGGTGGCGCAGCCATAGCCCACCAGGTTGAATCCGAGCTGGTCCAGGTACTTCTGCAGGCCGGTTCGGTGCAGGTAATCGCTAACCACGCGAGAGCCCGGCGCCAGCGACGCCTTGACAAGCGGACTGACGGTCAGCCCGCGCTCGACAGCCTTTTTGGCCAGTAATCCCGCCGCCAGCATCACCGACGGATTGCTCGTGTTCGTGCAACTAGTGATGGACGCGATCACCACGCTGCCGTGGCGAATGGCCCCTTCGCCGCGTGAAATCGGGTAGCTCTGGCCCAACTCCTCGGCGGGTCTGCCAAACCCGTTTTCGCTGACTGGCTTGGCCAGGGCCGCAACGAACTCGCGCTTGAGGTTGGGCAATTCGATCCTGTCCTGCGGTCGCTTCGGCCCTGCCACGCTCGGTACCACCGTGGCCAAGTCCAGTTCAAGCTCCGCCGTGTAAGCAATCTCGCCCTTCCTGGGCATGCCGAATAACCCCTGCGCCCGGTAGTAATTCTCGTAAGTGCGGCAGTGTTCTTCGCTGCGGCCGGTCGCCCGTAGGTAGCTCACGCACTCCTCGTCAATCGGGAAGAAGCCCATCGTCGCCCCGTATTCCGGAGCCATGTTTGCGATGGTCGCCCGGTCCACCACCGGCAAGGCAGCGGCTCCCGGCCCGAAGAACTCGACGAACTTTCCAACCACCTTCGCCTTCCGCAGCATTTGAGTCACGGTCAGTGCCAAGTCGGTCGCGGTGACGCCTTCCCGCAACCCGCCGGTCAAGTGCACCCCGACGACATCGGGCGTGAGGAAATAGACCGGCTGCCCCAGCATGCCAGCCTCCGCTTCAATGCCGCCTACCCCCCAGCCGACGATGCCCAGTCCGTTAATCATCGTCGTGTGCGAGTCCGTGCCCACCAGTGTGTCGGGATAGAACAGGGCCGCAGGCTGTTCGCCGCCGGTGGTTGCACAGGACCACAGCCCTTTGGCGAGGTGCTCCAAATTCACCTGGTGCACGATGCCGATGCCGGGCGGCACCACTTTGAACTTCTTGAACGCCTGCATGCCCCACTTGAGAAACTGGTAGCGCTCGCGGTTGCGATAGAACTCCAGTTCCATGTTCTTTTCCACGGCATCCGGGGTGCTGTGGTAATCCACTTGCACCGAATGATCCACCACCAAGTCCACCGGCACCAGCGGTTCAATGATTCCGGGGTCCCGGCCCAGCCGCTCCAGCGTCGAACGCATGGCCGCCAGATCCACCAGCAACGGCACCCCCGTGAAGTCCTGCAACACGATGCGCGCCACCACAAACGGTATTTCCTCGACCCGCGGCGCGTTGGGCTTCCAGTTCACCAACGCCCGCACGTTCTGTTCGGACACCCGCTCGCCGTCGCAATTCCGCAGCACCGATTCCAGCACCAGCCGGATTGACACCGGCAACCGGGAAACCGGCCCGGCTTCGGCCCGTTCAAGCTGCGGCAGCGAATAGAACGCTCCCTGCCGGCCGTTCCCAAGATCAAAGGTCTGAAGCGCGCCAAACCGATTCTGCACGTTGCTCATAAGATTCACCTGGCCAGCATAAAATCGGAACCTGGCAAAAGCCAGTGGAGTCTTAACGTCAGGTTGTCAGGCAGCCGCCCTGCACCCTTGCGGGCGAGGACCCGGGGTCCGAAAGGGGAGCCTCAGCTCAGAATCGGAAGCCCAAGCCAAAAACATGCAAATTCAGGCCGGGATTGGGTGTGGCCAGACCAGCTTTGGACATGTGCTGCAGGCGGCAGCCGAGCCGCCAATGCCTGCCCAGTACCTCCGTTCTGCCTTCCATCGGCAATCGGAGGGGGCCGGCGTAGGAGCAGCACCGGAACGGGCAGGAGACGGCCACTAGACGGCCACCTGCCGGCCAGCCAGCGGCCTACCGGCCCCGAGGTAGAACGGAGGGACGGACGCACAATGGCAGGGAGGAATAATGGCACGGAAGAATTAACGCGGGTTATTCCTGCTGGCACCAAGCGCGCCTTTAGGAGAGAACACCGGAGGTTCCTGAGGAAAACAGCCCTGTGGTGGCACGAGGAGGATTCCTGACAGCCTCAGAATCCGTGCGGCGGGTCAAGATTTTTGAGCCCGTTGGGAGCGATGTGCGACGGGGGCAGTTCGGGGCATCTGCTCCCGGAAAGCCCGATGCGTGCGGCAACGACCTTTGCCCCGGCGACCAGCATTTCGGGGTTGATTGTTGCCGTCAGTTCCGTTTAGCTGCCGGTGAGCGTGAGCCTATGAATCCGGGTGGCACCAGCACGGCGAACGAGCTCTCTGAGAGCCAGCGGGATGCCTTGGTTACTCTGCTGGCGGACGAGGACCCCGCGGTTTACCGGACGGTCCGCACGAGGATACTCTCTTGCGGCCCGCCGGCTGCCGAATGGATGCGGCCCTACACGATGAGCAACGATCTGGCCCTGCGCCGCCGCGCCAGGCAGATCGTCCTCCACTTCGACCGCCAGGCTGCCGACGATCATTTTCTCGCTTTTTGCCTGAGTCACGGCCAGGAGTTCGACCTTGAACGGGGTGCGTTTCTCCTCGCGCTGACCCAGTATCCGCTCATTAGCGTCGGCTCCTACCAGGCCCTGCTCGATGGCTATGCCGATGAACTTCGGAACCGGATTGATCTGACGGCGGAACCGCACACGATTGTGACGAGTATCAACGATTACCTTTTTGGGGAGCTGGGCTTCACGGGCAACGAGGAAAACTACTACGACCCCGAAAACAGCTACCTTAATCGCGTGATAGACCAGCGGACCGGCAACCCTGTCAACTTGTGCCTGGTTTACCTGTTGGTGGGGCGGCGGTTGCGCCTTCCGATTGCGGGCATTGGTTTGCCTGGGCATTTCATTTGTCGCTACCAGTCCTCCGCTGCGGAGGTTTTCATAGACCCGTTCAATGGCGGGCGGCTCCTCACCAAGGCGGACTGCGTTCAATACCTGGCCAACGCCCATTGGAGCCGCGGCGACAACCTCATCGCGCCGGTCAGCGCGCGCCGTTTTCTCTGGCGGATTTGCAGCGATCTCCGTCGGGTTTACGTGCGTCTTGAATGCGTGGTGGAGGCCATGCGAATGCAGCGCTACCGGATCGCCCTGGAGCGGTAACGGGTTTTCCTCTTGTTGGTCAGCGCGGCAGGTCTCGCCATTGCCGGCGTGCCAGGCAGGGGTCAATTCGCACCAGCAGCCAATAGGCCCAGCGCTGCTTGAGCCGGCGCCACAACGTCCCGGCCTGGCGCCATTGTTCTCCCGTAATCTGCCGGCAATGCTGAAGGGTGTCCGCAAACACGGCGCGCGCCTCAGCCGCGATTGCCGGCCCTTCAAAGCGGAGCATCAACTCGTAGTTGATGTTGAGGCTGCGCTGATCCAGGTTGGCCGAGCCGACATAGACTGCGTCGTCCGCAACGATCAGCTTCGCGTGCAGTACTTGCGGCTGGTATTCGAAGATGTGCACCCCGGCCTTGAGAACCCGGCGGTAGAGGCTTCGCCCCGCCAGTTGCGCGATCGGCACATCGGATTTGCCCGGCAGCAGCAACTGCACGGTTCCGCCTCGCCGTACCACACGCGCGAGGTCCCGTCGAATCCGCCACGTCGGCAGAAAGTACGGCACGATGATCCGCACGTTTGCCGCGCGCGCGAGGTCATCCCGCAACGCCCGCTTAATTGGGCTGCGCCCGCGGCCCGGCCCGCTTAACAGCAGTTGCTCGTTGGGGGTCTGCACCTGCTTGTGCGCAGTGGATCGGCGCAGGCGGACGAATCGCTTGTGCTGGAAATCAGCGCGCGCGAACATTTCGTCAAACGCCGCCGCCAGTTGTGCCGGCAACGCCCCCCCGACTTTCACCCCCAGGTCATACCAGCCGCGCGTTATCCCGTCGCCGTCGTACTCCGCGGCGATGTTGGACCCGCCTACAAAGGCCACCTGCTCGTCGCAGACCAGCAGCTTGCGATGATCGCGGATGCCCAGGCGTTCGAGCGCAAGCGGATTGAACTGCCGGACCTCGCCCCCTGCGGCGCGCAGCGGCTGCCAAAACGACGACGGGAGCCCCATCGAGCCAAGCGCGTCCACCAGGACCCGCACCCGCGCGCCGCGCTGCCGGGCGCCGACCAGCGCAGCGCGGAATCGCTCGCCCACGGAGTCCGGCGCGAAAATGTAGGTCTCCAGGCAGACGGCGGTCTGCGCTTCTTCGATGGCGGCGAGCATTGCGGGAAACATCTCCCGCCCCGATCTCAACCAGTTCCACCCGACAGCAACAGGCTCGCTCGTCATCCCGGGCAGCATATTGGGCCGGAGCGACATTTGCAATTGAGCGAATTCCTCTCTACCTTGTCGCCGACCAATGCTTGTTATGTCTGCCCGACGCATATTGAGTTTGTTGGGTGCCGCCTGGCTCTGCGTTGACGGCGCTTCCGCCCTGGCGGCTCACACGCAGGCGCGGCTGGTGCTGGCCGCCGAAACTGCCCGGCCCGGGGACACTGTCCTTGCGGGGATACAGCTTCGCATGGACCCGCGCTGGCACACTTACTGGCGAAACCCGGGTGCATCCGGCATGGCAACTGCCATTGATTGGCAATTGCCCGAGGGTGTTGTCGCCGAGGCCATTCAATGGCCGGTTCCGGAGAAGTACCCGGAAGAAGACCTGATCACCTACGTTTATACCAACGAGGTCGTCCTGCTGGTGCCGTTGAAGCTGGCGCCCGATCTGCGTGCCGGACCGCTCGACCTGAAAGCCAAGGTCTCTTGGCTGGAGTGCGAGGTGGCTTGTATTCCCGGCAAGGCCAATGTGCAGGCCGCACTCAACATCGGCGCGGAAACCAAAGCGTCGAAGGACGCCGCCCTGATCAAATCCTGGCAGGCAAAGCTTCCGAAGAGCGATGACGGGTTGTCGGCCCGAGCGTGGTGGGCTTCACCTTCCTCCGCCAGCTCGCGCGTTCTGATGCTTGAATGGAGCCCAGCCGACGCGGTTAGCGAGGCGGACTTCTTCCCCGACGCCAGTGAGGAGTTTGAAGTGCAGCCCGCCACCGAGAGAGTTGAGGCTGCCCCGGGGACAATCCGCCTGCGCAAGGAGGTCACCAAATTGCAGGGCGCCTGGCCGCGGCAAGTCTCCGGCCTTCTGATTCAGCAATCGGGCGCCACGCGTTTGGCCTATGACGTCCGCCTGCCGGTCAGCAACTCAACGGGCAACTCGGGGGAGGGGCTCGATCAATCCGCTGCCGCCGGCCTGATAGCTCCTTCGCTTTGGAAGATGCTGGTTTACGCGTTCCTTGGGGGGCTGATTTTAAACGTGATGCCGTGCGTGCTGCCCGTCATTGCACTGAAGATCCTTGGTTTCGTGGGGCAGGCGAGGGATGAGCCTCACCGCGTCCGCAAGCTGGGTCTGGTCTACGCGCTGGGGGTGCTTGTGTCGTTCCTCGTGCTGGCCGGTCTGGTGATTGGCGTCAAGGCTGCCGGACACAAAGCCGGCTGGGGCATGCAGTTTGGCAACCCGCAGTTCCTGGTCCTGCTTACCATGCTGGTGACGCTTGTCGCCCTGAATCTCTTTGGCCTGTTCGAGATCAATCCCGGCGGCCGGGTTCTGGATGCCGCGGGCACGCTGGCCTCGAAAGGAGGTTCGGCGGGCGCTTTTTCCAATGGCGTGCTTGCTACTATTCTGGCCACTCCGTGCACCGCGCCGTTCCTCGGCGCGGCGTTAGGCTTTGCGTTCAGCCAGCCTCCGGGCGTGATCATCCTGATGTTTCTAGTCGTTGGCCTCGGTCTCGCGGCTCCCTATGTGGTGCTGAGTTGGCATCCGGCGTGGTTGAAGTTCCTGCCCAAGCCGGGTGCGTGGATGGAGCGTTTCAAGGTGGCGATGGGCTTTCCGATGCTGGCAACGGCTGTGTGGCTGTTCAGCCTCACTCCTCTGCATTATGGCAGGCGCTCGCTGTGGCTTGGGCTCTTCCTCGTCATCCTCGCGCTGGCGGCCTGGGTCTATGGCGAGTTCTTCCAGCGCGGACGCGCACGCCGCAGCCTGGGCCTGGCGGTTGCCCTGGTTCTTCTGGCCGGGGGGTTCCTCTACGCTGTGGAAGGGCAGTTGCGCTGGCGCTCGCCGGTTCCAGAGGCCCTGGCGGGCGGCAGCCTCAAGGGAAGCCCCGGGGGCATTGAATGGCAGCGCTGGAGCCCGGCCGCGCTGGCCGAGGCGCGCGCGCAGGGCCGGCCCGTTCTGGTTGATTTCACCGCCGACTGGTGCCTGACCTGCCAGGCAAACATGCGCGTTGCCATAGACATCCCCTCCGTTCGCGCCAGGCTAAAGCAGATCAACGCTGTCGCCCTGCTGGGCGATTACACGCGACTGCCCGACGACATTACCGCCGAACTGAATCGCTTCGGCCGCGCGGGCGTGCCGCTCGTATTGGTCTATCCTCGGGATTCCGCCGAACCGCCGTTGGTGCTGCCTGAAGCCTTGACGCCTGGAATCGTGCTGAACGCGCTGGAGCGGGCCGCGCGGTAGAGAATGTCGGCGCACCCGATTTGCACAACTGCCGGACCTGTGCTTACTTGTAGGCGAAAGGCATAAAGTTAACAAAGCACCAATGAGGCAATCATGAAACGCATATTGACAGTATTCACCCTGCTCGGGTTCATCGGCAACGCAGTGGCGGCCGCCGAGATTGGCAAAGCGGCGCCGGACTTCACCGGCACCGACATCAACGGCCAGGCTCATAAACTGAGCGATTACAAGGGCAAGATTGTGGTTTTGGAATCCTACAACCTCGACTGCCCCTTTGTTCGCAACCATTACCGCAGCGGCGCGATACAGGAGTTGCAGCGCGACCTGACCGCGCAGGGCGTTGTGTGGCTGATCGTGAACTCCGTCTCGCCGAAGAACCCCAGCCATCGCAGTGCCGAGGCCGCGAAGAAGGAATGGACCGGCCAGAAGATTGGCGCCACAACGTGGCTGGACGATAGCTCGGGCAAGATCGGCAAGGCTTATGGCATGAGGACCACGCCGCACATGTTCGTCATTGATAAGGAAGGCGTCCTGGCCTACCAGGGAGCGATTGACGACCGGGCAGCCTCGGACGGCGACCCGCGCACCGCCCGCAACTACGTGCGCGAGGCGGTCCAGAAACTGAAGGCGGGAGAGAGGCCGGCCGTGTCGCAGACAAAGCCCTACGGCTGCGGTGTGAAATACGGCAATTAAGGAGCAGTGTTCTGCCCAAGGCGTAGCTGCGCTGCCCGTGGCGAGGGTTGGACGGGTGCGGCTTGATTGCGCACTGCTTCTTGCGCATCGCGCTTGAGAAATTAGAGCCTGCCGGGGCGCACCTCAGTCTTTGAGCGGTGTTTTCCTGGCAAAGGCGCCAGCGCAGCGGCTGAGCAACCACGGTGTTACATTGACCCCCTCCCGACCCCATCTTCCAGGCACGGCCACCCCCCCGTCAGGGATGGGCAGGCCCACCGTCCGCTCCCCGTCCCAATACCGTAGTACCTCTAACCCCGGGTTAGAGGTACTACGGTATTGGGACGGGGAGCGGACGGTGAGCGGAGGGTGGGGCGCGGCCGTAGAGAATGGGCGGAAGTGCCGTGCGGACAGGCGGTTACCTCAGTTCGTGGCGCAGGGGCGCGGATAGGTTCCCGGCGGGGCCGGGCTGGCTTGGCCTGGGGGAAGGTGTCCGGGGCCGGGAGTTCGGGCCACAGCCCGCTTTCGAGGCGCCGGGAACCGTTGCCGCAGGCCCCTCAAGCCTTGTGAAGTTGCCAGAAATTGACATGCGCCCGTCTGCCTGCGGGAATAAAATGGCAGCTTGCCAGCGTCCGGTGTATGGCGTATGCATAGAAGTACCGGGCTATGTTAGAATATATTCAGCCGCTGCTGGCGGACGCAGTTCTTACCGGACTCGCGTTTCTAGCGGTCGTTCTTGTCGGGTATCTTTGGTGGCTGCACTTTCGAGAGAAGCGGCAGCAGCGGAGACTCCGGCGGGAGCAGGAGCGCAGTCGCAAAGACCATTGGGGCTACGTTTAGGTTCTGCGGTGCGTGTCCTCGCACCGCGAACGTGGGAAAAGCGGTGGCGGCAGAATTTTGTGCTCGACGAAGCGGTTGCTTACGATTAATGGTTGCCTCCGGTTAGTCTGTAGAGTATTGTTCTTTTGTCCGGGTGGCCGACGGCCTTTGCCTCCCCAGGGGTTCCCCACCCCAAAATACCTGCCAAGGCCTAGGCCACCCGGGCTCTTTTGTTTTTGGGAAGGAGCTCTTGGAATGAAGCCGATGTGGCGCGCGCGCTGCCGGACGAGCAAGGGGCGTGCGGCCGCGCGGGCAGGGCCAGGCATCCACGAATTGCTTGGAGCGACCTCCGCTCCTCAACTTCTCCAATCGAAGGCCCGTTTCTTGAGGGCGTAGATGTAGCCGACGAGCAGGATGGCCAGGAAGGCCACCATGGTCCCGAGAATTGCCCCGCCACCTTCCTTGAGCATATCCCGGTAGATGACCGCCCAGGGATAGAGAAAGACGACCTCGATATCGAACAGGATGAACAACATCGCCACGAGGTAGAACTTCACGGAGAACCGGGGCGTGCCTTCGCCAACGGGCGCCATGCCGCATTCGTAAGGGGTGTCCTTGACCGCCGGGCGCTTGCCCCGCTTGCCCAGAACCACGGACATGCCCAGCATGCCAAAGGAAAACACCACCGCCAGCATTCCAAGCATCAGTACCGGGACATATTGCGCCAGTTGTGAATCTGCCATGGGCCGAATGTAGAAGGCGGCCGTGCTTTGGCAAGTCGAATCCGGCTCAGTTTGGGCGTGCATTCCGCCGGTTGGCGTGCTAGCATTGGCGTGAAATGCACTTAACGGTCGTCACCAGAGATCCGGCCGCTGTACAGGCTGAGGTCAAGGCTGCCTTTCTCGCAATGTTTCCCAATGCCGATCCCGCATTCGTGGGGCGTTTTTTTGGCTGGGCCATAGATTGCTTCAGCGGCAACCATCGGGATTACCAGGCGGTGGATGCCCGCTACCATGATTTCGAGCACACACTCCAGGGCACTCTCTGCCTGACGCGCCTGCTGCGCGGGCGCCACTCTGCCGGCGCGGAGCCCAGGCTCAGCGAGCGCATGTTCCAACTTGCCCTGGCCGCTATCCTCTTCCACGACACAGGCTACCTGAAGAAGCGCGGCGATGCCGAGGGCACGGGCGCCAAGTACACGGTCACCCATGTTAATCGCAGTGCTCAATTCACCGGGCAGTTTCTCAGCGAGAAGGGGTTTCGCCCATCCGACGTCCAAGCCGTGCAGAACATGATTTCCTGCACTGGCGTGAGCGCGGCTCTCGATGCCATTCCCTTCCAGAGTGAAATCGAGAAGATCGCGGGCTTATGCCTCGCCACCAGCGACCTGCTGGGGCAGATGGCGGCGGAGGACTATGTGGACAAGCTCCCCGTTCTGTTTGCCGAGTTCGCCGAAGCCGCCAGCTACACGAAGGACCAGACCAGTTTTGTGGCCGGCTTCTCGAGCGCCGAAGACTTGATACGCAAGACTCCGGATTTTTGGGAGAAGATCGTGCGGGTGAAGCTGGACCGCGATTTTGCGGGGGTGCATGTGTTTCTAAACGACCCCTATCCCTCCGGCCCGAATCCTTACTTCGAGCGCATCGAGGCCAACCTCGCACGTGTCCGCGAGCGGCTCTGAGGTCAGCGGCTAAGCTGCCGCGGCATCACCGAAATGGGTTTTGCGGGGGTCGGTAGCGGTGATGATGATGCTGACGGCCTTTTGGTTGAAGCCTTTGAAGCCGCCGTGGCGCTGGAGGTTCTCGAGGTGGCTGCCCAGCGCGCCCTGGCGGATGAACTGATCAGATTGCAGGCGTGAGATCAATCCGCTGGCGAGCAGGCGCCGGGCGCGCTCGGGGCGGACAGACCAGCGCTCTCCCTCGGTGAAGGCCTGGCGCAGGAAGGGAAAGTCGGAGAATGGCTTCATGGTATTGACGCCGGCTTGCTTGAGTTGGTCGCGGAGGAGGTCGAAGTCGAAGCGTGCTTCGAGGTGGTGCATCCCGGCATCGAGCAGGCTTTCGCCGTGCAGCCCGACCCACAAGCCGATTGTGCCCAGGCGCCGGGCCGGAGAGAGCCGGCGCGTCGAGAAGTCAACCTCGGTTTCTTCCGGCAGCAGGTCCACGTCGGCAAACACGACGATGCCCGTGACCGGCTGCTCGAGGACCTGGGCGCCCCAGCCGGCTTCCCTGCCCGCGTAGTAGCGCTCGCGTTTGAGAAAGCCTAGCTTGAGCAGGAACTCGACCAGGTCCAGGAAATGCTCGCGCGAGGAGCGGAAGGTGTGATGATCATGGTTGCCCCAGCCCAGGCCGAGCCCGTCCTGGCGATGCTTCTGAATGCGGGCGGCGCGGTTGCGGCTTTGCCAATAGGCGCGCTCGGCTTCGAAGAAGAACTGGCAGGCGAGATCACACCCCACCAGGCTGAGGACGCGGTCGAGGGTGCGGTTGGCGGCCTTGAAGCCTTTAGCGTCGTCGGCGAATCGGCGCGGCCGGATGCGCCAAAGCTCGCGGGCCTTGACGATTCTGCTCAATTGGCTGGCTTTGAGCGGCGCGGGGACAAAACCGCGGTAGGAGCGGCGTTCGACCGCATCGAGCTGCGTGCCGTTTTCCCGTGCGACAACGATGCGGCGGTAGCGCGAGCAGGGCTCACCTTCCGGATCGCCGGAGAGATTATGGCTGGCCGTGAAATCGGCCACGAACTCCGGCCGGAGCGCAGCCACTGGCAGTCCGCGCCGGAGCAAAACACGCGGCAAGGTGGCTCGCGGACATTCATAGACCGGCTCGCCGTTGGGCGTCTCTGCGTGCAGGTCGCGAACGAAGCCCGCGGCGCGCAGGGCTCGCTGCTCGCCCGGCGGGAGGACGAGGTGATCCACCCACTCAAAGAAGTCCGTGCCGGTCTCGTCCCGCATGCGCCCGGCAAGCTGGCGAGCGAAGCGGTTGCGGGAGAGGAACGAGCTGATTCGCCGGCGAAGGAACCGTTCGGCTTCCCTGGCCAGCGGCCAGTCGAAGGGGCGGGGAGTTGCTGTGGCGTTCGGGGCCTTGGTTGCGGAGGAGTCAGGTCGTGCGCTGGGGCGGCTCTTGCGAGGCGTGATCATGGCTTGTCTTGCAGGTAAAGTAGCCGAAATCCGCGCCGCCGCAAGCGACCGGCGGGGTTGCTTCATGAACTGGCGCTGGTGTAACGGCGCGTGGAGGCGCGCCAGCCCCATTCGGACACGGCGAAGCAAACCGCGCTCATGGCAAGCAACAGGAGGATGGGCCCGGGCGAGCTGAGCTTGTCCGTCAGCAACCGGACGGGCACGTTCGAGACGAGCAGCATCGGCAGGGCGAATGTGAACAGGGCTTTGAACAGCCCGCCGAAGGCTTCGTCAGGCAGGCGGGCGACGTTGAAGAGGTTGTAGTAGCCCCAAACAATGCCCTGGGCGCGCACGGTCCAGAAGCTGATGCTGGCCAGCAGAAACATCAGCGAGTAATGAATCGCAACGCCCGCGCCGCAGAGCGCCAGGAAGCCAGCGACCTGCCAGGCCGAGGGCGCAAGGTGCATCTGGCGCGCGGCGTAGGCCATCACCGCGACGGCTGAGGCGGCGTTGACGAACGCGCCCAGGTCCACTTGTCGGAACGAAACGACAAAGCGCGTGTTGACGGGGAGCAGCAGCAGGAAATCGAGCTTACCGCTGCGCACCAGCTCCGAGAGGTTGGTGCAGTTGATCAGAAAGAAGGCCTGGAAAACCTGCTGAATGAAATGGCTCGCGCCAATCAGCATCACCACCTGCCACTTGGTCCATGTGCCAATGTGCTCCGTGTGCAGGTAGAGCACGCCGATGAAGCAAAGCTGCATGGCGAACCAGAGCGTTTCCACCAGTATCCACAGCAGGAAGTTGGCCTTGAAGCTCATCTCGCGAGCGATCGAGTTTTTCCAGAGCGCGGCATAAACGCCGAGGTAGCGGGAGGCGTGTTGCCTGAGGCGTGAAAGGGGACCTGGAAGGTGGGGGGGCTGGAGCGTGCTGCCGCCGGCTGCCTCGCGTTTCAGGTTCTGGGGACTGCGCTTCATTTCATCCGCCGACCGCCGAGTAATGCTTGATGCCGCGCCGCCACGCGAAGCGCGCCACGCAGTAGGCCGCAACCACCCACAGGGCTTGCACCAGCAAACCGCGGAGAAGGTCCGCGCCGGCCGCCTTGCCCATGTAAACGCTCACGGGGAAATAGAGCTGATAGGGGAAGGGGGTGAAATAGAGGGCCTGTTCGAGGCCGCGCGGCAGGATGTCCAATGGGAAAAGGTGGCCGCTGGCGATGAACTCGAACGCGAACAGGATGAAAATGAACGTGGAGACCTCCAGCACCCAGAAGGCCAGCATGGCCATCGCGTAGGACATGAAGAACTGCAGTAGCGCTGTCATCGCCGTGGAGAAAATGAAGGCCCCTAAGGCAAGGCCGCTCGCGGGCGGCGCCAGATACTGGCGGTGGTAGAGAATGAACAGCGCCAGCGGAGCAGCCGCCACGGCCAAATAGGTCAGCCGGCCCGACAGGAACAGGCAAAGTCGATACCAAAGGTAATCAACGGGTTTGAGCAGGAGCTGGCTGATGTTGCCGTCCTTGATGTCGGCGGCGATCTGCCAGTCGTCCTCGTTTACCGCCGTCAGCGCGTCCACCACCGTCGTGAGCAGGTAATACGAGATCATTCCCGCCAGGGAATAGGAGCCGACGCTGGCGCCCGCACCCTTGCCCGCGTAAATCTTCTGCCACACGTACAACATGGCGATGAGCGGGATCAGGCCGAACACCGCTCGCGCCAGGAAGTTGAACCGGTAAGTCAGGTTGTTCTGAATCCCGATATTGATGACGTGCCAGTATTTCTTCATCCCGTTGCGTGCAGTTCAAAGTGTATCGCTTGGGCTGTGGGTTGTGAAGATCCGATTAGGGCTGGCTTTTTCCACCCGGCGAGCTGATGATCCGCCCAACCGTTCAACAACTGCAAGAATATGATCAATCAGAAGCATTGCCCATTCTGCAAAGCACCAGCCGCCACCGGGTGCAAGCATCTGGCGGTGGCAGTGGAGGGGCGCGACTTTGTGCGCCGTTGTGTAGAACTGTGCCAGGGGGAGAAGCAGTGGCGGGCGCTGTCCGAGCAGCGCCGCCGGCAGCAGGTGGCGACCGGCGAATGGTCGCCGGAGCAGGAGGACTATACCTGGCTCGAAACGGCTTTCTGCGAGGAGTTTCTCAGGCGCCTGTCATGGTTCGGCGGCATGGAACACGAGTGGCGGGCCGGCCCGGGGACCAACCAGGCTGGCTTCCTGGTGCTGTTGTGGTCGAAAGACCCGCGGCAGCTTTGGTGGCAGTTGCGCGACGAGCTTGAGCGGCAGGCACAGGAGCATTGGTCGAAGCCGGGCAAAGGCCGGAAGCCCAGGGCACAAAGCCCCCGGTCTGATCGGCGGAATGGAGATTCACTCCCGCTCTGATGCGCGGGGTTGCCGTGGTGGAAAAGACGGCTACACTCGCCCCGTGATTCGGAACATCATCTTCGACTGGTCGGGCACGCTGGTGGACGATTTGCCGGCGGTGTGGCAGGCGACCAATTACGTGCTGACGCAGGCGCAGCGCCCGGAGATGAGCCTCGAACAGTTTCGAGCCGAGTTTTGCCTGCCCTTCACCATCTTCTACGACCGGCATGTGCCGCACATCCCGATGGCGCAGCTCGAGGACTGGTTTCACAGCCAGTTCCGGCAGGTGCAGGATTCGGTGTGTGCGCTGCCGCACGCGCGGGATTTTCTGGAGTTTTGCCGCGAGCGCAGGTTTCGCACCTTCCTCTTAAGCACCGTTCACCAGGAGTATTTCGCCGTGCAGTCGGCGGTCACAGGGTTCGGGCCTTTTCTCGATAAGCCCTACCTCAACGTCTGGGACAAGCGCCAGAAGATACGGGAGATCATCGAGGAAAACCAGCTCATGGCCGACGAGACCCTGTTCGTCGGCGATATGCAGCACGACATCGAGACCGCGCGGCATGGCGGGATTCACTCCTGCGCGGTGCTCACAGGCTACAACACGCTGGACCAATTGCGTAAAGCGGAGCCGGACCTGATCGTCGAGCACCTGGGTGAGTTGCGCGAGACTCTGGAAAGGAACGGGCTGCACCTCAAGCCCCCGGCGAAGCGATTCGAGGAAAGCCATCTGCCCGTCGCCACTGTGGGTGGGTTGATCTTCAACGCCCGGGGCGAGGTGCTGATGATCCGAACGCACAAGTGGTCCAATCTCTGGGGCATTCCCGGCGGCAAGATCAAATGGGGCGAGACAGCTGATGAGGCGCTGCGCCGCGAGCTTAAGGAGGAGACCGGCCTGGAGGTCACCGACATCCGGTTCGTGCTCGTGCAGGATTGCATTCACTCGCAGGAATTTTATCGCGAGGCACACTTTATTCTGCTGAACTACACCTGCCGCTGCGCGGGCGAGCCGCTGGTGAAGTTGAATGACGAAGCTCGCGAGTGGCGCTGGGTGACAATGGCGCAGGCCTGCGGAATGCCCATCAATCAGCCGACGCGCAAGTTGCTGTCGGCGGTAGCCGGGGCAGAGCCCCCAACGAAGAAGCATGTCTAAGATTACAATAGTTGATTTGGAAGTGTTTTACTGTGTTGGCGTGACCGATGAAGAGCGCGCCCAACCGCAGCGCCTGCTGATGACGGTGGACATGAACTTTGATTTCTCTTCTGCGGCGGTGAGCGATCGCATCGAGCGAACGATCAACTACCAGACCGTGGCGGAAGACCTGTTGCGCTATGGCGAGGGCCGGAGCTGGAAGCTCGTTGAGAAGCTGGTGGACAACATCGCCGAGCGAGTGCTTTCGGAATACAAGCCCCAAGGGGTGCTGGTGGAGGTAAAAAAGTTCTCCATCCCGCAGGCGCGCTTTGTCTCGGTGAGCATGGGCAAGACGCGCACGCCGCGCTAGCGCGTCCACGCGCACCGGCGGCCGCGCTTGCGTACGGGGCGGAACGGCGGATCAGCCGGGCAAGCCGGTGATGTAGGTCTGCAACTGACTGATGGTTGTGTGCTGCGCGGAAATGATCCAGTTGACCAGGTCGCCAATCGAGACCACGCCGACGATTTTGTCACCCTCGAGGACGGGCAGGTGGCGGACGTGGCGGTCGGTCATCAAGCGCAAGCATTCCTCCACGGTGTGCGCGGGACTGACGTGGATAACCTGGCTGGAGAGGATTTCCCTCACCGCCGTTGTCTTGGAGGACTTGCCTTTGAGCACTACCTTGCGCGTGTAATCCCGCTCCGAGATGATGCCCACCAGTTTTCCGTTTTCCGTCACCAGCACCGCGCCGACATTCTTGTCGGCCATGAGTTGGATTGCCTCGAAGACGGTGGCGTCCGGGGCGATGGACCAGGCGGCTTTGCCCTTCTGGCCCAGGATGTCGCTTACAATTCCAGTTGGTTTCATCGCTGCCGCAACTTATCACGCCTGGCCGCAAATGACACCAAGATTCTGTGGTATTCAGCGGAAGAACTGTTCATAGAAGGTAACGGCGGAAATGGCGAAGCCGATGAGAGTGATGATTGCCCGGACCCGCTGCGGCGGGATGCGCTGGGCGTAGTGCGCCCCCAGGAAGTAGCCGAGCAACGCCCCGGCTGTCATCACCCCGGCTTTCGGCCAGTGGATCAGTCCCGCGCCTATGAACCACCCTGCGGCAACCAGGTTGATGAGCGAGGCCAGAATGGTCTTCAGCGTATTCATCTCGTGAATGTGACTGAGTCCAATGAAGCCGAGCGAAGCGAGCATCAGGATGCCGATGCCGGCGCCGAAGTAGCCGCCGTAAACCGCGACGGCGAGCTGAAAAAGAACCGCTCCCCAAACCCCGCGGTGTTTCCCATCGGGGCCAGCCTGAGCCTCGATGCGGGCGAACCGGCGAAAAGCACCCTGGGCCATGAACAGCAGGGTCGCAAAGAGGATCAGGAACGGCACGAGCTTCGAGAAGGTCTGGTTGCTGGTGCAGGTAAGGAGCACGGCGCCGATCAGGCCCCCCAGCACGCTAACGGGCATGAATCGCCACAGCCACAGCCTGACCGGCCCGAGGTGTTCGCGGTAACCGTAAATGCCGCCCGAAGTGCCAATGACTAGCGCCAGGGTGCTTGTGGCATTGGCGACAACCGGCGGGGTGCCAAACAGCAGCAATGCCGGAAAGGTGATCAGCGTCCCGCCACCAGCGACAGCATTGACCGCACCGCCTGCCATCGCGGCGATCACCAATCCCAGGATTTCAGTCGCTGTCATCGTCGCCGGGCGAAGATAACGAGGGGCAGCCTTAACTCAAGCCCAACTCGCGGGGCTGCCAGGCGACAGGGCAAACAAGCTGCAGGCCGGGCGGCTCAGGCTGGCCGCCGGTACACCTTGTGTATGGCCGCCTGGTCCGTCGGCTTGACCAGCAGTTCGTCAATATTGACATGCGGAGGGCGACTCGCGACCCAAACGAGGATTTCGGCAATGTCCTCGGCCGTCAGCGGTTGAGCGCCTTCATAGACCTTCTTTGCCCGGGCGGTGTCGCCCTTAAAACGGACGAGGGAAAACTCGGTCTCGGCCATGCCGGGGTCAACCGTGCTGACGCGGATGCCAGTGCCATTGAGTTCGAGGCGGAGGGCGCGCGTGATCTGGAGCTCGCCAGCCTTTGACGCACAGTAGGCGGCGGCGCCTTCGTAGGCGACATGGCCGGCCAGCGAGCCGACGTTGATGATGGAACTGCCGGCGTTGTGCGCCAGCAGAGGCAGCGCGGCGCGGGTCATGCGCAGGATGCCCAGGACATTGCTTTGAAACATGGCCTCCCAATCCGCATCTTTGCCCTGCGCGACGGGGTCAAGCCCATGTGCGCCGCCGGCGTTGTTGATGAGCACGTCGAGTCTGGCGCTGGCGGGCTGGCGGGGGGCAATGATCTGGCGCGCCCAGTTGACAAAGGCATCCACGCTGGAGGTCTTGCTGACGTCGAGCGCGTGGAAGTGGGCCTCTGGAGCGCCAGCCTGGCGAGCTTCAGCCGCAACCTGCTCCAGGCGCTCAAGCCGGCGGGCGCCGAGAAGCAGTTTTGAGCCTTGAGCGGCGAACGCACGCCCCGCGGCAGCCCCGAACCCGCTGGAGGCGCCGGTGATCAGGACCCATTTGTCTCTAATAGGCGACATGCTGAGCTATATATGTGTGCCGTGGCAACGCGAGTGCTGATTGCGGTGTCCAGCACTGGCGGGTTGCCTGGATGGGGATTTGGCTTCGTCATTGCCTGCTAATGAGGACTCATATACCAGGCCCAGATCGCGACCAACAGCACCGGCGCCAAACCTCCTGCGGCGCCGCCGAGCAGTTCTGCCTGGTAGGTGCCGAATTTCTCTCCGCACCGGGGGCCAACAAAGCCGCCGAGGAACCAGCCGGCCAGGCCGCAGACGAGGAAACTCAGAAATCCAAGGATGGGGAAATGAAGCACCAGCGCGATGTCATGAGCAAGAATCGCGCGGACGCCGCCGATGGCAAACAACCCGCCAATGGAACCCACGATCGCGCCGATCATCGCGCTCAGGCTGTATCCTTCCAGAGGAGACTTGCTCATGTTGCGCGGGCAATTGTCGCATAGAAGGAAGAAAAGGCAAAGGCAGAATGCGGTTGTCGGTTTGCCCGCCGCGGGGTTTAATGGGGCCCTATGACAAGACAATTGCGCATGCCGAATGTTGCTCTCCGGTGCTTCTCACTGGTCCTCCTCGTGTTCTCGGGGGCGTGCCAGAGCGTGCCGCCGCCGCAGAACGCCACGTCGCTATTCGACCCAGCGAAACTGGCGGAAATGGACGCCGCCATCGAGCGGGCGATTGCAGACAAGAAATGCCCCGGAGGCGTCTTGTGGCTGGAGCATCGCGGCGCGAGCTATCACAAAGCCTATGGCCAGCGCGCGCTGGTGCCCGCCGCCGAGCCGATATCCGAAGACACGATCTTTGATGCAGCATCGCTGACGAAGGTCGTTGCCTGCACGCCCGCTATGATGCTCTTGGTCGAGCGGGGGCAAGTGAACCTGGACACGACCGTGGCGACATACATCCCAGAGTTTACGGGGCAGGGCAAGGAAGCCATCACCGTGCGGCAGCTTATGACGCATACCTCCGGGCTGCGCGGGGACATCGAAACGAAGACCGACTGGCGCGGGCAGCAGACGGCCATCCAAAAGGCCTGCGCCGAGAAGTTGCTGAGCACGCCTGGCACTGCCTTTTGTTACAGCGACATCAACTTCTTCCTGCTGGGCGAAATTGTGCAGCGGGTCAGCCACCAACCGCTGGAGAAGTTTGTGGCGCAGGAGGTCTATGTGCCCTTGAAGATGGCGGATACGGGGTTCCTGCCGTCCCCCGACAAGCGACAGAGAGTCGCGCCCACTGAAGTAGTGCGGGGCCAGCCTTACCGGGGCGTGGTGCATGATCCGACGGCGCGAAAGATGGGCGGCGTGGCAGGCCACGCGGGACTCTTTACGACGGCAGCCGATTTGGCGCGCTATGCCCGGATGCTCCTCAACCGGGGCTCGCTCGACGGCGCGCGCCTCTTCAAGGCGGAAACCGTGGACCTTATGACCAGCGTCCAGACGCCCGAGTCGGTGCCGGCCCGAAGGGGACTGGGCTGGGACATTGATTCGGGCTACAGCGGGCTGCGCGGAAAGCTCTTCCCCATAGGCTCTTATGGCCACACCGGCTGGACCGGCACCTCGCTGTGGATTGACCCATTTTCGCACACGTTCGTGATCTTCCTGTCGAACCGGAACCATCCCAGCGAGAGTGGGAACGTGGGCGCACTGCGGGCGAAGTTGGGCACCCTGGCGGCGGAGGCCATTCGGGACTTTAACTTCGCCTATGTGCCGGGCGCCCTCGCCGCTGGGCCGCAGTCAGAAGCGGCTACGGGGCGGGCCGCAGCCAGGCCTGCCAACCTCAAGACCTTGAACGGCATTGACGTGCTCGTGCGACAGAAGTTTGCTCCGCTTAGGGGGTTGCGCCTCGGCTTGGTCACCAATCACACCGGCGAAGACCGCGACCGCAACCCTACCATTGACCTGCTCAAGAACGCACCCGGGGTCGAGCTCAAGGCCCTGTTCAGCCCCGAGCATGGCATCCGGGGCGCGGCAGATGAAAAGGTGGGTGACGGTGTGGACTCCAAGACAGGGCTGCCCATCTATAGCCTTTACGGCCAAAGATCGAAGCCGACGCCTCAGCAACTCCAGGATCTTGATGCGCTCGTCTTCGACATCCAGGACATCGGCTGCCGCTTCTACACCTACACTGCCACGATGGGCCTGACGATGGAAGCTGCCGGCGAGAACGGAAAGAAGTACTTCGTGCTGGACCGCGTTAATCCCATTACCGGAACGATAATTGATGGCCCGGCCCGAGTGGGGAAGGGGACCTTCGTGGCCTATTTCAACGTGCCGCTGCGCTATGGGATGACGATTGGCGAGTTGGCGCGCATGTGCAACACCGAGCACCACTGCAACGCGGACCTCACCGTCATCCAGATCGAAGGCTGGCAGCGTGAGGCGTGGTTCGACCAGACGGGCCTGCCCTGGACCAACCCCTCGCCCAATATGCGCAACCTTACTCAGGCGATCCTCTATCCCGGCGTCGGCCTGCTGGAAAGCGTGATGTCGGTGGGGCGGGGGACGGACACCCCGTTCGAGGTCGTGGGCGCACCCTACATTGACGACGTCAAGCTGGCGGAGGAGTTAAACGGCGCTCGCTTGCCCGGCGTGCGCTTCGTGCCCATCCAGTTCACCCCCGTTTCCAGCGTGCACAAAGCCAAGCTCTGCAAAGGGGTTTACATCCTCCTGACCGACCGGGAGCACTGCCGGGTCGTGGACGTGGGGCTGTTGATCGCCCAGACGCTCTGCCGGCTTTACCCGAAGGACTTCAATCCCGACAAGATGAGCCACCTGTTGCTGCACCCGGCCACCTTGGACGCCATCAAGGCCAACAAACCCCTCAACGAAATCCGCGCCTCGTGGCAAAAGGGCCTCGACGAGTTCCAACAACGGCGTGCGAAGTACCTGATTTACTGAGCTCCGGCTTAAGGCTTGTGCAGACCGAAGAATCGGCTTCCTGACGCCGAGCTGTTCGGAAAGCACGCGAAAACAGTGCCGGATTCGGTCTAATACGGCTCCGCCACCGCCAGCCATGAGCCGATCGGCACGGGCAACAACGTGTTGGGGGCCTCCAACCCGCGGCGAGATTGCCCACTTGCCCTCAGAGGTTCCAGCCAGCCAGCCTATGGCCCGAGGCAACGGCCACCCCCATGCACACAGCCAGAGGGTAGCTGGCACACGGCTCCCACATGGCTCAATACAAGTCCCATTAAGCCATGTGGGAGCCATGTGCGAGCTATGTATGGAAGGGCGGAACCCACGGCCGTGCGGGGCGGCTTCTATTGAGCCTCAGACATCCTGAGCCGTTGGAAACGACGTGAGTCTAATTCCCCGCTCACCATACCCCCTCCTTCGGCTGTGGTAGCTCCATTGCTCCTCCGTCCCTCCTCCATTCCACCTCCGACCGCCGGTAGGAGGTAGGACGGAGGAGCAACGGAGGAACCACGGTGGTGGCAGCTTGCCACTGCTGTAATGGGAGCTATTTGCCAGGCCAGGCACTCCTGGCACGGAGCAATTAGTGCGGGTGGGGCCTGCTGCCACCAGGCGCACCCTTACGCAGAGGGACAGGAAAAACAAATTCGAGCCCCGCACAGCGGACACGCGTTTCGCCCCGTGTTTACAGGGGTTTTTATGGCTGACCCCAAACCTTAGCCTTGTGAACAGGAAAGGCATCAATTGGTGAGGAAGGTATTGACACAAGGTCACCAACATGGTGATGTAGAGGTATGCCGGTATATACGAAGCGCAAGACCCGACTCCACGTCC
>Ga0209201_1000702_pt1 | contig 43789 bp, 39 predicted proteins | sample AD_UKC055_MetaG_FD_184411 | JGI IMG/M metagenome (GOLD analysis project Ga0209201, IMG submission 184411) | Active sludge microbial communities of municipal wastewater-treating anaerobic digesters from USA - AD_UKC055_MetaG (SPAdes) (version 2) | ecosystem: Engineered > Bioreactor > Anaerobic >... | reverse complement strand
CCTACAGCTTCGGAAACATCTATTTCGACACCGGCAAATCAGCGATCAAACCCAAGAGCCGTCCGGTGCTCGACGAAGCGGTCAAGTATATGAAGGAAAATCCCGGGGTGAGGCTTGAGATCCAGGGCCATACCGACAACGTTGGCTCTGAGGAGTTCAATCAGAAGCTTTCCGATGAACGGGCCGAGGCTGTACGGGCATACATGATCGAAAAAGGCATCGCCGCCGAAAGGCTCACGGCAAAGGGCTATAGCATGTCGGTACCCGCTGCACCCAATGACACGAAGGAAGGACGGGCGAAAAACCGGAGGATCGAGTTCAAGCCCATCCGATAAGGGCTGATCCGATCTCAAGGCCCTGTCTCCACCGGGGAGCGGACAGGGTCCGACGGGAAGAGTTCAAGGTGTTTGACGGGCAGACATCTTGGCGGATCAGGATTCACAATTCATACGGCGTCATTGCTTCAACGCATGATGTTCCAGACAAGGAGATGGAATATGCTTAAGGAATTCAAAGAATTCGCTATGAAGGGCAATGTGGTGGACATGGCTGTAGGCATTATCATCGGTGCAGCCTTCGGAGCAATTGTCAAGTCCCTGGTTGATGACATCATCATGCCGCCCATCGGGCTCCTTCTGGGCAACGTGGACTTTTCAGACCTCTTCCTCGTGATCAAGGAAGGCAGTGTTGCCGGCCCTTATTTCACCCTGGCCCAGGCCAAGGCGGCCGCTGCCGTGACGCTGAACTACGGGCAGTTCATCAATGTAGTGGTTTCCTTTCTGATCGTTGCCTTTGCCGTGTTCCTTCTCGTCAAGGGCATCAACAAATTCAGAAAAGCGGCCGAGGCCAAGACCAAAGACTGCCCCTACTGCCTTTCCCAGATTCCCGTAAAGGCAGTCCGCTGCGGCCATTGTACATCCGATTTGCCGCAGGGCTGATCGCGTTCCAAATACGCCGGTAGGCCGTACAGGGGTGAGCCGCCGGACATTTAAGGGGGGTGGAAGAAGTTCCCCGGAAGCCTGCGGATGCCCCTTTTTAAGGGTTTGTATGCCTGTGTGCAGCAAGCCTTCCATTATCACTTACATTCTTGACAATCCATATGGTCTTCCTATATACATTCTATCTCTTGAAAAACACTTTCACCACAGAGGGGGGGTGTACATAAACGGATGCCTGGCATAAAAGTTCGGGATACCGAGCCTTTTGAGGGTGCACTCAAGCGCTTCAAAAAGCAGGTTGAAAAGGCGGGTGTTCTCTCAGAGGTCCGCAAGCGCGAGTTCTACGAGAAGCCGAGTGTGAAGAAAAAGAGAAAGGCGATCGCCGCTCGCAAAAGAGCCTTGAAGAGAATGCACAAGATGAGGTCATACTACTGATGCTCGTTGATACCATCAAGTCTGACTTGGGAAAAGCCATGAAGGCGGGAGACAAACAGAAAGTCTCCTGCCTTCGTATGATTATGTCTGCCTTCAAATACAAGCAGGTCGAGTTGAAGCACGAATTGAGCGAGCAGGATCAGGTCCAGATTCTACGCACCCAGATAAAGCAGGTGAGAGAATCCCTCGATCAATACAAACAGGGCGGCCGAGAGGATCTTGCATCCGTTGAGGAACAGAATCTCGCCATCCTGAAGTCATACCTGCCCGAGCAGCTCAGCGACGAGGCGATCGCAGCAATCGTAAAGCGGATCATTTCCGAGACCTCTGCCACGAAAAAGGACTTCGGCATGGTCATGAAAAAGACCATGGCAGAGGTGGGCGCTCAGGCTGACGGCAAAAAGGTGAACAGCATAGTTTCGCAGTTACTGCACTGATTCCTTTTATTAGATTCTAACAAACGATACCGGCTCGGCCGCCGGTGCACCTGTGTGCTCATGGGAGAAGATCTGCTCGAGTTTTCTGCGCTGAAAAGCTACATTCGGTCGTTCGTGGCGTCCGACATGGGTTTGAGCGCCATGGACAAGCTGCATCCGCTCGACTCCTGGGACGAGGTGCGCGGGCGATGGGCCCTGCTCGATGAGATGATGTCCCTGGTGGTGTCAGGGGAAGATGCCGGATTTTCGGCGGTCCCGGACATCAGGGAGCTTCTGGATATTCGTGAGGGCGCCATACTCGAAGGGAAGGATATCGTCATGGTGGCCGGGGTGATCACCGATATCGCGCGCGTCAAGCGCAGCATGGAGAAGGCAGGGAGCGCCCTGGCATCGCTGGCTGCTTCAATTGATCCGCTTGAGGAATTGCCCTTCGAGATCAACTCCACGCTCCTTCCCACCGGAGAGATCTCTGATTCCGCGAGCCCTGTCCTGCGAAGGCTCCGCAAGCAGGCGCGGACGTTGAGGGCCGCCATCCTCGAAAAACTCTCGGGCATCATGGATGGCCTGAAGAAGCAGTCCATGGTCATGGAAGACCTCATCACGATCCGCAACGAGCGGTATGTCATCCCCTTGAGGCACGACTATAGCAGCCATATCAAAGGCATCACCCACGACTACTCCCGCAGCAACAAGACCGCCTATGTCGAGCCCCTGGCCGTGGTGGACGAGAACAACACCCTGAACCAGATACGATCCGACATCAAAGAAGAGGAGCTCGGCATCCTCCGGGACCTGACCTCGCTGATTCTCGCACACGGTGAAGCCATCCGGGAAAACCTCGAGGTATACGGCCAGCTCGATCTGATCCATGCGAGCGCCTGCTGGGCGGTCAAGCACGATGCGGTCATCCCGGGGCTCTCCGAGGAAGGGGTCGAGATCGAGGGCGCGCGGCACCCCGTGCTCTTGGAGCGGCTGGGAAAGAAGCGGACCGTTCCGCTCGACATCCGGATGCCCCGCGACAAGAACTGCCTCATCATCTCAGGCCCGAACGCGGGCGGCAAAACCGTCGCCCTCAAGACGCTCGGGCTCCTGATGCTCATGGCAAAGAGCGGGCTCGCCATTCCGGCAAAGGAGAGCTCGGTGATCTATCCGGTGGGCGCGATCTGGGTGGAGATGGACACGAACCAGGACATTCAGCACGGCCTGTCGTCGTTTACCGCCCATGCGCTCTCGCTGAAAAGGATCTATGAAGGGCTCGCCGAAGGCGACCTCGTGCTCCTGGACGAGCCAGGCACCGGGACCGATCCCGCGCAGGGGGCGGCCATCGCGGTAAGCTGCATTGACGCGTACCGGAAGAAGGGGGCGCGGGTGATCGTCACCTCGCACGCGGACCTGATCAAGCTCTACGGGCTCTCCAGCCCGGGGGTGGAAAACGCGGCCACCGCCTTCGACGACTCGGGTCTCAGGCCGCTGTACCGCCTCCAGTATGGCATGATCGGCCAGAGCAGGGCGTTCGACATCCTCACCTCCATTGACTTCCCCCGGGAGATTCTGCGCGAGGCAGAAGGCATCGCGTCCCGCGAGGGCGGCTCAGCGCTGGCAAAGGCCATGGAGGACATGGCCTGCACCGCCTCGCTGAAAGAGCAGGCGGCCCGCGATGCCGAGCAGGCGGCGATTTTCAGGGAAAAGGCGGAGCAGGCCTATCAGGAGATGGAGCGCGAGAAGGTCGAGTTCTCGCTCAGGTACAGGCGGCTCATGGAGCGGGTGGAGGAGCTCATCCGCAAGCCCCGGCCGAAAGAGCGGATCGAGCGGGTCCGGGCGTCGGAGGAGGCCAGGGAGATCGAGGCGGTGCTCGAAAACGTGGAGCCTGCCCGGGTGCTCGAGGTGCAGCCGGGCTCCTCGGTCATCCTCAAAGGGACCGGGGCGCGGGGCAGGGTGGTGGATGTCTCCCGCGATCAGGCCGAGGTGCTCATGGGAGACAAGCGTCTGAAGGTGGGCCTGGACCAGATCGAGGCCGCGGCGACCGATGAAGACCGGAAGCAGGAGCGGGTGCGGGTGAGGTCGCGGGTGTCTTCCGGATACGTATTCCCGGTGAAAGTCGTGGGCATGCGGGTGGACGAGGCCCTGCCGCTCGTCGAGAAGGCGGTGGATCAGGCGCTCGTCTCGGGCCAGCCGCAGATCGAGATCATTCACGGTTCCGGCACGGGCCGGTTGAAAAGCGCAATCCGGGAGTATCTGAAGGGCCTTGGCGTCGTGAAGGGAATATCCGACAGCCCCATGAGCGAAGGGGGCGGGAACAAAACCATAGTGATGTTTGAAGCGGGCTGATGGACAGGGCTGATGTTGAAAAGGTAAAGGGCTCCATCGACATCGTCTCGGTGATCTCAGGATATGTGAGCCTGAAGAAAAGGGGGCGCACGTACGTGGGCTTGTGTCCGTTCCATACCGAAAAGACACCCTCGTTCCATGTCGACTCAGCGAGGCAGACCTACAAGTGCTTCGGGTGCGGCAAGGGCGGGGACGCCTTCAGCTTTCTCATGGAGATCAAGGGCGTAAGCTTTCCGGAGGCTCTCCAGGAGCTGGCCCGGCAGGCCGGCATCACCCTGGAGAAAAGGGGCAGGCGGCAGAGCTCGGAGACGAGAATGCTCTACGAGGCGAACCGTCTGGCCCTCATGTTCTACCGGGACATGCTGCGCTCCCCGCGGGGCGAGGCCGCCATGTCCTATCTGAAGGAACGGGGCCTGTCGCAGGAGACCATCGATGCCTTCGAGCTGGGCTATGCCCCGGACTCGTGGGACTCCCTGCTGCGGCTCTTCAGATCCCGGGGCGTCTCGCCCGAGGTGGGGGCCAGATGCGGGCTTTTCGTCGAGCGGGACTCGCGCGGCCATTACGACCGCTTCCGCAACCGGGTCATCTTTCCCATCCGGGACATCTCTTCTGAGGTGATCGGGTTCGGGGCCCGGATACTCGGCCCCGGAGAGCCCAAGTATCTCAATACCCCCGAGTCGGCCATATTCAAGAAACGCAAGATCCTCTACAACCTCCACCAGGTCAAGGGGCTGCTCCGGAATACCGGCGTGGCGGTGGTGGAGGGCTACATGGACGTGGTCTCCCTGAGCAATGCGGGGTTCCGCGAGGCGGTGGCCACCCTGGGCACCGCGCTGAGCGAGGACCACGTTCAGCTCCTGAGCAGATTTACCGATAAGGTCAACCTGGTGTTCGACGGCGACGCTGCGGGCAGGAACGCCATGGTGCGCGCCGTGGAGCCGTTTCTCGGCTTCGATATCGTTCCCCGGGCAGTGCTGCTGCCCGACGGAAAAGACCCGGACGATGTCGCGCGGACCGACCGGGGATTGTGGAGCGATCTCCTGGCCGGAGCGCCGTCGCTGTGGGATTTTATTTTCGATGAATCCTTTTCCACCCGTGATTCATCAAAACTTGAAGATAAAAAGAGCCTTATGAAGGAGCTTGTTCCCGTCATCTCCCGTGTCCGGGACCCGCTTTTCCGGGAACTCCTGGCGCAGAGACTGTCCTTGAGGCTCGGGGTTTCGCAGGAAGTCGTTGTCCGGGAGATGAAACAGGGTGGTGGTGACGGGAGACCCGCTGCTCCTTCCCGGAACACGTCTGGTGAGCGCCGGCCGGTGGAAGAAATCATGATGCGGCTCATGCTCTTCGATGACCGTGCGATAAGAATGGCAAAGCTGTTCGGCTTTGCAGGGGAGTTTAGAGACAACGATCTTTCCGCTCTTGCCCGATACCTGATAGATCACGGCAAAGAGGGGCTGGATGCGTCTGCGTGCCCGGACCATATCAGGCATGCGGCTTCCCGCATCATGGCCGACGGCGAATTTCCCGGAGACCCGACCAAGGCCCTGATCGACATGGGCTGCCGGTTCAAGAGCCGGGCTATCGGCGCGGACATACAGAGGATACAGCGGGAGCTGGTTCAGGCTGAGGAAAACGGCGACCGGGCAAAGAGAAACAGTCTGCTCGTGGAGCGCCAGAACAAAGTCAACGAGAGAAAGCACATACGAGCGTATGTGATGGAGGTGCTACAGAGGATATGAGCGAGAAAAAGGCCTATACCAAAGAAGTGAAAAAACTGATTGCCATTGGGAAGTCCAAGGGTTACCTTACCTACGACGAGGTCAACGATGCCCTCCCCGATGACATGATCACCCCCGACGATCTCGAAGATGTCATGGACCTTTTCTCCGAAAAGGATATCCAGCTCGTGGATACCGAGGAAGATTACGAGGATACCGATGACGGGACAGATCTTCAGGAAGATGGAGCCTTGCGGTCGCCGGACCCCGTAAAGATGTATCTGCACGAGATGGGCTCCGTATCCCTGTTGTCCCGGGAAGACGAAACGGAGATCGCCAAGAGAATCGAAGCCGGGCAGCGCCAGATTTTGAACGTCATCATCAATTCTCCCGTAACGGTAAAAGAGGTCATCCAGATCGGGGCTGCCCTGAAGGCAGGAGAGATCAGGCTCAAGGACGTGGTGGATATCGACGACATGTTCGATGTCGAAGAAGAGGCCGCCGACGTGAAGATCCTGGAGGCCATCGGCGAGATCGAGAACAGGCAGGCGGACCTCAAGAGCCTCAAGGTGCAGTTTTTCCATGCTTCCAGCCCAGCCCGGAAGGACAAGATCAAGCACGATATGGCCACCGTGAGCCGGGACATCGTGCGGCTCATTCACGACATCCATTTCCTGCCCGAGCAGATCGAGCTGTTCGGCAACCGGCTCAAGGAGCTCAAGCGCCAGATCGAGACCAAGGAAGGCATGCTGTCTCTCTACGAGCAGCGCTTTGCCCGCGACATCAACGAGATCAGGGAGCTCCATGATCTGATCTGCCTGGGCGGCGAGAATGCCGAGGCGTGCGCCTTCCTGGAAAAGCATGCCCTCTCCCCCGAGGAGCTCGCGGTCATCACCGAGGAGATGGAAAGGATCATCAGGGATATCAAGGCCCTCGAGATCGAGGGCGGGCTCACGGTGCACGGGATCAAGAAGGCCGTGCGGATCCTGGAGGAAGCCGAGGCCAGGACGAACGCCGCGAAGACCGAGCTCATCCAGGCGAACTTGAGGCTGGTGGTGAGCATCGCCAAGAAGTATGTGAACCGGGGATTGCAGTTCCTGGACCTCATTCAGGAAGGCAACATCGGGCTCATGAAGGCGGTGGAAAAGTTCGAGTACCGCAGGGGCTACAAGTTTTCCACCTACGCGACCTGGTGGATCAGGCAGGCCATCACCCGGGCCATCGCGGACCAGGCCAGGACCATCAGGATCCCGGTGCACATGATCGAGACCATCAACAAGCTCATCCGGACCTCCCGGGCCCTCGTCCAGGAGCTGGGCAGGGAGCCCACGCCCGAGGAGATCGCGGAGAAGATGGACTACCCGGAGCACAAGGTGAGGAAGATCCTCAAGATAGCAAAGGAGCCCATCTCCCTGGAGACCCCGATCGGCGAAGAGGAAGACAGCCATCTGGGCGACTTCATCGAGGACAAGAAGGTGCCCTCTCCCTCGGACGCCATCATGGCCAAGAACCTCTCCGAGCAGTCCAGGCGCGTGCTGGCGACCCTGACCCCCAGGGAGGAGAAGGTGCTCCGCATGCGCTTCGGCATCGGCGAGAAGTCCGACCACACCCTGGAGGAGGTGGGCAAGGACTTCACCGTGACCAGGGAGCGGATCAGGCAGATCGAGGCCAAGGCCCTGCGCAAGCTCCGCCACCCGGTGCGTTCCAAGAAGCTCAGGTCGTTCATCGACTCGTAAGGGAAAGAGGGGGTCAGAGGAATGGGGTCAGGTCTCAACATATGACATAATTATGTCATATGTTGAGACCTGACCCCTACCTACCGGTGACCCTAAAGAAAAGAGCTCGCTATGGTAGCGGGCTCTTTTCTTATCGCTGCAAGCTGGCTACTTTATATGTATATATACACTTGACATATTCAGTAAAGAGGGTAGTAATATTTTAAAAGGGAGAGGCAGTACCATGAAAACGGTAAATGCATTGAAGATCCGCAACAATCTGGGAGAGATCCTCGACTTGCTGGAGAAGACGAAAGAGCCTATCCTGGTGAGCAAGGGAAGAGAGATCAGGGCGGTCCTCATCACGCCGGAGCAGTTTCAGGACCGGTTCATCGATTATCAAGCCAGGGAAAGAAAACAGCAGCTTCTCGACACGATAAAGGGCCTGCAGGCCAAGAGCGTGGGTGGGAGGAAGAGCATCGATGTCCTCAGGGAGATAAGGGGTTATCCCAAATAATGTGGGTTGTCGATGCTTCTGTAGCTGTTCGCTGGTTTCTTGAAGATGAGAAGAACGTGTATGCGGATGAAGTCCTCGCGAGGCTCGTTGACGAACCCACGCGTTTCAGTATCCCGGAATTGTTTTGCTTTGAGGTCTATTCCGTGTTGTGCAGGGTTCACCCTGCGGGGCAGGAGGTCTTTGAGACGGGTCTCGTTCCTCTGCTCACTGGAGGAATGTTCAGGCAGCCCATGGATGGACCTCTGGCGGCAAGGGCTGCAACGTATGTTCGGGCAGGCCTCACCGGGTACGATGCGTGTTATGCGGCTCTGGCAGAAGACGTAGGCGGAACATGGCTGACCTTTGACGCGAAAGCGCATAAGATGCTCTCAAAGATGAATATCTCTCATCTCTTGAGTAAAGGCTTGCCGGATACCTGGTTCAAGGACTGATCTGTTGATTGTTTGCCCCTGAAAGTGCATGCGGAAATATGAGCAAGCTCGCGGTTTCAATAAGGAAAGGGGTCAGGTCTCAACATATGACATAATTATGTCATATGTTGAGACCTGACCCCTAAACGCATAAAAAAGCCCGCCCTCTTTAAGAAGGCGGGCTTTTCGCTGCTCAGATATAAACCGTGCCTAGAACCTGAACTCGATGGCGTTTGCAATCAGGTACACGGAATCCGGATCATCGATGCCGGTCACGTCATAGTCGATGTCGGCATAGGCGCCGTAGACCGAGTAGGTGAGGTTGTCGGTGATCTTGTACGCTGCACCGAGGGCGACCTCCCAGGCCGTGGCGTCTTCGTAGGCATTGTCTTCCTGGTTGGAGATGACATAAGCCGCATAACCTGACAGGGTCAACGGATCGATGCCGGTCTTGATGTCGTTGACATAGAGCTTCAGCGTGGTCATGCCCACCATGCCGTCGCCGCCTGAGGTGTTGCCCCAGGCATACTCGTCGTCGAGGATCAAGGTGGCGTCGAAGTCGTCTTCATAGCAGAAGCCGTAGCCGGTTTCACCAACTCCGCCCTTGTCATCCCAGCTTCCATAGGCGAAGAGGAAGCCCGGAGTCATGGCATCAAGCTCTTTCCAGAAGTTCAGATACACGCCCCAGACGGACCAGTCGAACTTATTATCGCCGAGAGCTCCGATCAGGACAGGGTTGTAAAGCTCGGAACGATATTTTTTGTAGTTGAATTCAGACTCGAACGATACCGGGCCGAGATCGCCGTCGAATGCGAGCACGGGATTCAGCATTGTCGTATCATTGGCAGCGAAAGCATCTTCAGCTGGGTTTGTGCTTCCCGCCTTTGCAGCCGATTTATCGCGAGAACGCTGGTCAACGTAGAAAAGAAGGGGTTTCACGAAAACGTCGCCCACTTTTGTAATGGCAAAGAGGCCGTAATGGTCGGTGTCGCGGTTCTCGCCTGCAGCGTCCCCTGTTTCATAACCAATATCTGTCACCTTCTCAAAGAGGCCGCCCACGACTCCCACAGGGGTCCTGGCCGTGAGCTTCACTCTCCAGCGGCCCTGCTTGTCATCGGCAAATGTTGTGCCCCACTGAGTACCGTCCATGAGGCCCACATCCAAGGTGAACACGTCATTGAACTTGTGGGTGATAAAGGCGCGCTCAATAAGGATGTTGTCATCCTCTTCCAGCGGTTCGGACAAGGCTGCCTTCCCGCCATCGCCCCAGGTGACATCCGTGATGGCGACCTTGAAGTTCAGCGAGGTGTTGCCGACCGAAATCTTGGGATAGAGATTGATGTCCTGCTCATAGAACCCGAAGCTGGTGTCGGTGTAATCTGCCTTCTCTCCCGGCCCGGCATTATAATTAAACCAGTACTTCCCCTCAGCCCAGTAATCCCCCGTCAGGCTGAATGTCACCTGTGCGTAAGCGGATCCGGCAACAAGCAACATCAGCGCGATGATACATAAAACCTTTTTCATCCTAAATCCCTCCCTCTAGTAATTTTTTTCTTTTTGACTGTGAAGCCCCTTCAGGCCCTGATCCAGTTGCCATGAAACCCTACGGATCACGGCCTGTTACAACACGTGCAAACATATCCCTCGCGAAATATTATACAATTTGTGTGCCAAGATAAAATATCCTGAAATAATAATAAAATAGGAGACGAATCATCCTGAGATGTTGTATTTGCGACACAAAGGAAAACCATTGGTTGCAAAAATAATACATAAGAAATATGCAAAGTTATCGGTTCTCAATACCCTGCTGAAAAATTTCCGAAAGAGCAGAATGATCGCGAGCTATTTCCGCTCCTGCTTATTGGGAAAGATGCACAGGAACAAAGACCGTACCTGTGCGACGAAATTCCGACGGAAAATCCGTATACCTTGACTCTTCACTCTGCTTTTTCGTAGTATTGAAAATGTCGATCCTGTTGACGATACCTTAGTTATGAGTGAAGGCCGGGGCTCAGCCCGAGCATGAAAATCCGGAGGAAAGATGAATCCGCAGGTGTTCAGAGAGTACGATATCAGGGGGGTTGTAGGGAAAGACCTGGACGAAGACTTTGTCCGGCGGCTCGCACGGGCGATGGGCGTCTACTGGGTGAAACAGGGCGTGAAGCGGGTATCCATCGGCATGGATGCCAGGCTGAGCTCGCCTGTGTTCAGGGATCTCCTCAAGGAGGGAATCACGAAAAGCGGCATCGAGGTCTATGACCTGGGGCTCGTCCCCACGCCGGTAATGTATTTTTCCCTGTTCCGGCTCGACCTGGACGGGGGGATTCAGGTCACCGGCTCCCATAATCCGGCCGACAACAACGGCTTCAAGATCGCTCTGGGCAGGAGCACCATCTATGGGGGCGAGATCCTCAAGATACGCGACATCATGGAGCAGGGCTGTGTAGTCGAAGGCTTCGGGAGCGCACGGACATGCGACATCGTGCCCGAGTATATCGATGATATCGTCTCGCGGATCACAACGTGCCCCAGGCGCCTGAAGGTCGTCATCGACCCGGGCAACGGCGTGGCCGGCGAGACGGCCATGGCGGTGTGCCGGCGTCTGGGTATGGATGTCAGCGGGATCTGCCTGGAGCCTGACGGCACGTTCCCGAACCATCACCCGGACCCTACCACCGCAGAGGGCATCGCCATGCTCAAAGCCGAGGTGCTGGACAAAAAGGCGGATATCGGCATCGGGTTCGATGGAGACGCCGATCGCATCGGGGTCATCGATTCGCGGGGGAATCCCGTCTACGGCGACATGATCACCACGATCCTGGCCAAGGATATCCTGAAGCGCAGGCCGGGCGAAAAGATCATCGGCGAGGTGAAGTGCTCCCGGGTGTTCTACGATGAGGTGAAGAAGGCGGGGGGAGTTCCCATCATGGCCCGTGTCGGCCATTCTCCCATGAAGGCGCGCCTGCACGAGGAAAACGCCGCTCTTGCAGGGGAAATGAGCGGGCACATCTTTTTCAACGACCGGTGGTACGGGTTCGACGATGCCGTGTACGCAGCGGCCCGGCTGCTCGAGATTCTCTCGTCGGCTGAGAGCCCACAGGCGGTCTTCGACGCGCTGCCCCGCATGTACAACACCCCTGAGATCAGGATCGACTGCCCGGATGACATCAAGTTCCGGGCGGTTGAGGAATTCGCCGCGCACGCGAGAAAAACCGCGGATGAGTATGTGGATATCGACGGGGTCCGCTTCACTCAGGACGGGTCATGGGGCCTGGTGAGGCCCTCAAACACCCAGCCGGTGATCGTTCTGAGGTTCGAGGCCTCGACGCCGGCGCAGCTGGAAGAAATCCAGCGCCGGACGCGCAGCCGCCTGGCGGAGATCATCAAGGGCCTTTCGCAGGCGGCTTGATGGTATTGCATGCCTGCCCGGAATGGGATAAGGTATGTGCATTGATCGATTGATGAGAACTGAGAGGGCTGACGGATGAAAACGAGAGGAACGAAGGCAATCGCCGTGCTGGTGTGGCTTGTCCTGACAGCCGCACCGCTCGGGGGGCTGTACGCGGCCGGTATGTATGTGAGGGACTGGATAACCATAACGATCAGATCCGAACCGGATGATAACGCGAAGATAATCAGTGTCGCCAAGAGCAACGATTATCTCGAGGTCCTGAAGGAAGGCGGGGAATGGACCAGAGTGAGAGCCGCGGACGGCAAGGAGGGGTGGGTGATGAACCGCTACCTCACCAAGCAGACCCCCAAGACCCTGATGGCGGACCAGCTCAAAGACAAGATAAATGCTCTTACGGAGCAGGTCAAGAAGCTGACGGAAGAGAACAGGAAGCTTCAGAAGGAGAACAAATCTCTGAGCTCGTCTGAAGAGATCCAGGCCCTGCGCCATGAATACGAGAGGCTCCAGCAGGAGTCGGGCGAGTATGCACAGCTCAAGAAGCGCAACGAAGAGCTCGAGGAGCGTTTCAGCAAGGAATCGAGCAGGATCGAGCATCTGACCCTGGAGAACAACCGCATGAAGACCTCCGAGAGGCTGATCTTCACCCTGATAGGGGGCGGTTTCATCGGCATCGGGCTCGTGATCGGAGTCGCCCTCCAGACCTTCAGGGGCAGGCCCAAGAAGGCCGGCTACAAGTTCTAGGGGGTTTTTGAAAGGGGGCGGTATGCTGAAGAAGTATGAAAAGGCGGGCGAGCTGGTTTCCATCAAGGGGATGCTGAAAGCCCGGGAGGCCATTTCCCACTATGTGCGTCCCACCAATCTGGTCTACTATTCCGAAATAAGCAGGCTCGTGGGGTGCGACGCCTTCGTGAAGCACGAAAACCACATGCCCACCGGATCGTTCAAGATCAGAGGCGCCATCAACTTCTTCCACACTATCCCCAAGCAGAACGTGGAAAACGGCGTTCTGGTCTCCACCAGAGGCAACCACGGCCTTGCCATGGCCTGGGCAGCCCGCTGGTTCAACGTCCCCTGCACGGTGGTCGTCCCCGAGAACAACAACCCCGAGACCAACCGGATCATCGAAGGGTTCGGTGCAGAGCTCATCGTGCACGGGCAGGATTTCTATGATGCCCAGTCCTTCTGCGACGAGCTCGTGGCATCCGCAGGATACTACTATGTCGAGCAGGGGAACGAGCCCGAGATGCTCAACGGCGTGGGCACCATGGGCCTTGAGATCTTCGAGGACTTGAGCGACGTGGACGTGATCATTTGCCCCATCGGCGGCGGGGCGGGGTGCGCGTCACTGCTCAGGCTGGCCCAGGCGGTCAACCCGGCCGTCGAGATCATCGGGGTCCAGGCGGAGAGAGCCGCGGCGTTCTATCAGTCGCTGCAGCAGGGCGACTGGGTGGTCATCGACCAGGCCGACACCATCGCGGACGGGCTCGCGGCGCGCAGCGTGTTCCAGCTGCCCTACACGATCATGAAGGATCATATCAAGGACGTGGTGCTCCTGAGCGAGGAAGAGATCCTTCAGGGGATTTCTCTTGCGCTGGAGACCACCCACAATCTGGCGGAAGGTGCTGGCGCTGCCCCCATCATGGCCGCACTGAAGCGCAGGGACAGACTTCAGGGCAAGAAGGTGGTGCTCATCATGACCGGCGGAAACCTGGACAGGGTCCACCTCGAGCAGGCCCTTCGCTACTCCTCCCCATTGATGTCGTCAAAGGATTTGAAGTAACCTTCCCAGCGCCGGGTGATCGACTCCTGAATCTTCTCCGTCTCGGCCTCGGACATGGTCTTGAACCGGCTCTGCGCCTTCAGGTAGTCCCTCACGGGGACGAGCCTTCGCTTTTCGATGATCTTCAGCGAGGCTCCGGTGTGGCGAAACTGGGACTTCTCGATCTCGCAGAGCTCGAACAGGCCCGACTCCACGGCGAGCTTCCCCACCTTTACCGCGTACCTCGGCTCGAATCCCCACCCGGGCGGGCATGGGATGTGGATGTGGAGATATTTGACGCCCTGGAAGGTGAGCGCCTTCTTAATCTTGTCATAGAGGTCCAGCGGGTATGCGGCCGAGGTGGTGGCCACATACTCGATGTTGTGCGCCGCCAGGATCGCCGCCACGTCCTTCTTGGGCTGAAGCTTGCCCTTGATCGGCGTGTTCGCCGTCAATGCCCATTGCGGCGTGGTCCCGGAGCGCTGGACCCCGGTGTTCATGTACCCTTCGTTGTCGTAGCAGATGAAGAGAAAATCGTCTCCCCGCTCGCAGGCGCCGGAAAGCGCCTGGAGGCCGATATCGCTCGTGCCTCCGTCGCCGGCCCAGCCGACCACATTGATCCCTTTCCTGCCCGTTGCCTTGAGCGCCGCCAGCAGCCCCGTGGCAGCGGCCGCAGTGGAGGCGAAGGTGACATTGAGCGACGGGAGTTTCGTAGCCGCGATGGGGTAGAGCCCCTGAAGCACGGTCAGGCAGCTGGGAGGCACCACGATGAGGGTGTTTTTGCCCAGGGCCTTCAGCCCCACCCGGTAGGCGATACCCAGTGCGCATCCCGCGCACGCTCTGTTGCCCGGGTTGACGAGCTCTTCTTCGGGAAGATCGAGGATAGTGGTTTTCACGTGCATGGCTGCCCCTTTTTAAGAGAACCTGAGCCCGATCCATCTGGTCTCGTCTCCCGAGCCCCCGTCGGGAGAGCACGAAGACCTCATGGCGTCGAGCAGATCCGGGGTGGTGATTTCCCTCCCGCCCAGGCCGAGAATGTAGTTGACCACGAAAGGCCTCCCGCCCGGTTCTCCGGTATGGCGGTACAGGGCTGACTTGATATCCGAGCACAGGGCTCCCTGATATCCATAGCTGAGCGCCTTCTCGAATACGACGACGCCCGAGCATCCGCTCAGCGCCCGGGCGATGAGCTCATCCGGGAAGGGGCGGTAGAGGTGCACGCTCATGACGCCGGCCCTGACGCCCTCATTCCTGAGGGTGTCCACCACATCCCTCAGATGGTACGACAGCGATCCGAGGGCCACGGCGATGTAGTCCGCGTCTTCGCAGCGGTACGGCTCGATATACGGGTTCGACCCGCGTCCGAACACGGACCGGAAACGCTCTTCCACGCGCTCAAACGCCGGAATGGCTTCGAGCATGTCTTTGTGCAGGAGGTAGCGGATTTCCATGTATCCCGGCGCCGTGTCTCCCCGGACATCGGGGCGGACATCCGGCATAGTGACCGTGTTGAGATTCGCCGGATCGGCCGGATCGAGGCTGTACGGAGGAAGGTATGGAGGGAGGAACTCGTCCACGAGCCTTTCTTCTGGCACATCGAAGGGCATGTGGGTGTGCGAAAGGATATACCCGTCGTAGCACACCATGACCGGAATCATGACCTCCTCGGCGAGGGCGAAGGCCTTGATCACCGAGTCGATGATCTGCTGGTGATCGTTGGCGTATATCTGTATCCATCCCGTGTCCCGCTGGGAAATGGAATCCTGGTGGTCGTTCCAGATCGTCCAGGGGGCGCCTACGCCCCGGTTGACCACGCACATGACCAGCGGGAGCCTGGCGCCTGCGGCCCAGTGTATCTGCTCGTGCATGTAGAGCAGCCCGTTCGCGCTCGTGGCCGTGAAGGACCTGGCGCCTGCGGACGATGCCGCGATACAGACGGCGAGAGCGCTATGCTCGCTCTCCACCGGAACATACTCGGCCTGCATCTCTCCTGACTCGATGAACTCCGAGAGCTTTTCCGTCAGCGGGGTCTGCGGGGTGATGGGGTAGGCGGCAATGACCTGCGCCCTGGCGAGCTTCACGCCCAGGGCGGCGGCGACGTTTCCTGTCTCGATGATCTGCATCGATTTTCGTTCACTCCTTGAGAAGGCTTGATTCCTCCACCATGGTGATTGCCTTGGTGGGGCATTCTTCCGCGCATATCCCGCAGCCTTTGCAGTACTGATAGTCGATGCCCGGCGGGACGGTCCTGGATATCACCCCATCAGGGCAGTACAGCCAGCAGATATAGCACGCCGGCGCGTTCCTCCTGCCCGGTATGCACACCTGGGGATCGATGACCGGCCTCAGGATCCTCCAGGAGCCGGTCTTACCGGCGTCACCCGGCCCGGTCTCGCTCAGGGATATCTTCTTCCGGTAGTCTCTCTGCTTCATCTGCGGCCTCCCAGGATCGTGCCGTCATAGCAGAGCCGGGCGGCCAGGGCGTTCTCCCGGGGTTTCCTGCGCACGAATTCTTCCTCGATCGCCTGCGTGAGCGCGCTGAGCTCTATGATACCGGAAGCCTTGGCGAAAACGCCGATAATGCCGCTGTTGACCATGCCCTGGGGCAGTCCCGCCTTGACCGACAGCTCGGTTACATTAGCAACAGCCACTCTGCTGCCGTTGAAGCGATAGTTCTTGACGGCTCTGGGGGTGTTGATGACGATGAGCCCGCCCTTCTTGAGGCCCTGGGTGACGTCCGCCTCCTCAAGGAGGAGGTGGTCGAGAATCACAACGATATCCGGCCTGGTGGTCGGCGAGAGGTCATAGATCTTTTCCCGGGAGACCTTCAGCGAGGTGAATACCGGGGCCCCCCTCCTTTCGGTCCCGAAAGTGGGAACCATGGCCACTCCCGAATACCCGGACGCGAACATGGCCTTCGCGACGATCTTCGCCGCGGTGATGGCCCCCTGTCCGCCTCTCCCATGCCATCTGATCTCGATGCTGTCATTGTTCATAGCGCGCCTGTTTGCGGTTATCGGCAGCACTGGTGATGAGCGGTCGACCGTGCGCTCCGATTCCCCTCTGTGATTCCGTTTGTCCAGCATGCCTCGAGAAAGCGGTGCAGTGCATGCATCCCTGTTCGCGAGGTTTATACACTAAACATCGTGCTGAATCAACATCACTGGTATATTATAAAGCAAATCTCCGTCATTACGGAGAGATGCAGGTCAGAAGACCTTTGTGCCGCGGTTCTCCGATCCCTGAATCAGGTTTGTCCGCAAAAAAGGCATGCCCTTTGCATGATTCACAGATGAACGGGGATAAACTGAATCTTCCCGGAAGGATAGGAGAGAGCTTATGTTCATCACGGAAGCCGAGGCAGTGCACATTCGAGAAGGCGGTGCTGCAGAAGATCTCACCAGACATCGAACGCTGGCGCTTTTTACCGAGAGCATCGTCTCCCTTCTCTCGAGCACGACGTTCCCCCAGGCCATGATCGACCTCGTGTCGCTGATGGGACAGACGTTTCCTCAGGCTGCACCCGGCATTTTCATCGCTACCGCTGGATCCGAGGGCCAGGCATACTCGGTTCTCGATGCAGACAGCGGCGGTCTTGCCGAGGCCAGGAGAATACTCGGGACCCGTCACTTTTCATACACGCCGGTTTTGGTAGGAGGACATCCGCCCCTGGTCCGGCGCCGTCTCGACATCGCCCTGATGAACAGCCAGGAAACCCGGATTGTTCTCTCCATCAACTCAGGCATTCACGACGGAATTTTCCGGGAATGGGTCAAGATATTGACGCCTGCCGTTGTGAAGCTCATCAATCATGAGATACTGCTCAATCTGGCATACCGTGACGGGCTCACCGGGCTGCTCAACTATCGTGCATTCGAAGAGATGATCAGGGCGGAACATGACCGTGCCAAGCGGTACGGCACCACGTTTTCCGTCATGATGGCCGATATCGATTGGTTCAAGAAGATCAATGACGGGTTCGGGCACCAGATAGGCGATCTGGTACTGAAGTCTCTTGCCGAGAGATTGAGCAGAGGCATCCGCAAGAGCGACCGGGCGTTCCGCTACGGCGGCGAGGAATTCGCCGTCCTGCTGCCCCATACCGCCATCGGCAAAGCGAAAAACCTGGCGGAAAGAATCAGACTCATGGTGGAAAAAACGGATTTCGTGGCCGGGCTGCATATAACCATCAGCATCGGCATCAGCGAATATAGGGATGGACTCAGCCATTACGATCTTGTAAAACAGGCTGACAAGGGGCTCTATCTGGCCAAGAAGCGCGGGCGAAACCGGGTTGAAGTGCTGAAAGGTGTTTCATGAATATCGACAGTCTGCTCAATCTGAATGCGGGCGTATACGTCCATGTACCCGGAGGGGGGAAGGTTCCGGGCACGGTTGCCGAGATCCTTGGCGAAGATCATTTTCTCTTTTCCCCCGGCGGGACGCTGGATGCTGCCGAAGGTGCCACGGTGAAGATATCCGACGGACAGGACACGGTCCTTGCCAGGGTGGTGGAGATCACCGGCCGGGGCATCAGGATGTGCATCGATTCCTACGCATCTTCGGGCAGCGAGCGGAGGCAGGATGTCCGCATCTATGACAAGATCTACTTCAGGGCGGAGTTTCTCTGTAACCGCGACAGAAGGGCGGAAGTGCTCCCGGGTGCGCTTGAGAGAATACGCTCGAACAAGCTCATCATCGACTCTTTTCTCAAAGGCAAGTACGGCTATCCGGGCGCGGACGAGGTGCCTTATACCAGAGAGTCCCCGTTCAACCAGGCCGTCTGGGAGATCAACCGCAAGCTCGACCTGCTCATTCACATGTATCTTGCCGAGGACTTCAGGGAGCTCATGAAGACGTCCCCCCGGGATGTCAATATCAGCGCCTCCGGCATCCGGTTCATTTCCTCCGAGCAGTACGAGAAGGGCGATCTTCTGGAGATCCAGCTCATTCTCCCCATGGTGCCGCTGCTGTTCATCCGCCTCGTAGGTGAGGTCATCCGGGTCAAGCCGGTGACGAGCTACGAAACCAGCCGCAATGCCGTGGCGGTACGGTATTCGCAGATCGATTCGGAGTCGAAGGACGACATTATCCGCTATCTCTTCAGACGGCAGCGGGAACTCCTCAGAAACAGGCAGCCCTGACACCCCGGCTCCGAGGAATCAGGTCCTTGAGCATTGACACCCGGAATGACAATTGACTATAGTCAGCTCTCGTGAAGGGTATCGTTCGAAAGGGCATCTGGGCAGCATCAGGACTGGGCATCCTCATTATCGTCTCTTATCTTCTCCTGGCCGGTCTTTCGACGTACCGGGAGATGCAGAGGCTTAAGGTAGACTCCATATGGCGTCTACCTTCGAAGATCTACAGCCGCGAGACCATCATTGCCCAAGGAACGGACATCGAGCGGATCGGCCTTCTTGACAGGCTCGAACGCCTGAGATATCGGGAGGTCCCGGAGGCTCGGGCGGCGGGTGAATTCTCGCGGGACCCGCAGGGCATAACAGTTTACATCCATCCGTTTCAGCTCATGGGAAAAAGCTATGAGGCACTGCCGGTACGGATCATGCTCGACGGTAGCCAGGTCGCCCGGATCGTGCGGATTGACCGGGGAGAGCCCCTCCAGAGCGTCACACTCGAGCCGGAATGCATCACCGAGATATTCGACAGCCTCTATGAAGACCGAACGATCGTAACCCTCCAGGAGTGTCCGAAGCATCTGATCGATGCGATCATCACCACTGAAGACAAGAGATTCTACCATCACCGCGGGATCGATATCCGGTCCCTGATCCGCGCGGGGCTCACCAACATCGTCCACGGCGGCATCGCGGAAGGGGGCTCCACCATCACCCAGCAGCTCGTCAAGAACCTTTTCCTCACCAACGAGCGCACCATGTCGCGAAAAATCAGGGAGATGTGGATGTCTCTGATCATGGAGCTCGTCTACACAAAGGAAGAGATTCTCCACATGTATGTCAACGAAGTATATATGGGGAGCTACTGGCATTCCGGGATATGCGGCCTCGGCAGGGCCGCCCGGATATTCTTCGACAAGAGCGTTTCCGAAATCAGCCTGTCCGAGGCCGCGCTCCTGGCGGGAATGATCAAGGCACCCAACACCTATTCTCCCTATACCGCTCCGGCAAAGGCGCTCGCGAGGAGGAACACGGTCCTGAAGCTGATGGAAGCCGAGGGGATAATTTCCGTCGAGATGTTCGAGCAGGCCAGGGTCGAGCCCCTTTCCGTCATATCTCTGCCTCCGAAGAAGCGGCATGCGCCGTACTTTGTGGACCATATCCTCAGCCTGATTCAGGAGAGGTACCCCCAGACGATGCTGGAAAAGGGGGGCTACCGGATCTACACGACCCTTGACATGCATATGCAGACGACCGCGGAGTCGCTCCTTGAGCACGGCCTTGCGAACAAAGATGACAAGATCGAAGGGGCGGTGGTGATCATGGACCCGGCCTCGGGAGACATCATGGCAATGGTCGGGGGGAAGAAATACGGGAAATCCCAGTTCAACCGCGCCGTGAAGATCGAGCGGCATATCGGATCGCTCGTCAAGCCCGTCATCTACTACACAGCGCTGCGCAGAGGCTACACCCTGTCCTCGTTCGTGGACGATTCGCCCATCACCGTGCGTCTGGAAGACGGATCGGACTGGGTCCCGTCAAATTTCGACAAGACGGCCCACGGCCGCATCCTGCTCAGGGACGCGCTCGTCAACTCATACAATCTCGCCACCGTGAGAATCGGAATGGAGCTGGGGCTGGAGAACATCATGGCCGAGATCGGCAGGATCGTCCCTGCGGACATCAAGCAGGTCAACCCGTCGCTGCTCCTGGGAGCCCTGAGCTACTCTCCTCTGGAGGTTTCCATCATCTACAGCGCATTCGCAAACGGCGGGAACCAGGTGACCGCGAGGGCTGTGAGGGGGATCTGTAACGAGAACGGCACCCTTGTCGAGGAGGCTCCTGAGCCGCATCCGGAGCAGCTGCTCGACCCCGCCGCGGTATATCTGGTCAACACCGCCCTGCAGGAGGTGCTCACCGGCGGCACCGCACGCGACTCCCGGCTGTACGGCATGCCGGAAGGGGCGTGCGGAAAGACGGGAACCTCGGACGATCTCCGGGATTCATGGTTCGTCGGCTTCACGCCGGAGCTCATCGTCACCACCTGGCTCGGTGCCGACGACTATCAGCCCATCGGCCACACCGGCTCGACCGGTGCGATGCCCATCACTTCCATGATCCTCTCCCGGCTCAGCCCGGCCGTCACCTGGCCGGTCCCCAATGATGTCGTAGTCTGCTCCATCGATCCGTCCAACGGAAAGCTCGCAAACTTCTGGTCCGGAAAGAGCGTGAGCATCCCTTATATACGCGGAACCGAGCCGAGAGAGGTGTCCGAGGAAGATGAGCCGCGGATATGGTCTGTGCTGAAATCTCTCTGGAAGAAAAAGGAACCGTGATCTCTCAATGCAGGGGGCTGCCGAGGTCTGTTTTCCTCGACCGTACGGGCTTCTTCTGGATCTCTCCTCAAAATACTTGCCCTTTCAAGAAACTCACAGTATGGTAGGCGCCATGGATTTCAGGGATACCCATTGCAGCTGGTGCGCCATGAAGACAGGCCCACTGGAAGCCTGCATCGAGTGTCCTCGATATCGCAAGTACGAGCTCGGCGAGGATATCCTACTCGATTCGCGCGCCTTCTGTTCGAAATGCGTCCATGAGAGGGACCCCGGCCTCGAGGTGTTCTGTGAAACCAACCGCCATCTCCAGCAGAATGCGGACGAGCCCTTCGACTGCTACAAGTTCCGCTTGAAGACCGGGGAGAAGGGTGCACGGGAAATCCATGTGGTAACGGTCTTTCTGGCCCACCAGGGGAAGATCTGCCTGGTGCGGAGAAGCCGTGAGGTGAGCACCTATCAGGGGCGGTGGGCCGGAATCAGCGGCTATCTCGAGGGCGATCCCCAGGATCATTTCGCGGTCGAGGTCCAGGAAGAGACCACCCTTACCCCATATGAGTACACGTTACAGCGCCGCGGGAGGCAGCTGGCCGTCCCCGACGAGGAGCACTCCTGTATCTGGTGCGTTCATCCGTTTCTCTGCGAGGTCCATGATCCGTCCAGGATCACCCTCGATCGGGAGAACAGCGAATACCGCTGGGTCGATCCGGAGGAGATGAAGCGGCTGGAAACCGTGCCCGGGCTCTGGGATGCGTTTGAACGGGTTTCGAGGCGTTCTTTCGAAGAGCAGGTTTCGCGCTTTGCGGCGGCCGTCCGGAACGACCGTGACAGCGGCGCCCGGCAGCTGGCATTCAAGATTCTCGATTTTCTCGAAAAGATGGTGAGATCATCCAACGCGGCTTCCGGCGGCGTGCTCATGGACGACCTCATGTATGCGTGCGGAGAAATAGGCGCGGCGAGACCGTCCATGGCCATCATACCAACCGCGCTCGAGCTCCTGTTCCGCGATCTGAGGCCCGTTGCCGCACTGGACCTCGATATCCGGGAGATCGCTTCGCAGGTCGCCGGGATCATCAAAAGGCACATCAAGGACATGGCGTCATCCATGGATGCAGCGGTGGATCATCTCGACACAATCGTACCCGAGAACGCCACGGTGCTGCTCCACTCGTACAGCTCTTCTCTGATCCATGCGCTCCCCCTTCTGCGAAGGAAGAAATGCTCAGTGGTGGTGACAGAGTCCCGGCCCGGATTCGAGGGCCGGGTGACTGCCCAGGTCGCTGCGGATATGGGGCTCAAGGTGACCTTCATCATCGATGCCTGTGCGGCCCATGTGCTCCAGCGGGTCGATGCCGTGCTCATGGGGGCGGACAGCATCGAGCAGGACGGGTCCGTAATCAACAAGGCAGGCTCGTCCCTGATCGCCATGGCGGCCGGTGCCCGGGGGGTGAAGGTATATTTCGTAGGCGAGATCAGGAAGATATGCCTTGACAGACAGTACGTGGATCTCGAGATGTACGGCCCGGAGGAAATATGGGAGGATCCGCCGTCGGGAGTGGAAGTTCAGAACCTCTATTTCGACCGGACACCGCCGAAGTTCATTACCGGGATCGTGCTGGAGACGGGCGTCGTTGAGCCATACCAGATCCGGAAGATCGCAAGGTCCATGGTTCCGTTCAGCGCTTGACGACCGCAGTGTGTCCATGAGAAAAGATGCCCGACTGCCCGGCGAGTTGCGCTGAGATGAAGAGAAAACGCTGTGAGCGATCCGAAATGGCGGCGACCTCCGGCGGGCGGCGATACGACCCGGTCGGGATGCGTCAGTACCGGTAGACCAGGAGGTTTGATGAATATTTATTCGTGGCTGAAGGAACATGCGGAGAACAGACCCGATAAAACAGCCGTCCGGTATCGCGACATTGCCCTTTCGTATGCCGATCTCTTTTCCTTGACCGCCAGGCTCGGCACAGCCCTGCGGGATGCGGGAGTCGGCCGGGGAGACCACGTGACCATCGTGCTTCCCAACACTCCGGAATTCGTCATCTCATATATGGCGATCGTCGGGATAGGGGCGGTGGCGGTGCCGGTGAACCCGTCCTTCACATCCCGGGAGCTCGCGCATGTCCTTCAGGATTCGGGCTCCAAGGCCCTCATCATGGAAACGAACAACTTGAGCACCTACACGGACATCCGTGGCCGGCATCCCCTGGACATCGTCATCTCAACCGGCGAGGAGGGGAATTTTTCTCAGTGGACGAGCGGGGAAGACAAGGGCATCATTGAGGACATGGACCCGGATGACACGGCGGCCATGATCTATTCGTCCGGCCTGACGGGGCATCCCATGGGCGCCATGCTCACTCACAGAAACCTCGACCACAACTCTGATCTGATGCGCAAGTGCGCCGACGCCGACGATACGGATACCACCCTGACCCTCATCCCGTGCTTTCATTCGTTCAGCGCGAGCGTCAACATGCTTTCCATGCTCCGGTACGGAGGCACTGCGTACCTGCTGAAAAGCCTCGATTTCAAGGAGCTGCAGCACGTCCTGACCACAGGGGCTATCACCGCCATATGCGCGGTCCCGACGCTGTTCTATGGGCTCGTCCACCATCCCGATCTCCAGGGGATCGACTATACGCACATGCGGGTTCTCATCGCCGGCGGCTCCGCTCTGCCCATCGAGGTTTACACCGCGTTCAGGGAGCGCTTCCACACCGACATCAGGCAAGGGTACGGCATCACCGAGGCATCGCCGGTATGTGCGTTCAACGACCTGCACCACCCCCTGAAACCCGAGTCTATCGGACCGCCCGTGCCCGATGTCCAGGCCAGGATCGTGGACGAGCGGGGAAGGGTGCTCAGACCCAATGAGAAAGGGGAGATCCTTTTCAAGGGGCCCAACATCATGAAAGGCTATTACAGGCATGAGAAGGAGACTCGGGAGATCATCCGGGACGGGTGGCTCTATACCGGCGATCTGGGTTACATGGACGAGGACGGATATCTCTACATCACGGGATACAAAAAGGAAATGATCATCACCTCTGGGTTCAACGTTTACAACAAAGAGGTGGAAAACGTCCTGAACTCGATTCCCGGGGTGAGAGACTCCGCCATTACGGGTATCCCCGATCTCATGAGGGGCGCCATTATCAAGGCCTTTGTCGTGGCCGAAGACCACAGCCTGACGGAAAACGATGTGAAGAAGCTGGCAAGGAAAATGCTCGCCTCGTACAAGACCCCCCGCAAGGTGGAGTTCGTTTCCGAAATCCCGCGGGATGAAAAGGGAAGGGCCCTGATCGAGAGGATCGAAAGCAGGGAATGACCGGATGCACCCTCTGCCCGAGACAATGCGGGAAAGACAGGTCGAAGGAGCCGGGCGCATGCGGCGTCGGCGATGATCTGAAGGTCGGATCCATCGTCATCCATCGGGGAGAGGAGCCCCCGCTGGTTACCGGCTCCGGATCGGGAGCGGTTTTCTTTTCCGGCTGTCCGCTCAAGTGCGTGTTCTGCCAGAACAAACAGATAAGCCACGACGCCCTGGGCACGACCATAACGGTGGAGGATCTGGCGCAGTACCTGCTCCTGCTCCAGGAGCGCGGGTGCGCGAACATCAATCTGGTGAGCCCGACTCACTACGCATCCCGGATAATCGAGGCGGTAAAACGCGCCCGTTCGGCTGGGCTTCACCTGCCCGTGATGCTCAATTCGAGCGGGTACGAAAGCATCGACGGTCTCAGAAGCTGGGGAGGACTGGCCAACCTTTATCTCATGGACCTCAAGTACGGCGACAACGAGGCGGGCAGGGCTTTCAGCAGGGTGCCCGATTACTGGGACCGATCGCGCGAGGCCGTTGCCTTTCTCTGGAAAAGCGCTGGCCCGCTTCGATGCGATGACGACGGCAGAGCTGTTTCGGGGCTGATCGTGCGGCATCTGGTGCTTCCCGGCATGAGGTCGAATCCGTTCTCGGTGCTGGACTTTCTCGCCGGGCTCTCCCCGGAAATACCGGTGAGCATCATGTCACAGTACAATCCCTGCTTCTACGCGGGAGATTTGCCCGAGATGCACAGGGCATTATCGAAGGATGAATACGAGGTGGTGCTGGAAAGGGCCCTGGACTTGGGTTTCACCACCATTTTCGCCCAGGAGACGGACTCGGCTGCGACCTATGTCCCCGACTTCATGGCAGACACGCCTTTCGGAGATTGCCGCCGCATCCTGTGATGCCTGCATATCCCGGGTAAGCCGGAAAACATGCTCGATTTTATTCAATTTATTTATTTCATTTGCCGATAGTAGGCAGTGATATGCTATCAATTATGGAAGATTATGAGCGCAGGTTTCAGAAAGAGACCGAGGAGCTCCTCTATCAGAGAGTCCCCGCCGTTCTCCTGGTCGGCATCATACTCATTCCGTTTTTCAGCCTTCTGGATTATGTCGTGGTCAGGGAGCAATTCACGCTGTTTTTCCTGTACCGCATCGCCTGCTCCACTTCACTGCTGGTGCTTTTCCTCATCTATTTCACCGAGTTCGGCAGAAAACGGGCGTACGGCCTGGTTACGTTCGCCTACATCATAGCCGCCTTCACCATCTCCATGATGTGCGTCAAGATGGGAGGATACCCGTCGTTTTACTACGTGGGAGTGATCATGGTTCTCGTCACCGTGGTCATACTTCCGCTGAACACCTTCCAGACAGCGATGTACGGGGCCATGATCTATCTCATATACGCTGTGCCCATCGTCCTCTTCACCAGCCCCACGGCGGAAAGCCTGAAAATCTTCTTCAGCAACAGCTTCTTTTTCGTATTCTTCATCGTGATCACGGTCCTGCAATCTTTCGAGGAGACCAGGGTGAGAAGACGCGAGTGCAAGCTCAAGACCGAGCTGGATGCACTGGCGGAGCGCCTGTCATATTACGCTCAGAATCTGGAGGCCGAGGTCGAGAAGCGGATGAAGGAGCTCGAGGAATCCGAGCTCAGGTACCGGGAGCTCTACGAGAATATCATCGACATCGTCATACTGGTGGACAGGAACTCGAAGATCCTCATGGCAAACCCCCGCTTTTATGACACGATCGGAATACCCGAAGGCCCGAAACCCGGGCTGAACTTCATGAAACTGGTACAGGATCAGGACACTTTTTTGGTCGAGAGGATGTTCGACCGTCTGCCTACCGAGCAGACCGTCAAGGACTTTCAGTTCAGGATCGTCAACCATCAGGGGAGCATCATCGACGTGGAATGCAACGCCAAGTGCATCTACAAGGATTCCAGCCTCGTGGGCTTCCAGATGGTGATCAGGGATATCACGGTCCGCAAGAAGCTGGAGAGCGACCTGCTCGACTCCTACAAAAAGGTCCAGAGCGCCAGAAACGCCACGATCCTCGGTCTCGCCAAGCTTGCCGAATACCGGGACGCGGATACGGGTGCACATCTGGAACGGATACGCGAGTACGCGAAGGTCCTTGCCGAGGAGCTCGCGAAGAAGCCCAAGTATGTGGGCTACATAACACATGAGTATATTGAGGACATTTATAACTCCTCCATTCTCCATGACATAGGGAAGGTAGGCATCCCCGATTCGATCCTGCTGAAGCCCGGCAGGCTCACGGTCGAAGAATTCGAGGTGGTGAAGCGGCATTCGTCCCTGGGAGGCGATGCTCTCAAGACAGTGGAGTCCAAGATCGAGGGACAGTCTTTTCTGAGCCTGGGCAAGGAGATCGCCTACTACCATCACGAGAAATGGGACGGCACCGGATACCCCAAGGGACTCAAGGGGGAAGAGATTCCCCTGTCCGCGCGAATCGTGTCCCTAGCCGATGTTTACGACGCCTTGACCTCCAAACGGGTCTACAAGGATGCCTTTTCTCACGAAAAAGCAAAGGAGATCATCCTGGCCGATCGGGGGAAGCATTTCGATCCCGATGTCGTTGACGCCTTTATCGTCCATGAAGAAGATTTCCGAAGCATCCGCGAAGACACCTTCCGGGATCAGGAACCCGAGCAGGTACAGCAGCTCTCGGGCGCATAATTTCCTCTCCGGCCATCCGCCAAGTAAAGAAAAGGGGTCAAAAGAAAAGGGGTCAGGTCTTGACATGTGACATCGAGGAGCCTCGATGTCACATGTCAAGACCTGACCCCAGGTTTTTACCCCAGGTTTTTCTAGTGGGCGCTGGCGGCCTGCCGCGTGTTCCGGTAGCTCATGAGACGCTGGGTGATGGTCGCCGCCTTTGCGGTGTCCATATAGGAGAGAATGCCTCCCGCGATCTCGCCCTTCATGTTGAGGAACACCTCGACAGCTACATCCGTATCCAGGCTGTCCATAAGGCTCGCCGCCGCTTTGGGCTTCATGGAAGAGTAGATTTTCACCAGATGCTTGATCCGCTCGTCGCTTATCTGCCTGTATGCGGCAACCTCAGCCTTGATGCCGGCATCCAGTTCGCGAAGCTTGCGGATCTTCTCATCGATCTGTTTTTCCAGCTTTTCGAGCTCCTGCTGTCTGATGGAAAGCGCTTCCTCCCGCTGTCTCAGGGCTTCCCACTGTGCGCCCGGGTCTTTCGGCGTTTCCTGTACCGCTGCGGGCTGAGGCTGAGTGTCTTCCGCGGCCGACAGGGGGTAGATGGAAAGATACACGCCCAGAAACAGGAGATTGATCACAAGGGCGACTAGGAGAATTTTCTTTCTGTTCATTGTCTGCTCCCGTATCGTAGTATCGCGAGTTCGTCCATGAAACGCATGTCATCTTTCTGCTGCCGCGTACGATACCGCTGTTCGTCGATCTCTCTGAGACGTTCCATGGCCTTGAATTCCTTTTTCGCCTTGAGCAGCTCCTCTCTCTTCGTGTCGAGCTGCCTGCCTGCCTGAATGATGAGCTTGTCAAGCTGTCCGATCTCTGCATCCAGACGGGACAGATAGGATTGGTAAGTCGCTATATCGGCTGACTTGAGACCTGCATCGATTTTTTGAATGAACTGCTGCCTGGTATCCGATCTTTTGGACTCATTAAAGCTTTTGAGCATCTCCAGATCCTTCAGATGCTTCTGGATCTTGGAAAATTCCTGCATGGCGAGATCCTCACGGATCTTCCTGACTCTCAGCAAGGTCTCGAACCGGAAACGGAATCCCATAGCGCGTCCTTCTTCATTTCACGGCGGGGATGATTTTCCCCATCCTGGCGAGTGATTCTTCCAGAGTCACCCGTTCATCGATATCCTGTCTCAGGAATTCATTGACGGCATCGATGTGCTTGACGGCGGTATCGATCTGCGGATTGCTCCCCGCCACATAGGCGCCGATATTAATGAGGTCCCGCGCCTCTTCGTAGACGGCCTTGTACTCCACGATCCTTCGCGCCATCTTCATGTGCTCTCTGCTCACGATGTCGTTCATCACTCTGCTGACGCTGCCCAGGATGTCTATGGCGGGGTAGTGGTTCCTTGCCGCGAGCTCCCGAGAGAGCACGATATGGCCGTCGACAATGGACCGGACGCTGTCGGCCACCGGCTCCGAAAAGTCGTCCCCCTCAACGAGCACGGTGTAGAGACCCGTAATGCTTCCCTTCGACGAGGTGTTCCCGGCCCTCTCCAGGAGCCTGGGGAGCTTTGCGAAACACGAGGGGGTGTATCCCTTGGTGGTGGGAGGCTCCCCGACTGCCAGGCCGATCTCCCGCATGGAAAGGGCATACCGGGTTATGGAATCCATCATGAGCAGCACATCGAGTCCCTTGTCCCGGAAATATTCCGCCACAGTGGTGGCGAGATACGCCCCCCGGATGCGGATCAGCGCAGGCTGGTCCGAGGTGGCGGCGATTACCACGGATCGTTTGAGCCCCTCGGGTCCCAGGTCTCTTTCGATGAACTCCTTGACCTCTCTGCCGCGCTCGCCGATCAGGGCGATTACATTGACATCCGCCTGTGTGTGGCGGGCCATCATACCCATGAGCACGCTCTTCCCCACCCCGGAACCCGCCATGATCGCCATGCGCTGGCCTTTCCCGATGGTAAGGACTCCATTGATCGCCGCAATGCCCAGATCGAGCGGCTCAGTGATCCGCTTTTTCTTCAGGGGGTTGATGGTCCGGCCGTAGAGCGGCATTTCCTGTCCGAGAGTCAGAGATCCCTTCCCGTCCAGTGGATTGCCCATGCCGTCGATCACCCGTCCCAGGAGCTCATCGCCCACCTTGACAGAGGGGTTTGACTTTCTGGCGATAATCGTGCTTCCCGGCCCGATGCCGCCCAGATCACCCAGAGGCATCAACAGGACCCGCTTGTCCCTGAAGCCTACGACCTCGGCCATGATCGAGTCGCTCACTCCTTTGGAGTAGATTTCGCACATCCCTCCCATGCAGCTGCCCGGTCCGTGGCCCTCCACCACGAGCCCAACGATGTTCGTGACCTTTCCCCGAACCTGAATGGGATCGGTGTCTTTGAGAGATGCGATGTGCTTGGCAAAATCAGTCATGGTCCAGAACCGCTTCTTTCACTCGATCGATCTGCGACCTTATGGATGCATCAATTTCGCCGAATTCTGTTTCGATGATGACGCCTCCCCTCTCCAGGGAGCTGTCTTCGACGATGTGGAAGCTTTTCTTCCCCGAGAGCTTCTTGGAAAGAATGGTTTCTATTTCCCGTATGTACTCGAAGTCCGAAGGATGGAGGCGGAGATGGATCTCATCGGTTTCCATGAGGTGGACGCTCGCGGCCTTTATTGTTTCCAGCAGGATGTCGGGAGAGATCTGGATGCTCCGATGAATGATCTTCTCTATGATGAGAAAGATCATTTCCAGGATCTGTTTATGGTGCTTTTCGACAAGAGAGAGCCGTAAGTGAGCAATCTCGTCTATGGCGTTTTTCAGGGTGTCGAACAGGGGCTCGATCTTCTTGGTGACGATTTTCCGGCCCTCCTCCTGTCCCTTTGCCATTCCCTGGTTGTACGCCTCCATCTCGATGGCCTCTTTGCGGGTCTTCGCCTGCCTCACGATGGCCTCGGCCTCTCTCTGCGCCTCTTCCACTTTGCTGAGCTTCCCCTTTGTCGCCATATCCTCCACAGTATAGGCGCTCACGGGACGGCTCTTGGTACCCCCGCCCTTGAGGATCTTAGATGAGGACATCGTCGCCGCCTTTTCCGCCGATGACGATCTTGCCGGCCGCTTCGAGCTTTCTCACCACGCGCACAATGGTCTGCTGTGCGTTCTCCACGTCCGAGAGCTTCACCGGGCCCATCGCCTCCATGTCTTCCAGGAGCATCTCGGATGCGCGGGAGGACATGTTCCTCAATATCAGCTCTTTCAATGCCTCGCTGGCGGTCTTGAGTGCAAGCGAGAGGTCTTCGTTGGTGATCTCCTTGAGGATGGTCTGTATGCCGCGGTTGTCGATGTTGATGATGTCCTCGAACACGAACATCTTCTGCCTGATGCTCTCGGCCAGATCGGCGTCCATTTCCTCCAGCGCCGAGAATATGTTGTTCTCGGTTGTATGATCCATCTGATTCATGATCTCGGCCACAGTCTCGATTCCTCCGAGCTTCTGGCTTTCCATCGATCCCATGGCCTCGATCTCCTTGCGGAGCACGTTGTCGATGTCTTCGATGATCGCGGCGGGCACCATACCGAGGTTCGCCATGCGATAGACGATCTCGGGCTGGAGCTTTTCCGGAAGCTGCTTGAGGATCTGCGCCGTCTTGGAATAATCCAGGTGTGCAAGCACCAGGGCGATGGTCTGGGGATGCTCCCCTTTCAGGTAGTCCATCAGGATCGACGGATCCACGCCTTTGAGGGAAGAAAAGGCGGTCGTATCGGTGGCCTGAGCGATAGCGTCGAGGATAGGCCTCGCCTTTTCCGGGCCCAGTGCCGAAACGAGGGTCTCCTTGAGATATCCCAGCCCCTTGCCGGTCACCCCGCTCACCTGTGTGCTCAACTGCTGGAACTCATCCATGACGCTCTGGATGACGTCCATCGGAATAGTCACATCTTCAAGACTAGCCAGGCGCTTACCCAGCAGCTTGATCTCATAATCCGCCAAACCCTTGAACACGTTCTGGGTGAATTCATCGCCCATGGCCATAAGAAAGATGGCCGCCTTCTGGGGGCCGTCGAGCTGTTTCTTGATCTTCGCCATCAGAGACTCTCCTGAAGCCAGGATTTCACCACTGCAGTGGCGGTATCCATGTCGGACCGGCTGCTCTTCTCGATCGCCTTGACTTTGCCGATGAGTGTCTGCTTGTTTTCATCGCTCAGCCCGGCAGACTCCAGCTGGGGTATTTCACGCGCCTCGATCTCTCCTGTTCCTTCCGCTTCTGCAAGTGCTTTTTTCTTTTCTGGCTCTTCTTCGATCACCCTGACGGATTTGGAGAGCCATTTGAGCAGGGGTCTGATGACGAAGAGCAGGACAAGGAGCGTGATGAGCAAAAACACCGCCGGCTTGATGAGAGATGCGAGGAGTTCGTGCTTCTTCGCCCGCTCGGCCAGGGCCATAATCTCCGGCCCTTCCTGGTTGAAGGGAATACACGATACCGAGATCGTATCCTCACGGTCGGCACTGAACCCCACAGTGTGCTTTACTGCGTCCTCGATGTTTCTGAGCTCGTCTTCGGTTCTGGGAACAAAGATCCGGCCGCCGTCTTCGTCTGTCTTGTAGGTGCCGTCCACCACTACCGATATGGTAAGGCGGGTAATGTTCCCGGGAGATGCGATGCGTTCCGTCTGATGTCGTGCGATCTCGTAGTTGCGAATCACGTTCGACTGGCCCGACGACGCATTGTCCGGGATCGATCCCGGAGCGCCCCTGCCGGTGGGGAGGTTCGACTGGGTGCCCGCAATGCCCGCATTCACATCGTCGCTGCTTTTGAATTCGCTTTTCAGCTCCTCGCTTCTGACAACATGGATTTCCGGATCATAGTTGTCTTCGACACTCTTGACCATGTCCATATTGATATCTGCACTGACCTTGACAATGGCTGCGGCAGGTCCCAGGATTTTTTCCAGAAGATCCTGCGCGCGGCTCTGGAGCGCGTTTTCGGTGGTGTGCTTCACATCGAGATAATTGGTCGCGAGGGAAATGGCGTCGGAATTCTGCTTGCCTTCGTAGAGCACTTTGCCGCGAATGTCGACGATGCTGATGTTTTCCGGGTCGAGGCCGCGTACGCTCTTGGCCACCAGATAGACGATCCCCTGGACCTGCCCCGGGGTAATCTGCCGGCCGGCGCTCGGCTTGACCACAATAGACGCCTTGGCCGGTTTCTCATCCTCGATGAACACGCTCTCCTTGGGCATGGCGATGTGGACCCTTGCGTAGTCGACTTCCTCCAGCGACATGATCGTATTGGCCAGCTCGTTCTGAAGCGCCCGCTGGTAGTTGATCTTCTGGACGAACTCCGAGGTGGAGAATCCCGTCTCGTCGAACAGGGCGAACCCGTCTCCCCTGCCTCCCTTGGGCAGTCCCTGCGATGCGAGGTTGAGCCGTGTCTCGTAGACGCTGCCTTCCGGGATCATGAGGGCCGTGCCGCCCTTGACGAGCTTATAGGGGATGCGGTTTTCCTTGAGGCTCTGCACAATGAGGGATGCATCCGACTCGTCGAGGTTCGTGAAGAGATACTGGTACTTGGGAGCGAACGCCCACATGAGGGAAACCACGATGACCGCGACCGCCAGCCCCGCCGCTGAGAAAAAGGCGAACTTCTGGCCCGTGCTCGTCTTGGAGAACCACGCCGTGAATTGGGTGAAAGAATCTTGTATGTTCATCTCAGTTGCATCAGCTGATTATAGCCTTCAATGAGTTTGTTGGTGACAGCCACAAGGAGCTGGGTGCTGATGCCCGCCTTCTGCATGGCAATCATGGTCTCGTGGATATTGCCGCTCCTGCCCTGAGCAAGCTCGACCCCCATGCGTTCGGACTCCTTGATCCGGGTGTTCGTGGACTGGATAGCCTCTTTGAGAGTATCGATAAAGCTCTCGGTCGGCGGTTTGCTCGTTTGCCCGGCCTGTGGGCCGATGCTCAAGCGGGGAAAATCAGAAGGGTCTATCCGCATCGCTACCTCCCGATCGCCAGGGCCTTTGCGGCCATGTCTTTCTGCGCCTTGACAGCGGTGGTATTCGCTTCAAAGGCCCGGGATGCTCCGATCATATTCACCATTTCCTCCATGAGATTGACGTTGGGCAGCGTTACATATCCCTGCTCGTCGGCATCGGGATGACTGGGGTCGTGCATGCGCTTGCCCGGCGCAGGATCGCTGACGATGGACTCCACCTCGACGCTTGAGAGCTGGCTCTCAAAGGAATTCTCCCGGAAGACCACATCTCTGCGCTGATAGGGCCCTCCGGCGTCCGTTCTGGTGGTGTGGGCGTTTGCGATGTTGGAGGATATGACATCCATCCGGGTTCTCTGCGCTCTCATGCCGCTGGCGCTGATGTCCATTGCAGTAAAGAGATCAGTCATCCTATGCTCCTTATGGCGTTTTTAATGCCTTCGATCTTGCTCTGAATCATCTGGGACGAGGCTTCGTAGAGAATCTGGTTCTGAGTGAGCTTCATCATTTCTCTGTCGAGATCCACGGTGTTGGAATCATTGCCGATCCGGGAAAAGGGATCGGGCTTGACCCGGAAAGAAACGCCCGAAGGTTCGCCCGGAGACCGGAGATGGTTGGGCCGGGTGGTGGCCAGTTGAAGGCGGGAGGTGAGCTCTTCATCGAAGGATGCGTCCCTGGCCTTATAGCCCGGGGTGTCGATGTTGGCTATGTTGCTCGAGATGATTCCCTGCCTGAACAGCCTGTAATTCATGACCGACGTGAGATCCGCCAATGTTTTGCCGAAAATACCTGCCATGTTTTCCTCCACTCAGGGGAAATAAGCAATACCCATACCAATGTAGAGAATGGCTTTTTGTGCGGATCTGTGTGTGTCGCTGTCAGAAAATCAGACCGGCTACGTGTCGGAATTTTGACCTTTGGCCGAATATTCATTGAGCTTGTTGCGCAAGGTGCGGATACTGATGCCCAGGAGTACGGCGGCTTTTGTACGGTTTCCGTCCACGCTCTCGAGCGTCGAGAAGATGAGCTTTTTCTCCATGTCGTGGATGGTTGTCCCCACGGCCGCGTACGCTCCCGCCGGCTCCTGAGAGCCCTGCATGCCGAACGAGATGATGTCGGGAGGGATCTCAGGCCCGTCGGTGAGGATCATGGACCGTTCGATCACGTTTTCCAGCTCCCGGACATTGCCCGGCCATTCATAGCCCAGAAGTGCCTCTTTCGCCTGGGGGCTCAATATTTTTTCCTGCATGCCTTCCCGCTTTGCCACCTTGGCGATGAAGTGCGCCGCCAGGGGCAGGATATCGTCTCTCCTGGCCCGCAGGGGCGGCACCTTGACGGGGATGACGTTCAGGCGGAAGTAGAGGTCTGAGCGGAATTTACCTTCCTGGATGTCCTTCTCGATATCCCGGTTGGTGGTGGCGATGACCCGGAAGTCGACCGGCAGAGAAGACTTGGCTCCCACCCGGTCGATCTGCTTTTCCTGGAGGACCCGAAGGAGCTTGGCCTGGAGCCCGACGCTGATCTCGGTGACCTCGTCGAGGAGAATGGTGCCGCCATCCGCGAGCTCGAACTTACCGACCCTTGTCGCATATGCGCCGGTGAAGGCGCCTTTTTCATACCCGAACAGCTCGCTCTCGAGCAGGGTGTCGGGAATGGCGGCCAGATTGATGCCCACGTAGGGGCCCGAGCTCCTCCTGCTGTGCTTGTGGATGTAGCGCGCGATGACCTCCTTGCCGGTGCCGGACTCGCCCTGGATCAGAACCGGCGCCTGGGTGGGCGCGACCTTGTCGAGAACCTCGATGATCCTCTGCATGCTCCTGTCGGCGGCGATGAACGATCCATTTTCTGAGACCGGCCGGGCCTTCATGCCGATCAGCAGTGTTTGGAGAACCTGCCGGAAACTGTCTGCCGAGAACGGCTTGCCGAGATGGTGGGCGGCTCCGGCCTGAATGCACCGGCTGCCGTCGAGCGAGCCCATGGCGAGGATTTCTATGCTCGGATATACCTGCTTCGTACCCTCGATGACATCCAGGAAATCATCGGCTATAACCGCCACGCAGTGAGACTTGGGGTCGATGGCCCCCAGAAATTTGTCCTTGTCCGTGAACGGGCAGGGCGATTCCCCCATTTCATCGATGATCTCCGCCAGAATGGAGACCGTGGATTTGTCGTTGTCGAGGATTGCAATTCCCATTGATCGCTACTTCTCTCTGAATCTGTCTTTGAGATTCGAAAACTCGCGCAGGTCTTTCGCAAGCCCCAGTTCGCCCCGAAGGCTCATAGCGAGCTCGTGGAGGACTTTGTCCGTGCTGCGCTGGATGACGGTATCGAGAAGCCGTGCCGCCTCCCCGGTGTCTCCTCGTGCGCGAGAAATCTCCGCAAGGTGGTAGAGCGCCCAGTCCCGGTACGCCGACTGGGGGTACTGATCGAGCAGCCTCGCGAAGAGATCCTGCGACCGTGCGGTTTCGGACGTCTCTTTGAGCCTGATGGCCCGAACATACAGGGCCTTCTCGATGACCGGAGACCTCACGGCTTCCGGAAACCCGATTATCTTTTCGAGGGTTGCAATCGTCCGGTCGGGGTCGCCCAGCTTTTCATGAGCATCCGCCAGCATGGACAGGGCGGTCAGCGCCTTTTCATCCCCCTTGTCCGTTATCTGCTCGAGGTATGATATCGCCTCCTCAAGGTTGCTTGTGTAGTAGAGCAGCGGTCCCCGGTTTTCCCTCATGACAGAGGCGTTTTTCCCCCGGGGGTATGATTCGAGATATCGGGTGTTCCATTTCAGGGCGCCGGCATAGTCTCCCCGCGCATGATCGATGGCATACAGGGAGTACAAGGCTTCCTCACTTCTGGATGACGGTTTTTCGATGCAGGAAATGAACATGCCGCGGGCCTGGTCGGCATGTCCGAGGCGATGGAAAGACGTGGCGAGGATGAATCGAGTTTCCAGGTCCTGAATGTCATGCATGAAGCTGTCCCGGTACTCTGTGTAGAGGTCCAGTACCATGTCGTAGGCCTCCTGCCGGAAGAGTTCCTGCAGGCGGGCGAGGATGCACTTTTCAGCCTCTGTCTGCACATAGACATGAACAGGGTCGTCCTTTTTCGTGTCTGTCCACGCGCGCAGGTAAGAGGCCAGGGCGTTCTCCCAGTCTCTGCGGTGAGCATACGTCTGTGCGATGCGTATCTTGATGATGGATCCCAGAGGCCCTTCCTGATACTCGGGGCTCGATTTGAGGTTCTCATAGATGTCGATGATCTCGTAGAACCCCTTGTCTGAGAGCTGCCCGTCGTCGGCAAGATCTTTGTCCATGATGATCCGGGCGGTCTTGAGCTTTGCGATGATCCCGCTTTCGCTCTGGGGGGCGATATTCTCCACCTCGGAGAACACACTCATGGCCTGTCCTTTCCGGCCCATCTTATACAGGCAGTCTCCCAGGGTCACGAGGTACTCGGCCTTGTTGTCCTTTCTGCTCAGGTTGACGGCGGAAAGCATATAGTCTTTCGCGCCGGCGAAGTCGTTGAGCCTGTAGGCGGCCTCCGCCATCCTCGCGTAGAGATCCGGGTCTGTACGGAAGAATTCAGGGTCCAGGGCGAGCGCTTCCCGGTACAGCTTGAGGGCACGGGGATACGCGCTCAGGCCCAGATACGTGTCCGCGAGCACCGAGAGATAGTAGGGCTTCAGGCGTTCAGGGACGGCGTTTTCACCCAGATCGTTTATCATCCGCTTGTTCTGGACGAAGGCGTCCTGGAACTCGCCTTTTTTGTTCAGGACGTCTATTTCCGCCACATATGCCTCAGCGGCTATCTCAGGAGACTGGGATTCTTTGAGAAATTGGATGTAAGTGACAGCGTCGGAGTGCATGGATGCGTGCAGGAGCATCCGCGAGTACTCCAGCATGACCGTCTCCCTGGGCAGCCCGGGGACCATGGCCTGCACCCCCTCGCTCATGAGTTTGAGCGCTTCTATTGACCGGGAATCCATGTGATAGGGAAACGAGATCTTCCAGTACGCCCTCGCCAGGAGAATGCTTTCCTGTGCGTCGAGAGAGCTCCGGTACGGCTCCAGAGTATGTATCGCAGCAGCGATATCGCCCTGCTCGTAGGCGCTCCTGGCGATGCCGTAAATCTTGGGCCGGCTTCCCGATCCGGCGGTGATATTCAGGACCACCTTATTGTACAGCTCCTGGGCATTGACCTCCATCTCGACGTTCTCGCCGGTCAGACTGAAGGAGAAGGCCGTAGCGTCCTCCAGCCTCACGAGTCCGTCGAATGTGATATACGGGATGAGCGAGAGCTTCTGCTCGATGCCTGTGCAGTCCGTTTCTCCATCGAAGAGCAGATACACCCGTTTGTTCTTAATGCAGCGCACCTCGGGCCATTTCCCCGGATTCACGACAATGCCGACGGCGACGCCGGCGTCGTGGATGTTCGATTCGATATAATCGATGGGGCAGGGGGCGGAAGCATCCTGTTTGAGCGCGATATCGAGAATGAACTGCGGAGAGTCGCCTGAAGTGCTGCCGGTGTAGGTAAAAGGCCGGTTCATCGAGATCACGGCCATTTTTCCGTCAAAGGCGAACCTGCTGATGATAAAGATATCCGTAAAAGTCGCGGGTTTTCCGACAGTGTTCGGAAAATTGACGATCAGCGTCTGATCTTTCTGTTCCAGGACGGGAAGCGCGTGCCTTTCAAGGCCGAAGACGATCCGTGCACGGTCGGGTCCTCCCCCGATCTGCACTGTTCCCTGATAGGCCGGCAGTGCCGATGGAACGCACATCAGCAGCAGAAACCAACCGATGATCCAGGAACTTCCCGCACTGATTTCTGACAATCCGTATTTTTTCACTCCCCTGAAAAATACAACTTTCATGCCAGCTTTGCCCGGTGCTCTCATATGCACGACCGAATCGGTCCCTGTCCCCATGTTTTGCGCGCTTCAGGTCATGTTCCTCGGTGATCATGATAAATGCTTGTCAGGGAGGTGCCAACAAAAAGTTTTCGCATGCACTCGTGCGGTTGAGGCGGCCGACATGTCCACCTGGCCGGGGCGGTCAGCCCAGCTTCACCTCTACGGGCCTCTGGAGCTTTTGTTTCTTGATCTTTTCCACCAATGTCGTCCGGTTCACGTGGAGGAGCTTGGCAGCCCGGTTCTTCACCCAGTTGCTCCGGTTCAGCGCCTGGATGATGATGCTCTTTTCGAATTCGCTCACCGCGCTGGACAGATCGATTCCGGACTCGGGCAGATCGATATGCGGGACGGCCGACGTCGTTTGGACGGCGCCGGCGAGGATCTTGTCCGGAAGATCACACGTATCGACCTCGGGCCCGTCGCACAGAACCAGCAGGCGCTCCACGAGATTCTCGAGCTCACGGACGTTGCCCGGCCATTTGTACTGCATGAGCAGGTTCATGGCCTTCCTGCTGAAACCGGTCAAAGAAGGATTCTTTTCCTTGCCGTACTTGGCCAGGAAATGCTTTACCAGCAGCGGAACATCGTCTCTCCTCTCCCGCAAGGGAGGCAGATTCATGGGGATGACATTGAGCCGGTAGTACAGGTCCTCGCGGAACCTGCCCTGCTCTACCTCTTCTTCGAGGTTCTTGTTGGTGGCGGCAATGATTCGAACGTCCGTTCTGATGGATTTGACGCCTCCCACCCGTTCGAACTCACGCTCCTGGATGACGCGCAGCAGCTTGACCTGGAGATTGGGGCTCATCTCCGATACCTCGTCCAGGAAAATGCTCCCGCTGTGGGCAAGTTCGAAGCGGCCGATCCTCGCCCTGAAAGCGCCGGTGAACGCCCCTTTCTCGTGGCCGAAGAGCTCGCTCTCCAGCAGTTCCTCCGGGATCGCTCCGCAGTTGACCGGAACAAAGGGATTCTGCGCCCTGGGCGAGTTGTAGTGCAGGGCCCGGGCGACGAGCTCCTTGCCGGTGCCCGATTCTCCGAGGATGAGCACGGTGGAGTCGGTGGACGCCACCTTGTCGATCATGCTGAACACCCTCTGCATCCTGTCCGATGTGCCGATGATGTTCTCGAACTTGTACTTCGCCTTGAGCTGCTGCTTGAGATAGGCGTTCTCTTCCTGCAGCGCGAGGTGATCCAGGGCCTTCTTGACCACCACCTTGATCTCGTCGGCCTTGAACGGCTTCGTGATGTAGTCGAAAGCCCCCAGCTTCATGGCGTCGACCGCCGTTTTGACGGACCCGTAACCCGTGTAGATGACCCCGATGCAGTTGAGCCGGTTTTCAATGAGATACCGGATCACTCCGAGGCCGTCGATCTCGGGCATCTGGAGATCGGTGAGCACCACATGGAAGTTGTCCTGGGAAAGCTTGGCGACCGCATCTTTCCCATTGGCGACCGAGGTTACCGCATAATTTTCCTCTAAGAGAATCTCAGAGAGAAAATCCCTGTTCTGCGCCTCGTCATCGACAATGAGTATGTTGTGTGTACTCATACGGCCCCTAAGAAAGGTAATCTACTACATTTTCCATAATGCGTCAATATCCAGACGCTTATGGAACAGCAGAAGCAGGGTGAGAGGCCGTTTTTTACTCCCCGCTCTCGTTTACACGATCCCTCATGTCCTTGCCGGACTTGAAGAACGGAAGGGTTTTCTCCCTGACCTGTATCTTCTCTCCGCTCTTGGGATTCCTGCCGATATAGGGCTTGTAGTCCCTCATGACAAAGCTGCCGAAACCCCGGATTTCAACGCGTCTGTTATCCTTCATGGCGTTCACCATTGAGTTCAGGATCGTATTCACCATGGACTCGGCCTTCTTCGGATGGAGTGCCATGCGCATGGAGAGCTCTTCAATCAGTTCTGACTTGTTCATCTGGTTCCTCCTAACTTGAGTATATACAGTCAATTATAAGGGGCTGTGAATCTATGTCAAGGTTTTTTATGATATTTTAACAGCTTACGGAGCTGTTTGACCTCAAAAGCGTTGAGTTCCCTCACCTGGCCAGGTACCAATCCCTTGAGCGTGACGGGTCCCACCGAAATCCGTTTGATGGATGTCACCTCGAGGCCCACGGCATCCGCCATTCTCTTGATCTGATTCTTGAGCCCCTGCCTCAGGACGATTTTCAGAGTCGCTCCGCGGTCGTGCCGGCGCACCTCCTCCACCTCGGCTGGGCGTGTCCTCACACCGTCGAGCTCGATGCCGCGCCGCATCTTCTCCAGCTGGTCAGGCCGGACGCGGGGGATCACCTTGACGAGATAGGTTTTGGGCACATCGAACGAGGGGTGATGGATCTGATGCGCCAAATCCCCGTCATTGGTAAGGAGGAGAAGTCCTTCGGCATCAAAATCGAGCCTCCCCACCGGGAACACACCGGCGTATCTTCCGGGAATGTGGTCGTTGACGGTCGGCCTTCCCTCGGGGTCGTGCAGGGTCGTGACAACGTTTTTCGGCTTATACAGGGCAAGATAACGCGTCGCCTGGGGAGAAACCGGCGTGCCTTTTACGGTCACCGTGTCGCGGGCCGGATCGACGGTATCTCCCACCAGAGCCTTTTTCCCGTTGATGGCCACGCTCCCGGCGAGAACGAGCTCATCGGCCTTTCTCCTGGATATGGCGCCGGTTGAGGCGAGGTATCGGTTGATGCGCATTTTTGCCATGAGACAAGTCTATACCCGAAAAATCGTTTCACGTCTAATGGGTGCGCCGGCCGAGCGGCTCTCTGCAGAGCTCGCACTCTTCGAAGCAGAAAGGCTCGGTGTCGTTGTAGACGATCAGCCCGATTTCGCCCTGGACCCCGTAGTCAAGGATGCACCTGCTGCATAACAGCCTGCCGAGGCTGTCCACATAGCCCACGATAATGCGGTCTGAAGAGCCCCCAGGCAGGTTCCTGTGCCGGTACTCGCTGATGATCCCCATCGATTTGCATGCAGGGCATTCGTACCCCTTGCGGGCATCCCAGAAGGTCGTGCCGCACAAGGTGTTCGGACAGTAATAGGTCGACACCCGCTTTCTGTTCCTCTCGAGCAGAAACTTCAGAGCATGGGTGTAGACACCGGGCGCCGAGCCCTCGTATCCTGTTTCCTTTCTTGCCTTTGCAAGCAGCGTCTCCTCACGCCCCGCGTCCGTATTCTCTTCCTCCACATACGCGATTTTCAGTTTTGCGTTCGCATTGCGGCCCATGTGATCACCCCCCTTGTCATCAGGCTCTTTCCTTTAGGTATGGTCGAGGCCAGGGATATTCAATGAGCCACGTTCAGAAAACATCGTGCATGCGCTTGATGGCACAGAACTTTCCGCACATGGTGCACACATCGTCTTTGCCGATCCCGCTCGATTCCCTGAGGGTCCTTGCCTTGCGGGGGTCGAGGCTGAGATCTGTCTGGCTTTCCCAGTCGAGCCTTTTGCGTGCACGGGCCATGGCGGCGTCTTGCTCCTCGGCATACTTCATGCCTTTTGCCAGGTCTGCGGCATGGGCGGCGATACGTGATGCAACCACGCCTTCGATGACGTGCTCTACTGTGGGCAGCCGCAGATGCTCGGCGGGAGTGACATAGCAGAGAAAATCCGCGCCGTAATACGCTGCCAGCGCACCTCCTATGGCACCTGCGATGTGATCGTATCCGGCCGCGCAGTCTGTGACCAGCGGTCCCAGTACATAGAAGGGCGCCCCTTTGCACAGGGCTTTCTGCAGCCGGATGTTTTCCCGGATCATGTCGATCGGGACATGGCCTGGCCCCTCCACGAGGACCTGCACCCCCTTGTCCCATGCGCGCCGGGTGAGCCCGGAGAGCGTGACGAGCTCGGTGATCTGTGCAGGGTCTGTGGCGTCCAGGACCGCGCCGGGGCGCATTCCGTCGCCCAGCGAGATGGTGACATCGTATGCTGCGAGGATATCGAGTATGTCGTCATAGTGCTCGTACAGAGGCGACTGTCTGCCGTTCTTTTTCATCCATGCCGCGAGAAACGATCCGCCCCGGCTCACGATATCGAGGATGCGCCTTTGGGAGCCGAGCGCCTGAAGCGCCTGCAGTGTCACCCCGGAATGGATAGTCATGAAATCCACACCTTCTTCTGCCTGGCTCTGAACGGTCCTGAGGAAATCGTCGATGGTCATGTCCGTGATATCCCTCCGGGACGATGAAAGCTCGAACGCGGTCTGGTAGATGGGGACTGTCCCCACCATTACCGGTGATTCCGCGATGATTTGTCTCCGGATATCGATGAGCTTCGAGCCCAGAGAAAGATCCATGACGGCGTCGGCCCCGTAGGCGACCGCTGCGCGGAGTTTTTTCATCTCGTCTTCCGCCGACATGTGATAGGGCGACGAGCCGATATTCGCATTTATCTTGGTCCTCAGGCCTTTGCCGATCCCCCTCACGGAAGGGAACGATCTGCGGATGTTTCTGGGTATGGCGATCGTGCCGAGTGCCACGCCGTCGCGGACATATTCGACTTCCACCCCCTCGTACCCGGCGACTACGCGCATCTCCGGGGTGACGATTCCTCTGAGTGCCTTTTGTTTCTGTGTCATGAAATTTCTCCTATCCTTGCCTGGAGGGCCCTCGTCTCCTGAGCGGGGTCTGCCGCCTTTGCCACGGCGTCGATGCATGCAACGCAGCAAAAAGGGATCCCTGCAAGGTCTTCGAGCCTCTCCCGCGTGATCCCTCCGATGGCGACCACCGGATGTCTGGAGCGAAGGGCCGCCTCCCGGAGCGCTTCCACCCCGGTGACGGGCTCGTGGTCTTTCTTTGAAAAGGGCGGGAACACCGGACCGAACCCGATATAATCGACCGGCTCGCTCCCGGAACGCTCCACCTGATCGAGCGTGTGGGTGGAAAGGCCGATGATCATCCGTTCTCCCGCCAGGTCCCGGGCCTCTTTCGGCGGAATGTCCTTTTGACCCAGATGGACCCCGTCCGCTCCGGACATCAGGGCGATATCGATGCGGTCATTGACGATGAAGAGCGTATCCGTGCCGCGGGTGATTTCCCTCAAGGCACGGGCGGTCCTCAGGAACATCCCGGCATCGTCGTCCTTATAGCGCAGCTGGATCGCCGGTATGCCTTCGGCCGCAGCCATTTCCGCAAAGGCCTCGTATCCCGCCGGCGGATCCGTCAGGATGAGGTAGAGGCCCCGGGAAAGCGTCCTGCGGCAGGCCCGTTCCATGGATCGCTCCAGCCGGTAGCACTCGTAGCGCATCTCCTTCATCGCACCGGCCTTGGCTGGAGACTCCAGCTTCAGGACCTCTTCCAGAACCCTCAACCCCTCCTGGACGCGCTTCATGTTTGATCTCACGATATCCCGAGTCGTCGCTCTCCTCTCTTCCAGAGAGCCTTCCGATGCGAACCCCACATCGCCTGCGACATCCCGCGAGGCGATGAGGATGGATGAATCGATCTGGGAAGCAAGACGGTGTCTCATGCTTTTGAGCCGCTGCTGCATGACGGCGTCATCGAAGGCGAAGCGGAAAACGTCTTCCACTACCCGAAGCCCCTCGGTAACCCGATTGAGGTTGGCGTCCACGATGCGCCTCAGATCGCGGTTCATGAGGAGAGCCTCCCGATCATCTCGCGGGCCGCCTTTCTGCCCGAGAGGAGCATTCCTCCGAAGACGGGCCCCATGCGGTAGCCGCCGTACGATTCATTCGCCGCCA
>Ga0209201_1000700_pt1 | contig 43806 bp, 36 predicted proteins | sample AD_UKC055_MetaG_FD_184411 | JGI IMG/M metagenome (GOLD analysis project Ga0209201, IMG submission 184411) | Active sludge microbial communities of municipal wastewater-treating anaerobic digesters from USA - AD_UKC055_MetaG (SPAdes) (version 2) | ecosystem: Engineered > Bioreactor > Anaerobic >... | reverse complement strand
TCTGTTGCGGGGCCTGGCGGGGGTGCGGGCGGAAATGGCGCTGCTGGCTACCTGCTTTAACATCCGCCGGCTGATTACGCTGTGGGGCGTGTCGGGCGTGGTGGCCCGGCTGCGGACCGTGTAGGGGGAACGGGCCGATTCATCGCCCAACCGTCCACTGAGCGGGTATATCCGCCGACGAGTTCACACAATCCGTCAAAATCCGGTTCAATCAGGCCGTGTCACCCGGCAATCTCCTCATTCAACCGGATGATGCTTCTTCGGCCAATGGTTGCGACACAGCCTCGCAGCCCCTGGTGGGACGGTGTGACGCACCAGTCCCATGATCGAATGATCCGGAGCCCCACCGGGGCGACATGCGGCGTCCCGACACTGACCGGACGGGCCTGATTGGAAGTCAGCGTATCGTCGATGCCATTGTTCACGGCCCGTCTGCCGCCCCGATGGGGCTTGAGGCAGAGAAAGCCAATACAGCCAGGGGGTGTTCCCTACCAGGGGCTGCGCCCCTGGCTATTGAATTCCGGCCCTGTCGGGCCGGGCGCGTGCCCCGATGCGACTGTATGGCACACCGTATGATCGAATCATCGGGTACGCGGTTCGGGGTTCGTTCCCGATCAGCGGACAGTGGACTTCGGGCCGCCTCGATTCACCACAGCGGACGCGGAGGACACAGAGGCTTCTTTTGTTCTGGGCCTTACCCGAGAGCCGTATCTCGTTTCTCCTCTCCCGTCCCCCGATTCACCGACTCACCGATTCACCGTCTTTCGACCCTGCCCAGCCGGCGAGGATCCGGCGGACTTTCGCGCCCACCTCGTCGCGGGCGTTCCGCCTGTCCCAGCCGCGCGATAGAAGCTCATCGTAAGGCGTCTCGCAGTGCCGGACGTGGGCGGCGACCGCGAGGCGCACGGCGACCGGATCCAGCGCCTTGGCCGCCGCGGACCGCCCCACGCGGCCGCTGTACTTCCGGCAGGCGTGTTCAGCGATGGCGACTTCCACTCCCACCGGCGCCCTGGGGTACAGCTCCCTCACGCGGCGCGCGAAGAGGGCCACGTAGTCGCGGTCGAGCTCGGCGCGCCGCTCGGCTTCGCGGTCGCGGCGGCGGATCCTGGCCTCGGCGTCTGAGAGGCACTCCGCCTCGGCGCGGGTGAGTCCCGCCTCCTCCACCAGAAGTCCCTGGCGTTCGTACCGCGCTCGCGCCCGGCTCCACTTGAGAACCACGGCGGACAGGCCCGAGTGCTTGCGCGCCCGGCGGGTCAGGGCGGCGTCGCCCGACGGCAGGAAAACCAGGTGGTCGAGGTCGGCGCAGGCGAGGCAGAAGGCGCGTCCGCCTTCGAGGACGATCCACGCCTGGCGCCCGAGCGCCTCGTGGCACTCGTCACACGACGAATCGCGATGGGAGATATAAAACCTTCAAATCCCGGTTGTCCTCGGTGGGCATGTGATCACCCCCTTCAGCTTCATGCAGGAAATTCAGTGCGATCGCGCTGGAAGAGGGGGATGGTGAACCGATCGCGAGTACGAGTACGAGCACGAGCACGATTACGATTACGATTACGAATTACGAGCACGACGGACCGTCTCCTCACTCCCAACTCCTCATTCCACACTCCTAACTACTCACTGTTCACTGTTCACCGTTCGCCGTTCGCTTCTTCCCCTTCCCCCTCAACCGCCGGGCGGCGAGGTCCGGGCGGGAGGCCACGGCCAGGGACAGATACCGGCCCTCCTCGGCATACATGACCCGCTCGGCCACCAGACGGTCGAGGATCTCCCGGAGCCGCGCCGCGTCGGCGGCGCCGGCGAAGCGCGCCGCGAGGTCCGCGAACTTCCGGGTTTCGAGACACTCCCGGTACACGTCCCGCCACACCCCGGACAGGGTGAGCCGTCGGGCCTCGTTTCGGCAGTCGGTGATCTCCAGGAAGTCGCCGCCGTCGAGGTAGGCGAGCGCCTTGGGCGGGGTGCGCCCCTCGCGGAGCGCCGCGGCGCGGATCTCTTCGTGCGTCTCGCGCCACCGTCGGCACGCCTCGCGCACGGGGGCCCAGTCCGCCGGGCGGCCGGCCGGCGTGTAGGTCCAGGCCCGGTGCGGCAGCGCCAGCCGGGCGTACACGCCCACGGGGAGGAACTCGGCATAGCGGGGGTGGTTGCGGACCTCCTCGACGCCGAACTCCCCCCGGAGGACGTCCACCGCGCTGCCGGTTGTCAGGTCAAACTCATGGAGGAACCCCGGCGGGGGATAGGCGGTGGCGTACGCGTCGATGTGGGCCACCGTCTCGGCCACCTCGGCGGCGGTGGAGCCGGGAAAGTTCAACACCAGGCCGAACGGGTTCCCGATCTCCAGTTCGGCGCAGGTCTTGAGCAACTCCAGGTTCTGGATGGCCGTGGTGCCCTTGTTCATCCGCCGCAGGTACGAGGTGGAAAATCCCTCGACGCCCGTGTGCGCCAAGTTCAGGCCCGCCGCCCAGAGCGCCAACACATCGCGCGGGGAAGCGCCCGCGCGCAGTTCGACCTGGAGCTGGAGCTGCCGGTCGGAAGCCGCCAGGCGCCGGCCCAGCTCGGCCAGGCCCGTGGGGCGCATGCAGAGGTCGCCCAGCACCACCCGCGGATTGGCGTGCCGGGCCACCAGCGCCTCGACTTCGGCGGCGACCTGGCAGGCCGGCTTGGCCCGATAGCGCCGCCGCTCGTTCATGTTGCAGAACAGGCAGCGGCGCTTCGGGTCCCCGGCGGATCCGGAGCGGTCCCACCAGCAGCCGCGGGCGGTCTGCAGCCAGATCCGCCACTCGACGCTCAGGGGATCCGCCGCGGCGGCATAGTCGTCGAAGTCGGGGGGCGGCAGGGCGGCGACGTCGTCCATCTCCCAGGTGGGCACACCAGCGGGGAACCGGTCCAGGTTGCCGCGGGTGAGCAGCCCCGGCACATCGTCCGGCGGCGCCTGCTCCGCCGCCAGCCGCCCCAGCAGGGCCTCCAGCGGACGTTCCCCCTCCCCCTGGATCACGCAGTCGATCTCCGGGTATTCCAGCAGGAATGATGGTCCCGCCGCGCCGCGGAGCAGGCTGCCGCCCCAGACGATGTGCACCCGGGGCTTGAGGGCCTTGATCCGGCGGCTGAGCAGCACGTTGGCGAAGAGCTGATGGAAGGTGGCGCTCAGACCCACCACGTCGGCCGCCGCGGCCAGGCGTCCGGCCAGCTCGGTGGCGTGCGCGTCGATGGCGTCGAGGATCCCCGTCGGGTCTGCGTCGGGCGGGGGCGGCATCCCGGCCGTCGCCGCGTCGGCGGCGAAGGCCGCGCGTAGCAGGCCGGACAGGCCGCCGCGGCGCTCCGGGTAGACGAGGCCGGCATACAGCGCCTCGCCGGCCAGTGGATCTTCCTGGATGGCCCGGTAGGCCGTGCGGCCCAGGCAGCGGGCCACCTTTACGTGTTCCGGCCAGACGGTGGCCGCGCAGCCGGGAACCCGTGCCGCCACCCATGCCTTCAAGGCCGCCAGCGCCGCCGACGGCACATGGCCGTCGAGCCACGGCATGGAGACCAGGGCGACCCGCATCATCTCGGATCCGGCGGTCGGAACACGCCCGGAGTCATTTGTGTATAATCTCGGGCGGCTGGAGCTGGTCGCCCTTGATGTCGCCGATCGGATTGGCGTTCTCGCCGATGGGACCGCGCAGCAGGATGGCCGCCTCCCCGCCTTGGTCCATCTTGACCTGCGATTTGACGGCGTCCAGGTCATATTTTTTGTTGAACGCAGCGCCGGATTCACCCGCATCCGCCAGCCTGTGCTCCCCTTTGATCTGGACACCGTCCGCCAGGTCGCCCGCCGATTCGCCGGCTATCCGATCGCCCCAAATGTTCTTCGTCGGGGCCATGCCCAGATTCTCGGCCATCTTGACGTGCTTCCCTTCGACCGCGTCATGCTTCACCGTGGCGCCGACACCGGCCCACGATTTACCGGCCTGATCCAGTTTCACGGAGGATTTCACCAGGTTCGCGACGTCCTCCTTGATTCCGTCACCTGACGCCAATCCCGCTTCGACCTTCCAGTGCTTGCCTTCGGCTATCTCCTGCCCTCCCTTGATCCATTCCTTGTATTCGAAGTTCTCGTGTCCCTTGACGTCGTCGATTTTCAGGGCAGCCTCGTCCCCGCCCTGGAGCTTGGCCGCCCAGACGCTCCGTTCATCGAGGGCACCGGCTATCATCCTCTCGTCAGCGAACTTGACCTTGCCCTGCACCTGCATGTCCTTGTCCATCTTGACCAGGACCTCGCCAGGCAGCTCGTTGGACAACTGAGAGACCCTCTCGTCGCCGAGCTGGACCTCTTGCTTGACCTGCGGGCCGCCGGGCAGCCTGTGCGATATCAGGGCAACCTTCTCATCGCCGAGCTGGATCTTGTGCTTGATCTGCAGATCCCCGGGTAACTTGTGCTGCGTCTGGGCGGTGAGCTCGTCGCCAAGCTGGAGCTTGTGCTTGATCTGCAAATCGTCGACTTTCCTGGGTTGCCGCGCCGCCAGTTGCATTGCCGTCTTTTCGTCGGCGAGCTGAAGCTTGTGTTGGACCTGCAGGTCGCCGGCCGGCATATTTTTGTGGTCTCCGGGTGGGATCGCTTCACCTTTAACCGCGACCGGATCACCAAGCTGGAGCTGATCCCGAACCAGCAGGCCTTGCGTCTTGTGCTCCCCGAGCCGCGACGCGTCCGCCGTGTCCGGCTTGGACGAAACGGTCAGCGGCGTCTCCTGTTCGGCGATGCCTTTCACCATCTCGCCGCCCTGGAGGGCTTCGGTTCCCCGCACCTTCGCCGCCCCCGCATCGGCGGTCTCGTCGTGTCCGCCGTCGTCCATGCCCAGGGGCTGCGTGCCGATTTTGTCGATGGACATATAACCTCCTCCCGAATCAATGATTCCCTGCATTGCCTACTTATCGGCTTTTTGGGCGCCGTGTTGCGTCCCGGCGCCGGGATGGCGCCCGGACGGGTGGATCCGCCGCTTCCCGCCAGCAGGTTTCGATGTGTTCGCTCACCGCGGCGGCGGCGGGCAACCGGGTGATCCGGCCGTCGGCGTCGAAGGCGGCCAGCTCGATCATCCGGTCGAAATGCTCCAGGTCCAGGTGGACGAAACCCGCCGGTCGCGGCCGGCCCAGGCGCAGCCGCGTGGCGCATCCCCAGGCGTCGAGGTACTTGCACTCCAGGGGCCGTTCGGGGCGGTCGTACAGCGCGCACCGACCGCCGGCCAGATGGCGGCACGTGGTTCGGACGATGATCCGCCAGCCGTCATCGGCCACGCCCACCGAAATGCCGGGGAAGCCCAGCATGAACCGGAGGAAATCCAGGTTGGACGCGGTGGCGGGCGTGCCGTGGGGCAGCAGCAGGGCCTTGCAGCACCAGGCCCCGCAGCCGGCGCAGGGATCCGCCAGCTCGGCGTAGGTCCTGGTCGTTTCAGTGGCCGCCGGTCCGGCGCCGCTGATCACCTCCTCCCGCCACACCGGGATCATCGGATCCTCGCCGGGAACATCCTCTTCGACAGGCCAGCCCAGCATCGGCAACGGACGGAAGGCGCCGCACAGGGCCTCCCAGTCGGGGACGTCCACCAGCCGCCCCTGGCCGTCGAACACCAGCGACGGGAGGATGGCCTCCAGCCGCAACCGGTCCACCCGGCGGAAACCGTCCGGATCGTCGCCGGCCAGCGCCGCCTTGTACCAGCAGCGGTACGGGTTGTAGTGCCGGCAGATGCGCGGCTGATCCGGCCGGTCGTGAATCCGGCAGGTGGCGCCGGCCGTGTCGAGAAACCGGCACGGCGCCCGATAGAACAACTCCCAACGGCCGGTACGATAGAGGCCCAGCTCGATCCGGTCGAAGTTCAGCAGGAAGCGGGCGTGGTCCACCTCGGTCAAGGTCTCCAGGCGGAGCCGGCCCAGGGGGAGGTAGGCGCAGCAGGGCGTGGTGGGGCACGAGGCGCACGGCGACTCGGACGCCTGGTTGAAAGTCAGACGGCTCGCGGCTGGATCCGCTCCGGTGAGAATCCCTTTTTTCATGGCAGCGACTGGTCCCATTGTAACGCAGTCGCCGGCCGGGCAGCAGGAATTTTCACGGTGGAGGATGGGGAGTTCGGGGCCTTCGCTCCGTCGTCACACGCCTCAGCCGGCTGAGTTCGTGGCGACAAGCTGTGCGTCTGCAGCCGACCGTGCCGACACGGGCGGTCAGCCGGCGCCGCCTACTTCGCCAGCCAGGCGTACAGCTTCGTCAGGGTGAATCCCACGGCCAGTGTCAGGACCGCCAGAGCGGCCAGCACGGCGATGGTGCCCAGTACCAGGGCCACCAGCAGGAACTTCTCCCACCCGGTCAGGGGCTGACGGCCCTTTTCACGGCCCAGGCTCCAGAGCGTGTAGTAGTGCACGCCGGCGGACAGGCCGGCAAACACGGCCGCCCCGGCCAGCGCGCCGGCTACGGGGATGGCGGTGAACGCATAGCCGGGCAGCCCGATCCAGAGCAGGGCGAGTCGGGTCAGCCACCGGTGGAAGAACCGCCGCCGCCCTCCCAGCAGGGGGCGGGATTCGTAGACCAGGTACAGGCGGAGCACCAGCATGTGCCCCACCGCGAGCAACGGCACGCTGATGAGCACGAGTCCGCCCCAGTGCACCAGCGGCGCCAGCAGCGAGACGAGCGCCGCCACCGGCGTCCCCACCTGCATCAGCCGGAGGAAGCGGCGGCCCTGCTCGGCGACCACCGCGTCGTAGCGGACGTCGAGCTGGCGCATCGCGCCGCCGTTGCCGTCGCCCAGCGGCCGGCCGCAGCGCGGGCACTCGGCGCCCTTGCGCTCGGCGCGGCTCAGCGGTTCCAGGCACCACGGACATGGGTGAGTCATGGGCGCACCGGAGGGCTATATTTCAAGGCCCATTTGTCATCTGTCATCGGTCATTTCTCATTTGTCATCGATCAGATGTTCTCATTCGTTATTGATTATTGCATATAGATTATTGGGTATTTCGGGTTGAGGAAGAGTCTGCCGGAACGATTCTGATTATTGTCGCCTGGACCTTGATAAGCGCCTCGTGATCTCTCCGACAATGGAGTTGCGTTGCGTCCTGGCGTCTTTGCGAGCAAGGCCCGCTATCGGCCATGGCGGTCATTCAGCTGATCTCGCCGGAGATGTACGCCGCGGTGCGCGGATCGCGCGGCCGCTCGAACACCTCGGCCGCCGGGCCATGTTCCACCATCCCGCCACGGTCAATCCCGCCACAGACGAAAACATCCTCGCCCACCACACCACCGGCCCGCGATGGCCCGGTGAAGAAATCCTACTTCATCCCACTCCGCGATGCCAGCGCTTTTCGGGCACGCCAAGGCGCATCAAAAGCCCCAGCAGCCCCTGAACCGGCGCTGCGCCTTGGCGCATTCGCCGACAGAAGCGCCAGGCTGGCGACGGTATTTCATCCGTCCAGTGAATCTGGAAATACGCAGATTGAATCGACGTGCCGCCCGGTCGCGGCATTGCCATACCTATTCGAGCGATGGCGAGAGGACCGATTGATTCTGCAGCGAGGCCAGTACCCATTCGGCGCTCGACAGGCAGTGGCCGACACCGGCGATGTCGACGCGGCTGCAGCCGCGCCCCTCACGCACGCCACCCAGCGCCCGCGAGGGATCGGGCAGCACGCCGCCGTCCGCTCCCTGGATTGTGAGGCGTTCCAGCAGGCGGCACCCAACGTCCACGGCACGCCGGTACTTTCGGACGAGCCGCCGCTGATCCAGTTCCACCGCCAGATCCAGGACCGCCCCCAACCCTTCGAGGCACAGTCCCGTCCGGACACCGGATGGACCGGCCGGGTGACGGGTGAAGAATTCGCCGGTGCGCCGTGATTGACAGCTGAGCGCCCAGGCGGCCACCTCGTGCGCCGCGGCCGCGACCTCGTCGTCCGCCGCCGCCCGCGCCCCTACCGAAAACGCCTGCATCAAGACGGGCACCTGGCACAAGCTTCCGGCGTACCGGAACCGGTGCCGGTGGAACCGGAAAGCGGCCAGCCAGCGGGAACGGTCCCACGCGCCATGGCCGGCGCAGGCGGCGTACGCCAGCGCCAGCAGCACGAGACCACCGGCCTCCTCTTCCACCTCGCTCCCGTCATCAGCCGTCCGACGGTCAATGATCCGTCCGTGCCGATCGATGGTTTCCCAAAGAACGGCTTCCAGCTCAGGGATCAGCCCGGCCCCCGGCTCATCGGGCGGCAGGTGGCACAGGGCCAGAAGCAACGAGGCATGTGTCGGGACGGATGAACCGGGCACCGGCTCGATGAATCGGATCCCGCTCCCAGCAACCCGACGCAGCCGCCTCACCAGCGGACGGAGAATCCGCCGGACCTGGTCGCCCAGCCCGCTATCGGAAACCCGGCCGGCATGGCGGGCTAGGCACCAGGCGAGCCGGGCCGCGCCCGCGGCATCCAGCGCCGAGTCGAAGCGATCGTGAAACGGATGGTAGCCCGACGGAACGTCGCCAGCGGTGCCCACGACCCGGGACAGGAAGCCGGCCCAAACCGGAACGAGCCTCGGCCAGGCGGCGCCATCGCTGCCCTCCGCCGGCCGCCGGCGGGGGAAGGATCCGTCCGGCGACTGACTCCATCCGGGATCTGCGGCCGCGACCGGTATCCCTCCCGGCGGCCAGGCGACGCCAGGCTCCACCACTTTCTCCACACCATGTCGGAACAACAGGTAAGGCTCTTCGGACAGCAAGCCGGCGTTGGCGGTGCGCGCGTGCTCCAACTGCGCCCACTCGCCGGCGATGCCGGGCATGTTGGGAAGCGCTCCACCCATCCGACGAGGCCGTTCCCGGCTACGGACCACGATGCCGTAACGGCGATTGTCCAGGTCGCCCACCCGGCACGGCTTCAGCCGGGAAAAGAAGGTCACGCCCACCGCGCTCCGGTCGAGGAGATCCAATCCTTCGCGGCCGGGCGGCAGTTCCAGCGCGGCGCGGACTGACGCGTTGACGAGATCCGTCGCGGTGTCGGCCGGATCCGTCTCGTCCGGAAACCGCCAGAAACCTGCGCGCGCGTACCGACGGTGGGGTTCCTGCCGGTTGCGCAAGCTGACCCAGACGCCGCCGGCAGAGTCGTACGGCTGGTCCAGACGTTCCGGCGGACCGGGGATCCGCCCGCCGGCCAGGATCGCGACGCAGACAAGGCGCGCGGCTTCGGGCGGCGTCAATCCCGCCCGTAATGCCGGGCCGCCGACTGCTAACCCGGTCGGAGCGCGCGTGGGATTGGGCGGGGCAGCATCGGGCGCCGGCGTCGGCGCGATGGCATCATCCCAGACGTCGAACACGTACTCCATGTGGTAGCCCATGGACTGGAAGCGCGCGAAGCCGTCGGCCCAGCCGAAACGGACCAGGGCAACACCCCCTTCCACCCGCAGGCCGGCCGCCTCGAGGCGACGGCGGGCGGCGTCCATGGCGAACCCCGATACCAGCGAATCGTCCACGAGCACCACCGGTTCGGCCGTGTCCACGGGTCCCTCGATCCAGAGCCGGGTGCCGTACGGCTTGAGCTCCTTGCGGACGATCAGGCCCCGGTATCGGCCACCGGAGAGCGCCACACACGCCTGAAGGAGCGGGATGCCGATGGTGCCGCCGGTGGCCAGCTGACGGCCGTCGAACCGCTCCAGCACGCAGAGCAGGCAGCGGCCGGCGAGACGGGCGCCTTCTGGGGTGAGGGTCACACGCAGGGTGTCCAGCCACCAATCCACCGCCCGGCCGTCCGGCTTGAAGATGGGTTGTTCCGGTGACGCCAGCCTGAGGCCATCCTGCCGGAGTAAGACCAGAAGTTTCTCGCGATCGTTCCGGAACCGGTTGGATCGACTCATGAGTTCCGTCTCGTTCGGTCCGGCATGGCCAATGCTCGGACCTGTTTCGGGCGAGCCTTATCCTTGGGCAACGCTGCCGCCGCGCCGTCAGGCGCGCCGGGGTTTATGATGCTGGATGAGGTTCGGATCGAGCGGGCCGGGTTGCTGGTCCTCGTCGGGCTGAACGTCTTTCCGGTCTCCCGCAGCCAGCTTCCAGACACCGGGTGCCGCATCCTGGATCTCGCCGCCGCCCCCCTCGCCGCCCATCTGCGTTGGCTCCTGCTCCATAGTCTTGAGAAAACCATCTGTTTTTCCACCGCCGCCTTCACCGCCCACCTGGCGGAGATCATGCTCAACAACATCCGGGCCGCCGCCCCCCTCGCCGCCCATCCTCGTTGGCGCCTGTTCCAGAGTTTTCAGGAAACCACCTGTTTTTCCGCCGCCGCCTTCACCGCCCACCTGGCGGAGATCATGCCCAACAACATCCGGGCCGCCGCCCCCCTCGCCGCCCATCCTCGTTGGCGCCTGTTCCAGAGTTTTCAGGAAACCACCTGTTTTTCCGCCGCCGCCTTCACCGCCCACCTGGCGGAGATCATGCCCAATAACATCCGGGCCGCCGCCCCCCTCGCCGCCCATCCTCGTTGGCGCCTGTTCCAGAGTTTCCAGGAAACCACCTGTTTTTCCGCCGCCGCCTTCACCGCCCACTTGGCGGAGATCATGCCCAACAACATCCGGGCCACCGCCTCCCTCACCGCTCGTTCTCACCAGTTTTTGGCCCATGGCCTTTTCGCCGCCGCCTTCTCCCTCGCCGCCCTCTCCGCGGTTCTGGACGACATTCAACTGGAGATCGTCAACCAGCAATCCCTTCGGTCCGCTCTGGATGACGTCCGGGAACTGATTGTCCGGAGCGATCACTCCCTGAGGGGAAGCCGCCGGCTTCCCGGGTCCCGCCCCGGCGGACTCGTCCGACGGTTCGGGCAGATCCAACGGCGTGAGCGACGGCGGCAGTTTATGGATGTCCATGCTATCCTCCAAAAAGGTTTTCTTCGAATCCGACAATGCCTGTTAAATTCTATTATTTCTATTATCGGAGAATCCCGTGGATTCGTTGCGGAGTATCTTCACTTCACCAAGCAGAAAGCACTCCGGTGCCCCAACAAGCGGCAGCACACTGGAACCTTCGGGGTGCACGGACGACGGTCACACCCGGCGATGGATCCGCAGTCGGTGCCCGGGGCTATGTAGCAGTTGCTGGTGTCGATGAGTGAGGAGTTGCAAGAAATCAGAAGCTTAAGGTTCCGGGCGTCCGGCTTGGAGGTGGGCGGCGACGGCGGCGGCGGTGCGCAGCGCTGCGGCGCAGCAGTCGTTGACCCCGATGCCGTGGAACGCGTTCCCCACCACCCACAAGCCCGGCACATGATCCGGAACCTGCTCCACGCGGGTGCGCAGCGTCCAGTGGCCCACGTTGTACTGGGGGATGGCCCGGTCCCAGCGGAAAATCTTCACGAAGTCGGGTTCCGCCGTCACCCCCATGGTGGCGGCCACCTCGCGGCGGGCATCGGCCAGCACCTCGGCGTCGGTGCGGCCGGCGATGTCGGTGCGGCGGGCGCCGCCCATCATCACCGTGAGCAGCACGCCGCCGTCGGGAGCCCGCCGGCCGGGGAAGATCGAGGAGGACCAGAGCACGCCCAGGATGTCGCGCCGCTCCGTCCAGGGAGCCAGAAAGCCGAAGCCGTCGGGCGCGGCCACTCCGCGCCCGGGCGCAAAGCCGAGCGCCACCACCGCCATGGGCGAGTAGGGCAGCGCCCGGAACTCGGCCGCCAGATCCGGCAGCACGCCGTCGAGGAACCGCCCGGCGGCGTCGGCCGGCGCCGCCGAGACGAACGCGTCCGCCGCCAGGGTTTCGCCGTCGTCCAGCGTCACGGCAAAGCCGCGGCCGTTGCGCGCCACCTGCGCGACCCCGCGGCCTAGGCGCACCCCGTCGCCGAGGCGCGCCGCCAGCTCGCCGGTGATTGCGTCCAGGCCGGCGTTGAACGACGTAAGCGCGCCGCCGGGTCCGGCGGGACCCGACTCGCTTTTCTCGCCCCGCCGCCGCTTCTCCCGGGCCAGGCGGAACATGGCCTTGAACAGCCCGCCGTAGTCGCGCTCCAGCTCGAAGATGCGCGGGAAGGCGCTCCGCAGGCTCATGGTTTCGGGATTGCCGGCGAAGACGCCCATGACCATGGGATCCAGGAGCCGCCGGTACGCCTCCTCGCCCAGCCGCCGGCGGGCGAACGCCGCCAGCGTCTCCTCGGCCTCCCCGCGGTACGGCCGCTGCCACAGCTCGGCGACGATGCGCAGCTTGCCGCGCCAGGTGAGGAGGCGCGACTTGAGGAACATGGGCGGATTCTCCGGCAGGCGGTGGAGCTCGCCGTTCAGATAGATGTAGCGCTTGCGGGCGGCGGCGTCGGAGCGGAGCAGCTCGGCGTCCAGGCCCAGCCGTTTCACCAGGTCCAGCGTCCAGGGTTTCGAATCGAGGAAGCCGTTGGGTCCGGCCTCCACCCGGTAGCCCGACTCGGCCACCGTCCAGATCTTGCCGCCCGGCCGGCGCTCGGGCTCCAGCACCACCACCTCCGCCCCGTGGAGCGGGAAGGCGTCGCGCAGGGCTTCCCGGACCAGCCAGCCGGTGGCCAGCCCGGAGATGCCGCCGCCGGCGATGACCACCCGTGGCCTGTGGGTCCGTTCGTCCGTCATCTTGAAGCCATCCTCCCTCTTGCCGGCGCGCTCACCCGCCGAGGCGGGCGCGGACCAGCCGTTCCATGATCTCGATGAATGCCGGGTCATCGTCGGGGCACGCCAGCCGGGCGAAGCGCCCGAGGCCGGTGTCCCGGGCCTGTTGCGCGAACACCCGGTCCATGTCCCAGAGCGTCTCCAGATTCTCCGCGACAAAGCCCAGCGGCACCATCAGCACATCGCGGACGCCTTCGGCGGCCAGCCGCTCGATGATCTCGCTCGTGTACGGCTGCAGCCAGCGCCCGGGGCCGAACTTGCTCTGGAAGCCCGGTTCCACTCGCCAATCGCCCAGCCGCCCCCTCAGCCCGGCGATCGCCGCGTCCACCTGGGCGCGGTACGGGTCGCCCCGGCGGACCATGGCCTCGGGCAGGCCGTGAACGGACGGGAGCACCGCCGCGTGGTCCGGAGTGAATCCCAGCCGCTCCAGCTCCGCCACGGTGCGGGCGGCCAGCCAGTCGAGGTAGCCGGGCTCGCCGCTCCAGTCGCGGACTTCCAGCCACTCCCCCGCCCACCCGGCGGGCGCACCCGCCGTCCAGCGGGCCCGCGCATCCTCGAGCGACGACCCCGAGGTGGCGTGGGAGTAGAACGGATAGAGCGGCAGCGCCACCACCCGCTCCGGGCGGAACGCCGCCAGCCGGCGGACCGACTCGTCCGTGAGCGCCGGTTGGTAGCGGAACGCCGGCGCCACGCACCATTCGCCGCCCGCGCGCCGGAGCCGCTCCTCGAGCCCGGCTGCCTGGCGGCGGGTGATGGGGTTCAGGGGCGAGGCGCCGCCGGCCGCCTCGGCGTAGCGCGCCGCGACTGTCGGCGCCCGCCGGCGCGAGATCTTCCGGGCGAACAGCTCCTGGAGCGCGGCCGGTCCGGGCAGCGGCACCAGCCGGCGGTCGCGCAGCAGCTCCTGGAGGTACGGCTGGATCTCAGCGGGACACTCCGGTCCGCCCATGGCCAGGAGCAACACGCCGGTGCGCGCGGCCGCCGCCATGCTCAGCGGTCCCTGCGGCGGCCCAGCTCGTGGACCAGATCCACCAGCCGGGCGACCATGTCCACGGGCGCGTCGGGCCAGACGCCGTGGCCCAGGTTGAAGACGTGCCGCTCCCCCGCCCCGGCGATGACGGCGGCCGTCTCGCGCCGCAGGGCCGCGGGCGTGCCGTAGAGGACGGCGGTGTCGAGATTCCCCTGGAGCACCCGGTCCGGACCCACCCGGGCGCGCACGTCGGCCAGTGGCGTCCGCCAGTCCAGGCCCAGGGCCGGCGCGCCCGCGCCGGCCACCAGATCCAGGAGGTGCGCCCCGTCGAGCACGAAGTAGATCGCCGGCACGCCCGCGGCGCCGACCGCCGCCAGCAGCCGCCTGGCGTACGGCAGGGCGAACGCCTCGTAGTGCGGCCGGGACAGGATGCCGCCCCAGGTGTCGAAGAGTTGAAAGGCGTCGACGCCGGCGGCGAGCTGGGCGCCGATGTAGTGCTCCAGCGCCCGAGTGATGGTCTCCATGAGGCGGTGGAACAACTCCGGCGCCTCGAACATCATCCCCTTGACCCAGCGGAAGTTATGGGAGCCGCCTCCCTCCACCGCGTAGCACGCCAGCGTGAACGGCGCGCCGGCGAAGCCGATCAGCGGCGCCCGGCCGGCCAGCTCGCCCTTGAGCAGGCGGATCGCCGCCGGCACGAAGGCGTTGGCCTCGGGGACGCGCCCGGGATCGAGCGCCGCCAGGTCCGCCTCGGTCCGCACGGGCTCCAGGCGCGGCCCCTCGCCCTCGTGGAAGGCCAGCCCCTGGCCCATGCCGGCCAGGGGGATGAGGATGTCGGAGAACAGGATGGCCGCATCCAGGGGGAAGCGCCGCAGCGGCTGCAGGGTCACCTCGGCGGCCAGCTCCGGCGTCCGGCACATCTCGAGGAAGTCGTGGCGGGCGCGCAGCTCCCGGTACTCAGGGAGGTAGCGGCCGGCCTGGCGCATGATCCAGACGGGGGTGGTGTCGGGCCGGCGGCCGTGGAGCACGTCCAGGAAACGGGTGGTGGGGTTCATGAAGAGGCCTCATTTTTGGACGAGCCGCCGGCGCGCCGGATCCGGGCCGGCACGTAGCCGCAGAACGGCTCCTCATCCATGTAGTCGCCGGTGATGGCGAAGGCGCGGGCGCGGCAGCCGCCGCAGATCTTCAGGTACTCGCACCGGCCGCACTTGCCCTTGAAATTGCCGTAGTCGCGCAGCTCGTTCAACAGGTCGCTCCCCTCCCAGATCTCGCGGAAGGGTGTGCGCCGGACGTTGCCCGCCGAGCGCGGGAAATAAGAGCAGGGATACACCTCCCCCTCGTTGTCGATGAGGCAGATGGTCTGCCCGGCGATGCACCCCTTGGCGCCGCCGGTGCTGAACTTGAGCGAGCGGCGGGCCAGCTTCTCGCCGGCCTGGCGGTTTTCCTCGGCCACGATGCGGTAGTAGTGGGGCGCGCAGGTGGGCCGCATAAGCATCTCCGGCTCGCGCTTCTCCTGCTCGTAGTGCCAGCGCAGGATCTCCTCGTAGTCGGCGGCGGAGATCAGCTCCGCCAGCACGTCCTCGCCCCGGCCGGTGGGCACGATCATGAACATGTACCAGGCGGTGGCGCCCAGGGATTTGGCCAGGCGGAACGTGGTGGCGATGTCCGCCTGGTTCCGCCGGGTGAACGAGGAGTTGATGATGAACTCGATCCCGGCGGTGCGGAACAGCTCGGCGGCCCGCAGGGTGCCGTCAAACGCGCCGGGCTGGGCGCGGAAGTTGTCGTGCACCGCCGCCGTGGAGCCGTCCAGCGACAGCGACACGATCCGAATGCCGGACGCCCGGATCCGTTCGCATACCGCGGCGTCCACCAGGGTGCCGTTGGTGGCCAGGCACATGCGCAGGCCGCGGTCGGTGCCGTGCCGGGCCAGGTCGAAGAGGTCGGGGCGGAGCAGCGGCTCGCCCCCCGACAGGACCAGCACGGCGGGGTGGTAATCGGCAATGTCATCAATGAGTTGGAACCCTTCGGCGGTGGAGAAGCCGCCTTCCGGCGACTGCGCCCCCGACGACGACCGGCAATGGATGCACCGCAGGTTGCACCGGCGGGTGGTCTCCCAGGCGATCCATTTGGGTAAAAATTCCTGTGCCATGGCGTCCTTGTCCGGCCGGCGGCGCGTCTATCCGCCGCGATGTCCGTTAATTATACTCAGATGCCGGCCGCGGCGCACGTTTTCAAACCATTTTTCAACCAAATGCTTGAATCTCTGAAAATTATCCGCTAAACTGACGGTCTCGTCAGGATTCGATCCCCGCGAGTCGACCAGCATGCCGACAGCGCGCCAGGTTGCCAGTGTGTTCCCCATCACCCGCCAGGGTCGCCCGCACCCAATTTTTTCGCTTCTCCGGAGGACCGCGTGAAGGACTTTATTGAAATCCAGGACAACACCCTCGAAGAGATCGTGTACAACGCGATGATTCTGTTCCGCCACAACGATCTCGGGGCCAAGATCGACACCAGCCTGAACCGGGAGATCAAGAAGGAAACCGGCACGGGCGCAGTCGATTCGCCCACCCAGCTCCGCCTCCGGCTGCACAACCGGTTCAACATGGACCTGAACAACGTCTACGCCCTGGAGATTTACACCGAAGCGCGGCACAAGGTGGTGGAAACCTCGGTCAACGTCTATCACGACGATTTCAAGCTGGAGGACTTCCAGCTTCCGGCCGCCGACGTGTTCGAGAAGATCCTGCGCGACGTGGCCATGGACTACGTGATGAAGCGCTTTCAGTACAATTTCCGCAACGCGACGCTCCACTGGAAGGCGGCCAAGGCCAAGCAGTTCATCATCGACCCCCAGGTGGACCGCCTCAAGCAGATGCACGACGCCTTCGAGCAGTTCAGCAAGAAGGCCAAATCCCAACTTAAACCGCTGCACGAAAAGAAAATCCGCGAGTTCATGACCCACAAGGAAGACGTGGTTCTCGAGAAGCGCAAGATGTCGTATGCCAAATCGCGCATCCTCAAGGTGTACCACAACATCAGCACCCCCGCGTTCACCACGCTCATGGAGCACCCGCAGCTGTTCAGCGCCCTGCTGCTCGAGTACTGCCTGGTGCCCCTGTTCCTGGCCAACGAGCTCTATGTCATGAGCCTGATCTACAAGCGCAGCCTGGATGACATCCGGACGATCCTGAGCAAACGCGTCCAGGAAGTGTGACGTGCGGGCCGGCGAGCCGCCCGCCCCGCCCCCGGCCGAGCCCGAAGACGATTCGTACGTGGCCCTCCCCATCGAGGACGCCCTCGACCTGCATGCCTTCGCCCCGGCGGACATCCCCTCGGTGGTCGAGGAGTACCTCCGCGAGTGCCGCATCCGCGGCTGGCGCGAGGTGCGCCTCATCCACGGCAAGGGGATCGGCGTCCAGCGCCGGCGGGTGCAGGCGCTGCTGGCGCGCCTGGATTTCGTGGAGCGTTACGCCGACGCGCCGCCCGGCCGCGGCCACTGGGGCGCCACCCTCGTGTGGCTGAAGGCGTCAGATTCGTAATCGTGATCGTAATCGTGATCGTAATCGGGGCTCGAGGCTCAAGGCTCGGGGCTCGGGGCTCGTTCCCACCATGCGGACATCGGACTTCGGAAATCGGAAGTCGGATAACCATTCATCTGATAACCGATTCACCCATTCGCTTATTCATCCACTCATCGAAATATTCGGCAATATCAACCGGTTGGAACGACGGAGGTACCGCGAACAGCGGTCGATCGCACATAGACCGGCAGGGACGGGGGTACGCTCCGGGGTCCGATTACGCATTCGATCACGATTACGAATTACGAGCACGACAAACTCGGAACTCCTATCTCCTATCTCCTATTTCCTATCTCCTGACTTTTTACTGTTTACTGTTTACTGTTTACTGTTTACTTCCATGACTCCGGTGCCATATCAGCCGAGACGAACCGCGGTTGTGATAAAATAGTGACAATTCAGGCCGGCGGATCGAGGCGACACGATGATCGGACGAGTCGGTCCCTGGTTGTTGACCGTCGCGCTTGCCCTGGCGGCTGTGTTGGTGACGGCCTGTGGGCAGGCGGGCGGGAGATCCATGCCGGTCGGCGACCGGCCAACGGCGCAGCCCACCGACCGGTCCGACGAACGACCGGTCACGATCCAGGAGGGTGTCATGAAATTCCAGTTGTCCAGCCCGTCGTTTGTGGAAGGCCAGGCCATCCCCACCCGCCACACCTGCGACGGTCCCGACGTGTCGCCGCCGCTGGCCTGGAGCACGCCGCCGGCGGCCACCCGGTGCTTCGCCCTGCTGTGTGACGATCCCGACGCGCCCATGGGCACCTGGGTGCACTGGGTGATGTTCAACATCCCAGCCGGCGCCACCAGCCTGGCGGAGAACGTGGCCAAGACCGGCGAACTGCCCGACGGCTCCCGGCAGGGCGTCAACAGCTTCCGGCGCGTGGGCTACGGCGGGCCGTGTCCGCCCCACGGGCCGGCGCACCGGTACTACTTCAAATTGTTCGCGCTGTCGGAACCGCTGGACCTGCCCGCCGGCTGCACCGCCCGGGACCTGGAGCGGGCCATGGGCGGGCGCGTGCTCGCCTCGGCCCAGCTCATGGGCCGCTACGGACGCCGGCTCTAACGCTTGTAGCCGATCCGGTGCAGGAAGTCGGTCCGCCACTGCCGGTGGCCGGCATCCTCAACCCCCTTGGGCGGCTGCCCGTCGATCACACCCAACACGCCGCGCCCCTGCTCCGATTCGGCCACAATGACCTGGAGCGGATTGGCGGTGGCGGCGAAGATGTTGACCACCTCGTGGATCGTCCGGATCCGCGGCAGCACGTTGATGGGATAAGCGTCCCGCATCAGCACCACGAACGTGTGCCCGGCCGCCAGGGCCCGGGCGTTGCGGATGGCCGCCTGGGTGAGGTCGTCGTCGGTGCCGTCCCAGCGGATGAGGCACTCCCCCGACGCCTCGCAGAAGGCGACCCCGAACTTCACCCCGGGCACCGCGGTGACCATCGCCTCGTACAAGTCCTCGACGGTCTTGATGAAATGAGACTGCCCCACGATGACGTTGCACCCCTCGGGGACTTCGATGCCGACGGTTTTCAGCTCCATAGGGCTTCCTCCAGGATGGGTCGCGGAGCCGGCGTCCGGCCGCGGACGTCCGGCGCGCAAGGCTAGACGGTGAACCAGTATAGCATCAGCACGATCACATTGAACAGCGCGTGGCTCAGGACGGGCGCATAGACGTTGCGCCGCCACAGGTAGACCACGCCGAACTCCAGCCCCAGCAGCGCAGTGATGAAGACCGCGGCGATGCCCTGCGGCTCGTGGGCCAGGCCGAACAGGACGCTCCAGACCAGCAGTCCGAGCCACGGCGTCCAAAAGTAGACCGCGGAGCGCCGGACGATGAACGCCCGCTGCAGCTCCTCGCGCACGCCGCCGGCGATCACTCCGCTGATGAGCATGAGCGCCAGGTCGCCGGGCGTCCGGATCATCGCCAACACCGGATTGACGGGCGGGATCGCTCCGGGAGCCACGAGGCGGATGAGCAGCTCGCCCGCGAACATGGTGATGAAGAGCGCGGGCAGGATCGCGAGCGCCACGAGCGTTTCCCGCGCCCACCCGCCGGCCGGTCGGACGGCGATCCGGAGTGCCGGTTCCTCCCGGCGGGCCTGCTGGCACAGCACGTAGATGGCCAGCAACAGGACGGTGCTCAGCATGAGGTACGTGAACAATCCCGCCGGCCGGCGCAGGAGATCGGTGCGGGGCAAGCCGGTGAGCCACCCGGCCGCCAGCGCCGCGACGATATCGGTCAGGATCCCCGAAATGAGCACCACTTCCAGCAGCGCCAGCGGCCGTCCCATGGCCTGCGGCGCCGTCAGCACCGGCGCCAGAACAGCCGACGGCTCGGCCGGATCGACCGGCGGCGCCGCAGTCCCGGTCGGCTCAACCGGCGGTGTGCCGGTGCCTTCCGGCGGCTCGGCTGTGATCCGGGATTGCTCGAGATCGCGCATCATCACTCCATGGCGCCGGTCTCGGCGCTGGCCGCATTATCGCCCAAAGGTCTTGCCGGCGTGTGAAAAATCTTTGACGGAAACAGCCATCCGTCTATAATAAAAGCAATTTCATCCCCAGGAGCAACCGGTATGGTCGTGAAGACGATGCGATTCGTGGTGACCGTTTCCTTACTGGTTCTGGTTCTGGGCGGACTGGCCGGCGCCATGATCGCCTGGCCGCAGTACGGCCGGGCGCAACTGCAGGATCCCGCCTTCGTCAACGCCGAGATCCAGAAATATGCGGCCCTTCGCCAGGAGCGCCAGAGCCAGCTGACCGGGGCCACCGATATCCACCGGCTGGCGATCAACGCCGACGTCTACCGCCTCGACGTGATCCTGGACGGGTTGCGCTACGTCGCCGCCCGCGGCTACGACCCGGCGGATCCGGGCCTGCGCGAGCACGCCTACTTTCTGAGCCACAGCTACCCGGGCATGCCGGTGGCGGCGCGGGCCGCGGTCGAGCCGAAGTCGGGGCAGCCGGCCGTCGTCTATGAGCTGTCGGAGAAAGACCTGGTGGCCCCGCTGCCGCTGGCCACGCCGGATGTGGAGATCCCGCCCGAGCTGTCGGAGGTCCGGGGCGTGGTGAAGGCCCGCTTCACCATCGATGAGGGGGGTGTGCCCACGGACTTCCACATCATCAGCAGCGTGACGCCCGCGGTGGACCGGCTCGTGGAGCGGAACATCCTGGATACGTGGCGCTACCAGCCGGCCACCCTGAAGGGCCAGGCGGTCCGGGTCTACTACCGGGTGATGATCGCCATCAACCAGCCGCGCCCGCCGGCCGCGCCGGCGCCTCCGCCCGCGGCGCCGCCGCAGGAGTAGCGCGTCGTCCCGGAACCGATCGGCGGACACGGCACGCCGGTCCGCCCGGCGGTCCGTCGTCCTTGTCTTTCCGAACGGCGCCGGTCAACGTGGCGTCCGTTTCACCCGGTAGTGCAGAAACAGCTCGTCCCCCGCCCGCTCCATGGACCGGAGCACGCAGCGCACCCGAACCGCATCCGGGAGGCCGAGCCCGTCCACGGGCGTGGGCGCCGCCGCCCCGCCGAGGACCACCGGACACAGGGTCAGGTACACTTCGTCCACGACGCCGGCCTCGAAGAACAGCGCGTTGACCCGGCCGCCTCCCTCGACGAGGATCTCCCGATAGCCTCTCGCCGCCAGTTCCGCCAGGAGCCGCCGGATGTCCGGCGGATCCGCCATCGGCAGGCGCACGACCTCCGCCCGGGCGCCCGGCGGCGCGGCAAACGGCGCCGGCGTGGCCACCAGGACCCGGTGGCGCGTCTGGTGGAAGATCTTCAGGCCGGGATCCAGCCGGCCCCCGCGGCTCAGCACGCACAGATCGGGGGTGGCGGAGCGCCCCGCCGCCTCGCGCGCGGCCGTGAGCGTCGCATCCCGCACGTGGAAGGGGGGATCGTCACGCCGGACCGTTTCGGCCCCCGCCACGATCAGGTCGGCCCGGGCGCGGACCGCGTCCATCCGCCGGCGGTCCTCGCGCGAAGAGAACCCGGCGCCGGACCGGTCGGCGGCGGCGATCTTGCCGTCCAGGGTGGCGGCGTAATTGCAGAACACGGTGGGCCGGATGCGGCCGCTCACGGTTTTCCCTCCCGGCGGTGCACCGGTCCGGCGGTGGGCGACCCGTCGCGGCGGCCGGCCTCGAGGTCGAGCAGGAACCGCTTGCGCCACAAGCCGCCGCCGTAGCCCGTCAGCGCGCCGTCCCGGCCGATGACGCGGTGGCACGGCACGATGATGGAGACGCGGTTGTCGCCGTTGGCCCCGGCCACGGCCCGCACCGCCCGCGGCGCCCCGATGCTCGCCGCCTGCTCGGCGTAGGAGCGGGTGGCGCCGTACGGAATTTCGAGGAGCGCCGCCCATACCCGCCGCTGGAACGGTGTGCCCGTCAGGACCAGGGGCAGGTCGAATGTCCGCCGGGCGCCGGCGAAGTACTCGTCCAACTGGCGCTGGAGCGCGTCGAAATGCGGACTGGCGCCCGGCACGATTTCCGCACGGAACTGCCGGCGGAGACGCCCCAGCTGGGTCTCCATCATCCGCCGGTCGACGAACTCCAGGAGGCAGATCCCCTCCGGCACCGCCCCCGCCAGCATGGGCCCCAGGGGGGTCCGGACGCGCGTCACCGCGACCAGGCCGCACCGGGGGCTGCGCGCGGGCGCGAAGCCGGTGGTCCGCTTGAACGATTCGGTGAAACCGCTCAGCGACTCATAACCGGAGTCAAACGCCGCATCGACGACCTTGTCGCCGTGGCGGATCCGCCCGAAGGCGTCCGTGATCCGCCGGGCGCGCAGGTAGGCCTGGAAGGTCATCCCGTGGTGCTTCTGGAACCAGCGGCGCGCCCGGTCCGGGTCGACGCCCCGCGCCCGCAGGGCCGCGTTGGGCAGCCGCAGGACGGGGTCCGCGTCGACCGCCTCGAGCACGGGCCGCAGCCAGGGCGGCACCTGGCCCGGGTGCCCCAGCGGATCGCACAGCTTGCAGGGACGATAGCCCGAAAGCAGCGCCTCGCGGGTGGAGACGAAGAACTCGACGTTCTCCCGCTTCGGTTTCCGCGCGCCGCAGGTGGGCCGGCAGAAGATGCCGGTGGTCCGCACGCCGACCACAAAAATTCCCTCGAATCGGGTGTCCTTGTCGCACAGGGCACGGTAGAGCGTGTCTGCGTCAGGCAGGGATTGCATCATGCCGCCACCTCCTGGTTTTCCGCCGCTCGCGCGGGCGCGATCGCGCCGTCGGGCCCACTGTACCGCGCCCGCCGGAGCGTGACAACCGGAAACGCGGCATCCATGTGCCCGCCCCGGCACCCGGCGGCACGGCCCGCACCGGGACAGTCCGCCCAAAACGACCGCTGGGCCGAAGCGGTTGTGCGGCGAATTGCGCCGGCTGGAAACCCCGAGTCCGGGGGCGGCATCCAATCTCCCGCGGCGGCCTCTGATGATCGCCCGGCAATCCGCCAAAGGTTGCCCGGCCGCGGTTATTCGATTACAATACATCAGAACGCCAACTCGAAATCATTTTCAAGGAGTATACACGATGATCAAAGACAAGATGCTGAAGGCCATCAACGAGCAGATCAACGAGGAGTACGCTTCCGCGTACATCTACTTGTCCATGTCGGCGTTCTTCGAAAGCGTCAACCTCCAGGGCTTCGCCCAGTGGATGCGCGTCCAGGTCAGAGAGGAAACGGCCCACGGGGACAAGTTCTTCAAGCACATCGTTGAGCGGGGCGGGCGCGTCGCCCTCAAGGCGATCCCCGAACCGGCCTTCGAGTGGAAATCGCCGCTGGACGTCTTCCAGGCCACGCAGAAGCACGAGCAGCAAATCACCGCCTGCATCCACAAGCTGATGGACCTGGCCCACGCCGAGAAGGACTACGCCGCCATCGGCCTGCTGCAGTGGTTCGTCGACGAGCAGGTGGAAGAGGAAGCCCACGCCGAAGAAATCGTACAGAAACTGACGATGATGGGCGATGCCAAGCACGCCATCTACATGCTGGACCGCGAGCTCGGCGCCCGCGGCAAGTGACCGGCGACCGAGAACACCGCCGGCCATCGTCCCGATCTTCCGCCGGCCCGGCGCCACGCCGGGCCGGCCTTGAATCCGCGATTATAATCCTGGAGGCAGCATGACCGTCGAACAAGCCATCATCACCGCGATCCAGTACGAGAGCCGCGTCCACAAGGCGTATGCCGATCAGGTGAGCCGGATCGGCGATCCGGCGGGCCGCCGCATCTTTCAGACGCTGGCCGACGAGGAGCAGTCCCACCTCGACTACCTGCACCACAAGCTGGAGCAGCTCAAGCAGACCGGCAACGTCCCCGCCGACACCCTGCCCACCGCCATCCCGGCGCCGAAACAGATCGAGGCGGCCGGCAAAAAAATGCAGCAACACGTGGCGAGCGCCGATCCGACCAACGACCTGCAGATGCTTTCCAACGCTCTGGAGCTGGAGCTGAAGACCAGCGCATTCTACGAGGACATGGTCCGCCTGCTCCCGGCCGAGGGCCAGAAGCTCTTTAAGCGCTTCGTCGAGATCGAGCAGGGCCACGTCGCCATCGTCCAGGCCGAGATCGATTCGCTGACGCAGAACGGTTACTGGTTCGACTGTTTCGAAGCTGACCTGGACGGGGTGTGACCGGCCCGCCGCCGGTTCCCAATCCCGAACAAAAACCGGCTGCGCCACCCGACGCGCCCCGTCACCGGGGCGCGTTCCATTTTACCCGTGCGCCGGCGGCGTCCGACGGCGCGGTCGGCGAATGATCCGGGCCGGCGCCGCCGTCACCGGCTGTCGGGCGGCGCCGCCGTCGTCACCGCCCGCAGCCGCTCCAGCAGCTCGGCCTTGGCCCGGCTGGTCTCGGCGTCCAGCGTCACCGGCGCCTCGGCCGCCTTGCAGCCGCCGTCGGCGGCGCGGTACTGGCGGAAGTCCCGGCAGCGGTTGGGCGAGTGGAACTGGAACACGATCCCCAGCGGCGACTTGAGCCGGAACAGGCTCACCTCGGCCAGCCAGAGCGCCAGCGGGCAGACGTCCATGATGAAGGGGATCACCTGGCCGGTCCGCGCCTGGTGCCGGAGCATGGCCGCCCAATGGTCGGCCATCTGCCGCTCGTCGAGCATGATCTGGAGCCGGACGTCCACGTGCCCGCCGCGCGGGAGCGCCGCCAGCCACTCCCCCACCCGGCACGGCGTGTCCGGGCCGCCGCAACCGCCGGCTCCCGGGCGATCGGCGAAGGCGCAAAACTCGTTGAAGCGCCGCTGGGCGCCGGCGCGGGTATAGGGTGAATCGGGCGCCGGCCGGCAGGCGCCGGCGTGGGGTTTCTCGCAGTAGGCCTGGAACACCCAGAGCTGGGGCTTTTCCGCCAGCTCGCCGGCCGACCAGCGGCGGGCCTGCTCCGCCACGTACGCCACGAACGCCTCGCGGGAGGGCACCCCGAGGCACCGGCCCCGGAAACCGTCCCGCTGGCGGACGGCCCAGTGGCGCAGGTTGCCCAGCGCCGTCAGCGGGTGCCGCAGCAGGGGGGCCGCCAGACGCGGCGCCAGCGCCAGCCGCCGGGCTGCGTACAGCGGCAGTTGCAACCAGAGCCGGAAGCCGATCTCGGCGGCATGGTCCCGTTGAAACCCCGGCATGGCAACCTCATCTTATAGCCTAGCGGTCCATGGCAGATCCGGACGCAACATTTTACACGTTCCGTCGATAAGTCCACCGTGGAAATGTCACACCGCATGGAATACAATACAGATGCCATAATTGATCAAACCATGATCCTGGAGGATGAGCGATGAAAAGACTGGTTGTGTTGGCTTCTCTGACCGTGCTGATCGCGGTGGCGACGGGCTTCGCGGCCGCCGCCGACGGCAAGCCGGTGATGGCCGTCAAGACGTTCAACCTGCCGGAAGATTCCGTGTACTACAACTCCACGGTGGGCTCCGGCCTGACGGACATGTTCATCACCGAGCTGCAGAAAACCGGCAAGTATACCCTGATCGAGCGCGCCCAGGTGGACCTGCTCACCGACGAGGTGGACTTCGGCAAGTCCGGTTACGTGGAGCAGGCGTCCGCGGTGCGCAAGGGCCACATCAAGGGCGTGCAGTATTACTTCCTGGCCAAGGTCACCAACTTCGGCGCCAAGCAGAACAAGGTGGGCGGCAGCGGCTGGGGCGGCGGCGTGTTCGGCGGCCTGGGCTACAAAAAGGATGAGGCGTACGTCCGGATCGACTACCGGATCGTGGACGCCACCAGCGCCGAGACCATCATGGCCGACTTCGGCGAGGCCACTTACGCCAAGAAGGGTGTCAGCATGGGCGGCGGCAAGTGGGGTTCCGGCGGCGGCGCGCTGGATATCTCCTCAAGCGAGTTCCTGGAGAGCATGGTGGGCCGCGCCACGATGATGGCCATGGCCAACATCATCGAAAAGATGGATCATTCCTTCCTGGCCACCCACACCTCCCGCGCCGACCAGTTGGCCCAGGACGAAGCCAAGGCGCAGGATGAAGCGGTGGCCGCCCTGCGCAAGGTGCCCGGCAAGGTGCTGGCCATGATCTCGGCCGAGATGGTCATCATCGACATCGGCTCCAACAACGGCGTGAAGGTGGGCGACCAGGTCGCCGTGTTCAAAAGCGTGGACATCAAGAACTCCCGGGGCGAGGTGGTGTTCACCGAGGAAAAGGAAGTGGGTCTCCTCGAGGTGTTCGAAGCCCAGCCTGACCGGTCCAAGGCGCGGGTGGTCTCCGGCTCCGACATCAAGGAAGGCCACACCGTCAAATTGAAGTAAGCGACGATCGCCGCAACAACAACGGCCGCCGGTCTGACCGGCGGCCGTTTTGTTTTCGAGAGGGCGCCCGCGGTGGGATCAGGGCTTGGCGGGGGTAACGGTTCGTCGAGGCAGCGCCTTGCCCTCGAAGGGAATGGCGAACGGGCCCACCGTCCGCCCGTCGGCGCCCTTGCGGATGGATGTCGCCAGGGAATCCGCCAGCAGCTCCACCGTCTCGAGGCCGGCGGGATCGGCGATGTCCAGGACCACCCGGGCCACGGCGATGCGTCCGGCGGGCGCGTCGGAGCGGGTCTGGTAAGAGGTGAAGCGGACCAGCCCCTCGGCGTTGGCCTTCTCCAGATGGGTGAAGACGGGAGCCTTCTGGAATCCGGGCGTGTCGCCGCCCAGCACGTCCACCAGCCGCACCTTGGCCGGGTCGAACGTGATCCCCAGGATGTAAGCGCCCAACACGCCGGGCACCTTGTCGTCGGCATCCCCGACCACCAACACCTCCGTCAGGTCCACCAGTACGGGGAGGGTGTACCGCTTCCCGTCGGGCGGCTGATCCTTCACGAGGACCAACCGGGCCTTTCCCTCCAGGCGGCCCGGCTGCAACGCCGGCCCGGGTGGCGGCGTCTGGGACTGGTCCGGGCGAATCGTCTCCTGGAGCGCGGAGTCGGCGGCCGGAGCCGCCGGAACCGACACGCCCACGGCTGCGACGGCAGCAAGGAACAGCATCACAAAGCTGATGTTCCGAATGATGGCGGTTGGCATGGGTGCCTCCCTTCCGATTGAGTCAGCGGCTCGAAGGATCGTCCGCCGGCGCGGCGGCGGGACCCGCCAGACGGCGGATGACCGCTTTCAAACTGTCCGCGTCGAGGCCCTGGGAACGCAGGATCTCCTCGGGCGTCCCCGACGTGGCGTACTCGCGCACGCCCAGCCTCACGAGGCGGACGTGCAGGTCCCGTTCCAGGATCCGGGCGGCCAGCGCGGCGCCCAAGCCGGTCTCGCGGTGGTGATCCTCATACGTGATCAGCACGCCGGACGCGCAGAGGGCGGCCAAATCGGCGGCATCCAGGTCGCGGGGCGACGGAACGCCCGCCACGGCCACGCGGATGCCCTCGGCGGCCAGCTCGTCGGCCACCCGGACGGCCCGGCCGGCCATGGCTCCCAGGGCGGCGACGGTGACATGGGCGCCGTCCGCCGGCCGGAAGAAATCGGCCCGGCCGTACTCGAACCGGTAGTCGGGGCCGAAGAACGGCTGGCCGTCGACGCGGAGCACCGGCGGGCATTTGGACCGCCCCATCCCGATGAAGCAGTTTCCCGGCTGCCCGGCGGCCCAGCGGACCGCGCGGTCCGTCTGATTCGGATCGGCGGGGATGACGCAGCGGAAGCCGGGCAGGTTGTGAAGCAGCCCCAGATAGTCGATTGAATGGTGGGTCTTGCCGTCCTCGCCCACGTCGGTGCCGATGTGGGTGCAGACCACCTTCAGGTTCGCCTCGTTGATATCGTTGAGTCGCTGTTGGTTGTAAGTCTCGTCGACGCCGAACACGCCGAAGTCGGCCCAGAAGACCTGGACGCCCTGGGTGGACATGGCGCCGGCGGCGACCGCGGTGTGGTGCTCCATGATCCCGCACTGGAAAAACCGGTCGGGATGGGCGGCGGCGAACCCGCCGGTCTTGACGCTGGCGGCGAGGTCGCAGTCGAACACCACGATGGGCGTGGCCCCGGCGCGGGGGCGGTTGAGCGTCGCGACGTCTTCCAGCGCCTTGCCCCAGGCGCTGCGATTGTCGGTGGGCTTGTCGGCGGTCCAGAGCCGCGGCTCGCCCGCCGCGACATCCACGTGCGACTCGGACGGACGCCAGGTCGGCAGATGGGCCGTCCCACGGCGGCGCATCTCGTGGTAGCGGTCCAGGTCGTTGGGCAGGCCGAGCTCCGCCAGCGCCTGGCCCAGCTGCGTCTCGTCGAGCGCCTGGCCGTGCCACTTGGCCAGGTTCTCCATGAACGACACGCCCTTGCCCATTACCGTGTGGGCCAGGATGGCCACGCAATGCGCCTGGTCGCGGACCGCCCGGCGGAGCGCGCCATAGATCTGCGCGTAGTCGTGGCCGTCGATCTCCAGCACCCGCCAGCCGTCGGATTCGAAGTTGGCCCGGATGCGCTGGGGCATCACCGCGCCCGTGTCGCCGCTGATCTGCAGCCGGTTGAGATCCACCAGCGCCGTCAGGCGGGTCAGGCCGTACTTCACCGCGAAGCGGCGGGCCTCGGCGATCTGCCCCTTCTGCTGCTCACCGTCGCCCATGACCACAAAGACGCGGCTGGGCAGCCCCAGGACTTCGGCGGCCAGCGCCATGCCGCAGCCGGCCGACAGACCCTGCCCCAGATTCCCCGTGCTCCACTCCACACCCGGGACGCACCGCTCCACGTGTCCCTCAAACGGTCCGCCGGCCTGGCGGAAATGGGCGATGGCCTCATCCACCGGGAAGAATCCCAGACCGCCCAGGGCGGCGTACACGCCCGGCGACGTGTGGCCGTGGCTGATGACGATCCGGTCGCGGTCCGGCCGGCGGGGCTCGGCCGGGTCCACGCCGGCCAGGCTGTAGAGGACCTGGTAGAGGTCGATGGACGACATGGATCCGCCCGGGTGACCGCAGCCGGCCAGGGTGGTCATCTTCAGGATGTCGCCCCGGGCCCGGCGCGCGCGCTCGCGGAGCTGGCTTTCGATCTCGGGCGCAAGCGTCTGGGCGGCGAAATTCCGGCAACTGGCGGGTCGGCTCATGAATCTGTCACTCCCCAATGAGATTCAGATTGGACAGTATACCCCCTTTGCCCCCAAACGCCAAGGAAGACCCGCCGCGGCGGACGCGCCCCCGGCGCGCCGTCAGAACGGCATCGGCAGGATGCCGCCGTTGCCGGCGTGGCCGGTGAAGCTTTGATCGCACATCAGGTACAGATTTTTACCGCGCGACAGCGTGTGCAGCCGGTCGATGAGCACATACTCGGGCCCCTTCAGCAGCCCGGCCTTGCGGATCGCGTCCACCGTCTCCTTGAGATTGCGCTCCAGCAGGTAGCGGCCCACGCGCAGCGACACCTTCTGCAACCGGTCGTTGTGCCGGTCACGGAGGTACGAGATATCCGTGATGAAGCGGTACTCGGCGCCCTGGAAAAAGTGCTGGCAGATGTTCCGGTATGCCTGCACCAGCGCGTCCACCACGCGCCGTTCGCCGGCGGCTTCGAGATAAAAATCGTCGTCGATCACCCCGATATCCAGCAGCAGGTCGTCCTCCTGGCTCAGCTTGATCTGGAACCGCGCGTGGATCTTGGATTCCGCCGGCTGGTAATCCGGGGCGACAAAGAGAATGTCGGGATCGCGCATGTCGGTGATCTTGGGCAGCTCGGGCGGAACCGGCCGGTCCGACAGGACGAACGGGCTGCCGTTGGAATGGAGGAATTCCCGCTGCAGGTTGAGGCCGGAGTTGCGCATGACCCCGACCGACTCGGTGAAGGAGGTGACGAAATCGGCGTAGAACCGCTGGATGATGGACGGGAATACGTGGGGAGACACGTCGCCCAGCTTCTCGTCGCCGGTCCAGTTGAGGAAGACGTCCGTGGAATCGTCCACCGGCAGGCTCAGCACGCGGCTCTGCACCGTCACCGGATAGATGTGAATCCGGTTCTTGAACTGGACGAAGTAGTCCGGGTCCTGCGCCGCGCTGGCCAGGGTGGGATCGCAGATGATCCAGTGCAGGTCGCCGTCCTTGAGCGGCAGCCCCACTTCGACCCAGGCGTGAGCGCCGAGGTGGTTGAAATCATAGATGTGCCCAACCGCCGACTTGGCGGGGATGCCCAGCGCCCGCAGCAACGTGATCATCACCCGGGTGTAATCGTCGCAGTCGCCCAGTCCTTCCTGGATCACCTGCAGCGGCGTGCGCGTCATGGAATTCCGGAAGTAGCGGATGTTGGCGCCCACGTAGCGGTTGACGCGGCGGATCACCTCGTACAGGTTGTCGGAGCCGGCGGCGATTCCGGCCGCAAGGCGCTCCAGTTCCACCCGCTCCTCCTCGCCGCGGTAATCCCGGCTGGCGATCAGCCGGGCGATCCCCGCCACCGTGTTGTCCTGCAGCGGCGGCATGGCGGCGGCGAACCGGCTGGTGGAGACGGTGTCGTAATTCTTGAGATTCACGGAGCCGTTGACGTAGATGGAGCACGGGGCGGCCGGGTTCCGCAGGGCCTGTTCCAGTTCCTTCCGGTGCACCGGGATCGTGAGGACGAAGCTGTCGCCGGTGCTGCCGGGGACGACGCGGAAGTTGGCCCGGCGGTAATTCAGAAGCACCGATTGCACCTCCACGCCGGGCGAGAAGATGACGGGAAAGCGGAAGGTGATCTCGACGGAGCCGTCTGACTGTCCCTCGACGCGGGGGTAGAGCAGGCAGCGGATGATGAAGGGCACCCGGGTCCCGCCATCCACCGGACGGATTTTCAGATCGGGCGCCTCGTCCGATTCGTGCGGGTAGCTGAAATTGGCGAAGATCCGCCCGTCCCGCAAGATGAGGTTCTGTTCGTTGGCCCGGTTGGGCGAGAAGCGCGCATAATGCACGAAGACCGGTGTGTCCGGTTCCAGCACCGGGCCGAGGGAGTCGGCGTGCTCCTGGTCCGACTGGAAGCCGGTGGCGGCCTTGGGACCGCCCGCCAGCAGCGGGTTGACGAAGCGCCGGATAATCGAGCCCGGATCGTCGTCGGCCACGGGCAGGCTGTGCAGGAGCGGCGGCGCGGTGGCCTGGCCGCAGACCCGGGGGACCGGGAGCGCCAGGGCGAGACCCGCCACGCAGATGAGTGCGGCCGCGGTGCGTGTGATCTTCATGTTGGCGATGTTCTCCACAATTTTGTTCTATTATACTGAACCCGGATCATTTTTCTTCACCGCGACGTAGAATATCCGCAGCCGGCGTCATCGGAACGCCGCCCGCGCATTCACCGCCCCAGCGGGAGGACGCATGAACTGGATCGAGTCGTTGCGCCTGGCCGTGGCCAATCTCCGCCAGACACCCCTGCGGACGGCGCTCACCATCGCCGGCGTCATGATCGGTACCGGAACCCTCGTCTGCATTTTCGCATTCGGCGTGGGGCTCCAGCGCCTGACCACCGACGAGCTGCTCAAGTACCGGGTCCTGACCACCATCCAGGTCATGCCGGCCGCGCCCGTGCCCCGGCCCGACCACCGCGCCAAGCCCGCTCCGGCGGCGCCGCGGCCGCGCCTCGACGAGGCGGCCCTGGCGCGTTTCCGCCGCCTCCCCGGCGTGGTCTCGGCTTCGCCGGTGGTCCAGTTCCCCATCGAGGTGCGGTACGGCGACAAGCGCCGGACCTCCCTCGGCCGCAGCCTCAATGCCGCCGACGCGGAAAGCCGGAAGGCCTATCCCCTGCGATGCGGCCGCCTGTTCCAGCCGGACGGAAGCCGCGAGGCGGTGATCACGAAGGACTGCGCGGCCGCCCTCGGGTTCAAGGATCCCGCGGCCGCACTGGGCCGGGAGCTGGAGCTGTCCTTCTTCGCGGCCTCGGCCGGTGGTGGTGCGGCGGGCTCGCTTCCCCTGCCCGCGTTCTCGGTCGCGCGGCGGAAACTCACGGTACGCGTCGTGGGCGTCGTCGAGCCGCCGGACAGCATGTTCAGCAATCCCATTCTCCGGATGGACATCCTCATGCCCCTGGACCAGGTCCGGGCGCTGGGCCTGTTAGACGTGATCGCGCTGGAAAGCCTACTGCGCAACCCGTCCGCCGGCGACCCCTACCAGACGGTGGAGGTCCACACCGCCCGCGCCACCGACGCCGCCCGGGTGGAACAGACGATCCAGAAGATGGGTTTCCGGACCGTCTCCCTCATCTCCATCCTGGGTGAGATGAACCGCTTCTTCATCCTGATGGACGCCGGGTTGGGCGCTCTCGCCGGCGTGTCGCTCCTGGTCGCCAGCCTCGGAATTGTCAACACGATGATCATCGCGGTGCTGGAACGGCGCCGGGACATCGGTATCATGAAGGCGGTGGGCTCCCGCCGCGCCGACATCCGCCGCCTCTTCTTCATCGAAGGCGGCCTGATCGGTTTCGCCGGCGGGGTGCTCGGCGTGGCGCTGGGCTGGCTCGCGTCGCTGGGGATCAACTATCTGATGAACATCTACATCCAGCAGCAGGGCGCCCGGCCGGCCGACCTGTTTCACTTTCCCCTCTGGCTCATCGGGGCCGCCGTTGCCTTCGCCACGCTGGTGGCGCTGGCCGCGGCGCTGTACCCGGCCTCCCGCGCCGCGCGCCTCGATCCGGTGGATTCGCTCCGGCACGAGTAGCGGCGTCACTCCGCCGCCGGCAGCCACCGGCTGAAGACGCCCGTTTCCTCCACCGCGCGCACGATACGCCGCCGATATTCCGCAGCGATGCCGTCCCCGCCGACCGCGAAGCTCAGACCGGGCCGCAGGCGTTCGTAGAGCGCGCCGGCCAGCCGGTCGAACTCAGCCGGGTCCGGCGGCAGCTCGAACACCAGGTCCATCCAGGCCGGCAGGCGGTCGAGCCAGTCGCGCCATTCGGACGCGGGCACCCGCTGGAACAGCCGGCAGGAATACAGGCCGGTGGCGTCGTCGCGGTAGTAATTCACCCGGTTCCAGTACTGATCGGCCCGGGCGAAGGCCGTCTGGATGGCCACCGCCGCGTCGGACGACAGGGGGCGGGCGCCCCGGATCACCACGCGGAACAGCCCGAACGGACAAGCCGCAAGCAGCCGCTCCCCCAGCGCGGCGATGCAAGGGGCGGCGCGGTCCGGGTCGGCGCAATCGATGTCCAGGGTGACCACGGCGGCCAGCCGGGGAATCGCCGCAGCGAGCGTCGCCGCGGCGCCGGGCGCATCGGCGTTGAGGCGGACGCGCTGGATCCAGCCGCCCGGCGCCGGCTCGTCGGCGTACGGGGGGATGTCCACATGGTGCTGGCGGTCCAGTATTTCCTCGACGTCGTAGATGCCCTGCAGGAGGCGGGTCTCGTCCCACGCGCCGGCGGCGAGCAGGTAGTAAGGCGGCCGCGGCATCCAGCGGAATCCTTCGACCGCCGCCCGCTCGCGCAGCGCCGTCCCCGGAATGAGGCTCAGCAGGAACACCTCCGCCGCGTCGGCCAGATCCCGCCCGCGCAGCCAGGCCAGCGTGTCGCGAAAGCCGGCCGGACCGTCGTCGGGCAGGCCCAGGATCACCCCGATGTCCAGTTTCAGCCCCGCCGCCGCCAGGTGCGCCGCCCCGGTGGCGAAAGCCGGCAGATCCAGCCGGCGGCCGACGCCGGCGCAGACGGCGGGGTGAATGGATTGCAGGCCCGCTTCCAGCGAGCGGAAACCGGCCCGGGTGTAAGCCGCGGCCAGCTCCGCGTCGATCCCCTCCAGGCGGGATTCGGTGTGGAGGTCCAGCCCGTCCCGGTTCCAGCGGGCCAGCTTTTCGAGGCGGCCCCGCGTGCCGCGGGCGCGGTTGAAGGATGGATCCAGCAGGTAGACGTCGCGGACCCGGCCGTCGGCGGCGGCCCACCGAAAGAAGTTGCGGATGGCGGCCTCGTCATGGTGGCGGACGGTCCGGGCGCTTTTCGAATAGAAGCAGTAGTGGCAGCGGCAGGGGCACCCCCGTGTGGTCTCCAGGAGGCAATTCCCCTTCAGGCCCGGCGGCAGGATCCCCTGGGTGTAAGGGTCCGCCAACCCGGCGAGCGCCGCCAGCGGAGGCGCCGCGATCCGCGTCGGCCGGGGATCAGCGCGGTCCAGCGCCGCCAGGGCGAGAGGCAGGCCCGTCTCGCCCTCGCCGGACACCAGGATGTCGGCGAGGGGATCGTCCCAGCAGACGCTGCCGGGGCTGACCTCCGGCCCGCCCAGGATGATCCGGACTTCCGGACGGTGCGCCCGCACGCGACCGGCCAACCAGAGCGACCGTTCCGCATTCCACATGTAAACGGAGAGGCACAGGATGTCGGGCCGGTGGTCCAGCACCGCCTCGAGCAGGCCGGCGTCGCCGGCGTACGTGGCGGTGGCCTCATCCAGGATCGCCCAGGTCAGGCCGTCCAGCAGGCCGCGGGCGTGGCAGTGTCCGAGGACGTATCCCGCGGCGACGGGCAGGTTGCTGTCGGCGAACGCCTGCTCGGCATCGGGCACCCCGAGCTGCACCCAGAGCAGGTGTCGGGTGGGTCGGCGTGGCTTACTCATCCGGCGGCAGGAACACGCCGCGGACGGCGGCGGCATCGCGCAATTTCCGCCGGTGCTCCCGGCCGGCCGCACGAAACGGATCGAGCCACGCGGCCGGCGCCCCCGACCGCTCCACCACCGCCGCCTGGCGCTCGGCCAGGGAACACTCCACGCCGAAGGCCAGCGCGAGGGCGCCCTCCGGCGACAGCCGATCGCGGCGGACCCGTTCCGCCATGGACGCCAGGTGCCGCAGCAGCACGTCGGCCAATGCCGGATCATCCGGACCGCCGCTGACGGTTGCGGCCGGCGCCAGCCGGTGCAACCCGGCCGTCTGTTCAGACTCGCTGCGGGCCAGATCGGGCCAGAGCGCGTGCAGATCGCCCGTTTCGGCAAAACGGTCGGCCAGCGCGAGGTACAGCTCGCGGACACCTTCCGCGAGCCGGATCAGCTGTTCCCGTGATCCGGTGACGTTCACTTCACTCCGGCGGCGTCGCCGCGGCGGCGACCCGCATCAGTGCTGCAGGTTGTTGTCGATCTCGGCGGCCAGCATGGCGATCTCGCGGGAGAGGCGCTCGTCCACGTTCCGGCCCACCAGCTCGACATAGTAGGCGTCGCGGTGGAACGCCACCCCCAGCGGCGACTGCCGGTTCTCCTCGCCCAGGTGGAGGCAGCTGTCCCCGAACGGCGCCACCGCCTGATAGACCCGCCGCGCGCCGTGGGGCGACGCCATCCGGTAGATTGTAACGGCAAAGGTCAAGCCCGGCAAGTCGAAGAACTGGAACTCGCCGGTCACCCCCTGGACATAATCGTTCTCACGCAACAACTGTTCCCGCTCGCCGGCCAGCTCGCCGATCTCGTCGGGCCCGAAAAGCTCCGGAGCGCTGATCACCTTCAGCGGGTACGCCCCCTGCAGGTCGGTGAGTTCGACCACCAGGTCCACATGGCCGGCCGGTGCCGCCGGCGCGGCCTCTTCCCCGGCCCCGCCGGGGGACAGCCGGCAGCCCGCCAGCCCCGCCCCCAACATCAACAGCAAGCCGCCGATCACCCATTTGCCCACGTGTTTGAACCTCCGTCTCAAGGTGACGACTATTTTACTGAGCGGCCACCCGGATGTTTCAGCGTTTGTGAGAAACGGGCCGCCGCGGGTTCCACCACCGACATTCCTGTTGGCTTCGGTGCCGGAATGATGTATAGATAACACTGTGATTCCCGCGAGGAGGAATATCCCCTTGATTCCGCCAACTCTTATTCGCCGGATGCTGCCGATCGCGGCGCTTGTGCTGGCATGGGCCGGCTGGGCCGCCGCCCAGGATGCAGCACCCGAGGCTGCGTCGGGCAAGCCGCAGCCGGAGATCCGATTCGACTCCCTGAAGCACGATTTCGGCGTTGTGGAAGACGGGATCACCCTCAAGCACACGTTCCCGTTCCGGAATGTTGGGCAGGCGACGCTGATCATTCATAGCGTCAAGGCGGGTTGAGGGTGCACGGCAGCCCTGGCTTCGGCCAGGGAGATTCCCCCGGGCGGGGAAGGAAGCATCGAGGTCTCGCTCAACACCGCCAATCGCCGCCGGGTGCTCATGAAACAGATCACCGTGTCCACCAACGATCTGAATCACCCCTCGGTGGAACTCGTCATCCGCGCCGACATCGTGAACGCGCTGGCGCTGGAGCAGACCACGGTCACGTTCCGCCAGGTGAACAAGGGCCAGCAGGAGGTGCGCTTCGCCAACCTGGTCGGCAAGGACGCGGACCAGACCGATATCGTCGCCATCAAGTGCGCCCACCCGTCCTTGCGGGTTGAGTATTCCAAAACCGGCTTCGACAATCCCGACCACCAGCGCATCCGGATCACTCTGCCCGCCGACACGCCCATCGGGCGTTTCAGCGAGCAAGTCATCCTGGAGACCAACCACCCCAGGAAACCGACGCTGACGATGCTGGTCGTGGGTGAGGTGGTCGGGGCCATCCGAGCCGTGCCCTATCGGCTGAATTTCTCCCTGACCGGTTTGCCGTCGGATATCGCGCGGCAGGTTCGGTTCAACTCCACCGGCAAGCAGTTCAAGATACTCGGCGTCACCTGCGACGTGCCCGGTCTGAAGACCTGCCTGGAGGAGGTGGCGCCCGGAACCGCCTACACCGTGACGGTCACCGTGCCAGCCGACTATGCGGGGGGCCCGTTCGCCGGAAAGCTGGTGGTCGAAACCGATCTCCCGGAACAGAAAACCGTCGAGGTGAAGGTGGTCGGGCAACCGCGGCGAACTCCGAATCTGGAGTTGCCGTAACGATCCCGGATCCGGACTGGCTGAGGATGTAGAAGGCGCGGCGCCGGGCCGCGCCTTCCCGTTTCAGGGCGTCCGCTCGAAGACCACCGCCCGGAGTCCGCGCCGGTCTTTGGCGACGAACGCTCGGCGGAAACCGGGCACGCCCGCGTCGAGCGCCGGCAACAGGGCCGGATTGGCGGCCCGCAGGAACGGCTCATACAGGATCAGCCAGCGGACGCCGCGGCGGTCCACATCCGCCGACAGATCCTCAGCGCGCTCGGTCCAGAGCCGGGGTACCGTCGCGTGACCGGAGTAGAACCCGGTGAGCTCGACGTAGCCATAGGCACAGCCGGCCACGGGCTCGTCGCGGGGCACGTGCGCCGCCAGCCAGCCGGCCAGGCGGTGATGGTTCTCATACTGCCGCTCCAGCTCCACCGCCCGCCAGGCAGCCAGTCCCAGCGAGATCGCCAGGATGACGGCGACGGCCGCGATCAGCAGCCCCGGCAGCCTGGACTCGCGCGCCGCGTATGCGGCGAACGCCACCAGCCCGGCCGCGCCGAACACCTGAACGGGCACCACTGCGGCCAGGAGATTGCGTGTGTCCACGCGCAGCAGGGCGTCGGCCACCACCGGCAGCACCATCATGAACACCAGGGGCAGCTTGTCCGACCGGAACAGGCACCATCGTCCGGTGAACACCGGCAGCAGGAACAGAAACAGGGGCACGGGTGTCGCCAGAAGCCCCGGCGTCCGCTCCAGACAGTAGAGCAGGTTCTGGGGAATCCGGGCCGCCTGGGCCAACCAGCCGGACCAGCGTTCCGGCGCCACCGACCGGGCCGCCGTTGCGGCCTCGCCGTAGATGGCCCGGGCCGCCTCCGCCAGGTCCAGCCGTTCGGTGAACACCCGCACCGGCGCGGCGGTGACATGGAGCAGTCCGCCGTCGCCCGGCGCGGCCGGCGTCGCCAGCACCCAGCCGATCACGACGGCGGCGAAGGCGGCGGCCGCGGCGGCGCCCACCGCCAAACGGGCCGGCCATGGCCGGTCGGCCTGGCCGCCCCCGCGAGACAGCACGCCGCGGAACGGACGGGCCAGGCCCACGGCCAGCGGCAACGCCACGACAAAGGCGGCAAAGCCGTCGTTGTGCACTGCGGCGGCCAGCCCGAACGCCGCACCCACCGCCGCCCCGGCTCCCAGTCCCCCGCCGCGCGCCAGCCGGACCAGCGCCCACACGCCGGCGGCGAACGCGCACAGGTACAAGCTGAACGATTCCCCGTTGACCGAGTATTCCATCAGCCGGGGGTGGGCGGCCGCGAATAGCGCCGCCAGCCAGGCCGCCTGCGCACCGTACAGAATCCGGGTGATCCACACCACCGGCAGCAGCAGGAGGACACCCGGGATCAGCGAGGCGGCCACCGACGCGGCGACCCGGTCCAGACCCGTCGCAAGCAGCAGCGCCTGCCAGGCGGTGAACAGGTTGAGCCCCGCCGGCTCTATCGCCGCCCATCCGCCGGCCACCACGTCGCGTGCGGCCGTCGCACAGACCACGGCGTCGCCCGACAGCGGCGCTCCCGGCAACACCAGCAGCAGCCGCAGAACCGCCGCCAGCCCGACGGCCGCCAGCGCCTGGACGTGGCCGCCGCGATCCGGCGCCGCGGCGAACGCGAAGCTTTCGCGGAACGTGTGAACCGCCTCGGTCTTGAAGACGCCGAACCGGAATCCCAGAAAGCTCAGGATGAACGCGGCCAGCACCCCGCCGAACTTGGCCAGGTTGACCACCAGGAGGAACCCGGGCACGCCCAGCCACTCGGGCAGTTCCGGCGGCAGGTAGCGGGGCAGGAAACGGACGAGGAACAGGAAGCTGGTGGTGTTGATCACCATGGACAGCCCCGCCACGGCCGCAAACTTGAGCTTCTCCGCCCGATCGGCCGGACCGAAGGCGTCGGCGAACGTCCAGCGCCGGTTCATCACGTAGCTATTGAGAGTGGCCACGCCGCATGCCACCACCGAGATGAGAAACAGCACCACGCCGCTGGACGGCTGCAGCATGAGCACCAGCGCGTTGGTGATGGCGAAATCGATGCCGGTGTTGAGGACGCCCACCACGGCGAAGCGGGTGAACTGCCACGCCTGCCTGAGGAGCCACCGGAGCCGGGATGTGCTGTTCGAATCCATCCTGAGAGTCCGCCCGCAAAGGCTGGTTACCGCCCGGTCCGCCCAGTGCGCGTCGGCGCGGACCGGGGCATTATACCGGCATCCGCGGCCCGCGTGTCAATCGATCCCACGGCTCGCCCAGCGGCCGCGGCGGTTGGGAGTGGGCACGGAGGTGAAAGTGTCGCCGTTCCAGTAGCGGATGGCGTCGAGCTCGTTGATTTCGTCCCGGCTGAAGGGGTGGTCGACGTGCCCGATGCGCTCCAGGTAAGCGTGGAGGACGGAGTAGCCGTTGTCGAAATCCACCCACCGCAGCGCCAGCCAGCGGTCCAGGTAGAACAGCACGCTCCCCACCGTTACCCCTTCGGGCGGCCGGATCGTCCAGGCGGTCGAGACCACGACCTGCTCCTGTTCCACCACGATGCCGTCCAGCCCCCCGTACTCGTGGGTCGCCCGGTTGATGCAGTCACGCGGGAACAGCAGATAGTACAGCTCGTGGCCCGGCGGCTGGCCGGCGCACGTGTAAGCGGCGTCGCCGGACGGCGGCGAGATGCCCGCCAGGTCCGACGGGTCGAGCAGCGCCAGAAAACCCTGCCGGTGGGCGTTGTCGATGCCCACGGTCAGGATCTCAGTCCGGCCGTCGCGGTTCAGGTCGGTCAGGGTCAGGTTCAGGAAGTGCCCCGTGTGCAGGTACTGGCCGCGCACCGCTCCGTCCACGCCCAGCACCACCATCTTGGCGGGGAAGAGCTGGTAATGGACGGCCGGCAGGACGATCTCCTTTTCGCCGTCCCCGTCCGCATCGGTGACATGGAAGAAGCGGACAAACCACTCGGCGGACACCGGTCGCCCGCCGAATTCCAGCGATTCGCCCGGGCGGTAGCGCCACCGGATCCGGCCGTCCGCCTCGAGGCAGTACAGGTCGGATGCGGTCAGCGAAGTGTGGACATTGGCCAGCACCTCGGGGGCGCCGTCCCCCTCCAGGTCGGCGAGCACGAATTGCCGGCCGCCGCAGATACCCGCGTTCGTGGCCAGAAATTCAGGTGTTTCCTGCATCACGGATCCGGGAAGGCGGGTTGCCCAGAGCCGTTGGCCGGTGGTGTCGTAGCCGATCACCGTGTCGCCCTCGGCCAGGGCCCGGGCCAGCCGGTGGGTGTCGGCGCCTCCTGTCTGCCGGAAGAAGAAGAGCGCAGCCGCACCGACGACCAGCACCGCCAGCAGCAGGCCGGCGGCCCGGAGCCAGGTCCGATGTTTCCGCCCGGTCGTTGCGGCCACAGGAACCGCCGCGTCGATGGGAACCGCCGGCTCCGTCGGCTGGCTCTCAGCGGACGGGACGGCGCCCGCGTCTTCGTCGGCTGTTTCGATCGGGAATGTCGGGTCGTCGCTGTCGACGGCGACGGGAGAGTCGCCCTCGTCATGGCCGTTGCCGGTGCCCTGGAGCGCCTGGGCCAGGCGCCAGGCGTCGATTTCCTCGGCGAAAGCGTAAACCCGGTCGCTCGTGCCGCCGGCGTCGCGGTACACCGGCAGGCCGCGCTGGGCCCACCGCTGGACGGTGCGCACCGACCGGCCGCAGTGCTCAGCGATCTCTTTCCACGATTCCAGCATCCGTCCTGAAGCCGCCATCGCCTCATCCCAACTCGTGATGGCTGTATTCTATCACCCGCCGCAAGCTTTCGCAGCGGCCGCGTACCGGCTCACTCCAGCCGGGTCGGATCGGATCCGGTGACTTTCTTGGGGATTTTCGTACGCGTTTCGGCTACAATTTCTGCCAATATTCAACCCGCGGCCGTCCAAGGCCATGGAGGAGAAACCATATGGCCATTCGCGAAGGTGCCTGGGATTGCCCCATGTGTGGACGGGCGCGCAACCGTGGACCGGACAAGCATTGCGGCGGCTGCGGCGCACCGCGCGGCGCCGACGTCCGGATGTATCTGCCCGACGACGCGCGCGAAGTCGTCGACGAGGCCGAGGTGACGAAGGCCAAAGCCGGTCCCGACTGGACGTGCGCCTTCTGCGGCGGCGACAATCCCGGCGCCAACGCCTTCTGTTCCGGTTGCGGCGCCGGCGCCGACGGCGGACGATCCCGGCTTGCGCCGCCCCCGGCACCGCCGGCCGCCCCGGTGCCCGCCGCCGGAACGACGGGACGCAAGGTGGCCAAGGGCTGCCTCATCGCCGCCGCGGCTTTCGTCCTCGTCGCCGTGGCCGGGCTGTACTGGTTCTGCCGACCCCGCTCCACAGTGCTCGTCGCCGACGGCTTCCGCTGGGAGCGGTCCATCCAGACACAGCAGCTGCGCACCTTCACCGAACAAGGGTGGGAGGGAGAACTCCCCCAGGGCATCCGCGTGCTGCGCCAGGAGCGGGCGGTCCACCACAAGGAAAAGATCCAGACGGGCACCCGGGAGCGTGAGGAGACCTACACCGAAGAGGTCAAGACCGGCACCGAACGGGTCAAGGTGGGCACTCGCGACATGGGCAACGGCTACTTTGAGGACGTGTACGAGGACCGGCCCGTGTACGAGTCGGTCACGCGCACCCGGACGGTCCAGGAGCCGATCTACAAGGAGCAGCCGGTTTACAAGACCCGCTACACCTTCACCGTGGACCGCTGGGTGGACGTCAAACTGCTGGAAGCCGCGGGGGACAACCAGCGGCCGATGTGGCCGGCGTTTGCGACCGGAGCCAAGGACCGCGCCGGCACCCGCATCGAGAAATACACGATCCGGTTCCGCGATTCCGGCGGCCGCACGTACACCTACGAGCCCAAGACAGAAGCGGAGTGGCGCTCGTTCCGCCCGGGCGGCCGTTACAACGCCGACGTGAACTACGGCGGAATCCTGCGGGTCCGCAAGGCGGAGAAGTCACCGTAACGCCGGAAGGAATCTCACCGGCAACGGGCTCCGCAACGCAATCAGTTGATCGGCGGCGACCGCTGGGCCCGGTGTCCCGCTGTCCGGTCAAAGCTCCACGCCACCGATCGAACTTACTGATGTTTCTGCTGTTGCATGAAATTTCGGTGTCCACGATTTGAAACCCCGGCTGCCGGAACCTGCGTCCCTCGCAATCCTGGTCGATGATCCGCCAGGCAGGGTGTGTCAGCAGGCAACCGGGGGTGTCCGCGGCGTTTACCGAGCCACAACTGAATCTCAAACATCATCAATCCTGCCCTGTCATTCGGCGATCTAGCAAATCCTTGGTGTGACCGGATTTGGCCGCATGACGCGTTCCGCGGTTGCTGTCACTTGGCCATTACGATCACGATTACGATGACGATCACGAGTACGAAGATGGAACGTCCGAGGTCCGACATCCGCGCGTTCGCGGCACACACATGGTGGACGCGGGGAATGCGGTGAGCGATAATAGCGGGAAGCCGCCGGCGTCCTTAGGCCGGAGGCATCCGTCGGGGCACCCCACCGGCAGCGGGGGGCTCAGCCGGGCGGGATCCGCAACTTCGGGAGGCACACCATGAGACCGAGCAGACTTTGGCTGGCGACCACAGTGGCGCTTCTGCTGGGCGGCGCACTGGCGATGGCCGCGGAGATCCACGACGCGGTCGCCGCGGGCAATCTGGCCCAGGTGAAGGAGATTCTCGCCAAGAGCCCCCAGTTGCTGAACGCTCCAGGCGAATACAACCGGACGCCGCTCATCACGGCGGTCATGAGCCGGCGGATGGATGTGGTCAATTACCTTTTGGATGCCGGCGCTGAAGTCAGCGCCCGCGACCAGGAAGGGATGACGGCCCTGCACATGGTGTGCTTTCTGGGCCAGGCTCAGGTGGCCGAACGGATGCTCGGCAAGTGGTCGGGGATCGACGACCAGGAGAACGTGTTGAAGTACACGCCGCTCCATGCCGCCGTCCGCGGCTCGCAGAGCCCCTGCGTCAAGATGCTCCTGGGTCGGGGCGCGCGGCCGAACCTCCGCTCGGCTGAGGGATTCACACCCATGCTCCAGGCCGCGTGGCGGGGTGACATCGCCATGGTCCAGATACTTCTAACCGGCGGCGCCTCGCTGACCGAGACGGACCCCATGGGCAACACCGCCCTGCACCTGGCCGCGTTGAACAACCACACGCAGCTCGTGGAGTCGCTGCTTGCCCGAAAGATGGCGGTGAACACTCCGAACCAGCGGGGCGGAACGGCGGCGAGCATCGCCGCCCGGGAGGGGTACACCGGAATTGTCCAGATGCTCCAGGCGGCCGGCGCGCCGAAGACGTTGCCGCCGGCGCCCGTGCTGCAGGGCGCCTACCTGGGCCAGACGCCGCCGGGGAACACCCCCAAGCTGTTCGCGCCGGGAGTCGTCTCCACGGAGAAGCGCGAGTTGAACGCTGCCTTCACGCCGGACGGCAAAGAATTCCTCTTCACCGTCCAGACCATGGCGGGCCGCTATCAGATCATGACGATGAAACGCCAGGGCAACCGGTGGTCCCGCCCCGAGGTGGCCGCATTCTCGGGTACGTACAGCGACGCCGATCCCTTCATCACCGCGGACGGCCGTCAGCTGTATTTCAGCTCCAACCGTCCGAAGGAAACCAACGGGGCACCCAAACGGCATTTCGACATCTGGGTGGCGTCACGCGAAGGCGACGGATGGTCGGCGCCCCGCGAGGTGGGAGCGCCCGTGAACACGATTGGGAACGAGTTCTACCCCACCCTCACTCGCGGCGGGACGCTCTACCTGCAGGCCGAGCGCTCCGACGCCCGCGGCCTGCGGGACATCTACCGCACCTCTTATCAAAACGGCGCCTGGACGAGGCCACAGAATCTCGGCGAACCCGTCAACAGCTACGCGCTCGAAGGGGACGCGCTCATTGCGCCCGACGAGAGCTATCTCATCCTGTCGGTCACCCGACCGGGCGGCGCCGGCCTGGGCGATCTGTGGATCAGCCGCCGTAACGCCAAGGGGATTTGGTCACCGCTCCGCAGCCTGGGCCGCGATGTCAACACCGCCGGCAACGAGCAGTGCCCGGCGCTGTCGCCCGACGGCCGATACCTGTTTTTCACCCGCGACGGGGACATCTACTGGGTGGATGCCCGGATCCTGAACGCGCCGTGATGCGGCGGAAGGAGAGGGTGGGGAGACAGGAGACAGGAACTCCAAGTCCGTCGTGCTCGTGATTCGTAATCGTGATTGTTATTGCAATCGAGGCTCGAGGCTTGGGACTCGAGGCTCGTTCCCGTAACGCGGGCGAGTTGTGTCAAGTATCTTCTGCAAAAAGGTAGAGGGTATCTCCAAGGCTTCTCCTGGCGTTGCCCCTCCCCCGAGGGGGAGGGGCAACGCGGCGCGCCGTCGCCGGCTCATGCCGCCTCGCCGTGGCGGAGCCGCTCCTTCTTGTGCTCCCGCAGCTCCTCCATGT
>Ga0209201_1000694_pt1 | contig 44091 bp, 39 predicted proteins | sample AD_UKC055_MetaG_FD_184411 | JGI IMG/M metagenome (GOLD analysis project Ga0209201, IMG submission 184411) | Active sludge microbial communities of municipal wastewater-treating anaerobic digesters from USA - AD_UKC055_MetaG (SPAdes) (version 2) | ecosystem: Engineered > Bioreactor > Anaerobic >... | reverse complement strand
CCGGCCGGGTTTTACCCACAGGGCCGATCCAGGCGTCAATACGCCCGCTTGGACTGCCCGCTCAGCTGCGCTGCCGACCCGGCCACAATCCAAATCCGCCCAAATCACTTTCTCGAATCCGGCGTGGACGGGCACGCCGGGAAGAACGCTTGAACGTGCCCCGGGCAGATGCGCTTGAGATACTCGAGGGTCAGACCAAAGCCGCCTTCGTACCAGTCATGGACATAGCCCTTATCGTTTGGAACCTGAAAGTCATCAATCATGACGACAGCGTTCTTTCGGTTGGAGAAGATGATTTCAATCTCCTCTTTGAGCGGCAGGTCGTCGTTCCAATGAGCGTCCAGGTACACAAAAACGGGCTTGTCGGCATGCACGGGCGTGCCAAGCATGCGCCGCAAAAACGGCCGGCTGTCTCCGCACTCGCACCGGACCTGACGGTTCCATAAGAACCGCGCGCGGGCAAAGCCAAAGTGGCGCGGATCCAATTCCACGGTATAAACCGGAAGTCCTGACACCTGGGCCAGATACTCTGTGGTCGTGCCCTTGTAGGTGCCAGTCTCAATAATCTCTGCAGGTCTGGCCAGGCTCAGAATCTCCAGAAATATGCGTTTCCTGAACTCCTGCCCGTTGAACACTCCGAAGCCTGCTTTGAGCTTGGCAAACCTGTAATAATCGCTCATTCCGAGCACTTTCGGCCCCACCCACTGCTTTATAGTCTGTTTGGATAGCATATCTCTTGTCTCAACTGCAGGAACTCTCACCCAACGCCGTAAAACCCAACGCATGAAAGACATGCAAGTAGTTGCTCACGAGAGTGTGAATGTTCATCTCCTCTTTAACAATCCTGAGCGACTCCGCCCCCATCCGCATCCGCAGCCCGCTGTCTTCAAGAAGCCTCGCTATCTTTTCCACGAGATCCGAGAGATCATTCTCGCGGAAATACAGGCCATTCACACCGTCTCTGACGAGAAACTTTTCTGTGCCGTCGCACCGGGAGCAAATCACGGGAAGACCGAAGCACATGGCTTCATTTATAGAGAGTCCGCCCATGCCGGCCAGCACGTAAACAGCGGACGACAGGAAACACCGGGCAAGTTCATCCTCGTCGTAAACCCCGCCTCGAAAGCTAACGGACTGGGCCACACCAAGTTGCTCCGCCAGAGCCTGCAGTTCTCCCGCGCAAGGGCCATGCCCCACCACAACCAGTTCCGCATCTGGGATTCGTCCGCCCCTGAGGGCGGCCACAGCGCGAATCAGCAGGTCCACGCGCTTCCACTGAACCAACCGGCCCACGTGAACGATGCGGTGCGGTTGCAGAGTGGGCGTTCTGGGGCCGTTGAGTATTCGTCGCCGGGCGGCAAGCAATTTGTCAGTGTCGGGGGAATTGCGGACAACGTGAACTCTCTCCGGTGGCACACCCCAAGAGCCATAAATGGCAACGCCCTGTTCGTGATATACGATGTGAGCGTCAGGCGTACAAAATACCGCCCTTTCGCGCATTTTCTTCCGAATGAGGGCAGGGTTTCTTACCCACCTGGCATAGGCCCGATCCAGGCCCGAGACTCGAAACCAAAACCGGAGAAACCGGCTGCTCCTTAAAGGGATACGCGGAATCAGGGGCACAGCCGCCAGACTTTCCTCGTAGGTCGGCAGGCTGAAGGGGATCGATCGAAAAACTACCTTGCAGCGAAATTCCCTCACGGCACGGCGGACATCTCGATTGTAGGTGAATATCCGGTGGTATTCCACATCTGCCACCACAATGTGAGGCCGATGCTCCCAAAACAACCTGGCGAGTCCAGGGAAATTGTGGTACGCGGGTTGCAGCTCAAAATCAGAGAGGCCGAAAACGCGTTTTGCCGGGCACACGACTTCCTCAAGCTGGAAACAAAGAAACTCAACCCCTTCAAGCGTTTGATAGACCGCCTCGCCCGCATGCTTGTGCTTCCCAGCGTGCTGGACATGCAAAACAGAAATACCAGGCACCTGGTGCAAACGGTTGAATAAATCCCGAAAGTAATGGGTAAGCGGGAACCCCAGGAAGAGGACCCGAATCGGCCGCGTGGCATTCTCGCTACGGGGAATGGCTCTGGCATTAATCATCGAAGTGATATCGCTCGACGTCTCGATAACTTGTTTGGTGCTCACGGATTCTTAGTGGTTCAGGAGCCAGCTAAAACACCCAGCGCCGCTCCTTGTGCGCCGCAAGCTTGGGCGCCGCTGCCCCGGATATATGCGAGAGCGGGAGCATTCACGAAGGCCGCAGCAGCAGAGTCCTATCCGTGGCGAGTGGCCGGTGATCTGGATTATGCGGCAAGGAGAGCGTCCAAAACACGGGGCGCGGCATGTCCATCCCAGAGCGGCGGGACCGTTCCGGTGCGGGGCTCACCGGACAACACGCGATCAATGTCCGCCTCCAGGCTGGGCAGCGACGTGAGCCGATTGCTGCCGAGTTGAATAGTAACCGGGCGTTCCGTGTTCGGACGCAAGGTCAGACATGGGGTGCGGAAGAAGGTGGACTCTTCCTGCAAGCCGCCCGAGTCCGTCAGCACAAACCGGGCCTGTTCCGTCAGGCACAGGGAGTCGTGGTAGCCGACGGGGTCAAGAATCTTCAGCGCGGCGGTGTTCTCGAAGGGAATGCCAAATTCGCAAAGCCTGCGGCGCGTCCGCGGATGCACGGGAAACACGACGGGCATCCGCCGGGCCAGGCTCATCAACTGGTCCATGATACCCGTCAAGGTCTCTCGCTCATCCACATTGGCAGGGCGGTGCAGGGTGGCATAAACAAACGACCGCGGCTGGAGACCTAGCGCGCTGAGCGTGCCCCGCGCCCGGGCCTGGTCGAGGTGCTCGACGAGCGAATCAATCATGATATTCCCCACCAGCCTGATCTTTGCCTCCGGCACCCCTTCCCGGCGAAGATTGGCATTGGCATCTGCCGACGGCGTGAGCAGCAGGTCGGCCAGCGCGTCGGTGACAATGCGGTTGATCTCTTCCGGCATGGTGCGGTCAAAGCTGCGCAGGCCCGCTTCAACATGGGCGACTTTGATCCCGAGTTTGGCCGCCACGAGAGCGCAGGCCAGGCTCGAATTCACATCCCCGACCACGACCACCCAATCCGGTCGCTCGTTCAGGCACACCGCCTCAAATCGCGTCATGATGGCGGCGGTCTGAACCGCATGTGATCCTGAACCGACCTCGAGGTTGAAGTCAGGGGCCGGGATTCCCAGCTCGTCAAAGAAGGTCCCGGACATCTGGGCATCGTAATGCTGTCCGGTGTGAACCAGCCGATATTCAAGCGCCGGGCCGTCGTGGCCGCCTGACGCCGCGCACGCGCGAACGCATTTGATCAGCGGCGCCACCTTCATGAAGTTGGGCCGCGCCCCGGCGATGAAAAAGAGCATAACCTTCCTGCTCATAACCCGGAACCGATGGGCGAATCGTTCAGGCCAGTCTGTGGATCTCTGCCAATAGCGGCTGAATGTTCTTCTCGAAAGAGAAATGCCGGTGGAAAGCCGCCAGGGCATTACGATGATACTCCTCGCGGGAGTCGAGAATGCGCCGCACGGCCTGCCCCATCTCCTCGAGAGAATTGATCAGGGCGCCACAACGTTCCTGTTCGACAAATTCGTAGCCTTCGTAGCGGAAGGCGATGACCGGCAGCCCGCACTGCAGGCAGAGGGCAATCTTCTCGGAAGAAAAAGCCGTAAGCCGGTCATTGGCGTTGGTTGGGCCGTAAAGCACCAGGCCGATGGTCGCCGAGCTAATGACGCGCGTGAGCTGGTCATTGGACACCAGATCCAGCGACAGGAGCACGCGCCCAAGCTGGTCAATCTGCCGGATTTGTTGAATCACCGGGGCCTGACCATATCCGTGGAAGACGAGCCGCCAGTTTTCCGGGAAAGCCTGGGCGGCTTGAGCCAGTTGCGGGCTCAAACGCGCTTCGCCGATCCCTCCAAAAATCAGCACCAGCACCGTGTCCGAAGCCAGCCCAAAGCGATCCTGGAAGAACCGGCTCTCGACCCGGCCCTCCTTTTCCAGGCGGGAAACGGGCAGATAGACCAGCTTCGCATCCGGTCGGACGCCGTTGTAGGAGAGGATGGCCTTGCCCCGCCGCTCGCACTGAATGATCGTGGCGTAACAGCGTCGGTGGCACTTCTCTTCCGCGAGTTTCAGGCGGCGATTCAGGCCGCTCCAGCGGCAGAAGTCAGAATCCCGCGTGTAGAGCTCCAGGCTGTAATAGAAGACCGGCGCCGGCGAGCTCTTGGCGGCCAGGTGCGCCCAGACCAGCCCGCCTTTCTCCACTCCGATAAAGGCCCGGTAGCGATTTCCCGCCATGAGCTGCGCCGTTCGCTCCAGCACCGGCTGGGGCAGGATCGTGGTTTCCGGCCAAAACCTTTCTCTGACAGCCTTGGGCGACACCTTCCGCAACCGCCAGCGCACCTTGAAGGCCAGATCGTGCAGGAGTTGCAGCGTCGGGCTGCGGGGCGGCGTTGGTGCCGCCGGCTCCGCGTAATCGGCGAGACGGCCCAGGCGGTGCACCGTGACGCCCGGTTGCCCATCCAGCATGTTCTGAACAAGGCGCTCGTCGGCTTCGAAGAGGAACAGGTCCACCTTGTAGCCCGCATTGGCCAGCGCCACTGCCATGTACACAACGTTCGAGTGCAGCAGCCAGCAGGCGTTGAAAATGGCTACATGTGTGGCGCGCGTCATCTTGTGCCACTCAATTTCAGCAGCCAATTATGAAGGCGCCGCCGGAGGTTGCTTTTGGCCGGCTTGGCAAGGTGTGGATTAAACGGTTCGCTTAGCGCCTCGGGCCAGGTGTATTCGATCACAGCGCGATGAACGGCCGGCTGCTTATACAGCCGGCATTCCTTGTCCGTGGACAGGAACAGCTCCATTATAGCCCTGCAATTGAAAGGCGTGAACTCCTCAATCGCTATATCCAGGTCTGCGCTCCAGGAAGCATTCCAGTTTCCCATCCATCTCTGCTCCCAATAGAACAGATCGTTGATGTCCATCTCGCACTGGTCGGCCACCGGCTGCGTCTCCTCCAGCCAAAGCTGCAAGCAGCGCATCGCGTAGGGGTCGTCTTTCCGCCCGAAGGAATCCGCCAAGTCCTTCCCGTTACTGGGGTTTGGCGTGTATCGCAGGTAGTTTCGTCCAATCTCGCTGCCGTTTCCGCTCACATTCAGGCTGCCGCTGTAGTGCTTGTAGAAGTCGTAGTACAGCGGAATCTTGTGCTCACTCTGGATGGTCGAGACGTTCTTGTATAGAATCTCCTTGAAGGCGGGATCAACCTCGTCGGGACAGTCGTGAATATGGTGTTTTAAACCCAGCTTCTTCAGCAACCTGGCTGGAACGGCCAAGTCCGCATGGGCTTCCGTCATCGCGCCGAACCGTTGCGTGAAGTAATGGATTTGCCCGCGCAAATTTCTACTCGCCGCGAGCAGGACCCTGCTATCCCACCCGGCGGTGACGGCCAACAGCAACGGCTGACGCCGGCTGGCGCTTTCCAAAAGGCCTTTGAGCAGGTCTGAAATGGAAAGGGCTGCCTGTCCCAGGGGGAAGTGCTCAAACTTCCGGGAAGGCCAGTAACGGACCACTTTGCCTTCCGTCAGGTCTAAATAGTGATTGGGCAGCAGGTGCATTATCCCATCGTAGAGGGTGCCGTCCCCCACCCAGCGGTTTTCGGTTTCGGCAAAGAGCGGTGAGCTCACGAAGCCGAGCAAGTCCGGATCCACGCTGCGCGGGATATGGAGCTGCTGCGCAATAACGTGCGGCTGGGAGGCGCACCACTTCTCCACTCCCTTCGCGTGGTAGAATATCTGCCGGGAGCCAAATGGATCGGTGAAAAGCTTAAGCTCGCGCTGATGCTTGTAGAGCAGCGCCCAGCGACCGCCCAGCGACGCCGTGCGCTGCACAACCTCCGCGAAGGTCGGACATTCGCCGCTGCGCGCCAGGTTGTGGAAACATTCTGCGTTCGTGAGCTCAGGCCGCAACGGGTCAAATAAATACCCCAGCAGCACGAGCGTAAATTCACCCCGGCTCAAGCGCTGCAATTCGAGATCAGGATGGACCGTTAGAATGCGCCGGTCGGCAAGCACGAGTTCGGTCCACCCCTCGCGGCCATCCAGTCCGTTGACGGACCTGGTTCCGAGAACGAATTGCCTCCGGTAAAGCAGTCTGCCGGCAGCCGATCGAATATCGTGTGACCGGTTGGCAGCCGGCGGCAGCTCAGAGTGCGGTGTGGAACTCATCATTTTGACCGGCGTGTCGCGGAAGCGGAGATGATCAGATCAGCCCCTGAACAGTTCGGACGACAGATTCGAGCTGGTCGTCCGTCAGCGCCAGGCCGCCCGGAATATAGAATCCGCGGCGAGCCAGGCGCTCGGCTTTCCGCCTGTGTGGCATGTGAGGGCGACAAGCAGCCTGAACCCAGGAGCGTGATGAATGCGCCGTATCACTGTTTTACTCCCCCCGGACTATGCACCGCCCGCGCGAGGTTTGTCTTGCCCGGCGTGACAGAGGGCAAGCCGGGAATCGTATGCAAGTCCGCAGATTCTACGGGCCCGCCGGATGACGGCAAGTGGGGCAAGAACGATTTCTTCAGAATCGGAATTAGGACCTTTTCTGCGCCCCGCTTCGTCAAATGACCATCATCATAGTAGAGCACGATTCCATCCAGTGCGTTCAGATAGTAATCCTTTCGTGAGTTGAGAAAGGCCGGACGAGGATCAATGATCTTAGCGCCTGCCTCTGTGAGCAGATCAAGCAACGAGGGGTCCTCACTGGCGATGCCATTCCACGAGGTGACGGGTTGGCAAAATTGTCGGTCGTTAAGCTTGCTGAGCGGCGCTTGGCGAAGAAGCTTGCCCACATCACACCTGGCGCGAGGAACCTGAAGGAAAACCCATGGTTGAGAGCCCAAAGAAACCAGCTTCTTAACGGTGGGCAACAGTGCTTGCTCCACTGACCCTGTAGAGTTCGAAGTGTACAACGTCCAATGTGCGGCGAGCACAACATGACGAATTCGCCGCTTTTGAATATATGCCACTACGGCTTCGTTGTAGGCAGGCGCACTTGGGCCAAGGCCTCCCCAAGGGTTCGTGTGGAAGTACGCCAGAACGGGGGCAGTTGCAAAGTGAGTTGCTTGTTCCCCGGCCAGTCCTTTCATCTTGAGCACCGCATCGAAGGCCGGCAAAGCAGACATGGCGTAGCTGTCGCCCCAAATCAGCACGCTTGCGGCGCCAGAAGAATCGTGGAGGCCAAAGCGTGGGAGGTTGCCAGCGGCGATCTCTTCGGCACTAGCATTCTTCGAGAATAGTGTATCGTCTTTGGGGTTCGCAGCGAGCGCATATTGCAGAGTGCGAGGCAGTCGTTGTGGCAAGCCGTGAAATGCGGAGATGACAATGCTCAACCCCAATAGAGTTGCCAAGGCCGTGGTTGCGAAGCTGAAGATGCTTTTCCGGGAGCCGCAAATGACCTTCCGACGAAACGGGGATTCAATGAAACGCCATGATAGGATTGCCACCCCAATACTAAGCATAACCAGGATGGCGCGGTGGCCCAGCCGGAGCGGTTCTTCCGCCCAATAATACCTGTTGAATGCAAAGATCGGCCAATGCCACAAGTACAAGGAATATGAGATGAGACCGATGAATACAACCGGGCGAAAAGCCAGAAACCTGTGCAGCGTTGTGGGCACGAGATCGTTACTTGGCAAACCATTGGCCCAGATAATCAGGGCGGTTCCCAAGCAAGGCGGCAGAGCTGAAAGGCCGGGAAAGGGTGTCTGGCCGGTGTATAACACGCAGGGGAGCAGGACACCAGCGAGGCCCAGTAGCGAGAGGGTTTCACGCGTCGCTCGACTATAGGTATTCCAGGCTGGGGGCAGAATCGCGAGTGATGAACCCAGGAGAAGTTCCCAGGCGCGGGTGGGTAACAAGTAGAAGGCGGCGACTCGATAATTAGCCACCGCGTAGAGGCTGGCGGCGAAGCTGACGAGCACGCCAGCACCAAAGCAAACGAGAAGCACGCGGCGAGTCCTTAGCCGGGGGAACCGGAAGAGTGCCACAAATGTCAGCGGGACAATCAGATAGAACTGCTCCTCGACCGCCAGCGACCAGGTGTGGAGCAATGGCATTTCCTCGGTGGCGACGGCAAAATAGCCACCTAAGGTTGTTTTCCAAAAGTAGAAGTTGGCCCCAAAAACGGATTGGCAGGCGGCGGATTTCCCGAGCGCCGCATAATCTCTTGGCAGCATGAGGAACCACCCGGCGATAAGTGTTGCCAACACCAGCGTTGCCACAGCGGGAATGATGCGGCGAGCCCTCCGTTCCCAGAAATGAGCGAGTGTGAACTTTCCCTCCTGGAAGTCCGTGATGATCAGCGAAGTGATGAGAAAACCCGAGATCACAAAGAACACATCCACTCCGATGTAGCCACCCGGAACTCCGACTCCGGCATGGAACAGAACCACCACGAGAACCGCAATCGCTCGCAGGCCGTCCACGTCAGGACGATAGCGAAATTCCGGGATAATGGGGTCAAGGCGCCGCATGGCGCGCGAGAGCGCGTTGTTCTCCGGCTGCGCGTTTGAGCCAAGCGCAGAGTTCATGAGCCAATCATTCGCCCTGCGTCCGTTGGGTTGGATCGTGTCAAAGAATAACAGAGGCCTTATCGGGCCGTGGTGTGGCGCCCGGTTCCCGCCCCCACGGGAGTCGGCTTAATTCCTCAAGAAGAGTCACTATATTGCCCGCAAAGGCGAAATGCCGGCGAAACGCATCTATTGCTAGGCTGTTATGCCAGTCGCCGGACGATGGAAACGACAGATTCGAGCTGGTCGTCCGTCAGCGCCAGGCCGCCCGGAATATAGAATCCGCGGCGAGCCAGGCGCTCGGCCACCGGGCAGGATTCGTTGGCAAACAATCCCTGCTTCCGAAAGACAGGCTGCTCGTGCATGGGCCAGAAGAACGGGCGCGTCCCCACCCCGGCTGCCCCCAACCGGCGCATCGCCTCCTCGGCGTCAAACGGCACCTCGTCCTTGAGCACCAATCCGTACACCCAGTAGATGTTCTCGGCGTAGTCGGTGCGCGGCAAGGGCAACTCGAGCCAGGGGATTGCCCGCAACGCTTCGTGGTAAAGGGCCCCCATGCGGCGCTTTCGGCCGATGAACTCGTCCAGCCGCTCCAGTTGGGCCACGCCCAGCGCCGCTTGCAGGTTGCTCATGCGGAAGTTCCAGCCCAGCTCGTCATGCACAAAGCGCTTCTTCTGGAAACACAGGTTTCTGAGTGAGCGGCATCGTTCCGCCAGCGCCGGATCATCCGTCAGCACCATGCCCCCCTCTCCGGTAGTAACGTGCTTATTGGGATAAAAACTCAAGGCGCTGATGTCCCCAAAAGAGCCGCACGCCTTCTCTGACCACTGACCACTGACCACTGACGACTGACCATTGACCACGGACCACGGACCACCGACCTCTGACCTCTGGTCTCCGACCTCCTCCCTTTGCCTTCCATACGTCTGCCCGATGGCTTCCGCCGCGTCCTCAATAATCTTTAGCCCGTGCTTCCGCGCCAGCGCCAGAATCGGGTCCATATCCACCGGCAGCCCGTAGATATGCACGACCATGATCGCGCGGGTGCGGGGGGTGATCTTCTCGGCAACCTGGTCGGGATTCATGTTCCAGGTCCGCGGATCGCTGTCCACGACGACCGGGGTGGCGCCGGCGCGCACGATAGCTTGCGCGCACGAGATGATGGTAAAGCTGGGCAGGATCACTTCGTCGCCGGGGCCGAGCCGGAGGGCCGCCACCGTGACATCGAGCGCCGCGCTGCCGTTGCAAACGGCGATGCCGTGCGCCCGCCCGACGCGCTGCGCCATGCCTTCCTCGAGGCGGCGGACGAACGGCCCCTCAGAGGAGATCCAACCCGTTTCGATGCACTCGGTGAGGTATTTCTTCTCGTTGCCGTCTAACAGCGGCTCGTTAACTGGAATGAAGTTCTGTTTCATAAGCAAGGGTGACTAGGCTTTATCCACGCGGAGGAAAACCACCGAGGAACGCTGGTGAACATCCATAGTGCAGGCTGGATCCCGGCCCGCCCTCTCATTAACACCCCGTTTCAACGGGGTGGAGGAAGCGACGAGCCACCCGGGAACCGTTTCAACGGTTTTGCGCACCTGGCTGAAACCGTTGAAACGGTTGGGCGTCTCTCTACCCCAGCGTACACCCCGTTGAAACGGGGTGTTAATGAGATCCACCGAGGGTCGCATGATGGTCACTATGACAAGGCTCAACGAACCGGGCGCTTGCGAAGAATCCCCGGCTGGCCGGCTTGGGCAGGGAAAGGCGTCCGAGGCGCCAGAAACCATTGCCGCATGCTCGCCAGCTTTGGGACGTTGCCAGGAACCTTCGCAGACTGCGCAGACTCTTTCTGTCTCCTGTAACCTGTTTGGCTCATTTAACCCTTTGGCTCCGGCTTTGCCGCACTGCGCCCGTCGGAGGTTGCCCGGGATTCTCACGGCTGAGAATTGGGTAACGTCCCAAAGATGGGGGGATGCGGCAATCGTTCTAGCGCCCCGGAAGCGGATTAGGACGTGGACTTCGGGTCATTGCGTGCGCTCCGGAGCCCAGGCGGATCGGACCCAACCTATAGCCAGACCCGGCCATCCCGCCACCCAAACGGCCAACAGCCTATCCCCCCGGCGCTTGCGCACGTCTCCGCACTGCCTCCTGTCCCTTACCCCACCGTCTCCTCACGGTTACCTCACCGTAGAACCTCTGCAAAGTTAGCAGAGGTTCTACGGTGAGCATACGGCGTGGTAAGGGAGAGGCAAGGGAGAGGAGAGGCAGGCTTTTGGTGAGTGTCAGCCCAAAAGCCTGCCTGCTGGGGCAAACCGAGCTAATGCGGCCCGGTTTGGCTGGCCGAAGGGCCAGAATTCGATTCCGGCCTCCGGTTGCCAAACCCCTCATTCCAGACTGCGGTTTCGCGGAGGAATCTGTCTGGCTGAGCCCCAGGTAAGGGCCGTTCGAGTCTGATCACCCTCAATTCCTAAGCCGAGCCCTCCAATTCTGGGACGTCACCGAGAATTGATGCGCGCCTCGCGTTGCGCGAGCTTCAGATCGGCTTCGACCATCAGCTTGACCAGGTCCTTGAATTTCGTCTTTGCCTCCCATCCCAGGCGCGCCCGGGCCTTCGAGGGGTCGCCCAGCAGCAGGTCCACCTCTGTCGGGCGTTCGTACGCGTGCTCGGTCACCACGTAGGACTTCCAATCCAATCCCACCAGCGCAAAGGCCTCTTCCAGAAACTCCTGGACCGAGTGCGTCTCGCCGGTGGCGATCACAAAATCGTCCGGCCCATCGAGCTGCAGCATGCGCCACATGGCCTCGACGTATTCCGGGGCGTAGCCCCAGTCGCGGCGGGCGTGCAAATTACCGAGCACGATTTTGTCCTGCAACCCGTGCCGGATGCGGGCCACGCCCAGCGTAATCTTGCGGGTGACAAAGGATTCCCCGCGCCGGGGCGACTCGTGGTTGAAGAGAATGCCGTTGGAGGCGTGCAGGCCGAACGCCTCGCGGTAATTCTTCACAATCCAGTAGGAATACAGCTTGGCCACGCCGTAGGGGCTGCGCGGGTAAAACGGGGTGGTCTCGCGCTGCGGCACCTCTTGCGCCTTGCCGAAAAGCTCGCTGGTCGAGGCCTGGTAAAACCGCGCATCCAGCTTCTTCTGCCGCACGCCTTCGAGCAGGTTCAGCGTGCCCACCCCATCCACCGTGGCCGTGTAATGCGGCACCTCGAAGGACACCTTCACGTGGCTCTGGGCGGCCAGGTTGTAGATTTCATCCGGGCGCACGCTTTCCAGCAGGCTGGCCACCGACGTCGGGTCCGTGATGTCGCCGTAGTGCAGGAAGAGCCGGCGATCCATCAGCTCCCGGTTCTTCACGTACAAATGGTCAATGCGCCCCGTGTTGAAGGAGCTGCTCCGGCGCACCATGCCATGAACCTCGTAGCCTTTCCCGAGCAACAGCTCGGCCAGGTAGGAGCCGTCCTGGCCGGTGATGCCCGTAACAAGCGCGCGTCTGGGTGCCTTCATGCTGTTTGCGGACCAAAGTCCAGGTGTGACGGCAGGCTGCTCTGGAACCGGGTCTTGTCTCCCTCGCCCGCGTAAGGTCCCTGCTTCACCTCGAGCATCTCCAGCTCCTCCAGCACCTCAAAACCGTGCCCTCCCTGAACGAGCAGAATCACGTCCCCGGCCTCCAGTATCCGGCTTTCCAGGTAGCGCTGCTGCTCGCTGTAGAAGTCAACCCGCAGCCGCCCGCGTCTGACCACGAGGACCTCCTGGGTGTATTGCACCACCCTCGGCACGGGATTGTGCACGTGCGGCTCAATGCGCTTGCCGGCCGGGTGATGCATGTAGGCCACCTGCTGGGAAAGCTCATTCGGGGTGAAAAAGGTGATCCCTGGCTTGTCATACTGCCGGCTGATTATCATGGCCGCCAGTTTTCCGTCGTGGGTGATTTGCTCGATCATAAGCGTGTTTTCCGGTGTTGGCCCCGCGTCAGGTTTGCGGTTGGCGCCGCAGGCGCAGGGCCTGGTCTTCCTTGTGACTGACGTAGCGCGTGCGCAGTTGGCAGTAAGCCCGCGGGAACAGGCGGATCAGCGTGGCCTTCAAAACATACAACCGCACCTGGTCCCTTCTTTCCCGAAGCTCGAGGAGCCGGTATTCGGCCCATTTGTCATGGCAACCGGCCTGCAAGAAGCTGCTGGCAATGTTGACAAGGTGGGCCAGGTAGACCTGACGGCCCGCCACTCTCACAATGTCCGCGGCGTGTTTCTTCACAATGTACTCAATGCCCCGCGCGCCGCGCGCGGCGTCCTTGGATATCGTTTCACCCCCATGCAGATGGTATCTGTACAGGGGGGCGTTGACATGCCCGAACGGGAAGTGCTTGGCGAGCAACAGACAGGTGTCCCATTCCTGAAAAGCGGGCACCCGCTCATCAAGATACCCCGCGGTTTCGAAGCACACCTTCTTTGCCAGCAGGGTGATAAACATCGGACCGGGGCCGGTCAGCAAGCGCTTGTAGCAGTCCCCGGAAAACTCATTCACCAGGTAAGCCGTTGTGGTGTTTCCATTGACGACCAGGCCATCCGAAATCACCACCGGGCAATCCCACTCCAGGGCGCAGCGGAGCTGCCGCTTCAGCTTGTCGGGCAGCCATTCATCGTCTGAATCCTGGAAGGCGATCCAATCTCCGACGGCCGCCTTGATCCCGGCATTTCGCGCCGCCTGGGCCCCCGAGTTTCGCGGCATGCGCACGATGCGCACCAAGGGGCTGGCCACTTTTTCCGCCGCCTTGACAGTCCCATCCGTCGAGCAATCGTCCACGACGAGAATCTCATGCGGCGGCAGGGTCTGGTTGATGACCGACCGCAAGCAGCGCTCAATCGTTTCTGCCCGGTTATAGGCCGGAATGACGACTGATACTCGGGCAGAACGCCGCCCTCCTTGGGCGTCGCAGGGGCTGCCGACTAACACAGTGCGCGAATTCATCTTCCCGTTCAAGCTCGGCTATGGAATCGTTCTCGCTTCGCGGAGAAAAGGCAACGCGATACTGAGGAGTGCACTCTGGAACTTATTGATTCCGAAGGAATTGGCGTGGTTGGCGTCTGCAAATTCTTCGTCTTCAAGAAGACCTGACCAGTCGAGACAACCTACCCTTCTTTGTTGGCAAGCCGCGGCAATCGCATTGGTGTAGGCCCCTTGGTAAGGGAGGTTCGATTCCCAGCTTCCTCGTGGCATGAGGATAACCAGAACGTGGACGTTCCGGTCGAGGAGGTAGTCCAGCACTATGCCGAACTGTTCCGTTTGTTCACGCAGTTTCACTTGCCAATTGAGCCCCATGCCTTCGCGCCGCATCCGGCAGTATTCAGACGGATTGTGAATCCTCGGCGCCTCTGAAGGCGGAGGTTCAACGTACCCATAGAGCAGACGCTCGAACGGACGCACAACACGCTTGCGGATGGCGGCAAGGAAAGCCCCTATCCGCAGCCGTTCGACATAACAGAAGCATACCGCTGAGTTTCGCACACGACGAATTCCGCACTCTGGACTAGCTTGATAGAGCCCATGCCGGGACCACAGGCTGTAGAAGAAGGAATTGGTCCTCATATCATGAGCGATGCTTAGATAGCTCACTCCCAGAATCACACAGGTCTTGGCACCCCCCGCCCTCAAAAGGCCCTCCTCCTCCACGAGGTAGCGCAGAACCTGCCATTGGGCCGTGTGTGTAGTGGCGCCAATGGCGTAGTTATGAATGAACCGCCGCTGGCTTGGGGGAAGTTCCCACAGCGCCGTGGCCCATTTGACATCCGATGAGCCAATGAGATAAACCCCGCCTCGTCGGTAATCGGCGCGCCTCAATTCCTCCAGGACCAACTGGTCCTCAAAATCGAGGAAGTAGCCATGGTTCTGGAAAATCGTCTTTCGTTTGAAACTCAGCGTTTTGTTTTTCGCCAGACCCGTCAGCCGCCCGGTCAGCTTCTCGTTGCGCGCGAGCAGATCGAGCGAGGCCACAACGCTCACAATTAGGAATATCGGGACCAAGACCTGCGCGGGCATGGGAATGCGAAAAGGCGAATGCAAATGACTCCCTAAAAGCCTTTGTAGAGAATGGCGGGAACATCCACCTTGCCGATCAGCGCCGCCGCTGCAAGCAAGGCCGCCACAAATGTTGCCAAGGCAAGCAGCACCCCGCGCCAGAAATCGCGCCGGCCCCGCTGCGGACTTTCATCACGCTGCCAGGCCATCAGAACATCAACGCCCCCACATGCTTCAATATACCCCAGGTCCGCTCAAGGTCGGCAGGGAAGAAGGCGATGGTCAAACAGACGAAATGAAAGTTCGCCACGATGGCCAGTGCCCGGATCGCGGGCGATTGCATGTACTTCTTGAACCCTTGCCGGCCAATAGCCGTGGTTAGAATGATCTCCCAGCACTTGGCTGCCGCTACGCCGAGGCCGTTCAGCAAGCCAAATACGACGAAGTTCCAGGTGGAGCCATGCCAGAGGCCGGTGAGAAATAGGGCGATGAAGTAGCAGATCAAGGCGAGCCAGAGAGCCCGCCCCGGCCACCGCTCCACCATTGCTTTGTAAAGCGGATTGAAAACATAGTCCCGGATCCAGAATCCAAGGGTGCGGTGCCACCGGGTCCAGTAGTCGATCATATTGCGCGCGAGGAATGGCAAATTGAAGTTCTCAGGCATCTTCAGGCCCACGAGACTGGCTCCGGCAATAACCATGTCGCAATAGCCGGAAAAATTGAAGTAGATGTAAGCCGGGTACAGGTAGAGCAACAAGGCGAACTTGGCGATCGCTTTCCAGGGGGTTTCAAGATCAAGAAAGGTGCGTGCGAAGGCCTCGTAAACCTCCAGGCAAGGGGGCGCTAATATCATGATTTTGATGACGCCGATAAACACACGCAAGTAGGCTTTCGTAACGGATTGAAAGTCGCACCGAAGGGGCTGCAAGCGATCCCAGCCGAGGGAGAAGTCCTGGTAGCGCTGGATAGGCCCTGCCGTCAGTCCAAACAGATTGAGCTGGTAATTCAAATAGCGCCACAGCGGCAGGCTCTTGATTTGTCCCTGGAAAGCGTCCACGGCGAGGTGGATCTGCCGAAATAGCATATAGCTCAAACCCACCACCACTACTACCTGAGACACGATCGCCGCCGGGAGCATCGGTTTAAGGAACGCATATTGCTTGATGACGATGAAGCCCAGGACTAAGGCGCAGAGGTAGGTAACCAGGAGGATCCGCCGAGGAAACTCCTGAAGAAGTCTCGTCGCCAGGTATCCACTTGCGAGAAACACGATGAGCGCCACCCAAGCCGCCGTGCCTGAAACCATGGAGGCGAGAAACCCAAAGTTGCAGAGCGCGAGCAAGGTCTGCCTCAGGAGGAGGCTCGGGATGAGAATAATGACCGCTGATCCAAGCATCAGCAACAATATCCACTGAACACTGCAGATGTTCATGAAGCACCGGCGGCCATCACGCCCGCTTCTTCTGCTCCACCAGATCCAGCAGGCTACCGACGGTTTGGCCGTCCTCCTTGAGGCGAGAGATCTCCGCAGTGGCGAACCTGACTCCGAGGCGTTTCTCGAGGGCAATAATCAGGTTGATGTGGGCCAGCGAGTCCCACCCGTCCACGTCGGCAGCCGTCATGCTTTCTTGAAGAACAAGTTCCTGGTCGCCAAACACATTGCGAAAAACCTCTTCTATCTCCCGGCGGATTGTGTCACGCATTTGTTTCCTCTCTGATGTAGGTTGTTGTCTGCAGCGAATCGTCTGCAACTGTCAGGTCCCACAGAGTTCTCTCTCCTTGGGCGCCCGCCACAGGTGCGAATCCGAGATTTGCGTAGTGGTCGCGGACCAGTTTGTTCTTTGCGGTCGGAATAAACTCACCCCGTATGCGCTTGAGGCCACGCTGCCGCGCCAGACCATAAAGGTGATTTAGGACAAACTGCTCTACCGTCCGCTTGAGCACGCGGCAACTCATCACCCAGGTGTCAATCTCCAGCGCGTCTTCGCGCGCCCTGGCCAAGATGACGCTAATTATGCCATTATCGCCGAAGCGGTCGCTCAGGGACACGGTTCGAGTGATCCAGGACTCATCCTCCAGAAAAGCCAGCAATTCGGCGGCTGTGCGGCGGCGAGTGGTGAGATTGAACTGGTTGGACCGCTGAATCAACTGAACACTTCGATTGAGGGTATCCGGCATGATCGGACCTATCTGCGCAACCATGTTCAACGATGCCAGGAAGCCCTCAATGTCGCTGGCCGAGGTTTGGGCATCGCGCCGGCTAACCTCTGCCCGATAGTACTCCGTTCTTCGCAAGTCTTCCGTCTCGACGGACAGGGTCTGGAAATACCGGTGGCGATCAAGGGCCTGAATGTAGTCGGCGACATCGGTTGGCAATTCAGGCACGGCAACTTCGGGCAGGAGTTTGCGGACGAGGGCCCGCTCAGCGGGGCTATCGTCAACGAAAACAAGGGAATTGGTGCCGATGTTCAGTTCCTGCGCAATGCGACACAGGTTTGTGGCTTTATCCTCCCAATTGGCTTTGAAGCAGGCAATATCCTCGAGCCGGAGGACCATCTCAGAATGCTTCTCAAAGACTTCGCGGGCGGTCTCCTCGTTGTTCTTGGAGCATACCGCAAGAAGGACACCCCGATGGCGGAGGCTCTTCGCATAATGCTGGAAGGCCCTGTAGGCCTCGCCTTCAGGATCAGTCTGGCCCAAACGAATGCCCCCCAATCCGTCGTCGCCCACCACGCCGCCCCACAGGGTGTTATCCAGGTCCAGCACGAGGCACTTTTTGGCCAGGCCCAACTGGGCTGCGACAATCGAGGCGACACTGTGCGCATAATCAGGCAGGCACTCCGGGGCGCACGGCAGTTTTGCCTGGTGGACAAAGCGCGGGTCATCCCACTTCCACCGCCCCCAACAGGTGGCAAGGTGCTCGACGTCGTGGATAGTGACAAATGGGGGTACTGCCTGAGCCAGGGATTCGTTTATCGAGCTGATGTAGCTCGACAAGCTTCCGGCTTGCCGGCGCTCGTGATTAGCTAGCGCGCGACAGGCCGGCAACACAAAGTTGTTCTGGATGATCTGACAACCTGATCGCTCACGCGCCACCTGCCAGAGGCTGGACCAGTCGGCCTGCTCTGCTGTGATCAGCCGGACGATGTCCAAGCGAGCATCCGCAAGCGCCGGACGGTTTGCCAAGTCACGCCAGCCTGTAGCAAGGAATATCACCTTTGGAGCAAATTGGTAAAGCTCGGAAGCCGGATCAAGGATTTCTTGCCGGAAAAGCCCGTAACCACCCTCGTAGAAGTCGGCATCCACGCCGGCGGCAAACAGGAAAAAGTCAATCAGCGGTACCAGTTGCGTGGTCGTAGAACTCCCTATCACCGCAAGCCTAGCAGTCTGGGGCGATGCGGGAATCTTGCTTCTGAGTCTACTTCGAACACGCGAAAGGGCCTGTGCGCTGGTGTAATCCAGCGTCGGCAAAGCAATGCGTCGCAGAAAGAAAGCTGTGTCAGCGTAACAGCCGGCCGACATCGTCGCTTGAAATCCTTTCATCAGCGCCGCAAACACCTGCGGGCTCTGCGCATGCCCGACGGAGAGGAATCGCTCAGTCAAGTCGGCAAGATCCTTAGTGGGGCTCATGGAGTTTTAATTGATTCTTGCTGCCGCCAGATGCGCGCCGAAAAACACCCGCTTCGTCAAGCGCTGGGGGGAAGAATCGGCTACGGAGATAAGCCATGCCTGTGCCCGTTGCAGCGGAAAGGATGACACTAATCGCGAGGCAGGTTGGTCTGATGCGAGTAGACTTATGATCTTCAACTGCGGTCGCCGCAAGAAGCATATTGCTGAAAGATCTTGGCAAGGATGGCAATAAGAACTCATGCGCGCATACTTCATACTGCGGGGCGGCAAGCCGGCTCAACCTGGTTAAAGAGGTTTTCGTACATACATAGCAGGCGATCCGGGGCAAGTAGTTCCAGCATATTCGAGGTCCCCGCTCTGGCCATCTCCGCACGCTGCCCGGGATTCTGTAACAACTCAAAGGCACGCGCGACCAGGGCGTCAACATCCAGGTAGGGCACAATCCAGCCGCTCTCCCCGTGGCTGATGATCTCCCGATTCCCGCCCGTGTCAAACGCGACGACCGGCACTCCCAGGGCCAGGGCTTCAATGATGGCCATGCTGAAATTCTCGATCAGGGTCGGCGAAACCCCGACGTCGCACGCTTTGACGCACCCCAGAATCTCGGTCCAGGCGACATGCCCCGGCACATGCACCTTGTCCAACAGTCCCGCCGTTCGCAGCTCCAGTTGCAGATCCTCGGGCAGGTGGCCGGAAAGCAGGAATCGGACGCTGCCATTCCGCAGCCGGGAGAGGCGGCGGATGATTTCAAACACATACCGCTTGCCCTTGAATTCCGATCCCCCCGACGGGATATAGACCACCGGCAAATCCGGCCCCCACCCCTTTTCGGCCCGGAATGTGGCGGGCGAAATGCTTTGGACGGACTCAACATCAAACCAGTTGGGTATCTTGAAGAGCGGGAGGCCGCTGGGGTAGGCGCGTTTGAACTCGCGCGCCATGTAGTCGCACGGGCAGATCGCTGCCTGAGCCTTGCGCAACGCCCGGCGCTCCATGCTGCGGGCAATGTCCGTATCCGCCCAATCAGACGCTCCCAGCAGGGGATTGCCTCTAAACCGGAGGTAGTTGTGGTTCGAGAACCAAATCGTCTTGCACCCCCCGGGGGGGCGCAGCCAGTAGAGCGGAACGTAATGGTCGGGAACAATGAGCACGTCGGGCCGGAACTGCCGCAGCGGGCGGTTGAGCCGCCACGCGCCGCACGAGGCCCGCAGAATGCGGGGAACGGCAACGGGAATTCCTTGGCGGTTGTAGCGCCGGACATAGCGGCGCCCCAGCCAGTACAAGATGGGCCCGAGCCAGGGCAGGGTATTCCGCCGCTCGATATGGCCCTCGTGCTGCTGATCCGAATCGGCATACGCGAAGACCCGCACCTCCCACCTCCGGGCCAGCAATTTGGCCAACTGGCAATGCGCGGCAGCGATGCCCCCGCCCTTGGGCGGGCAGGTGCTGCTGACCACCGCGATGCGGAGATGGCCGTTTGTGTTCACGCGATGCCTCCGTCCGCGGCCGCTGCTTCTCCGCGGTAGATGGCGTCCAGCTTGGGCGCGATGACGCGCCAGTCGTACTCGGCCAGCACCCGTTCCCGGGCGCGCTGCCCGCGCTGCCGGTCGGCCAGGGCCGCCAGGGTTTTCTCGACCAAATCATCCAGGTCATCATGCCGGTAGATGAAACCATGGCGCTCATCGCCCACGGCCTCGGCGCAGCCGTGCACGTACGGAACTACGACCGGCCTGCGGAGGGCCATTCCTTCCAGCACGAGGGTCGGCATCCCTTCCGTTTTGCTGGTGACCACCAGGACGGAACAGGCGGCCACGGCATCCAGCACCCTGGCATGGACGCCCTGGCCGTCAACGCGGAGGTTTTCCGGGAGCTTATCTACCCCAAACTCCCGCAACTTGTCGGGTGTCAATCCGCCCCCAAGCATCACAAAGGTCTCGCCGGGCAGCCTTTGCGCAAGCCGCACAAAATCGCCCGGATTCTTCACCGAACTGCCCCCGTGAACGTACAGGATAAACCGTGCCAGGCCCGTCTCCTGACTAAAGCGTTCCGGAACTGCCTGATCACATGCCGCCACATCCACGCCGTTGGGGACATAAACGGTGGAGATTCCGTGCCTCTGCGCGAGATGGGCTTGCAGCCATTTCGCAACGGCAAGGCGAACAGGCGCTTCCCTGGCTTCCTCAACCAGCGCCTGATTGATCTCGATCTGCCAGGGGGCGAGGCCGTCTTTGTACAGTTCTGGAAAGTAGAGGGTATGGTAGGTATGCACCCAGCGGACCCCTTCGCGGCGCAGCCCCCGACACAGCCGGATGAACCACGGATCCACCATGGAATGCGCAACGCGCAAGCCTCGATAACGGGTTGCCGCAAACCAAGCCTTGAACTCCGCGATCGCTTCCGGGCTCTTGAGCAAGGCGAGCACGGTGTCACCAGGGAGCATGGCCACCCTTTGCGCGGAGAACTTCTGGATGGCCGCCAGGTGATTCCGAATGCCGCCCTGCCGGCTCCAGTTCGGGCCGACCAGGACGTGGACCCCGGCCCGGCGCAGCCCGGCCAGCCAGCCGCGATAGGCGACCCGGCGGCGAAGGCGGCGCCCGTGGTTGGACACGGCCCGGCGCCAGGCCGCCGGCCGGGGTAATCGCCGGCGCAGCCCCCGCACGACTCGTGAGCCGGCCGCCGCTGCATTCGCCGCGATCATACCCAGTGCGTTAATTGCGTCCGCATCGCAATCGTTCAATCAGGAACCGCCGCCTGCGTGGGGATCCCGCCGCGAATCAACCGCTGCAAGAGGCCCCCCGCGAAAGCCGCGCTCAAGAAGAACAGGACAACCGAGAGTGGAGCAGCGCAGCCCATGAATCGCTCCGGCTCCTGGATGAGATTGACATCCACCAGCGCATAAAACGTGGCCCGTCCCAGCAGCCACCCGAGAACAAGCACAAAGCAGCCGAAAACCGCCTTCAACCGGGGCTTCTCCAGGGTTTGGCCGAACACGCAGAGGCCCATCGTGCAAAGGAGTGCAATCCATAGAGTTCCGGAGTATTTCGCCGAAATTCGCTCCTGCCAGCGATCGAATCGCGCCACTTGCGGGCTTTTGACCTGATATACTCTGCACGTGCATTCGATGGCATTGCGCTCCTCACCACTGGGTACAATTCTGAAAGACTCTCTGTTCGTCGTCCACCAGTTTAGCCCGTGAGCGTTTTCAGAGTAGGCCAGTCTTCCTTCCCGAAAAAAGGCAAGACCATAAGCCCCCCTGCCGTTCAGGTCTTTGGCTTGAATGTCAAATACACCAGGGAAGTGCAGCGAGTTCGTTGCGACAAGGGCTGCGCCCAGAAGACTGCCCCGATCATCCATTAGCGCCACACTGTCACACGTCGCGAGGGGGCCAAGCAGCACGCCCTCTGCTCTAAGAATTCGCGGGTTGGCGCTGATAGTACGGCGGCTCGCGGCGGCGTCGAACGTGCAGCTCGGCTGAGGATAGCCGTAGTAATCCCTTCCGGACTTCATGGACATCGCGATGGCCAGGTGTTTCAGGAAGGAAGCGGGCAGTTCCGGAACCCATTGCTTCCAGAGCGGATCCAGCGGATAATGCGCGCGGCGCCCAGGCAGGCGGCCGTCGCGCAGCGCCGCCGCGATTTCGGAGGCCGACTGGCGCATCACTTTTTCCCGGTCCGCGCCGAGCCGGGCCCAGATGGTATCATACAGGTGCAGAATCAGTTGAGCACCCCATTCCTTTGGCGCCTCCGTTCCATTCGCGCCAGCCTGAGCCGTCAACGAACCGGTCTGGAGGAGCCGGGTGCGGTAGCGCGCCAGCGTCGGGCTGACCTCCATAGCCGCTTCCAGCGACTGCCGCGTCACGGGAGCAAACCGCACTTCCTTGTCTGGCTTGATGCGCGCCAAGGTCTCCATCAACGCGCAGAGACCAGGTGCTGTTCTCGCCGACTTGGTAAACACCCCATAGTGCGCGTAGTTGACAACTTTCACGCCGATGCCGCCCGCGAGAACTACCAGCAAGGGCAACGCCAGGACAGCCGTTTGCCTCCAGGGGCCGCCTCTCAGGTCCCGGCGGGCGAGGGCCAGAACGACTGCTGCAAACAAGCCATAAGTTGCATACACCAACAAGGTCTCGCTCCGACACCATTCCCAGAGAAACAGAACACACCCAATTGCCAGAAACCGTCGCCAGTGCCACAAGCTGCTTCGTTCCTGGAGAACCCACATCATGGCGCCAGCCAGAGCGATGCTGCACAGCAAAACGACAGGCTCGCTTAGAAAGTAGTTGAATTGCAGGAATGTCCAGGGGTGCCAGGCCAGGGCCAGGAACAACGCCAATGCCGCCAGGCGCGATCGCAGCAGGGAGGCCGTGGCTCCGGCCATGCCCGCGCAGGCGAGGAGATAGAGCAGCTCGAGGGCGAGCCGCCAAGGCACACCCCACTGCTTGACCAGGGCCGTGAGAAAGCTGAAACCCAGCGGCTGGAACGGCATAGGACGATTCCCCCACACCCCGTCCACGACTGTCTGTGCATACCCGTAGGCGTCGGGGGCGAAAGCCAGCACTTCAGCCCCGGCAACCACCCAAAGCTTCAGTATCCCACCGCCCAGCAGTGCGTAACGCCAGCGCCTGCCAGACAGCAGACCCTCGAGATGGGCCACTGCCGCAACCATACCCCCAACCCAGGACTTGGATAAATCTGCCCCAAAGAAGAAAAGCAACAGGCTGCCCAGCGCCAGCAGAGCGCCCACGCTCAGGCTGGCGAAAGTCGGGGGCAGTAGCGGCACCGTCACCCTGTACCGCCGCCCGTTTAGGGCTGGATTCGACCCATCCGAGGCTCGGAACCGGACGATGCCGATAGCGCCGGCCGAGGCGCAAAAGCTGCCTTTCGCGCCGTCAGACTGCGCCCCCCAATCGCTGGTGCGCTTCAGCAAGTTGCTGTTTTCATACAAACGACAATACTGCGCCATGCCGTCGTTTCTCACCCAACGGGGCAGCCGGTAGCGGAATTCAGAGCCCGATTCGTGAATCAAGGCTCCGGGCGCCATGTTTATATGCCCGATAATCCTGGCGGGCGGCCACAACTGGGAGAACAGGAGCGCCGCACAAAACGCCAGCACGACCGCCAGATAGCGAATAAGCGTGGCCCGTCTTTGCCCTGGGTAGAGAATGCCTTGAACAGTGGTGGTCCAGAAACTCTTCGGCAGCGCCGCCAGCCCCATCAAAACGGCCGCTGCCAGGGCCGCCGCCGCCAGCAGGGCCAGCCGGTAAACCGGACGCTGCGTCTCCAACTCGTACTTCCTGCCGTTGGTGGCTGGCCTGGTGTTATCACTGGCGGAAAGGGAAACATACTCCCTCTGTTCAACGCCGACCGAGAAGGGGGCCACGCCAAACCGTCCCATGCCCTCCGTCTCCACTGACTGGCGATTCTCAACCCGGAACGGCAAAGGCTTGCCATCTTCCCAGATCCGGACGCTGGCGCGATACCAGGGCGCGGCACGCAAACCGGGCGGCACGTGCCAGGTGTGGCGAAAACCGGCCGCGGGCTGGATTTCCGCCGCCGGTATCGAGACCCGCGCTGATACAGAGCCCTGGGAAAAGAACTTCCCCAGCAGCACGATGGCCAGCACCAGGGCGACCAATGATCCCAGCAGGCCGGCAAGGCGGTATCTTTGGCTCATAAAGAAGAGGTTTAGCGCGGACTTGGGCGAAACGCCGGTGGCTTTTCAACCATCAGCCTTCGGCGGTTTGGCTCCGGGAGGACCACGGATTGCGCGGGAAACGCGGATACTTGTCCATGAAATCCGGGTTATCCGTGACTGGCAGCTCTGTTGAAGTGACGATTACTACCGCTTGCGCCCGCGAATCCATCGGGCGGGGCGGCAGTTGTAAAACCAGTAACGGTGCCAGCGTTGCAGGGCGGCGCCGGTCTTGGTTATGGCCCGGGCCAGCCCGCAGCACTGCGAATCCAGAAACGCCTTCCACATTGAACGCAGCACCCCTCGGTAATGCCAATACCTTCGCACGTATTGGAACACCAACTGACGGTGCTCAGGTGCCCAGTGCTGAAACACGTCCACCAGCACCTTGCCGGCGTAAATGGAGCCCCATGCCTGAGCCGGTCGCAGTTTTTCGCGGGGCCAGCCCAGCCGCTGGTAACGCCGCAGCAGGTCAGGACAGCCGCGCAGCCACAACTTTGAGCGAGAACCCAGAGCCGACCATGTCTGGGCGCCCATGAAGGTGGTAATGACAGGCTCTCCAATGTAGTAGCTTGGTTTCCCGAATATGCTCTCCGCCACGGTGCAGGTGTGGGGGTACGTGGTCAGGGCGTCGGAGAAATCCGGGCCGGCGGTTCGCCCGTCCCAGTACTTCTGCCAAACCGTTCGCCTGACGATGTGGACCTGGGATTGCGTGCACAACGCCGACGCCGGGCTCAGCAACTCTTCCCAGCGCTGGACCGGGCGATTTCGCAGATCGGCATTGGCATCGCAAGTGTACGGGCCCGCATAGCCGCCAACCGCCGCCTGCGGCCAGTCCTCGGGGTAGCGGGCGCAGCGGAAATTGGCATACAGGGCCTCCAGGTGGCGCTGCTGCTTGACCACCGCCAATACCCGCGCCAGGGCCCCCGGGTGGAGCAGGCAATGCTGGTTCCAGACCCAAACGAACTCGCCCCGGACATGCCGGAGGACGCCATAGACCTCGTTCTTGACGATCCCGAGGTTGGTTTCGTTCCGAAGGTAGCGGAGCGGGCCGTGCCGCTGCGCGTCGTGGGCGACGGCCGGCGTGTCGTCCGGCGAGACATCGTCCAGCACCACCACCTCGACGCTGTGGCCCAATTGCGCCGCTTGCGGCAACACCGCCTCCAGCGTCACCTTCAGGTAATGCGCGCCCTTGTAGGTGGGGATGCAGATGGAGAGGAGCGGAGTTGTGCCGTCTTCGGGCATCAGGCTGTTCTTACCTCCGCGCCAGCGCCCTGGCCGAGCGCCACAGCTTGCGGCGCTCGGCGCCAGCCCAGATCCTGGCGCGATAGTACTTCTTCTTCACGGGCTCGAACGCCTTCTTCACGGCGGCGCAGGCATGGCGGCGCTCGCGCGCCAGGACCCGGCGGGCCGGCTGCAGGCCCTTTGTAATGGCAACTCCATTGAGTTTGAGCGCCTTCCCGTAGGGGAAACGCTTGTGCAGTTCGGCCCACAGGTCGGGCGGGTCGTGGGCCGCCAGCAGGCGGTTATCTTCGGTCTGGCCAAACTTGGCCTCGGGAATGGGGCCCGGCGAGTGCTTGCAGGCGTCGAGTTGCGCGTACACGTTCTGCAAAATGGCCGGCCATTGCTGGTCGAGGGCTTGCAGTTGCCCTTGCAGTCTAGCCGCCAGCGCGCGGGATTCCGACAACCGCGCGACCCGCGCGGCCACGGTTTGGACATAGTGCGCCTCATCCATCGGGCGCGGGCTAACCTCGCACAGGGGCGGCGAGTCCAGCCGGAAAATGTTCTCATGCGGCCCATAGATCGGGATGGGAAAGGCGCCGCCGTAGGCCGCAGCCTCGACAAATCCACCCAGCGACGACCGGGGAAAGGATTCGAGGCAGAAGTCGGCCGCTTGATAATACGGAACCGGGTCAGGCACGACTCCCGCCAGGTGGACGCGGGGGTCGGCGGTCAACTCCGGCGGGATGAAAGCCGTATTCCGGCTGGGGCCGACGGCCAGCACCTGAATGTTACCGCAGGCCTCCAGGATCTTCTGGAGAGTGCGGAAAAAGTCATAACCCAACGCCGGGCGGTAGTAGTAATCCCAGCCGGACGTTACCAGGACGGCCAGCTTGGGATCCAGCCCGAGGGCGTGCTTGGCCTGCTCTTTTTGGAAGGAGGCAAAAGGCCGATTGCAGCCAATGCCTGGCAAGAGAGCGGTCGCCTTCGGGAAGCGGAACCGCTCCGTGAGAGCCTGGAAATAGGGATACGTGTTGATGGTGAGATCCGCCACCGTGGGCCCCAGGTTGAACCAAAAATGCGCATGGTTGAAATAGGCTACCGGGCTGCGCAGCGGGGCGGCCAGCGCCAGCACCACGACGGTGTCCCCACAATGGTGATGGAGCACTACCCGATCCACCTCGCCCGCCAGCGCGCGCAGCGCTCGGGCCCGGCTCATTTGCGAAAATTCCCGCGGCAGGTTGAAGATCTGTCCTCCTTGCTTGGAGCAGGCGGCAAGCAGGATTTCAGGCACGGGAACTGGTTGCTCGGTGAGCGCAACCAGGTGGTGCGAGGCGTGGTCCTTTTCGATCCACTTGGCCAGCATGCGGGTGTGACCGCCGGCCTGGAATACTTGACTCGCCACGTGCAGCACGCGCGGGCGGCCTGGCTGCCCGGGGAGGACACTGTCGAGCGGTATCCGTTCAGCGCGGTCCACCGCATCGGCCAGCGCCAGCAGACGGTTTTCGACCCGGCCATCGGCAAAACACCCGGGATGACGGCCGGCGGCAAAATTCGCCAACTGCGCGACGCCTGAGGCGACCTTCTCCGGATCATCCAGCCGCTGATATTCGAATTGGTCACAAAGCGCCTCGTAGAGAAAGCAATTGGAGGCTAGGGCTGTGTTCCATTCAGCGGGGGCGGCTCTGGAATCAAACGGCGTCATCCACTTAGCTGTCGCAATTCTGAAGGCTCACAGAAGCAAACGAAGGTCACGAAGATGAAACGAGGAGAGAAGCGCGGTCCGCCGCATAAGAGGCAAGGGACCGTCATGCTTCGGGCCGAGGACCACGATTTGGACACACCTTTGGCGCGGTTAAGGTTAGCGCATTCGAGCTTGCCGACTCCCGGCTGGGGGCGTCGTTTTCGTAAACGGCTTCGATGACATAAGGGTCGCGGTTCCGGACCTGTGACAGCGTGCGCCATACGTATTCGCCCAGCATACCGAGCATGAGCATATTCGTGCCGCCCAGCAGAAGGATTAGGATGACGATCGGAGTCCAGCCTTTCACCGGGTGCCCATGCACCAGAAACAAGAAGAACACCAGGCCGGCATAAGCGAAGCCCAAGGCGGCAGTGGCAACACCGGCCAAAGACATGAACCGGATGGGGACGTAAGAGAAGCTCATGACCCCGTCAATCAGGTAAGTGACTTTCCTGCCGAAGGTCCACCGCGACCTTCCGACGGTTCTCCGCTGGCGGGCATATTCCTGAAACTTGGTCTTGAAACCTGTCCATAAGACCTGGCCCTGCAGGAAGAGGTTTGCGTCCCGGTTGCGCAGAAAAACTTCAAGCGCTCGCCTTCCCATGAGGATAAGGTCAAACCCCCCCGGTGGCATCTGTGGAAACGACAGCTTGCGTATCAAGCCATAGAACAGGGCCGAGGTGGCTCGGCGGTAAAACGATTCGTCGCGGTCCGAACGGGCGAATACTACCACTTCGTACCCCTCGTCAAAATGCCCTGCGAGCATCTGGTTAATCAGACGGGGCGGATCCTGTCCGTCCGCCGAGATCGCAACCACGCAGCGCCCCCTGGCGGCGGAGTAGCCAGCCAGCAGGGCGTTGACCTGGCCAAAGTTGCGCGTGAGTTTGATGATGCGCACCAACGATCGGTGTGCCGCCTGGAGCCGTTGGAGTTCGGCGAAGGAGCCGTCGCCGGAGCCGTCGTCCACGAAGATGACTTCGGCCCTCAGTCCCGGGTTGAGGCGAATGACATCAGTTCGGATCGATTCCAGCACGCCTTCCAGCGATCCCTCGTTGTAGTAAACCGGGATGACGATTGAATAGTCAACCGCGCCGGCGGTAGCTGCTTGGCTTATCATGTTAGGTTTCCAGCTTCCAGCGGCACTCGCGGTGCGCACAAGTCAGGAGCGTGCCGCGTCGCAGTTGGCGCGCCTGGTGAAGGGGCATTTGAGGAAAAGCTGAAATCACTGCGGGCATAGGTCCTGGACTTGCTGAATGAGCCGGGCCTGGCTGAGGCAGGCCTCCCAGTGAGGCTCGAAATTGGCGCGGGTGATGGACTGCGCGAACTCGCTGAGGATCTTGCGGAAATGGTCGTCGGCCGGCAGTGTGAATTCCTCGCGTTTCCCCTGCCGCTCGAGGATGACCTGTGGGGCAAAGCCGGGCGGGGCTGTAAAGGCCCGCGGCACGATGATCCGGCCGACGCTGCCCCAAAGCTCGTAATTGCATTGGTAGAAATGGTCGAACCCGAAGGCGACCTGCGCGGTCACGCCGGCCGAGTCCCGCAGCAGCGCCGCGCCGCCCAGGTCAATGCCCCGCGCGGCGTCCATTTTCAGATGCGCGCCCAGCACCCGGATTTCAGAGCCCAGAAACAACTGGGCGGTCTTTAAGGTGTAGCTGCCCGCGTCCAGCAGCGCGCCGCCGCCGAGGGCCGCCACGTAGCGGATGTTGTCCGGCGCCAGCGGCGGGAATCCGAACGAGCTGCGCACCACTCGCAGTTCGCCCGCCTGCCCGTCGGCCAGCAGCTTGCGCACGAACTCATGCTGCGAATGGTGGCAGAACATGAACTCCTCCATCAGCAGGCGATTCCGCTGCCGGGCCTTTGCCACCATCCTTTCTGCCGAGGCCGAATTGCTCGCGAGCGATTTCTCCGCCAGCACGTGCCGGCCCGAATCCAGGGCCCGCAACACCCATTCCTCGTGCAGCCCGGTCGGCAGGGGAATATAGACGGCGTCCAGGTCGCTGCGCTCCAATAGCCTTCCATACCCGGCCACCGGTTCGCAGCCTGCCTGGGCAGCAAACGCGCGCGCTTTTTCCGCGCTGCGGCTGGCTGCCGCTACGAGCTCGAATTGGTCCGGCAACCCCTTCATGGCCGGCGCCAGGGAGCGCCGGGCGATAGCCGCGCATCCCATGATGCCGATGCGGATCGGGCGAGGAAACGTTGCCTGGCTCTCAGTGTTCATCCGGGCACAGCTTCATCTGTGGTTCGCTGCGTTTAAACCCCCGGCTCGGTCTGGCGGGCGGGCGGGGGAAGGAAGCTCAGCGTCGAGAGGAGGCTGCGCGCCTCGACGTTGACGTAATTGTTGAAGCGAATAAACGTGTTCAACTGATACAGGGTCATCCAGATGTAATTGTCTGGTACTTCAAGCGGCAGCTCTTCCCCCGCTTCCACGATCATATTGCGGTTCTGTTCGTGGTAGAAGCGGCCCCCTTCCTCGGAGAGCAGGGCCGAGTACCGAACCTGCGCGGGCGTGGCCGACAGCACGCAATCGAGGAAGTCGGGGCGGTACTCCCGCAGGCCGGGCCGGTAATTGCCCGTGATACACTGAACCGTGGGCGCCAGTTCGAGCACATCCAGGTTGCCCGCCTCGATCTTGGCTTGAACCAGGAAGTGCAGCACCCCGTTGATTCGGCGGGTGACGAACGCGATGATGCCTTCCTGCGAAGGTTTGATGATCGGCTGTGTCCAGCGCGCCGCCTCGCGATTCTCAATCTCCGCCTTCACCGCGATGACCGAGAAGTACTGTCCCTTTTCATGGTGGATGGAATCCTCGTCTCGCACCCACCGCCGCACCCGGTTAAGGGGTATTTCCTCCACCACCAGCTCGTAGCGGGTCTTGAGGCCCGCCATCCATGATAAGATCTCCTCGAAGGTATGCAGCCCTTCGTCCCGCAGCACCGCCGACACCAGGAGATCCTTCTTGAAGTCGTCCACGACGGAATCCAGGAACGGCTGATCGGCAAACGCTGTGATCTCCTGCCCTTCGCAGGAACCGAAGGGAATGCCGGAAATCACCGTGCGGGTGTCCATGTTGACGGTGTTATCCCGCAACAAGAGCTGCTTGATCTGGGCCAGAGTGAGCCAGCAGTAGTTCTCGTGCAGCGACACATCCTCCGCCACCTCGATGATAATGTTGCGGTTGCGCTTGCGCAGAAAGCGCGCCCCCTGCTCGGACTGAAGCTGGTCAAACAGAATCTCATGGCGCGAGAGATCCTGGAAATACTCCAGGTAGAGCGGCTGCTTCCCCTGATGAACTCTCGTGTAGTTGCTCTTGGTCGCTTGCAGGGTGGGCGAGAGCTGCACCTGGTTGACATTGCCGGGTTCGCATTTGGCCTGCATCAGGAAGTAAAGGACGCCGCCAAAGCGTTTGGTCAGGATCCCCAGGAACCCGATCTCCGGCTGGTTGATGATCGGCTGGTCCCATTCCAGCCCCCCGCGCCAGTTGGTTTTGACGTTGATGCCTGCAATCGTGAAAAACCGGCCGCTGGCGTGCTGGAGATTCCCCGTAACCGGATCGAATGACCATTGGTCCAGCCCCGAGAAGGGAATCGGCCGAATGGCAATCCGAGTTCGGCTCCGGCACTCCTCCAGCCAGGCCGCACACTGCGCCGTGCTCATGAACGGATTCGACTCGGTGAGAGCGGATGCGAGGAACACCTTCTGTGTTTCCGGCTTGGCGTGCATGCTAATCAGGAACGGGCATCGCGCGGGACGGCCGGTTCAGCGGGGGGGGCGCATTTCATTGCGAGAGCCTTGCGCACGGCTTGCGGCTGAGCCAGGGCGGCGCGCATGATTTCACAGATGACCTGGGCCGTTTCGCGGCTGACCGCCTGCCCGGTCGGCAGGATCAGGATGCGTGCGGCCACGCGCTCTGTAACCGGCAGGAGCAGATGCGCGTTTGGCTGCAAAGACCGGTAGGGCTCCATGCGGTGGCAGCCGGGCCAAAAATACTTGCGCGCCAGCACGTTCTCCGCATGCAGGACGGCCACCAATTCATCCCGATTCAGCGCCGCAGCGTCCGGGTCCACCTCCACCACGACGTATTGGTAATTATTGCGCTCCGCCGGGTCATAGTGAATGACCGAGATGCCCGGCAAACCTCCCAAACCTTCCCGGTAGGCTTCATGATTCCGGCGATTGATGGCGATGATTTCGTCCATTGAATCCAGAGAGGTCAGCCCCATGGCGGCACAGACTTCGGACATCTTGCCATTTACACCAAGGTAGATCACCCGGTCATACCCGGCGAAGCCGAAGTTCCGCATCAGGCGCAGCTTGCCAGCCAGGGCGTCATCATTCGTGACGATCGCCCCGCCTTCGAAGCAGCTAAGGAACTTGGTGGCGTGGAAGCTGAAGATTTCGCAGGCGCCAAACCCGCCCGCCATCAGGCCCTGCCGGGAACAGCCAAATGCGTGGGCGGCGTCATATAAGACCTTCAGCCGATGCCTTCGGGCAACCCCCTCAATGGCCGCCGTGTCGCAAAGGCGTCCCCAGACATGCACGCCCAGAATCCCCGTCGTCCGCGGCGTGATGAGGCGTTCGATGCTGGCCGGGCAGACGTTGTGCGTGGCCGGGTCCATGTCCGCAAACACCGGCGTAATCTCCTGCCACTGCAAAGCGTGAGCCGTCGCGATGAATGTGTAGCTCGGCAGGATGACCTCGCCTTCGAGACCGAGGGCGCGAATGGCCAACTCCAGCCCCACCGTGGCGTTGCAGATTGCCATGCAATGCTTAACGCCGACCAAGGCGGCGATTCGAGACTCGAATTCCCTCACCAACGGCCCGTCGTTGGACAGCCAGCGGCGATCCAGCAGGTCATTGATCCGGTCTAACAGCTTCTGCCGATCACCCAGGTTTGGGCGACCGACGTGAAGCGGAGCGTGGAAGGCTGGCGCCGCTCCCAGAACCGCAGGTTGTTTTTTGCTCACAGGAAGGTTATCCGAGCGTTTGCTCGTACGGGAGTATGGGCGCCAACACGCTGGCCATGGGCGCTTTGTTTGCTGATGTGAGTCGGCTCCGCGCCTCACTTTGCGCCAGGGAAACGATGGTGGCGAGGAGTTCTCTCATGCCCGTTTCAGAACTCGGGCCGGCACGCCGACGACGACCATACCCTCCGGCACGTCGCGTATGACCACGGCGCCGGCGCCAACGATGGAATTGGCCCCGACGCGCCTCTTGTCAATGATGGCGGCCCCGATGCCCAGCCAGGCACAGCGCCCAATGCAGACGTGCCCTGCCACGCTGACGCCCGGCCCAATGTGCGCGCCGTCTTCCACCACGCAGTCATGGTCAATGCTCGCACGGGTGTTCACAATCACGTTGTTCCCGATCCGGCTACCGGGATTGATGACGGCCCCCGCCGCCACTAGAGTCCCCGCTCCGACCTCAACGTCAGCCGCCACCACCGCTGCCGGATGCATGGCACTGACCAGTTGAAAGCCCCGCGACTCCAGCGTGCGCGCGACTTCCAGCCGACGCGGGTTGTTGCCGAAGCCAACGAAGGCCAGCCTTGTGCCCCCGCGCAGCAGAGCGTCCAACTGTTCCGCTCCGCCCAAAACGGCGGAACCGAAGAACGACTCTCCATGGCGCTCCGGATTGACGTCGTCAATGAAACCAACCACGTCCGCGCCGCGCAGGCGTAGGATGTCCGCCGCCACTTTCGCGTGGCCCGCGGCGCCCCAAATCACGACCTTGCCGGGCCGAAAACTTTTATCTGCCTGGAGACTCACAAAGAGCGGCTGGTTTTGCGAACGGGAGTTCGCCATCAACTATCGCTTCAGTCTGCCATGTCAGGGGAACCTGCACGGCGCTTGGTTCGCGGCCCATGGTGCCCATGGCTCGCCGGCGCAGGTCCTCGACGGTGAAGGAGGCGATCGCTTCATCGGTCCAAACAATGCGCGAACCATCCTCGACCAGCAGGAGTTTGAGGCGGTACCCGCCGCTATTGAGCAAGTCGCCGGGAATGACACAGCGACTTCGGTAATGTCCGCACGACTCCGGGCATGGGCTGGTCCACGTGGTCAGAACAATGACTTCCTGTTCATTGATCAAGTGGAAGGTCAGATGGAAGTGTTGTTTGGCCTTCGTGCGGCGGTAGTCCACTTCAATCGCAACGGGCGTTTCCATCTGGATCAGGCCGTCGGGCGTCGCCGTCCCGGGCGTGACCCGGATGCCTGTCACTTTCACCAGATCATTCCCAGGGGCGGATGCCAGGTCCGGCCAGCTCCGCTCCGAGGCCACCACGGTCTTGGCCGTCTTCAAGTACTCCGGCACCACCTGCTTGACGCTTCCGCTGCAGGCGATTTCCCCGTTAGCTAGGAGAATCGCGCGGCTGCAGAGGCTTTGCACCGCCATCATGTTGTGGCTGACGAACAGCACGGTGCGCCCATGCTGGGCGACATCGCCCATCTTGCCCAGGCATTTCCGCTGGAAGGTGGCGTCTCCTACTGCCAGCACCTCGTCCAGGATCAGAATTTCGGGTTCCAAATGCGCCGCCACCGCGAAAGCCAGGCGCACATACATGCCGCTGGAGTAGCGCTTGACGGGCGTGTCAATGAACTCCTCGATCCCCGAGAAGGCGACGATTTCATCCAACTTGCGGGTGATCTCCGGCTTGGTCATCCCCAGGATTGCGCCGTTCAGATAGATATTCTCGCGTCCGGACAGCTCGGGGTGGAAACCGGTTCCCACTTCGAGCAGGCTGCCGATTCGGCCCTTGACTCGGAATTCGCCCGTCGTCGGGGCGGTGATGCGGCTGAGGATCTTAAGGAGGGTGGATTTGCCGGCGCCGTTGGCGCCGATGATGCCGAGCACCTCGCCGCGGGTGACCTCGAAGCTGACATCCCGCAAGGCCCAGAATACGTCGCCTTCACGCCGCTCGTGGTGCTGATCCCCCACCTTCTGGAGCGGGTCCGGCCGGCGGCGCAGCTTGGCCCAGGCGCGGGCCAGGTCGTCTTTGAGGGTGTGGGCGCCGATGGCCCCCAGGCGATAGACTTTGCTCAGGTTGGAGACGCTGATGACAGGGTCACTCATGAAAAGCAGAAATGGGGAAAGCAGAAAGCAGAAATACGGAAAGCAGAAAGCAGAAAAACGGCTTCGGGGACGAGAGACAGTGAAGGAAGGGAAGCATTTCTACTTTCTACTTTCTGCTTTCTGCTTTGTCCGATTGATCATCGTGCTCATGATGGCAATCAACTCTGAAGCCTCATCTTCCAGCGGTTTGGTCAGGACGGATGCCACGCCACAATCCTCGCGCAGCAACTCCAGCCACAGTTGGGATTCATCGGCCTCCTGCAGTGCTCCACCCAACTTTGACACAAATTCCTCGTCCGAACGGGCGCGCGACGCTTCACGCACATGCGCGGCCACGGATGTGCCGGAGCGCAGCAACTGCCTGCCCAGAATCCGCACGTCATCCCGGCTTCGCGGGAGAGCCGCGAACAACCGAAGAGTCATTGAGCCGTACCTCTTCGTCCGCTCGCGAAATTCTACTGGTAGTCGGCCTTGGTTTGGCATTTCTGCTTTCTACTTTCCAAGTTTCTGCTTTCCCCCCTCAAACCGTGTCCACAAACGTTCTGGCCTTGCGCAGGTAGAGGGTGATGCCCAGCGTCAGCAGCACCAGCAGCAACAGGGCGCTCATGGCCAGGTAGAACGGCTCCGGGGTGCCTTTGCCCAGGATCGCGTAGCGGAAGGTCTCGATGATGGACGCGAACGGATTGGCATGGATCAGCCAGCGGTATTTCTCACCAACCACGGAGACCGGGTAGATGATGGGCGTGGCGTACATAAGGAGCTGGGTGAAAAAGCCGATGACCTGTCCCAGGTCGCGATAGCGGGTGGTGACCGCCGAACAGATCAGCCCGAAGGCCAGCCCGTAGCCGGCCAGCATCAGGACAAGCACAGGAAGCAGCAGGAGATAGACGTTGGGGTGGATAGCGGCGCCGCGCAGCCCGAACAGCATCACCGTCGCCGCCAGGATGCCGCACTGGATGGCAAACGAAATGAAGCAGGACACAATCACGGACAACGGGGCGACGAGCCGGTGGAAATAGACTTTGCCGAACAGGCCGGCGTTGCCGGCCAGCGAGTTGTTGGTTTTGACGAAGCACGCGGAGAAGTAGTTCCACGCCACGGTCCCGCACATGTAGAACAGAATGGGGGGCAGACCGTCGGTGGGCAGCTTGACCACCCGCCCGAAGATCAGCGTGTAGATCAACGAGGTCAGGATAGGGTTCACCACATGCCAGAGCGGGCCGAGGATGGTCTGTTTGTGGACGGTGACAAAGTCGCGCCAGACCAGCAGCCAAAACAAGTCCCGATGCTGCCACAGCTCGTGCAGGCGCCAGTCGAACCAGCCGGTCCGCGGGCGGATCACCAAATCCCAGGCGGCGGAGTGCGGGATGGGGGGGGCGGAGATCGGAGTGGAGGGGGGCATGCTAACTGTCTAAAGCAGAAATTAGGAAAGTTGAAAGCAGAAATCCAGAGGTCAGAGAGCAGAGGTCAGAGGTCAGAGGTCAGAGAACACTCGTCAAAGCTGGAATGCTGACAGGCTGAAACGCGGAAAGCAGGACTTGACCACGAGACTACGGACTACAGGACCACTGACTACGAGACTACGGACTACAAGACTGCCAGACAAGGCAAAGAGCTGAAACGTTGAGCATCTGAGATTATTCGCGGATCACAGGCCAGGCGCCGCGGACGCTGCCAAAGTGCCGGCGGAGGGTGGGAAACGCCGCCGAGGCCGGATCCGGCGTTACCGGCTTTCCCCCGGCATCGAGATAAAGACAGCCCACCTCTTCGGCGGGAAGGCGGTCAAATAATTCCTTGGCGGTGCGGACCGCCTCCAGCCATTGTTTTTTGCATTCCACCAAGTCCACCGGCTCGCACGAAAGCAGTCCGGAGAGGAGCGACGCCGGGTAGTGGGCAAGTCGTTGAGCTTCCTCGAGAATAAACTGCGGGGTATAACCCATGTCCTTGCCACACGCGGCCCACGCCAGCGCACCCAGACTCAAATGGTGCCGATGCAACTGCAGGACATCCAGGTAATCCCGCAATTCGCCCCGTCCCGCCAAGGCCAGCAATTTGTTAGTGGCGGCGTCCCAGAAATTCAGCACGTAGCCCATTTCCGGGTCGGGCTGCACCGGGAAGAACCGGAAGGCCGAGTCGAACACCCATTCAATTCGCGTGGTCGTGCTCTCGCGCGTGACCAGCGCCCGGCGAAAGGTGGGTTGCACATTGTCCCACACGACTTCGTAACCGTGCCTTTCCAACAGCGCACCATCCGCATCTGCAGCGATCTTCACGCTTTCGGCGGTATCATGAAATAAATCAATATCCTGCGACCGCCGATGCGATTTTTCGTCCCGCAACAGTACAGTGGCCCCGCCCACGTAACTTTCCGGATTCCGGTTCGTCGCGAGGAGCCGCAGAATGGCTTTTTCAAAATCCGCTATTGGCATATTTGGGCGGCAAGCAGAAAACCAGGGCGGCCGCCATCCGCCCGCAAGCGCTCGCAGACGTAAGGAACCTCCTCCTCAGTGATTCGAGCGTCCCGGTGCATGTACCAAAAACAACGGGAGTGGAAGCGCTCGAATGCCTGCTGGGCCAGGGCCAGTCGCTCTGCCGAGACTGGTCGGACGGCGGCTCTTGACGGGTGCTTCATGCCTTAGACTAGATCAAAAGGGGGCAAGCGGAAATGCAGATTCTGAGGGCTACGGGGACTGCACAACTACTGAATAAGCCGCTATTTCAATCGCCCTCGCAGCCGCGCCGGATCGCGGCGGCAGTCCAAGACCGCGCGAACACGGACCACTTCCCTCTCAACTGCATAGTAGATCGCATAGGGGAACCGTTTGGAAAGGAGCCGGTGAAAACCAAACACGTTCCTATGGATGCCGGCATATAATCTGAGCGAGTCAATGTCGGAGAACAACGACTCAAGGAAGTAACTGCCGAGACCCGCTTCTTGCTTCTCGTAGAACGCAAAACCAGCAGCCAGATCCTCTCTCGCTGACGGCAGAATGACAATCGTCATGCGAGGCGGTCGCGAAGCTCTCGCTTGGCGTCCTCCCAGCTCACGAATTGCTCCTGGCCGGACTTTACCCGTTGCTCTCGTTCGTCGAGGACCTGCTCATGCCAGGCAGGAGACTGGAGGTCTTGCTCGTTGCGGCTCAAGTTTGCCCACAAGGCTTCCATCGTGCGCAACTTCTCCTCCAGTGTCATTTTCTCGATTTCAAGCTCAATACTCATAGCCAAACTATCTTCTCAAAAGCACAAACCTGCAAAGCCGAAAGTGCTTCCTCCAAATAATCTCTGGGTTCGCTTCTCAATGGCAGGACTACGGGCTGCAGGACTGGCGTGCTTCACCTTCAGCCATCGTTAGCCTTGCCATATCTGCCAGGCTCTGCTCGAGCGGGATTTCCGGTTGCCAGCCCGTGTCGCGGGTCAGGCGGTCATGGTTTGCGATGCTGCGGCTCGCCGCGGAACGCTCCGCGCCGTTTTCCCCGTCGGCCTTGATGATGGAGACCGGCCGGCCTGCGATTCGGGCCAAACGGGTGGTGAGGTCCAAAAGGCTCACGCCTTGTCCGGTGCCAATGTTGTAGATCATTCCCGGCTGTCCCCGCTCCAGGATCAGCGAATAGGCCCGCACCACGTCCCGCACGTCCACGAAGTCGCGGATCGCATGGCCATTGCGCAGGGGAAACGCGGTTGGCGCGGCCTCGCTGCAGGCCAGCAGGCGCCGGAGAATGGCTGCCGGGGCATACCGTTCGCTAAGCCCCGGCCCGATCAGGTTAAACACCCGGCACAGGAACACCGGCAATCCCCAGCGGCGGCGGGCCAGTTGTCCCAGGGCCAGTTCGGCCTCCCGGCTGAAGCCGTACAGGGTGGTGGGGCAGGCCGGCATGTCTTCGCGCAGCGCATCCACCGCGTCGGGCTGGGCCCCGTAACCGGCGGCGCTGCCGACGAGCAGGACGCGCGGCGGCTGCTCGAGCCGGCGGCACGCCTCCAGCAGGTTCCAGGCGCCCTCGAGGTTGATGCGGATCAGCGCGGACGGGTCATTCTCGTCGCTCACCCCGGCCAGGTGGTAAACCGTATCCGGCTGAACGGAGTCCACCAGGCGGCTGACTTCCGCGCCGCTCCGAATGTCGCAGGCTTGGAATTCAGCCGCTGACGTTTGGCCGGACTGAGCCGGCATGTCACTCCCGACCACCGCGCCTGCCCCCGTGGAATTCAGGTGCCTGGCCAGGTGCGCCCCGGTAAAGCTGCCGGCCCCGGTTATGAGGATCGTGGACATGACGCGTGGTCCGTAGTCTCGTGGTCTCGTGGTCGCTTTCTACACCCTCTCAAACACGTCTTTTCTCTCGGCGAAGAGTTCCTGGGCGCGGGCGTAGTCGTCGGGCCGCCCGATGTCGAGCCAGAGGCAGTCGGCGGGGTAGGCACAGACGCGCTCGCCGCGCTTGATCAACCGCAGCACCAGTTCGGGGAAATCGAGGTGGCGGCCTTTCCGGATGTGCCGGAGCACGGCGGGCTCATACACGTAAACGCCGGTGCTGACCTGGTAATGGTGTTCGGGTTTCTCGCGGTAGCCGGTGACCCGGTGGTCCCGGTCGAACTCAAGCACGCCCAGGTCAATCTTCACCGCGCGCGTGTGGGTGGCGATGGTCAGCAGGGCCTTCTGCCGCCGATGAAACTTGACCAGCGCGTCGAAATCCAGATTGGTCAGCAGGTCGCCGTTCATCACCAGGAACGTGTTCGTCAGCCCGGAAATCAGTGAGAGCGAGCCGGCGGTGCCCGTGGGTTCCTCCTCCTCCACGAAGCGCAGGCGGATCCGCTCCACCAGTTGGCGGCGGTGTTGGAAATAGGCCTTCATGAGCTCGGCCAGGTGTCCCAGCGTCAGCGTGATGTCGGTAATGCCGGCGCGAAGCAGGCGCCGCATGAGGACTTCGATGACCGGCGTGTCCCCCAGGGGCACGAGCGGCTTGGGGAAGTTGATGGTGAACGGGTGGAGCCGCACGCCCTTGCCGCCCGCCAGGATAACCGCGCGCAGGCCGGAGGCTGCGCCGGCACTTTTGGCTTTCGTTCGGAGCTTCATGCTAGCCAGAGATCAGAGGTCAGAGGTCAGAGGTCAGAGGTCAGAGATCAGAAAGGGGGCGGGGTTCTTTATCATGCTCCCGAGCATTCTCCCCACTTCCTGGGAAAGCGCCGTGAGCTCTTGATGTTGGACGGAGGTGATGTAGCTGCAGTCTTTGGCGAAATCGAGGGATGAGTCTGTCTCGCCGTTCTCGCCGTCACAGTCCGTCAGTTTGCTGATGAAATGGGCTTCATAGCGCCGCTTGGCCCAAGCCTCGCGAAGGTTCAGACAGATAGACCGGGACGAACGCCGAATTTGGCTGGTCAGCGCGTAGCGTTCTTCGGGGGGGGAACCGCTTGCTGATCTCGAACGTGTGCGTGGCAAGCTGATAGGCCTCCTTATACACTTCCAAATCCTTAGCTGAATTGAGTCTCATACTTCTCCCGACTTCTGCATTCTGCCTTCTGACCTCTGACTTCTAATCTCCGCCCTCTGTCCTCTGTCCTCTTCACACCGCATATCTGTCACTCCGATACCGGCTGAGGTTCTGCCGCAGATAATCGGCGGTGCGCCGCAAGCCCTCATCGAGCGAGACCTTCGGGGTCCACCCGAGCCGCCGGCGCGCCTTGGAGGCGTCGCAGAGCAGCAGGCCGACCTCACTCTTCTCGGGGCGCTGACGCTCGGGCACGCTGATGATCCGCGCCTTGCTGCCGACGGCGTCCAGGCAGCGCTGGGCCAGCTCGCCCACACTGACCGCCTGGCCCCGGCCGAAGTGAATCACTTCCCCCTCGATCCCGGGCGTCTCCGCCGCCGCCAGGAATGCGCGCGCGGTATCCTCGACGAAGGTCAGGTCGCGCTTCGGGTCCAGGTGTCCGAGCCGGATTTCAGCCGCCCCGTTGAGCGCCTGCGTCAGGACGGTGGGGATGACGGCCCGGGCGGATTGGCGCGGGCCGAAGGTGTTGAAGGGGCGCAGCGTGACGACCGGCAGGTCGAAGCTGCAGAAATAAGCTTCGGCGAGCTTGTCCGCTCCGATCTTGCTGGCCGAATAGGGGGATTGCCCCTGGAGCGGGTGCTTCTCGTCAATTGGCGTGTAGCGCGCGGTGCCGTAAACCTCGCTGGTGGAGGTGATGACCACCCGCCGGACGTTCGCCGCGCGGCAGGCTTCGAGGACGTTCAAAGTGCCGCTGACGTTCGTCGCCACATACGAGGCGGGCGCGTGGTACGAATAGGGAATGCCGATCAGCGCGGCGAGGTGGAGCACGGCGTCGCAGCCCTCCACCAGCGTCCGCATCATTGAGGAGTCGGTGACGTCGCCCAGCCGGACTTCGAGCTTCGCGTGGCCGGCGGCGGGGCTGCCGTCCAGGTGGCCCCAACTGCCGAGGCTGTTGTAGTGCGCCAGCGCGCGCACCTCGTGCCCCGCGTTCAGGAGCAACTCCACCACGTGGCTGCCAATGAATCCGCCCGCGCCGGTAATCAGGTATTTCATGTGTCGGGAGTCGTGTTGTCTGTGGTCTTGTAGTCCGTGGTCTTGTGGTCCTTCCTTCAGTACCTCAGCCGGTACAGGGCGAACTTGAGCAGCTCGTTCTGAAAGTCGAGCAGAGCCTTTTCGTCCGTCCACCAGCCCCGGCATTCTTCCGGCCGGATGCTGGTGATCGTGGTTCGGACCGTATCGCCCAGGTTCTTGCGAAACGCCCACCGCACGCGGCGGGAATGGAAGGGGCCGGTGGGAATTAGCATCGAGGTGGCATGGGCTGCGCGGGACCAGTCCCGCGCAGCCTTCGCCTCTTCAAAGGTACTCGTGAGATTGGTGCCTGCGACTTGTATCACCGCTGCCGGCACGGCGTTCGAGAGCAGAATCCGCCGCACCAGTTCTACCTCCGGAATGGTCAAGCCCATGCGGTCGGTGGCGCGGAGTTCGGAGTTCATCAGCAGGATCGTTGGCGCCAGGCCCGCGTGATACAGCCGGACGGCTTCGAACGACCGGAACTGGGCGCCCCCGCCCAGCACGACAATCGCATCGGCCTTGACTGGGAGATCGTTGATCATCCAGGCCCTCGCCGCGCCGTTGAGCAGCGGGGCGCGGAACACAAAAAGCACCAAAAGAAGGAGGGCGAGACTGCAAAGGCACAGGATGACTACCTGTAACCGGCGCAGTCGGCGGCTGTGGGAAGGCGGGGCAGGGGGGGGCGACGGTAACTCCGGCTTCTCTTGCGCAGTTGTCTGGGAATCCGGTTTCACTCGTCTTTTTCTCAGGCAAAGACCTCAAGCCACGGCTGCGGCGGCCGGACAAAGTGCGTCCACTATTGCATGGCAGCGCCTGACATAATTGGGATGCGAAAAGTGCGCCAAGCCGGGCGGCACCTGTCCGCGGGGCTGCTGCAACGCATCGAGCAAGCCTTGGTGCAGCTCGTCACGATTGCGCGGGTCCACCAGCAACCCCATGGTTCCATCGCGCAGGGCCTCGCCGCTCGCGTCCAGCTTGCTGGCCAGCACCGGGATGCCGCATGCCAGGGCTTCCAGGTAAACAATGCCGAATCCCTCGCCGTAGCCGGGCATCACAAACGCGTCCGCCAGCCGGTAGTGGGCGGCTTTCTCCGGCTCGCCAAGCCGGCCCGCAAACACGACCCGGGGCGACGAGGAATCGAGGGGTGCGGATGGAGATTGAGCGCAATCGCGCACGGTCAACCCAAGCGAACGGGCCTTTGCGACCAGGCGCGGCCGGTCGGGGCCGTCTCCGGCAATCAGGTATGCGAGCGACGGGACCTCCCGCGCCAGTTCGGGCAGCAATTCGAGCACTTCGTCAACTCCCTTGGGGCGTTCCCGAAACAAGCGCCCGAGCGTCATTATTACTTTCCTGCCGGCCAGCCCGTACTTCTCGAGCAGGACCGGGTCTTTTTCGCCCGGACGGAAACCGCTCAGGTCCACGCAATTCGGCAGCACAAACTGCCTGGCGGCGGCAACGTGCGACCAGCGGACGAAACGATCCCAGGTGAAAGCGCTCACGGAGATAAAGGCGTCCACCCGGCGCGCCAAGCTCCGCACCAGCACGCTCCGGTGCGGGTCCCAGACATCCAGCCCGTGCATGACGAGAACCAGCGGGCAGCGCCCCTGGCTGAGCGAGCCGCGAGTTCGCCGCACGAACCGCCGCGCCAGAAAGGCCGCTGGGAGCAGGTTGATGTGCCCGCAGATAACAAGATCAAAGCCATTAGAGAGCTGAGAATTGTGCCCCGCAGCCCGATCGAGCGGAGCGGAAGGACGGCGCCGCACGCACCTCACGGCAGCGGCGATGAAGCGCGCCTTGCCGCCCAGCCCCGTGGTGATCCAGGTCAGTTTGGCTGGCAACGAGCCGGGTGCGCCCGGCATAAGCCGCGGCAGCGCCACCACTTCAGCGCAATCCGGGTGGATGCATAAGGCGGCCAGCAGGTCTCGGCTGAACTTGGAAATCCCGCCCTGGCTCCCAAATGCGTCCGGGATGAGAGCCAGCACCCGAAGTGACCGGGATCCGGATGGAACCATGGGACATTGTCGCGCGGACATGCGTCACGCAGCCGCCCCGGCAAGGCAAAGCTCCGCCCCGTCAATTCGCAGCGCGCTTTTCGTCGCGCCGATCAACGTCTCGACCGGCATATCAATAATGTCGCTGGCACCTGCCACGGCAGGCTTTTCCAGTTGCGCGGTCCTCCCCCGCGCCCGTCCCAAAAACTGATCCGGCTCCCGAAACCGCGTTGCTGCCTAACCCGGATATTTCACGCCTGCGAGGCCGGAGCGCGGGCATCCTGCCCGCTTACACGGTCCGAACGGCCTAAGCGGGCAGGATGCCGAGGCTCGGGTCTGCTGGCGTTTCGTTTGTGACATGAAATGTGTGGGTTAAGCCCCCAGGATCCTCATCACAACCGGCAGGACCTTGCGCGTCTTCTTTTGCCAGCTCTGAAGCATGCCTACCCGTGCCCGGACCTGTTCCCTTGCCTCCGGCGGCAGGCTTTCGACCAGGGCCGCCATGTGATCAATTCGGTCCAAGCTGTTATCAAGGCGGGTCAGAACCTGGTCCCGCAGAAAGCGCATAGCGAGCGTGCGCAATTGTGCGACGGCCTCGAAATGGGCCGCCCGCCGGCCGGGCACATACACCGGCTTGACCGCGCCCAGGTTGCGCAAGAACCGCAGCCCCTGGCTGGTGGAGCCCTTGCTCATGTTCAGACGCTCCATCATCTCCTCCATCGAGAGCGGGTGGGCGGCAGCAAAGAGCAGACCGTATATCTCGGCAACTGACTTGGGCTGGCCCAAAATGTGCGAAAACTGGACGAAGAGATCAATGATCTCGACTTCCAACGCGTTCAAGGGCTTGGCCGGCGGCCGTTCATTTCGGCTTTCCGGCGGAGGATTTTCGACAGTGGCCGCACGCATAAAGAGAAATCATAGCATATCGCCCTTATTGTTCAAGTATTTTTGACCCAAAAATGCACGCCAGGCCAAAGCTCGAAACTCCTGACCCGCCGCATGGATTCTGAGGCTGTGCGGAATCTTCCTGTTGTCAGCACAGGGCTGTTTTTTTCAGGAATCTCGCGTTTTCTGCCGTAACGCCGCGCTTGGTGGCAGCCGGGACAACCCGCGTTAATCCCTCCGTGCCATGAGTTCCCGGCTTGGCAAACAGATGCCATTACCGCAGTGGCAAGCTGTTACCACCGTAGTACCTCCGTTCTACCTCCGTCCTTCCTCCTTTTCGGAGACGGAGGTAGAACGGAGGTAGAACGGAGGTACTACGGAGGAACCACCGAAGGAGAGGGCAGGGCGAGGGGACTCACGTCGTTTCCAACGGGTTAGGATGTCTGAGGCTAGCCGGCATAGTTCACACTCCGATGGAAACGGCCACAGTGCGCCGCGTGAGGGCACGCGGCCTACAACCGAACACTCCCAATCCTGCAGGCCGCGTGCCCTCACGCGGCCTGGAGTTTGGACATTTTCTGCTGAACTCACGGCCCTGGATGACATAGAACCTGGGGGCAGTGGAACCGATCTGCCTCCAGGGCCGCACGCTCTCGGGCGATGATCTGAGGGAGTTGCGCGCCTTGATTGCGCAGCACCCCAACTGGCATCG